>Ga0116168_1001470_pt1 | contig 17727 bp, 16 predicted proteins | sample AD_UKC129_MetaG_FD_89795 | JGI IMG/M metagenome (GOLD analysis project Ga0116168, IMG submission 89795) | Active sludge microbial communities of municipal wastewater-treating anaerobic digesters from Canada - AD_UKC129_MetaG | ecosystem: Engineered > Bioreactor > Anaerobic > Digestate | place...
CTGGATAAACCTCTTTAAAAACCGGACAATTGGAGGAAGTTCAGGGATTTTAGAATACCTGGGTTTTACTCCCCCAACATGGTTGTCATTTGGTCCAGTACCAATAATTAACGAGGTGTAGAAAATGAAGGGCAATTTTTATGATATGGCATTTTTGGGGCATTATACCAAAGATACTATAAAAAGCAAAGGTGGTGTTAGACATGTAGATGGAGGAGCAATCAATTATGGAGCCCATCTAGCGGTTCGACTAGGATTAAAAGTGGCAGTAATAACCAAGTTAGCAGCTGAGGATAAGCATGTAGTAGAGCAATTAGAGGAAGCGGGAATAGATGTTTATGTAACCTATACTCCTCTGTCTACTACATTGGTGTTGGAATACCCAAGTAATAATCTTGACCATCGCATAATTCATTTCAAAAGCTCAGCTGACCCTTTTACTATTGATGAGGTTAAGGATATAAACGCTAAAGCTTTTGTCATTGGGCCTTCGATCAGAGGAGAGGTACCACTAGAAGTCATCAAGAAAATTAGAGAAAAAGATGTTTTGATTTCTTTGGATGTTCAAGGATATGTGAGGGTGGTTAATGAAGATAATGTACTAGTTAATAAAAAATGGCCAGATATGGAAAAATACCTTTCTCTAATTGATGTTTTAAAAACTGATGTTGTAGAAGCCAGAGAATTAACTGGTGAGGACAATATTCGAAAAGCGGCTCGTATCTTAGCAAAATTTGGTCCAAAAGAAGTTGTGTTAACACACAGCGAAGGGATCCTTGTTTACGATGGTCAGAACTATTACGAAAGTTCTTTTTGTCCAGAAAGATTAGTCGGGCGTAGTGGTCGGGGGGATACCGTAATCGCAACTTATATGGCTAAGCGCTTGGAAGCTTCACCACGAGAGGCAATAGATTGGGCTGCAGCAGCAGCCAGTTTAAAGATGGAAGCAGAAGGGCCTTTTAGACGAAGCAAAGAGGAAATTATAGAATTATTAGAAAGAAAATATCGTAAAGAAAGGAGGGTTATTAAAGAATAACATATTAAAAAGGATTAGAAAGAGAAAATATCTTGGAGGTGAAAAGGGGTAAATGAGAGATTCAAGAATAAAAAGAAAATTAAGTTTGTATTTGGTTGTTTTGCTACTCGGGTTTCTCTTGTCATCCGAGTTTGCTATAGCTCAGCAAAGACCAGAGATCACCAAAATCTGCATGGAGCATATAACCTTTGGTAAAGATGCTTCCCGAGAAGCAGTGATAACTTGGAGATCTTCTGAAAGTAATGCCGAAGCATATGTACGCTATTGGCCAGATAATTCTATAGAAGAGGTAAATATCTCCCAGGCAGAATACCATGATTATCGCTATGCCAGAGATCTAGTGTATATTTACGACGCTAGATTAACAGACCTAAAGCCAGACACATTATACCATTACCAAATACACTGTGCAGGGGAAGAAAGCCCTAGATACAATTTTTATACTGCGCCTGAGCCAGGTTCTAATACTGGATTTACATTTGCAGTACTTGGGGACTCTAGAAGTAACTATGGTATTTTTGCACAGTTAATGCGAATTGCTTATGAAGATGGAGCACGGTTTGCAGTATTCACTGGTGATATGACTGATGGAGGCAATCAGATGGAATGGGATTTTTGGTTTGCCGCAGCTGCTGACACTTTTCCTTATTTACCCTTTATGCCAGTTCATGGCAATCATGAGGGTATGAAGCAGACTTATTTTGACCAGTTCGTTTTACCTGATGACGAAAAGAGTTATTCCTTTGATTACGGAATGACCCATTGGGCTACAATTTTAAGCGTTCTATCATATGTAGATGTGTCCAGGGAATTCTTAAAAGAAGATTTAGCAGCATCTGAAGCTAGATGGAAGTTCTTCGTAACTCACAACCCTTTTTATGCTTCTTCTCCTGACTTTAATCCGTCAGAATTTCCCAAAGATAATTTTTTGGACATTCTAGAAGATTACGGAGTGACTATGGCTTTCTTTGGACATGTTCACACCTATGAGCGAACATATCCCCTACTTGCTGATGAAGTTGTTGAGGAAGGGAAAGGGATAATCTATCAAATTACTGGAGGAGCTGGTGCTCCATTTTACCGTGAACCTGATGAACCAGAATACTTCTCTGCTAGTTATATTACGACAAACCATGTAATTATCTGTGAAATAGCAAAGGACGCGATGAAAGCCACTGTTAAATCCGTAAATGGTAGTATTATTGATGAATACGTCGTTTATCCCAGAACAAAATAAATAAGGAGGAATATGAAAAATGAAAAAGAGACTTCTATGCATGTTGGTTTTACCTCTATTGTTGGTATTAGTAGCAGGGTTATCTACTGTCTATGCTCAGGAAGAAGTAGAAGCTATTAGAATGGGGTTAGAGGCTAATTTCGGACGTTATAAAGCCTGGTGTACAGTTGCTGAAAATAAACTTTTTATCTTTGGTGGAGATAACTATGAAGAGCCAACTCCAGCTGAAGCTTATGATTTTAAAACAGGAGAATGGAGAATTTATGATGTAGAGTCATGGCCACCTGCAGGTGAAAACAGCGCTGTTGTGACTGTTAATGACAAGATATTCTGCGCAGGTGGTGTAAACGAAGATGGCTATAACAAAAAAATCTATGTTTTTGATATCGAAAGCGGTAAATGGGAAGACCTTCCTGGAGAGGCCAGTATGGGCCATGGTGATGGAGCAGCCGCAGTGGTTGGTGATAAAATTTACTTAATAGCTGGCGAAGACGAAGAGCATTACGCGTGTCAAGGATTTGATTATGTTAAAGAAGTTGACATTTATGATACTAAAACTAACAGTTGGGAAGCAGGACCAGAATGTCCTCTGCCTCGCCAAGATACTTTTGCTGTAGCTGTTGGCACAGATATTTACTTACTTGGTGGTCAAGGTGGTAATGAGATCGATGCCGGGACAAGTAGCGTATTGGTTCTTGATACAGAAAATAATGAATGGCGAGAAGGACCTAGCTTACCTTATGATTGGGAACATCCTAGAGCAGCTGTAGTTGATGATAAAATCTATGTTATGACCGGTAAAGGTGAAGGAAGTTTCTACATCTTTGAGCTAGACCCTGCTGTCGGTGAGTGGAGAGAAATGAAGTCCTATCCTATAGTCCCTCGATATTGTTGTGGAATTGCTACTTATGAGGGGGAAATATATATTGCATGTGGTAAAGACATGATTGGCAATGAACTTAAATCAGCAGAGGTCTACAATCCAGCTTTGGATAGCTATGCTGACTAGTTTTGAGCTATAAGAAGTGTAGAGGAAGACAGTGTCGGTAAAGGTAAAAAGTTTACTCGCTGTCTTCCATCTTCTAATATAATATGGGATTATGTATGTAACCTCTTAAACAAGCAAAATAGCAAGAACAAAAAATAATAAAGCGGTGGCCAATTTAACCATTGCTATATTTTCTTGCATAAATCTCTTAACAAGTTTTTCATTCAACCCAAAATAAGCGGCAACAAATATTACTATTAAAGGAGTAACAAAAGCAAGATTATATAACATAAGATATCCGAAAGCTCGAATTCTTTCCGTTGAGACTTTAAGCATGTAAATAATTGTAGGAACATATATTTGTCCAGTACAGGCTAATTCAAAGACTGATACAAAAAATCCCAAAACTAGGGAAGCAATTATTAAATGAGGGCTTTTAACCCTAATACGGATATGGTCATGAATTTTTATTTTCAAAAATTTTGGTAATTGCAGACTAATATCTTTTTCCTTATCCTTGCGGCAAAGATAAAAATCATATAGGCTGCCACAGCCGAGAAAAACCACTAGTATTAATACCGAGTATTTTATTCCTCTTGCAATATAGTTATATATAGCAATTGAGGATAATAGTTTGGATAAACCGAAACCTACCAATATGTAGGTAATAAATACACCTATAGTAAAGGCAATTCCAGCCAGCAAGATTTCGTTTTTATTTTTACCAATATATATCAAATATGAAAGAAGAAAAACGATAACTGTAAAAGCACAAGGATTTATCCCATCAAGAAGACCCGCTAATAATATTGGTAGTATCTTCATTGAGGCAAACCGCTCTCTAATTTTTTCTTCAATTAAAGGACGACTTGCCACTTGTATATCTCCGGCACCTATTGTCTGTGAATTATCGATAACATATTTATTTATAAGTGTTTCCAAATTAGATTTGATCTCTTTTTCCCCACCCAAAATTTCTCTACCAACAAGAACTGCTGGTAGTTCATTGTCTCTATCATTTAATAATTCTTCAATGTAGACCATTTTTTCGAAATTATCCGCTTGGTCTAATCTTAAATATTTTATATTTAAATCTATACCCATTTTTCTTTCAAGATTTGGTAAAGTCCTGTTTAATAAAATATCACAATAACTACAATTGGGCAGAGAAAAAACAACAATGGACAAGCTTTCCTGACTAATTCCTTCTCTCACCAAATCTTCTGCTTCTTTTTTGTTTAATTCTATATCCTGCAAAGAAATAGCGCTGGAACCTTTATCCATCTGGTCTGCTTCAGGATCCCAGTAACGGTAAGTGGAAAAAACGTTGTTGTTAGTATCAATAGCTTCCACAGTTATTACCGGATAATTGACATTTACTCTTAAATGATGTAGTAGGTATTCAACCTCTTTTATTTCGTAGCGGTCTAAGATCGGATTGCGATACAACTCTGCTCCTCCACCACCAGAAATATAATAAATTACTCCGTCTTTTTCTGCTCGAGAGTAAGTATGAGTTCCATTAAAAACCATGTCTACACCATATTTAGAAAAAACGGGATGAAGTAATTCTTCCAGTATTTCACTAGTGTCTCCATGAGGAGGAAAAACAGGAGCGTGAAAAAAAACAAAGGTGAAATCTGCATTTATATTGGCTTCGGACTGTAAATCTGATAAAAGCCATGAAAACTGCTCCTCTCCAGGACGAAAACTATTATAATATGCCTGGCCTTGACCCTTTAGAATATCCAAAGAGATAAAATGACAACCAGCGTAATCGAATGAATACCATAATGATTCTTCTTTTTTTCGGAAATATTTATTAAAATATTCACTCCCATATTCCTCATTGTTTCCTCTTGAAGCATAAATAGGAGTATTTCTAATAATTTCCCTTTCCACTTGGAAAAAGCTTACCCAGTCCTCCTTTTTACGACCATCCATAACCAGATCTCCAGTCATGATAAGAAATTCTGGATAAGTATAATTCATAATGGAATTAATTACTCTTTGATGCTCAAGATCAAAGCCATCTTTTCCACAACTACTATCCCCCAGAACTGCAAATGTAAATGGCCTCCTACCAGAACCAATCGTCCTAAAAAAGTGCGCAAAATCTCCTTCTGGAGAAGAAACTTCTTCGAACTCTACCAGATAATAATACATTGTATCTGGTTCTAAATTATCCAACTCTACCAGATGGTAATCAGCTACAGGTAATTTTATTTTGTGCTCCAATTTTTCACGTATAGGACCGTAATAAAAATAACATACTCGAGGTTCAGAAAACTCCCAAGCGATATCAGCAGAGCTTGAGGTAATCTTTCGTAAATAAGGATCTATTAAAAAATCGCTGGCTAAAACTATCTCTGAAGGGAGTAAAACTATCAAAAAGATGATTATTTGAATAAACAATCTTTTCAAATGTAAATTCCAGATAGTTTTAAGTTGCAAACTTAATCACTCCTTGTCCGATAATATCACCAAAAAACGTTAAGGTTCATTCCTGTTTACATATAATATAGTTATTAATAGTAACGACAACTTTGCTTGAAATTTAGAACAAATAGCAACTATCACCGTTATTATGGTCAGAGTTATAGATATATAAAAGCCTTACTTTCTCTGTATCGCATTTTCTTGTAATAGATTTCTTATTGTGCATTCGTACCTTTCCATATCTTGGGCAACGAAACCAATATAAGAATATCTAATTACAGAATTACGATCAATTATTACCGAAAAAGGAAGAGCTACTACTCCAAACAGCTTAGAAATTTTGCCCTTCTCGTCTGTTACGACAAGGTAACTGATGTTATTTTTATCTATAATTTCTTTAATCAAATCAATATTTTGATAATCCTGGAAAACAGTTACTATAATTAAGCCCTGATCACGGTATTTTTTATTCAATTTCTCTAAGTAAGGCAACTCCTCTAAACAATAAGCGCACCATGTTGCTGAAAAATTCAGTAAAACAACATTTGATCGATAATCGTTGTAAAAAAAGTAATCTCCGTTCAAATCTATTGCCCTAAAATCGGGGACAACATCACCTATTGTTAGTGTTTTTTCTTTTGCTCCTGGAAAAATGATCAACATAGTTATAAGAAAAACAACAGCTATTAAAACCCATCTGTTAAGTCTCATAAACCTACTTTTCCTCTAGATCTATAGGTGAAACGCGACTAAATAATGAACATTATAAATGTATATTACTAAATAAATAACCGACAGACTCAATAAAACAGTAAGGACAATAATAAGGAAAGAACTAAATAACCTATTTTTTAGTGCATTAAAAATATTAAATAGCTTACGGTTAATTGCTAAAACAATTATTGGTATAATAGCACCACTTGCTGAAATAGCAACAATATAGAGAATTAATGAGGGATAATGTGTAAAAAAACTTCTCCAGCAAATTGCTCCAGCCAAAAGATAGACGAGTGCCAGAATTCCAGCAAGCCTTAATTCTTCTTTAGTAAAAAAGTATGGCTTTTTAAAAATAGAAACTAAAACCAAAACAACTATAATTAAAATTGAGATATGTTTTATAATTTCTCTTCTAATATTTCTTTCACATCTATATATTTTTCCAGCTAATGCTTCTCTATTTTCTCCTGTTTCGGCTTCCTTAAATATTTCAATTGCCTGCTTATACTTTCCATTCATATACAAAGTGTCACCTATAGCTATTAAAGCATTTTCCCTATACTGTTCTCCATAATTACCGTTGGCCAATTCTTGCAAATACTTTATTGATTTTTCGCAATCTCTCTCTGCGAAATTTCTTCCCAACCAATCTAAAAGCTGGGGTTTAAGATTGGAATCTGGATATTCGTTTAGAATCTTTTCGACTTCTTCTATTGCTTTTCCCACATCTTGAACAAAGGTTTCCATTTTCGCCTTCTCAAAAGCTTTTAAAGGCTCAAAACTATATTGGGAATGCGCTAGCAAATATTCAATTCTCTGCTTAGCTTGTTTAGCTTTATTACTATACGGATAATTATTGACTAAAATTCTATATTCTTTAATAGCGTTCTCGTAATCGTAGAGATAACGGTCATAAATATTAGCAATTTCAAATTGGGAATCATCAACCATATAGTTATTTCCAAATTCGTTAATAAAGTTCCGGTACCATTGGATGCTTTCTTCATATTGTTTTCTCTCAAGAAGCTTACGACAGTACACACAGCTTCGTTGGACAGCAGTTGGAAACTCCTTAATTACAATGTGTTTTAGCGCCAAGGCTTGATAATTTCCTAATTGGGCAGCTACTCCTACTACATCAACATCAACTATCATAAAACTTTCTTTAATGTTATATATTTTCTCTAAACCAGCGATTTCGCCTTGGCTTCCCGAATAACCTATATTAAAGACTGCTTGTATTTTCTTGCTCTTTATCATATCACTTAAGATTATTTCCAAATCATCTTGATTCCTATCTTCCCGATTATAATGAGTTAAAAATACAAAGATATGATCTTTTGTGGGAGCAGCAGAAACTGCTTTTTCTAACCATTCCTTGTTTTGACTTATAAAAATACCATCTACAATACCATCTACACCAATTTCCGGACCTATCACAATAAATCTAGAATTACCAAAATCAAAGAAAAAATTATTAGTCTTATCGCTCTCACTCGTATAATAATATCTTTCTTTGTTTTCAATAGAGCTCAGGGTTTCCGCATCAGGAACTAAATAAATTGGCAAACTCAGTATGTTATCATGAATTGCTTTATAAAGATCTCTTTCTCTTCTTAGGTAACTGTCAGCTTTGTTACCCCCTGCGGTTATAACAAAATCCGGCATGTGGGTATTACTTAACTCAATTATCTTTTCTATCCATTCAGGGTCCAGAAAATTATGTTTATGAAAAACGAGGAAACGAAAAGCCTTATCCTCTGTTGGTGGAGTTTTAAAAGAGTAATATTCATTGTTTCCCTCTGATAAGCTAAAACTGTAGAACGTGTCCGGCTCTAAATCATTTAAAATAATACTATGATAGGTTCTTTCTTCATCTTCTCTTACTTCATCTTCTCTTACTTCTTCTTCATGACCATTTCTTTTATGGTAAAGCAAAACCCCAACTTCAGGTAAAGCAGTTTCCCAAATAATTCTAACCTGATTATTATTTATTTCCCTTACTACTGGTGGTAACAATAATTCGCGCTCTTTTTGAACATCAACAAATAGAAAATAAGAAATAATGATAATTAATGGGATTAAAACAAAACCTAATTGGATTAAGCTCCTCTTTTTATCTAAATTTCTGCTGATTTTCACCTTATCCCTCCTTTTCTTTCTACCAATATAGGGCATTCTGGATCTGGCAAATTGAAATCCCCCTTTAAAAATTCCGAAAACAGGGGACATCCGCCATAACAAACCGAGAAATATGGACAATTCAAGCAATCAGCGTCGTTAATTTTCCTCTTTCTATTTCTAAAGATTTTAAAATGCTCATTCTTTTGCCACATTTCAGGTAAATTAAAAACGCCCTTATAGTATTTAGGATAATGACTACAGGCATTAATATAACCATCAGGTCTGATCCCCAGTAAGATATTACCGCCTGTGCAACCCTCAATTCCGAAAAAATTCATAATATTTTTTGATGGGTTGTGATAACATATATGAGGAGTTAATGAACAATCGACCTGTAAAAGGGGATCGTATTTATTTGCCCACTTCATTAATAATGGAAAGAGTCGTTTATTCTGCTCATGTGTTGGCCTATATTCAAAGTATATATCCCTGCCCCGGCCAGCCGGCTTCAACCGTAAAAATAGAATCTCCTTCAAATTTAGTTCCTGAGCATAGGCAACTATTTCTTCCAACGTGTCGAAATTTCTTCTGGTAACAACTGTATTAATGCCCACAGCCACGCCGGCATTGACTAAATTCTTAATAGCTTGGTCAACTCTATAAAATATGTTTTCTCCTCCACGATTAATATTATATTTACTTCCAATTCCATCCATACTAACATTTAACTGGCCAAAAACACGGCATTTTTCAGCTAGTTTGGAACTCATATGATAACCATTTATAGTAGCATTGGGAACAATTCCTCTACTCCGGCAATACTCTGCAATTTCAATAGCATCTTGGCGCTCAAACAACTCGCCACCACCTAGGGCTACATGGAATACATTCATTTTTGCCAATATATCTATCGCTCTTTTCAATTTATTAGTAGAAAGTTCACCAAGCATGGTTTTACCAGCACTGGCTGCACAGTAATTGCACCTTAGTGGGCACTTATTGGTTATTGCAAAATGAACCTCAGTAGGAGCGGATAAATGGTCAATTGTGTTGTTCCATAAAACCGAATTTTGGTAACCAATATCTTTCATAAAATCTTTGTCAACAAAAGCTAATAATGGAGGATTCTCCATTTCGACTATACCACCAAAACTTTCATAACGAACTTTTTTAAGTTTCGGAGCCTTGTTCATTTTTTGTATCCTTATCTTTATGATTGTCTTTTGACAGAGCCACAGCGCAAATAGTATTAACTAGCGTTATCACCGCAGTCGATGTCCACAAAAACACAGTTACAAAGGCTGAAATAGAACTTGAATTGGCATTATATCCCAGCCTTATCTTTAAAATTCTTCCTTTCTTCTTTTTTTCCACAATTTTCATCTCCTTTAATTTAATAAACCTAATTAAAGTACACCGGTGTATAGAAAATGGAAAGATTATCCCATTTGTAAAAACTAACATAGAGACCGGAAATAACTAACATAATTGACAACAATAAGTATATTTTCCTACCGTAGATCTTTGATAAAGGCGAAAGTAAATTTATATAAATAAGCGTTAAGGATCCAACTGCTGCCAAAGTGGGAAACGAATAAAAAACCCCATAACCATATTTTTCAACGATTATCATTGGAATAATCGTTGAAATAATTATCAGAAAAATGCCATACAAAATCAATTTGGACCTGAATTTAAAACCCTCATATTTCCAAGGCTTTAGAAATGCAAAAAAAATCGTCAACAAAACAATATATCCATAAGAAATAATTACTCCGTACCACAAAATTCTTTCTTTAACTACCGTATTGACTTGTTTTCCATAGTTAGTAAAGTTAACCGGCTCTTCTTTATATACCATATCAAGGATATTAAGGGCTTTTTTGTACCGATGTAACTCAGTTAAAATGAGTACATAATGCTCATATGCATTAATTTTTTCCTTAACCGGTCTGTCAATTCCAGAAAAAGTACCAATATAGTCTTCAACATATTTTTTGGCAAGCTTTAAATTTCCCTGGCTATGATATTCCCAGGAAAGCCAGTTATATATTTCGGGAGCTAAAAGAGAATCTAGATTATTTCTTAAGACATTTTCCATAGCTTTGATATTTTCTTTAGCATCTCTATCGTGGTAAGTGTTACAAATATATCGATATTCCCTCAAAACATCCCAATCTTGACGAACATTCTGCAAAAAGGCAAGCTTTTCTCTAAACTGTCTGCTCAGTCTTCCTTGAGGAAACTTACCTAAATACTGGCTATATATATCCGTTGCTCTTGAAAATAAATACAACTTGTTTTCGTAAATATTAGCCAAGTCACGATAAATCTCCTCATTTTTGGTATCAGGATATAGAGATAATAATTTCTCGTAGGTTTCAGCTGCTTTTTCGTGTTCATTATTGAGGCTATACATATTAGCAGAATTGAGTAACTCGTTTTCATAAAACTTTAAACTATCTTTAGCTAGAAGAGAAGTTTGAAGCAATATAACAAAAAATAAGATTAAGGATAACAAATATGAGCTTGTCAAGTTTTTAGTTGAAAATATTTGAGTGGCTCGTCTCATTAAACCCCTACCTCACATTACCAATAAGGCAGCTTCTATATTTTCTTCTGCTGCTGCCTCAATATTATTGATTACTTCTGGAATCAAAGCATATCCTCTTACCATTGCTCTCTGTATCTCTTACCATAGAGAACATACTCTCTATAGGATTGGTAGAATGTAAAGTCTTTCTCAGTAGAGCAGGAACTTTTAATCGATGTAAAGTAAGTATCTCTTCCATAGCTTCTAATAGAGAATCGGCTGCTGATTCATTTATATCTCTTAACCATTTCTCCATCTCCAGTAACATCTGTCGGGCATCATCATAGCTATTCTGTTCCAAAGCAGTCTTAAATCTAAGATGGACTTCTTTTCTATACTTCTTAGCTAAATGTTTCTGGATGTTTCTATCTTTGTGGATAGTACAGCGTTGATGGATCAGTTTCTTACCAAACCTATCCTTTAAAGCTTTAATTATTCCTTTACCTCCGTCGGTTACCCAGATAATCTTCTTGCTTAGTAGTAATCCTCTCCTTTCTAAGTCCCCCAATAGCTCCTCACATATTTCATGGTTTTCAGTGGCTCCTTGCCAGAAACCCAGAGCCATCTTATTTCCTTTTAAGTCTATATCTAAAGCTATGATAAATGCCTCTCCTCCCCAGTGAATGGTATCTAAGAATAGGGCAAAAGGCTTGAAATCCTCTAAGTTTCGTTCTTTGAATTCTTTTAACTGTTTGGTAGTAGCGCTAATGTATGCCGGGATACTGAAGAGGCTGATACTCCAAAAGCTTGAGCGGCATCGATTATTGTCTCTTGATATTTCTGACAGGATATACCACTTAGTATTTTGGTCAATAACTCCTCGGAGAACTGTTCTGATTCTCTGAGCTTCTGGTAACTCTGGAGCGGTATCTCTTCGCCTCTACCTCGAAGCCGAGGACGATTTACTTTAATCTTTTGGTCTCCTATATAGACTGAGCCAGATTGGCTGGCCCATTTATAGATACCTGGATTTATTGGTTGATAGTCAGGACCGGCTATTTCTTCTCTTTCTATATACATAATTGCTTCTACCACCATTCTACCTAATTCCTTCATCAGAGTGTGTCCAACCTTTATGGGTCTCAGTATAAATCCCTGTTTGCCAGTTACCAGTATCCTATACATCTGATTGACCATCTCTTCTTTCCCGTATACCTCTTTCATTCCCGCTATTGACTTTTTCCTCTTTTTAGTGTTTTCTTTCATTGGGTGGCTCCTTTCTTGAATGTTTTTTCTATTACGTGGATTATCCCACGGGGAACCACTCTTTTCAATTTCAACTAAAAATAGTATAACCTCTCAATAATTTCCCGTATATTGTTTATTGAATCTAGAATTTTATTCTTTCTCTCATTAAAAGAGCATTCCCAACGTTCAGGATATAGCTCAAAATTAAACACACCCTGATAGTCCACATCTTTAAGCAACTTTAAAAAAGCAATCAAAGTGTCATTATCTTTTCTAAAAGGACCATGGGTCTTATTGTTCTCATCTAAGTCATGGATGTGAGTATGAATTACTCTTTCCAGAAACCTCTGTGAAGGAAAGATACTGGCCCAATCTTGCAACTCAATATTTGCTAAAGTATGACCCATATCCCAACAAACACCAACATTGTCTTCTTTAACAGCGTCTATCATATATAGTATTTCTTCGTAAGTAACTCCAACCGGACCATTTTCTTTATGGCGACATATTTCCAATCCGATAGGGTTCATTATCCCCTTTTCTTTTAACCTATGGTTTAAAATTTTTAGATCGGCTACTGTTCTCTCAATAGCTGTTTTTCTTGAAGAGAAATTCCCCACTTCATGTCCATGCAACACTAATGGGATATCTTCTCTACTAAGATTTTTTGTTTTCAATATAAATGTTAATTCTTTCAATTCATCTGGAAACTCAATATTAGTTTTAAAATTTGGCAAAAAAATATGTACAGTTAATCCAAATCCGTTTATTAGAATATTTTCTATTGCAGGCGCAATTTGCTTTACTGGAGGTTTCATATGCAAATCGTTTAACTCAATACTGCCTACTCCATTTTTTATTAATAGATCCATACAATTTTCCAGATTTCCAAATATTTTACACCACACACTACCAGCTTGATCATAATTACCGCTTAGATAACTGGTTGGCAAAGATAGTCCTATTTTAAATTTATTTTTCATAATACTCCTTTTGCATTTAAACTAAGGATGTTCTACCTAATAACGCTCCGGTCTGAGAATCATAAATTAGCAGACTATTCTCTATAAAATCTATGCCAACTTCTGTACCCATAGGGTAAATAACTCTCTCTTCCTGTCGCACAGTCAAAAACACTTTATTATTATAAACTGTAGTAAATATATCGGGACCTGTCGGTAAAGTAGAATATATAGTAAAAACTAGAGGTTTATCTTTATCTGGTTTGACCAGCCTTACATCTTCGGGTCTGACAGCCATAATAACCCCTTGTCCTACTTTTAAATTATTGAGTAGTTTCAGGGGGAAAAACAATCCTCCCTCTACTTTTAAGCCAAACCGACCATCATTTTCTTCGATTTTACCGCTTATCATGTTTATTGTAGGTGTTCCTACAAATTCTGCAACAAAAATATTTTTGGGAGTTCTATACAGCTCCATAGGCTCGTCAATCTGTTGCAATTCACCTTTATTCATGACAACAACTTCTGTTCCCAGAGATAGTGCCTCAATTTGGTCGTGAGTAACATAAATGGTCGTTTGCTTTGTTTCGCCATGAAGTCTCTTCAACTCTGTACGCATATCAACCCGTAGTTTTGCGTCAAGATTACTTAAAGGCTCATCCATTAGTAGACAACTCGGCTGAGGGGCTAAGCTCCTAGCTAGTGCAACCCTCTGTTGTTGACCTCCACTTAATTCCGAAGGGTAACGTTCCAGCAAGTCTTCAATAGCCATCAACTCAGCAATATGCTCCACTCTTTTTTTAATCTCTGAACGAGGCGTTTTTTTCATTTCCAAACCAAAAGCAATATTTGCGAAAACAGTCATATGTGGCCATAACGCATAACTTTGAAAAACTAATCCTACGTCTCTATCAGCTGGTTTTACAGAAAAGGCTTCTTCTGAAGAAAAAACAAGCTTACCACCTATATATATCTTTCCAGCTGTTGGTTCTTCTAAACCTGCAATCATTCGCAAAGTGGTTGTTTTACCACACCCCGATGGCCCCAAAAGACATATAAAACTACCATCTCTTATTGTTAAGCTCAAATTATTAACAGCTACAACTTCTCCCCAACGTTTTGTAACATTTTCTAATATAATATCTGGCATTTACTTCACTACCCCCCTAACCCCTTTGATGGATCGGCTTTGGTGATTCTTTGAATAATAATAGTTGACACCAAAACTACCAAAACATTTATCAACAATAAAGCGTTTGAATAAGAGTAATATCCATAATCAGTGTACTTAAAAGTTAGCGTTGTTAATAAGTGAGTCCCTGGGGTAATCAAAATAACTAGTAGGCTTAGTTCTCTCATCGCAGAAACCATTGGTAGTAATATGCCATTTAATAAAGCACTTTTTTGCAATGGCAATATCAGTCTCCGCATCCTAGTGAACCAACTAGCTCCAGCAACAATCCCAGCTTCCTCTATTTCATGCCCCAATTGCATTATGCCGCTGATGGAAGATCTGGTAGCAAAAGGCAAATTCTTGACCGCAGTTACTAATACAAGGATAGTAAATGTTCCGTAAAGACTTGGAATGAACCATCGTGGTTTAGCAAAAAGTGATAAGTAAGTTGCTCCAAAAGCAATACTGGGAATAAGATAGGGCAAAAACGAAATTTGATCTAGAGCCTTTGAGAGAAATGTTCCCCTTAAGCGGACTACTGTATACCCGATAAACAAACCAACAATTGCACAGACAAGTGGAGCCATAATTCCTAATTTTAAGGTATTCCAGAGTGCTCCCCACATTTCTGTATTACGGAATACACCTGGTGTTCCAGCAAGTATCTTTGGATCCGATTTTCCGAACCAGTAATGTAAAGTAAAATTGGATAAACTATAATCCCCAGGTACTCTTACAACTGTTTCAATACCCACCACCAACAATGGAACTAAAATAACCAATATCAAAAATATATATACTAAGAATTTAACTAAAGATGTATATTTTCCCAATTTAACCACGTTTTTTGTAGCTGCTTTACCGGTTATAGTAACGTACTCTTTACGCGTTCCTGTTATTCTCTGATTTAAATATATAAAGAAAGCTGATAATAGTATTGTTACAATCGCAAGTAAATAGGCTACTCCTGGACTTCCTGTCTGCAAATTAGAATATAATCTAGTAGCTAATACCTGAAAATTAACAGGTCTACCTAAAAATGCTGGAGCACTAAATGAACCTATGCCACGAGCAATGGTAAGAATCCAGCTTGAAAGAACTGCAGGCATAACCAGTGGAAACACTATCTTTCTCATAATAACTTTTGTATCTGCTCCTAGCACTAAAGCTGATTCTTCTAACCTAGTATCCATCTCTTGTAAAGCACTACCAATTAATAAGAAAGAAAAAGGGTAGTAATGCAATGCCATAACTACAATTATTGGTACTGGACCAAATGACAACCATGTTGGGGGAGTAAAACCCAGGTATTCTAAAATCCCTGAACTTCCTCCAATTGTCCGGTTTTTAAAGAGGTTTATCCAGGCTAGAGCCAGTGTCCAGGAAGGCAAAGTATAGGGAATTATAGCAATCTTGGCAATAAATCTCCTTCCCGGTAAATCTGTTCTCACAACAAGCCAAGCCAACAAACCACCAATTAATAAAGATAATATAGACATCGGAAAAGTCACCATCAAAGTATTAATAAATGGTTCAGTAAAAAGGAGTTTTTTCATTGGACCAACAAATGTTCTTTTAAAATAATAATCTGTAAAATCTCCAGGCTTTTTATCGGATACATATAAAGCATCCCGAGGATGTAAAGTAAAGCTAGATTGCACCATTGAAATCAGTGGAACAACAACTAAATAAAACAGCACCACAAGCAAGATGATACTTAAAATAAATGGTGGGTTTTCAAAAGCTCGTTTGCTTTTATTCCAAATCCTTGTTAGTAATAAGTTCTTCTTTTTGTTTTTAGCTTCTGGCTGCATCGCAAAATAATCCTCCCAGTTTGTGCGAAATACAGTAGTTTCTGTACATTCGTAGTTGAGGGGTCATGTTCTTGAATAGCCTTTAGCCTTCAATAAACATAACATGACCCCGATTTTATTTTCACATACTACGAACTACGATTTATGATCCAAAAATCCAACACATCTCTGAAGTATTTCTTAGTTGCATCAAGCCTCAAAGACCAGGTTACCTCTCTCCATGCCTCTAAACCACCAACGGGGTCATTTGGATTATAGGAATTATTAAGATTAGTTGAAAAACAACCTGGATCCTGGGTCCAGGCCTCTGCACCAGCATCTGTTAGCAAAAGTCGAATAAGTAACTTTGCGGCATTAGGGTGGGGAGCATTACTTACTATCAATCCGTAAGCAGGATAGAGATACCCATTAGTGGGATTAATGTATTTTGCAGCACCTAAAGCAAGATTCTCCTCTTCATTTAACCTTAGCTTCCCAACAGTGCAGAGACCAACTGGAGGATCTTCCTGCCCACGAGCACCAACAGCTTCTGCTACGTCATCATCACTTCCAAGCACAACTACATTTTTGGCCAATCTTTTAATAAATTCCCATCCAGCGTTATCGGTGGTTAATTCTATATCCTGACCAAAATAGTCTTTGTAAGCAGCTGCTATCTCATCTGCTCTATCTACAATTTCGGCAAAAAAACTGGAATTTGTCGAACTTGTTTCTGGATCTCTCATCATTACTTTACCCTGCCATCTATCAGTAGTCAATTCCCAAAGATTACTGATTGGGCATTCATCGTACACTTCAGTATTGTATAATATGGTTCGAACCTGGACTAAAAATACTAGTGGATCCTGGTATTCATCCGGAATAACGTCTCGATACATTTCTGGTACAAAGCTCTCAACATAACCTAAAGGTAGTAAAACTTCACTAACACCAAGCATGTCTTCCGTCATAATGAAGTCAACTTCATGAACTCCTGCTTCTTTTTCACGAACAATTCTTTCTGTGATTTCCGTATCACTCATTTTTGCATGCTTAAGCGTGATTCCATATTCAGCCAACATTATGTCTCCCACTCTGTTCAGTCTGGCAGAGGTACCATATGTAACTACTTCACCTTCTTCTTTGGCCTTAGTAATGATTTCGTCCCAATTCTGAGAGGCAAAAGAACTGGCTGTAAAAGCAATCACAAACAAACTGACACATACTAATAAACCAACCCATCGACTTTTTCTCAATTTCTTAACCTCCTTTTTTAATAATTTACATTTTAATTTATAATAAACTCTAAAATATCCGATTTATATAATCGGATGGCATTACCAAGTTTCCCCTTTTTTAATAAACAATATTTAAAGTTAACTTTCTTAAGCGATTACAATGTTATTACGTTTATTGCGTTAAATTGTGAAACTGGTTTTAGAATAAAATACTTTTACCAGTTTGTCAAGAGAAAAA
>Ga0116168_1001478_pt1 | contig 17679 bp, 6 predicted proteins | sample AD_UKC129_MetaG_FD_89795 | JGI IMG/M metagenome (GOLD analysis project Ga0116168, IMG submission 89795) | Active sludge microbial communities of municipal wastewater-treating anaerobic digesters from Canada - AD_UKC129_MetaG | ecosystem: Engineered > Bioreactor > Anaerobic > Digestate | place...
CACCTGATGGTACCCATCTGCGACCGAGCTCGAACCATTCCTAAATAGATCAGCCCACCGAACGGACTGGCCAGGGTAACGCGGGGACCCTGTACCGTGACCCGTTTAACCACTTCCGGCACCCGTCTCCACTCTGGGAGATGCCAGAGCTGGTCGGTGTGACAGCCAATTTGTACGAACACCTGGTTGGCCACGTCGGGAGAATCAAATGTGACCGTGATCGGTCGTCCTGCCACGGCGTACAACCCCGTGCTTTGCCAGCCCGTGTGTGTTGGATCAATCGTGATGCTTTTGCGAACGGTACGGGCAGAAGTTGGCGGCTGCCCGGGAAACACCACAGCAGCGGGATGGGCCTTCACCATATTCGCCTCGGCGTCAAGCGACTGCCGCACTTGGAGCTGAAGCATCGCCCGTGCCGCCTTGTCCGACTGGCGAAGTGGCGACTGCGGAGTCGGAATGACGGCAACCGAAGAAAGACCTTTCCCCCTCGACATGGCCTGTCTCAGCGGATGATTCTGAGGAACGACCGACAAGGCAAGCGTGACAGTTTGGGCAGCCTGCTCGATCACCTCATCGGGAACGTCATTGTTGGGTGTTTTGCCCCAACCCAAGAGTTTGGCCGCTTCCAGGGCGTGAAATTCTGCTCCCGGTAAAGGGGAACTCGCGAACCCCATTCGGGTCGTTCGTTGGAGATAACCATCCGCCCAAAAAATGCCACAGTCGGCCAACAGGAGATTCCCGGGAAAGTCATCCCGGAGATTCTTGCCGGGATTGAGCTGCAACCAGCCCCAGCCCAATCCACCGACCAATAGACCTCCACCCATTCGCACATAATTGCTCACGACAGGGAGAGTGGCCGGCGTTAGATCATGGCTATTCAGGATGAGGACATGAGTTTGAGAAAGAAACGCGGGGTTGAGTTGCTTCCAATCCATGACGCGAATGCCCCGGCGACGCGATTCATCATCATTGCGGAGCCAATCGGCCAGGTTAGACATCCGGTAAATCGCCACATTACACGGGACTGCCCCCGAGCTTGCCCATTGGATCGCATTGAGCAAGAATCGCCGCGTGCCCGGCGCGCTCAGGGCCTTTTCCGTCCAAAAAGCGCCTGTGTGTCCGAAGGCAACGACTCGCTCCGTGCCCCACTCTCCCGCGACCACTACCGGCTGATAGCCGTTGCCTGTCGTACCCACCAGAACGGGAAACGCCTTTTCGCCCGTCACACAAAGAGGCCCTGGCACCGCCCCCGGGTCAATAACAACCTCGTCAACACCATCCAGGAGTGCCTGTTGGTGTTGCCGATACCACGGGGCGTCCGCGCCGTGGGCGCACCAAAAGAGCCTATCCCACAACCTCCCCTCTCCTGTTCGGCGGGAGAGGGGCCGGGGGTGAGGGTGGCTCGAATCGCCGCTGGTTTTCTCGATGGACTCCGACGTTCGCTTGCCCTCACCCCAACCCTCTCCCAGAGGGAGAGGGAACATTGGGATAGGCTCTAGGCTCACAATAAAAAGGCTGGCCGCCCCAAGTAAGTGGACAAACAATCGTAGCACGGGTAAAACCCCCATTTGCGAACTAAAACTTCTCTGGATCAACATGCCGCGGCAGGGCTAACAGAATACGTCGATCTTTCGATGATGCGGTTCGCCCTCGTCCTTGTCAACCATCGACCGTCTGTGATCGCGAGTAAATGCGTTGTACGCCGTCTGGCCTGACGCTACACTGACGCCAATGTGGCCCGAGTGAACCGAGCTGGTGGTCAAAGACCTTTGTTATTTTTTCCATCACGCGCACTGGGCCGACGCCCACGCTGGTGGCCGCAATGCCGCTACCACCAATGGTTGCTCGGGATACGTCGCGGTATCGACAAGCACGTGCATTTTAACGGAACATGTCTTCACGCCGATCAACGACAACTCAATCCGCCCGGAAAAAGCCTGGCCCAAAAAGCCGCCTTTTTGCTTTGGGTGTCGGTCTGATAGCATTGCTCTTACTCATAGTTTTCGCACCGAGAGTCATAGCATGGTACGCACGCCAGCAGGCCGAAAAAGCCCTCCACGAAGGCCGGATCACGGCAGCCCAGGGCTGGCTGGCCTGGGCCTCGCGCTGTCGTCCCGCGGATGGACGGGTCGATATTTTGCGGGCAGGATGTTGTCGCCGCCTCAAGGATGTCGAGGGATTTGTCAAAGCCCTCCAGGAGGCCGAAGAGAAAAAGGCTCCGCCAGGGCTAATCGAGCGGGAACGGCGGTTGGCGGCCATCCAGGCAGGACGGCTTCCCCCGGGACCGAACAATCAAATTGGCTCGTTGATTACCGAGGGATATGACCCTGCGGCGGTGGCCGAGGCTTTTATCTACGGCGCCTTGGCACGCGGTGATTTCGCCCAAGCCTGGGAAATCCTGTCAGCCTGGTCCGCCGACTCGCCCGATGACGGCAATCAGAATTACATGGCGGGCATCTATTGGCAATTTGTCAATCAACCTCAGAAAGCGGAGGAGATGCACCGGGCTGCTTTACGCAGGCAGCCGCGCCACGAGTTGGCCATGCTTGCCCTGGCCGAGATCCTAAGTACCGAGGATCGCTGGACAGAGCTCTTCCAACTGTACAAAGTGTGGCAGCGTCTGGTTCCCCGAAGTAAAGCGATCAGAATAGGACTGGCACGATGTGCCCGGCTCTTGGGGCGGTGGGACGAAGCCTGGCAATGGCTTAACAGCGATGGACTGTCGTCAAATTTGTCAACCGCCCGGGTCCGAGAGATCGGCGAACTTCTGCTGGAAATGAATTACCCGGATGAAGCGATGAAATGGTTCGAGCGACTGGATATCAAAGGGACAACGGACAGGACGTTGCTTCACGCTGTCGCTTTGACGGAGTCACTGAAGGGAAAGAGCCTCGAGGCTAGTCAGGTGATGGACCGTGCCGACCGGCGTTTTCAGGTGGTCACACGCATTCACGAGTTGCAGATGAAATTGACGGTTTATCCCGACAATCACCAGCTCAGAGCGGAACTGGAGAACCTTGCAAAGAATGCTCCCGCACGATCGCCCGTCCCCGATTCCGGAAGCGACACGACACCGAAATCGCCCGCGCAGCGCAATTCCGAGGTCCGCGCGATCTATGAGCGTCATTGTTCCGCTTGCCATGGTGACCAGGGAGCTGGCAATGGCCGAGCCGCACGGTTCCTGTTCCCACGGGCCCGCAATTTTCGTCGTGACGCCTTCCGCATCGTGAGTACGGAAGACGGAATCCCCACCGTTGACGACGTGGCGAGTGTCATCCGTCAGGGAATGCCCGGCACCGCCATGCGATCGTTTCCGGAGCTTTCGGACGAAGAGACGGTGCAGCTAGCTGAGCTGGTACTGGAAATGTTTCGCGAAGGCATTCGGGAGCAACTTGTGAGCCTTTACGCCGCAGAAGGTGAAAGCGTCTCGGACGAGGACATCACCGAAGAGGTTCTCATGCGAACGACGCCGGGCAATCGAGTTTCGGTTCCTAAAATGGGCGTTCCTGATAAGCCGATCCTGGATCGCGGGAAAAAGGCGTATTCGCTCCTCGGCTGCGCCAATTGCCATGGGGAAGATGGCGCCGGGCCATGTGACCTCGCCCTTTGGGATGACCAGGGGTTTCCCAATCCGCCGCGGGACTTAAGACACGGCGTGTTTAAGGGCGGCGATCAACCCGAGTCTCTCTACTTGAGACTTCGCATCGGGATGCCTGGTACTGCCCATCCTTCATGTCTTAATACGACGCCCGAGGAGCTTGTCAGCGTGGTCCACTACTGTCGGACCCTAATTCAGGAACCACGTCGCACGACGACCAACGACCAACGATGGCGAGAGGCTCAAAGCAGAGCCTGGTATCCCGCATACTTGAGCCCTGGGGGACCGTAACTCACTCGGATGGCTTGTCGCTGTTTGGTTTTCGTCCAGGTACCTTCTGATTCCACCACACGCGTAACCGCGGTAAATTCACACCGGCTGGATCATCCAAACCGACGTGACGACCGGCCACAATGTCCAGGTCGCCATCGCCGTCTAGGTCAGCCACTTCGAGCACAGGATACTGCGGCCAATCCCTGTCGAGGACCTGCACACGGAACTCCTTGGAGTTGATCTGTTCCAAAAGGAGAACCGAGGGGATGGGCATCGTTCGCAGATTCGCTGGCTTGACGTTCCGTGACAACCACGACGATAGGACAATATCCTGGTCTCCATCGCCGTCGAGATCAGCCGCCAAGGCCCGATACGCCCCCGGCAGCGTTACCAACCGATGGTATTGAAAACCATTCGCTCCTATATTCTCTAACCACTGAAGCCCATGGGAAGGATTAGCGTAAAGGTTGTCGAAGGTATCGCCATTTGTGTAAAGGATGTCTTGATCCCCGTCTCCATCCAGGTCGCTTAGCTCGATGCCGCTTGAGCCAAACGTCAAGTCCGGCGCACGCCAGATCGGTCGAGCCAGAAACTTCTTTTTTCCAAGATTCACAAAAAGGTCGAGCGATTCCGACTCGTTGCTGATCAGGGCCACAAAGTCGGGTCGATTGTCGCCGTTGAAGTCGAACACCGGAACATGGATCGTTCCCGTGCGAAGATCAAGCCGATGACGAACGAACGTTAGCTGTCCGTCCGAACGAGCTTGTTGTTCCAGAAAGAGAATCCCACCTGTGTGGTAATGTCCGAACTCTGCAACAAGGATGTCTTGATCACCATCCCCATCGAAGTCGGCCACACGAACGTCGTCAATTCGACCAAGCCGACTCGCTAAAGTGACGGTTTCGTAGGCCCCCTCCTGGTGGCTCGGTTTTAACCAAAGGACCTTGCCTCGATCATGATCGACAGCAAAAAAACTTCCCAGGTCCGCAATGACAAAGCCCCAACGGCCACTCCCATCGAGGTCGCATCGTTCGACACGGCAAGGAAACTCGGCGTGCGCAAGAAGACGGACCGCCAAGGCGTCTTGCCCAAAGGCCAAGGCCCTCACCGTGCCTTCGCGCATATCACTCACGATGAGCCAGCCCTGAGCAGACGGTTCCAGACTGGACCAGAGCAGGCCCGACACCGCGGGAACCTGATTTTCATTCGGATTCCAGTCAACATCCTCGGAAAGAAAATGGCGAGCAAGCTCACCACCCTGATCCTCGGGTAACGAAAACGCGATTTTTTCCGGTGCCTGCTGACAGTAATAGTTAATGACCGCAGCGATTGGCGGAGGCGCCAAATCATTTCGGCCAGAACGGGCATATTGCTCGTAGCCGATTCTAACCTCCGCAGGCCAGCGGTCGCGCGGAAAGGCTTCGGGCCGTGGCAATGTGTGACAATCCCCACAGAAAAGCTCGATTTGGCGAACCAAATCTGATCCGGAGGGGTTAACGCAGGAAGCGTCGAATTCTGGTAACGCCACGACCTCTTTGCGACAGCCGATCCACGAACACGACAAAAACAAGCAACCGGCCAAGAGGGTCACAGTCGATAACTTGATCATACCGACGGTCCGTGACCCCCATGGCCAGTTGTGTGCCTTCATTGCCATCATGTCAGGCAATTATGGTGGAGGGTCCGCGCCGCATCAAGGAGCGGCAACTGACTCACCACCGTCCTTGCTTCCTAAAGCGCCCCAGACACCGTAGGGGCTGAGACCCACTTGGACCTCAGGCAAGGCCGGATTTCCCGCATCAATCGTTTCCGAAACGAAACGGACCGAGGCATCAGCCATGGCCACGTTGACACCCCCCGGGTGGTTGCTGGACGCCGTAATGACGGCATTTCGTTCGTCCCAGGTACTGTCATTGCAAGCCGGACTGTTTGGCGGCAACACTGTGTTGAATCGGGTGTACTGAGGAATCCCACATGCCCAGCGACGCCCTGACCAGTTAGCCGTCCCATACGTGGTGTTGATCTCGTTGGGGCGAGCCGGGTTACGAACGTTGACACACTCCAGGGGAATACACAGGTTGTTCGTGCACGTATTAAAGCTCGTCACATTTGTGGCATATCCTTCCTTGATCAGTGCCGGCGTTCCCCCAAACAATCGCTCTGAAAACATGACCGTGTTGCTTGTGCCGTCCGTAATGCTGGCAAAGGGACAGCCCTCCCTTAGCCCAAAAAGCCCTCGACACGTCGCCACGGAACCGTCACGTGCATAACCACGGTAGATCGAATCGCCCACCGACGTCCGGTAATTCGTTCGCCCCTGGTCATTCGCACCCTTCTGACGAATCTTACCGTCCGAGGGGCACATCAACACATCAATCTGCGTCGTCCATGGTGGATAGAAACGCGTATTCCCCGTATTCCCAGGATCATTCGTATTCGGCGCACGGCCCCAAGCTGGTAGAACAGTACCACCTATATTGAGCGGCCCACTGATCTGCGAATAAAGGGCCTGCTGTTCATAGTAGGGTAATAGCAAGACCCAAGTCGAAAGCCGCTGCGTGTTCGTGTTTACAGGATCGGCTGGCGGGGTATTATCACCCCACATCGTTCCTGTTCCGGTTTCACCAGGCGGCAGGACCTTGTGGACGTCCGCATAATTGTGCGCGGCCAAGGCCAGCTGCTTCAAATTGTTGGTGCACTGCGACCGCCGAGCGGCCTCTCTCGCTGCCTGAACCGCTGGCAAAAGCAGCGCAATTAGGATGCCAATAATGGCAATCACTACAAGTAGTTCCACAAGCGTAAACGCTCTCAACTTGACTAGTCTGACCATAAACCACCTCCACAAACGAGGAGCCCGAACCGAAAAGCCAAAAACCCAACGAGCTTAATTATATCGGAGGCTGCTGACCATGCAACAATTTGGCAGATGCGCAATGAATTTTATCATTTTGTCGCACTCCACTCATGGATGGGTTGCGGTAACACCTGTGGCGGATATTGTAATTTCCCTTGGTGAGAATAGAATCCGGAAGTGTCCTAGAGCTCGTCAGGCCGGTCGTTTCAAAGGAGGTATTAACCATGAAGTTGACTTACAGTTTGGTTGTGTTGCTTTCATTTGCGCATGTTGCCATTGTCGGGTGTGGGAAAGGCACCGATTCCAATCGCCCAAAGACGGTCAAGGCCGGCGGTGTCGTGTTGTACAATGGCCAACCGGTTGAAGGTGCCGTTGTCACGTTAGTTCCCATGGACAACAGCAGTCCCCGTGGTGCCGTGGGGCAAACAGACGCCCAGGGGCGGTTCTCGCTGACGTCGTTCGACCCCAATGATGGGGCCGTACCAGGCAAGTATTATGTGGGTATCGCCAAAGTGGTTTTAGAGGACGCTCCACCCGGTCAGACCGGACCTGGAGGCGAGCAAGACCCTGAAGCCAAAGTGGCTCGCGATCTTCTGCCACTCAAATACAAGATTCCGCAGCAGTCTGGACTGACAGCAGAGATTACAGCCAGCGGCCCGAACGAGTTGAAATTTGAGTTAACCGATTGAAGAATGCTGGCGGAATCGTCTGCTTTTCGCCGGGATGTGGTGCTCCTTCGTGCGACTGTGGGCAGGGGCACCATTTATCCTCATTGGCTCGCTTGATCGATGCGACGGATGGGCTCGCGGCGAGAAAAACGATCCCGGTATTGACGTAGTTCGATCGCCAAGGGAGGGCTAAATCTTTCTGCTAACGTGATGGCTTTTTCCAGCACGTCGGAGGCAGTAGCGAAGTCGCCGTTTTCGGCACACGCAACAGCTAGGCTCCGCAAACAGACTGGATCGATGTGACCCGTGACACGGCATGCCTCCTCAGCCAATTGGCGTGCCCGTCGCCCATCCCGCAGATTGTCCACAGGACAGGTGGCCAGGAAGAGTGCTGCGGTTGCTTTGACCATGGGATCATCGGGGGCCAATTGCAAGGCTTTGTTTAACTCTGCGAGAGATTCCTGGTACCGCTGTTGTTGGGCCAAGGTCTCGGCCAGTCCCAGCCGGGCCTCAATGATTCGAGAATCCGATTGCAGAGCGGCCTCGTAGGCAAGTTTGGCCTCTTCCAGTTTGCCAAGCTCAAGATACACGTTGGCGAGATTGAGCTGACTGGCGGCATGAGTCGGGGCCATCTTGGTGGCCGCTTGAAAATGAAGTAGGGCCTCTTCCAGTCGTCCTTGATCCACAAGGGCGCGGCCCAGATTGAGACGGGCATTAAGATTGTTCGGCATGATTTCAACCGCCTTCTGGAAATGCTCGAGGGCCTCAGCGATTCGCCCCTCCTGTTGGCGAATGATGCCCAAATTCGCATGCGCGAACCAACACTTGGGATCCAGCGCCAAGGCCTTTTCCAGACGCGGCACCGCTTCCTTCCATTGGCCCTTTTCGATCAGGATGACCGCGATACTCACGTGACCTTCCAGGTAATCGGGCTGCTTTTCCACAGCTAGCTCAAACTGTGTCAGGGCTTCGTCCAATTTTCCTGCTTCAAAGAGACGAATCCCTCGCATACCGATTTCCAAGTACTCCACCGCAGGGACACGAATAGCGAGGAACTCCTCGTACGGCCGATTGACGAACTCCGGCAGATTCACAGCCCGATTGGCCGCAGTCGCGTCAGAAATGAGAATGGGTGGGCTATCGTTGCCCTCTTCATCGATGTGCGTGAGAAACATTTGGGTATAAGGCGTGTTGGCCTTCGAGGAAAAGACCATCCATCGGCTATTCGGCGAAAAACTGTGCCACGAATTCATGAGAGGCGTATTGCATCGCATTTTGCGGGCCGTTCCGCCGGTGGCAGGAACAATCCAAAGCTCGCTATCAGGCCGAAGGAGTTGCCCATTGCGGCATTTCACGAACACGATCCATTTTCCATCGGGGGAGACCTTGGGGAATGTGTTGCTCATCCCGTTGTGCGACGCCCCTTCAATGGGTTCCGGTGTGCCCCCGCGGCCTCCGTTAAACGGAATCCGATAGAGGCTGTATTGGATTTGCGGTTCCGCCGGGTCATTCGCCCGTTGCGCAGGTCGGTATCCCGGCGGATAGGGATCACGGGCCTCGGCACGGGCAAAGACAATGAACTGCCCATCCGGCGTCCAAACCGGATCACAATGGACAAAGGCCGGGTCGTCCGCACCCGGCAGTGGTTTGATTTCTCCATTCTCTCGGTCGTAATAACCCAAAATCCCTCGCGTGGGATAAAACACCTGGAGAAAACGATAATCCTTGAAGTTTTGGACATAGACCGATTCATTGAGAGTGGTAACAACATAGCGGCCGTCGGGAGAAACACGCGAGAGAAAACCGATCGTCTTATGCCCAGGCGGTTTTCCCGAAAACGAATTCCAGCTAATGATATCCTTGGTGTCGATAATGGTTTCCCGCGCTACCGGCACAATGGCGTAGGCACCTTTGTCGCCCGAGGGACCATCCACGTCCATGCCGAGGGTTGTCCCATCGTCGGAAAACGAATGGCAATTGGCGCAGGTTAAAAGGTTCGTAAGAAGAAGACGGCTCTTGGGTTGGGAAATATCTCGCAGCCGCCACGCAATCAGCGGCAAAAAGGCCTCACTAAGGGGTTTGATAACACCCCGCTCTGTGGCAGAAGGTGCCAAGGGCACGTCCCGGTAGAAGATCGGAGCACCCACTGGATCGCGCGATGTACTCAATGTCACTTGCCCAACCGATAAAGGGACATGAGGACGACGACTGGAAAAGCCAACAATCCGCAGTTGCGCGGGACGTTCCACCGATTGCTGTTTAACCCATTGCCAAATGTTATCGTGAACCGTCCAGGACTTTGCCGATTGCTGGTACGGCGTGCCACGGTAAATCTCGTTGGTTTCGGCAATGCACCGCGGATCAATCTCGCCCTGCGGTGGCGGACTGCCGGGCACCAAGGCCCCAACCCATGCTTGCCCATCTCCCACCGTAAACTCCACAAGCCATGTGTCGGCCGGCTCGGCGGAATCGTGCCAGAGGATCGTTGGCGGAATAATCTCTGGAGGGAAGATGGCCTCGTTAGGGGGATAGTCAATGACCAATGTTTGAAGGTCGGAAGCCTTGGCCAAAGCGCTGCGGAGAGTGTTAGCCAAAGCCAACCACTTTTGCTCGATCTTGTCAGCTAGGTCGGGAACTCCCGAACCAACTAGCCACTCTTGAGCATCGCCCAAGAGAGGATGGGGACGAGCGTCGCTGGAGGTCGGGGCCGTCTCTTGCCTTTGTTCAATGCTCGACCACGGTGAGGACGACGGTTCCTTAGTGGTCGCGCTCTTGGTCCTCTCGGAACGCTGGGGGCATCCGAGGGTCACGCAGATCCCGACCCCCAACGCCGCGACAATTAAGAAGAGCCTGTTCCCACACCGTGACATTTTCTACATCGCACGCGTTTAAGCATGCGCCAAATGAGATGAAGTGACACGACCACAAACCGAAAGTACCTCGAACCTAAAGCGGCCTCGACTCTCGTTGATTGTACGAACGGCGGACCGTCCCCGGCAAGGATTTATGTCGATTGAGCGGTTTACGCCAATTGTAACAACAGGACGCGATAATACGGACGACGCTCGGAAGAGTTGTCCGTGAACGTTGCTCACCCCTTTTGTCGAAGTCAACATAATAAGACTCACGGGAAGCCGCCGGGAGTGTCAGCATTTTCGCGGCCCGCATATCTTTCGGACCTTGAGCGTTCGTACAAACGAGTGGCGATCAAGTCGGCCTATTAGGGCAGTCACATATTTTCAAACTATGGCGACCGTACCTGCTGCATCGACGCGAGGCAACTACTGGGAGGAGTCACGGGCCCCCCTGGCGAGTTTGATATTTGTCACACCGCTGCTCCTGGTTTACGAGGCCGGTGTCCTCCTCATGGGACCGGAGGCCGTGCGCAATGGGGCCGAGGTCTGGCTCCGCCACCTGCTCATGAATCTTGGCTTGGGGCAGTACTTTTTTTTGCCGGTCTTGACTGTGGGGATTCTCTTGGCTGCCCACCACGTTTCCCGCCACCGCTGGTTAGTCCGCTCCTCAACCCTCTGGGGGATGTTCGTGGAATCGTTGTTTTTGGCTGGATGCTTGAGGGTCCTTCTGGGCCTACAAAGCCTGCTGTTTCAACATGTTTCTCGATATGTCCTTGCAACGGGCGGAAGCGGCGTCGATTTCACTCTTGCCGAGCGAATCGTTGCCTTTGTCGGGGCCGGTGTTTATGAGGAGTTGGTCTTTCGGCTCATCTTAATGAATCTAGTGATCATCGTGCTGCAGTTTTTGAGATTGGCGCCGCCCGTCACGCTGTGGGGAGGCGTGTTGCTAAGCAGTTTCGTGTTTGCGTTGGCCCACCATATCGGTCCTTATGGAGAACCCCTCCAATTGTTTAATTTTCTCTTCCGATTTGTGGCCGGTATTTTCTTTGCACTCCTTTTTGTCTATCGGGGTTTTGGGATTGCGGCAGGTTCTCACGCTGCATACGATCTGATGGTGGGGCTGATCTAGGAGCCTATCCCATAATCTCTCGCCGCCCATTCGGCGGGAGAGGGGCCGGAGGTGAGGGTGGCTCGAATCGCTGTTCGTTTTCCCGATCGACTCCGATGATGGCTTGCCCTCACCCCAACCCTCTCCCAGAGGGAGAGGGGGACTTTTTGGGATTGGGATAGGCTCTAATTGTCTTCGGGATGTTTCCGCGCATGGAAAAAACGCCGGGGGATTCCCGCCGGAGCTATGACCATGGATCATCTTTGACCGGCCTTGGCGGGCGGCTTCTTCGCTTATTGCACCGGAACAATGGGAACATCCACGACACGGAATTTGATCTCGTCGGAATTGGCACGAAGCTCGGGGGCATACATGCCGTAGCCCTTCGTTGGCAGGGCCGAGAATCTACCGGGGATTTCCGCCCGCATTCGGTAACTGATGCTCTGTCGTCCCCTGGGGAGGGCCCGACAGAAGAAGACAACCCGGTTATCGCGGAATTCGACGTATGCTCCCGCGGCATCGCGAGTATAGCCGGAGCGTAAATCGATGGGTTCGAATCCGGCCGGTTTCATGTCCTCGAAGACCAGGTATTCATAATCGTTCTTGCTTTCGAGGATGAGTTCAATCTCCACGAGATCACCACTTTTCAATTCGGCCAGGTTTTGAAGCGGCTCCCGTTGATATTTCGCCACGCGCTGGTCGATGACCTGTCCGAGAGCACCGGCCACCTGGGTCGTCGCTTGAACGGGCTTCAGTCGGTAGTACCGCCGATCAATTTTGATTTCCAGACCGGCGGCCGGGATGAAATCCTCCAGCGTGAAGTAGCTCACGTAAGCATTCGCATAGAGGGGCCCTTGGCCTTTGCGGCGGAGTTCCACCACATGTTCGCCGGTGGTCAGGGCCTCACCGGCCAGAACGAAGGTATTGTCAAAGGCGAAGAGGTTCTGCGGTGTGATCTCCACGGCCTTCTTCAACTCTCCGTCGATCCAGACCTCGACGGTCATATCGGGCTTGGCCTCCCCGCTGGCGCGGATGTAATCGGCGAAGGCCTCGATGACCAGGGCCGTGTCGCGGGTGGAGTTCCAGTACGTGGCGTGCTTGCGGTTATTGAGCAGATATTTGACAAGCCGTGGGGCCAGCTCGCCGCGGGGGTCGGTTCGGGCGAGCAATTTCAGGTAGTAGGCCATGGCCTCGATATCGTTACCATACCAGTACCACCAGCTCCATCGCCCAAGGTTTAGCCAGGCCGTCTGATTTTCGTCGTCCTTCTCCACGTACTGGTTGATATTTCGCAAGACCATCGCCAGTTTCTCTTGGTCCTGCTGCTTATGGAGCGCCAACCCGTACATGGCCAGGGCATAGACCGACAGATTAAGCCGGTCACGGTAGAGGTAGTTCTTCATTTCCTCGTTGCGCACCCCGGCATCGACAAGCACCATATAGACGAACGCGTCGAGATTGTCGGCGCTAGACTTCCAAGGGACGTTTTTAATTTTGCGGTCGGCATTCCGCAGTAACTGGAGTTGCTCCTCCTGATACCTTTCAAGCCAGGCCACACCACGCTGAAGCACGTCGGGGACGATTGCCACATCGTTCTCCTGCGCTAATTGCAGGCCATGGACCACGATGGCCGTAAGATGGGGTGAAGAGAACTCGCCCCAACCGGAGAACCAACCCCAACCACCGTCAGAAAGTTGCATCTCGGTGAGTCGTTGGACGCCAACCTTCACGATGCGGTCCAGTTCGACCTTGCTAAAGACGGGCTCCCGCCGGTAGCGTTGCCACTGTTTCTCGCGGTCTTCCGGGGCGCCAATTTCTTGGGCGTTGAGATTGATCCGTTTGTTACGGATGTCTTCGAGGTCCAAGCCAAGGTCGATCAGGACTTTCTGTGTGATGACGGCCGGGAGGAAGCGGTTGAGCGTCTGTTCCGTGCACCCGTAGGGATAGTCGATTAGGTAGGGCAAGGCATCGACCATAGCCCCCGCCAGTGTGGGCGAGAAGCGGACCTCAAGGCGTGCCGATTCCGGACGGCGTTCGGCCGGGATGAAAATCTTAAATTGAACAGCCTCCTGATCCGGTCTGATCCAGCCGGAGTAGGGGACCATCTTATCCATGCCGTGGACGTACGCCGGGAAGCGCATTTCCATGGCGTCAGATTCTTCGTCGGTCAGGGCCGCCATACGGACAACGGCCTCGCCTTCGGCCTTGACCCGGACGCGCCAGTCCACGCGGGCTTCATCGTTGGCAGCGATGTTGATGGTCCGAACAAGCTCGTCGAGGGGTTCTAGGGTGTTGCCTTCTAGCTCTAGCCTAACCTGAACCGATTTTCCCTGCTTGAGGTAGTTATGGACGTTGGCGGAGAGGACAACCTCATCCGTTTGCACAAAGAATCGGGGGGCTTGAAGGCGAATGATGAGGTTCTTGCGGGTGACCACGTCGGAGGCAGCCTCGCCGACTTTCGTGCCGTGACCCATGGCCCAAACCTTGATCCGCCAGGTGGTCAGGTTTTCGGGCATGGCCAGCTCAACCTCGGCCGTGCCATCGGGTTTGGTTGTCAAAGCCCCCACCCAGAGGGCCGTGTCCGCAAACTCTTTACGGACCGTGGGGGCGACAAGAGCCTCTGCTTCTTGCGGGCCTGCTCGATCTGCTCCGGCTTCCGCCGCATTCATAGCGGGCGCAGCGGCCTTTTCCATGGCCATACCTTCTGCCATCGCCGCTCTTGGTGCTGCCTCCATTGGCGCACCCATCATGACCGCGCTACGGCGAACAATCCCACGGCCACCACCCCCGAAGGCAGCAGACTGCAACACTTCGGGAACTTCTTCCACCACAGTTGCCCCAAAGATGCCTAAGTCTTCCATGCTTGGCTGATTCCGCGGCGGAATGTTTCCGGAACTGCGCGACAGCGAATGCATCGTCTGGGAGTGGTGGTGCCGACGCCATTTCCAGAAGAAGGCCTTGATTTCTGGCACGTTGGTCCCGCCGGAAATGTATTCCACCGACTTGTCGTAGATTGCCACAACTGTGGAGCCGACGAAGGGTTGTCCCGCCAAATCGGTCAGTTTGATCTTGACGCTCGCCTTTTCGCCCGGCAGGTACTCTGTCTTCGACGGCGTGACTTCCACATTGAGGACACGTTTTTCCGGTGGCACGATGATTTCCTTGACCTCCGAGTAGAGTTTGCCATCGTAAACCGTGACGGCTTCCACGAAGAAATTCGGCATATCCTTGGCCGTAACCTCGATGGGCACAATCGTGCTTTTCCCGTCGAGAGCGAGCAGCTTCGGGCGCTGATAGACCCCGTTGGCGGGTCGCACAAAGAGCAGGACTTTGGCGTCGCGACAATTGGCATTGACCTGCAACTGGACCTTTTCGCCTGGCTGATATTCCGGCTTGTCGGGAATCAGCTCCAGATCGTTGAAGCGAAAGTCCTCCGTGGCTCGCAGGCTTTCGCCGATGATCGTAAAGACGTAGCCGCCCTCGATGGTATGGCCTTGTTCATCGGTGACCGTGTGAACCAGTCGAAACTGTCCGGGTTCCGCGGCCTTGATTTGCAAACGGGCCTGGCCCTGCTCGTCAGTCGGCAAATCCCAGCTTCGGGCCTCGGTTTCGACAGGTTTGGCGTCCTTGTAGGTGATTCTGAATAAGGAGAGCTTTCCCTGGCCTTTCACGGGTCGGCCATCAGGCGTCCTGGCGCACGAATGCACCTCAATCACATCACCCGTGCGGTAGTAGCCCCGTGGTAGCCAGAGATAGACCTTGAAGGGCTGACGGGTCACTAGGACCTCTCCGGAGCCGACAATGGTGCGACGCGATTGGTCGGTGACCTCCACAGTGATCTTGTAACGATGGTCCTGATCAGGATGGAGCATTTTGGCCGGCGCCGTGTCGATCGTTACCTTCACGGTGCCATCCTCGCCGATGGCGACCTCTTGTTCGCCAATCAACTCAGGCGGTTCCGGAGACCAATCAATCCAGAAAGGCCGAGGACGAACACATCCCCAAATATGCCACCCGGGGTACCAGGTGTACTCATAGGCGAACCACCAGTAACCCGGACCATATAGCCAATCGAAGGGGCGTGGGGGATACCAACTCTCGGTATAGCCAGTCCGCTCGATCTTGTATTTGACCTTGGCATGTGTCACTGGTGAACCGAAGTAGTATTTTGCCTGGATGGTGGCCTCGATTTTTTCACCCAAGGCGATGGGCTTTTCCGGGGCCTGGACAGTGACTTCAAACTCGGGTTTCTTGTACTCCTCCACACGGAACGAGCCGCCGCCGCGGAACCGCGAACCCTTAACCGCTAGCTGATACACACCTAGCGTGGCATCTTCAGGGATTTCCCATTCGCCCTCGATACCACCGTATTCGTCGGTCGTAACGGGCTTGGTCCACAGGCGATCGCCCTTTGGGCTGTGCAACTCGAGCACACACAATTGATTGGCGTACGCCGAGGTATCCGGTTGATCGTATTTCGCTTCGCGCACCCATAGCTTGTAGTGGACCTTGTGTCCCGGGCGATAAACCGGCCGATCGGTGATGGTAAAGACCTTCGTCGCGTTGTACTGTGCATCGTAATATCGGCCGAACCACAGGTGTGTGAAGCCCAGGAAAGCCATCCGGCCATCGGCAGCGCGGGCGATGATCAACCACTGGTATTCTGTGGGCTGTATCTTGGGACCAAGGATGATCTGCCCTTCGGCATCGGTGTATTCCGCGAAGTTCTTGATCTCAATTTGCGGCCGGGGGGCATCAGGTCTCCGCCATACCTGTTGCCAACCGAAAAACTCCACGTTGGCCTTGGCGATCGGTTGACCCGTGACGGCATCGGCCACATAAAACCACGTGCCGTTGTCTAGCGGCTTTTGGGCGATGACGGCGTCGGCCACCCAAATGATCACAAAGCAGGTGTTGCCGTTTTTCATTTCCGCTTTAAGCAAATAGGCCCCCGCTTTTTGCAACGGCGTTGCGATAGTGACGCGCTTGTCGAAATGGTTGGGTCTCGGTTCCAGGGGGACGGTCCAGGTGGCCACAACGGGACCGAGATACCGAGTTTCGGCCTTTTCAATCAAACGATACCCGATGTTCTCGATGTTGATCTTTTCCCAGTTCAATTCCAGGGGTTGAGTCCTGATGTAATCTTTGACGTCGCTTAGCAGTTGGTCGAGTTTGATGGCGTAGGCCGTCAGTCGCACCTCTGTCCCGTTGCGGAAGCGATACTCGACTGTCGCTCCGCGTCCGGCTGGCTGCGTGCTGATGGGCTCAAAACGTCCCCAATTACCCACGATTTGATTGAGGCGTGCTTCGGCCCATGTCCTCTCCTCGCCCTGGAGCAGGGGGATGACTTTCTTCCAGTACTCAGCCGCCTTGGGATACTGACGACGATTCTCAAAGATTTGGGCAAGCTGCTTAAGGGCGTCGAGCTTGCGCGGACTGCGATCCTTCTCGGCGATCGTTTTCCAGATGCGGATGAAATTGAACTCGTCAGGAAGCTTGAAACGTTTGATCCCAATGGCCAATCGGGCAATCGTTTCGTCTTCGCCCAAGGTGTGCAAGGCCCAGGTTCCGGTCTCGCTTTCCTGACGTTCTTCTGTTTCCAAGCGACCAAAGTACCACCAGTAGTCGGCCAACGTCTGGACACCGAATTGGGTCCAAAGGAACTCGGCAAACATGTAATCGACTTGGTCGGTCAGTGCGGCATTCAATTCCTTAGCCTGGATCAAGCACCATCGCCACCGTTCACCGTCGTTTTTCGCCTGATCAAACGTTCGCGGTGCCGCGTAGAAGATCGGGTTGCCTTCCTCATCCACGGGAGCTCCCCGCGTACCCCTGTGGAAATACCAGCCTTCTTCATAATCGGGGAGTTGGCTTAGGTCGGTTAAGGCTTGCAACCGCCAGGCCTCTGACCACCCTCGATCGAAAAGAATGATGTTCGCAAAATCGAGGTAGAATTGCGCCGCCTCGTGTCGGTTCGGTTCTTTTTCCACAAGGGGCATCGCTTGCACCAGCAGTTGCATGGCACGGACGCGGTCTCTCTCTTCGCACGAGACGGGCTTGCCCTGGTCGCCATCACTACCCCGTTTAAACTCATTGCCAATAATCATGCCGACATGGGGAATCTCCAGATAGAGCTTCGCAGCGGTCAGCAAAAATCGCCAATTCTGGGCATGAACGTCCACAGATTTTTCGATGAGCCCATCAATGCGGGAGACCTGATTGAGCCGGGCCAAACACTGCCAGGCAAGACTCAGGTCATTACAAACGCGGAACGGATCCGCCTTTGGGTCGGCCAGCGACTCCTCGAAGAGTCGCAACGCCTC
>Ga0116168_1001481_pt1 | contig 17651 bp, 13 predicted proteins | sample AD_UKC129_MetaG_FD_89795 | JGI IMG/M metagenome (GOLD analysis project Ga0116168, IMG submission 89795) | Active sludge microbial communities of municipal wastewater-treating anaerobic digesters from Canada - AD_UKC129_MetaG | ecosystem: Engineered > Bioreactor > Anaerobic > Digestate | place...
AAGGCATTGCCTAGGTGAGTGTAGGAAAGATATCGACTATCACTCGCGCCCGTAGCTCAAGGGATAGAGCAGCGGATTTCTAATCCGCTGGTTGGGGGTTCGAATCCCTCCGGGCGTGCTTTGTATAATGTCGCAACTCGTTGCAGCGTCTTGATTTACAAATAGTGTCTATTTGTTCTATCACAATTGCACTTCATCGTCTTGCAATGCATTTCTTGCAGGTTCTGCGTTGCATTTTGCGTTGCGTTTTGCGGGGGTGTTTTTCAAACTGTGCTGATCGCAAAAGCGGCAAACTATGCTGATCGCAAAAGCGCTAAACTGTGCTCATCGCCGAAGCCGTCAAACTATGCTGATCGCAAAAGCCGTCAAACTGTGTTCATGGCCGAAGCCGTCAAACTGTGCTCATCGCAAAAGCGCCAAACTATGCTGATCGCCAAAGCGCTAAACTGTGCTCATCGCAAGAGCGTCAAACTGTGCTCATCGCCAAAGCCGTCAAACTGTGGTCATCGCAAAAGCGCTAAACTGCGGTTATCGCCAAAGCCGTCTTGGGTGGCCTTGCGAACCAAGTCATCAGGCACACGCTGGTAGTGCTTCAAGCTAACCACGGGGCCATGGCCAAGCCACTGGGCGACTGCGTTAATCGGGTAGGAACGGGCAAAGTCGGTGGCTGCCGAACGCCGTAGGCAATGGAACGGGTCACGCCACGGGGTTAAGCCGGAGCGTTCGATAATCCTCCGCAGCGTCCGGTGACGATTCGCCTTGGGGACGGTGACGATCAGCGATTCACCCTCGTGGGCCGCAAAGTAAGCCTGCTGGAGTAGCTCTCGAAGTCGTGGGACAATCGGCACGAGCCGGGTTCGTTTCGTCTTGGGGGCAAACACCTTAAGCGTCCCAGTCTCCTAATTGATGTCTGCCCAAGTGATGGAGTCGGTTTCGCTTGGGGAACGCAAGCCCGCAAGTCGGGCCAGCCCGAGTAGCACACGCCAGCCGTGATTGGGGCACGCATCCAGTAGCCGCTCGAAGTCTTCGAGCGAGACGTATCGTTCATCGTTGCGGGCCATCGACGCCCCGACAAGCGTTTGGAATGGGTTATTGTCGGCCAGCCGGTGCGTCATTGCCCAATTGAACAATCCCTTGGCGTTGCGAACGTGAAGTCGGACGGTCGCTTCCGTGCGTCCTTCGGCAAGCCACGTCCGCCATCGTTCCGCGTCCTCTTGGGTGATCGCCGACAGCCGGGCCTTGGGGCCGAAGTAACCGCTCAGTAGCTTGGTTGTGTTTTTGATTCGCGACTGCGATCTCAAAGCCAAGCCAGCAACGTATTCCCGTTCGTAGCGTTCGATCAGGCGTCCGAGGGTTTCGCGGACTCGTGCGGGGGCTAGTTGGCAACGTTCAAGCTTCTCATAAAGGCCGTCCGGCAAGGCTGCCAGCCACACCGCCGTTGGGCCGGGAATCGCCGTGGCGGTGGCCATACTGGCGGCCAATTGCTCCACGTGGACCTTGAAGCTCTCGGCTTGCCGACGTGGTAGCTTGCCAAGATAGAGCGTCACGCGCCGGCCATCGGGCAGGCAAACATACAGTCGGAATGTATGGCCATGCTTGCTTAGTGATGCCATGTCAGCCCCTCCCTTTGTCAGCTTTGTTCCCGGTAATTGTGGCGACACCTTTTGTTTCACACAACACTTGGTCGTTGGAGTCCACAAACTGAATTGGCCAGGCCTCGCGGCTGTTGAAGTCCTCGGGGTGGATTCTCCCTAGTCGGCACATATCGAGGAGCAAGGCAACGGCTTGGTCGTGAAATGTGTCGTACAGCTCGAATAACGAGGGGAAGTCAACGCCGGGGTGAGCTTGCCCGCGGGGGACGATAAAATAGCCCTCACCATCGCTCCGCCGCTGGAGATGCAGCGTATAGCCCGCTTGCCAAAGCTTGTCCAGGAGCAACCGTCCGCCGACAAGGGGCTTATTCTGTCGGAGGGTTTCGATTTCGTCCTTTGTCAAACCGCCCTTGACGAAACGCAACTTCAATTGGCCGTTAGCCCAATCGACGCTCACACCGGGCCGCTTAAGTAATGCGATCGGATTCATAGGGTTACTTCCTCGAACTCGGGGCCGTCCACTTCGCCCCCCTCTTGTTGCGTACCATAAACCGCCACGACGTGGGACGGGGCTGCCAGGGGCGGACCGCTCGGCACCGAGGGGGCTTGCCCGTCGTGCCTATTAGCCCCGCCACTTGTGGGGTGAAAACCGGCTTGGGGTTCGTCGTTCGATATTCCACACTTATGGGGGGTGAGCACGATTTCAGACTTCTGAAATGCGCTGACAACGTTGACAACGTTGACAGATTGGTCGTGCGTCGTTGGGGTTGTGTCAACATTGTCAGCGCTGTCAACGCCTTTTGGCATCTCCAAAACGTGCTCGCCACCATAAATGGGGGAAACTCCTTTTGGCGTGTACAAGACGGGGTTGACACCATACAGGGGGGTATTGCGGGCTGAAGGCCCCTGGGGGGGCAATTGTTGTTCACGGACGTACCCACGCCGCTCTAGCTCCATGAGGGCGGCCTTACACTCGTCCACGGAATCAAAGTGACGGTAGCCGTGGCGATAAACATCGCGGAGCGTAAACTCGCGTAATTGATGCCGCCGGATCCAGCGCAAAATCCACCGTGCGCCGTCCAACCGGGAATCGTCGCTTAGCTGTTCGAGCACCGCCTTGGCATGCGGAATCAGGTACCGCCCGATCTCGATTGCAGCAGCCAGGGTTTGTGGGGCAATCTCGCCACGAATGCCCTGCTCGACACAATGAAGCACAGCCGCCACGCGCAGCGTTGCACCGGCTAGCTTGGCACCCCAATCGCGGATGGTTTCCATTTCGCCGAACTCGGCAAGCATGCCCTCAATTTCAGCTTCCCAAGTCCGCAGCAACAGCTCGGCTTCCGTGGTCAGTGCTAGCTTCAATGGGGCAAGGCCGATGGCGTTGGCCTGCCTCGCTAGCATTGTCACAGTGCGGTGATAGGCTTCGGCCACCTCGGACCGCACAGGGGGAGGGGCTATCTCCCGCTTCCCGATCGTGCTCACCGGCACCGCATAAATGAACCTTGCCAATAACCCCCGGCCACGAAACGCCGCTTTGTGAGTCAGGCTGCGAATGACCTCGGGTTGTATGACGTAGCAGCACGTCAGCGCTGGCCGCTCCACGCGAACACTCTTGCGAGAAACGCGATCAGCGATCAACTCATCGCCCGCATGGGCCATCAGATAGACCGTGAACTGGGGTGTTTGGTTTTTGCTGTACAGCCCGGCCATCAGGTCAAATGGGCCACCCTCGGGCGACATACTGGCTAACCGCCCCTTTTGCTCCGCCAGCATGGAAGCGATCTTTTCGGCTGTCGCATCGTCGGTGAGAAGTCGGGGCAGCACTGGCTCCGGCTCAACAGCCAGCCGGGCCGCCAGTTCACACGCTTGCTCGGCCGCTTCCTGGTCATCTTTCTCGCCAGCGAATTTTTCCAGTTTGTGCAACCGCGCTTCGGCCTGCCTTCGCGCAGATTGCCGCTTTGCGATTTCGGGCCGGGCCATGTCGATGAGCTCGGCCTCGTAATCACGCAACGGTTTGAGAGCATCTCGAAAAACGGCCGACTTGCGATTGCCAGGTGGCAGCAGCACCGTGACAAAAAGGTTGACCGGCTCTATCCATCCAACACGAGGGACGACTTCCACTTGGCGTGCAATGGCCGCCGAGCATACGCCCAACGACACCATCGCCGGAAGATCCAGCGGCGTTTGTGTTGCTCGCGCCTCTTCCTGGACCCAATCACGCAATATTGTGGGCAGGACGTGGACAGGGAACTGGGGCAGCTCCCCAGGGTCGAGACTTATCACCTCGGGCCATTCGTCTTTGCTCGCGACCGGCTCGATGCCAGCCGCTATTTCGATCAGCCAACGCCCAAGGTCCTCGGGGCTCGCGCCCTGGCCGAGGGGTAGCCCAAACCAACCGTCGGATTCCACGATGTCGGCTACGTCGCCACCCTCGGGTAGTCCCGGGGCGTAGTCGGCCAGCTTGAGAATCCGCACCGTGGCCGGTGGCGCAAGCCTCAAAAGGATGTCCGTCACTTCCTGGGCGTATCGCCGCCCGGGTTCGTCGTTGTCCGGCAAGATGGTAACATGTCGGCCACTTAGAGGGCTCCAGTCGGTTTTGCTTGCCGCGTTGCAGCCGCCGCTGGATGTCGTGGCCAGCAAGCCGCATTGCCGCAGTGCCTCCACGCATTTCTCCCCTTCGGCAACGAAAATTGGTGTTGCGGGGTCGGCTTTGAGAATGTCGGGCAGGTTGTACAGGGGACGTGGCTCGGGCATGGCCGCAATTCGCCAGCCATCGGGAAACCGACTGATTGGGCGGATGTCCTTTGTCCCGTCGGGTTTGTCCCAACGCACCACCAGCCCGACCGGCTCCCCTGCGGCGTCGCAATAGGTCCACCGGCAGGATTCTTGGCCTAGCTTTCGCCGCAATGAATCAAGCGCATCCTCGGCCGCAGGAAACGTTTGACCGTCGGGTTTACCGTTGCCGCCCGGTCGCGCATCAGCACAACCTACGTATTTCGCCCGTTTTACGGGGTTTTGGTGATGTGGCGATGTGGTGACATGGTGAGATTGCAACACGTCATCGGGCATCAAGTCTTTCATCGCCAACCCCAGGGCCGCGACAATGCTTTCCGTGGCACACCCGGCATGACAGCAAACCAAAACCCGGCCGTCCGTTCCTTCGGTAACCGAAAGGCTCGGTCGGCGGTCATCATGGGCCGGGCATTGGGCCGACCAGCCGGTTCCCGACCGCTTCGGACGGCATCCGTGCCGATCAAGGGCCGTGAGAACGGTGTCAATGGGCTTCATCGGCCTGCCCCCTCATCGTTGCTGGCTTGCATTGCCGCCCGGGCCTCGGCTTCCAGCCGTTCCAGCAGCAGCCGCCGCGGGATTAAAACTCGCTTGCCAATCCGCGTGCTGGGGATTCGTCCGGCTTTAATCGCCGTCCACACAGAACGCTCAGACAAGCCTAAAACCTTTGCGGTCTCACGTAACGACAGCATTTCACGTTCACCGGTCATGTTTGGTCCTTTCATGGAGCAGGTGGTGCATAAGGGTTTTTCGACTTTCTACCCTTGAGGGCGCCGGGTAACGGTTTAGGTAATCGCAAGCGCATGAAAAAAGCCGCAGACAGCGTTTTTCTGCGGCTTTGCAACGTCCAAATTTTTTGAGTCGGGTAACTGCTGGGTAACTTTGGGTAACTGTTACCCGCCAAGTTCAGTCGTCAGACGAGCGCCGATTCCTTTGCCACCACGTGGTGCGGTAAATGGCTTGTTTGGTCGTCTTGAATATCGATGCCAATGTGGGGCCGTCAACTGTCGGCGGAATTGGTATTCGCCGGTGAATTTCCCACAATTTCTCGTCAATGGTCCTGTTTGGATCAGCCAAGATGGCCGCCATGGCCGTAAAACGCTCGTCGCTCACGTGTTGTGTGAAAAGGGCCAGAAGGCTTCGCAGGGCGTCGGCCTCGGTCATATTCCCCTCCGGCTCCGCGGGACCCTCCTGACGATCAATAAATGCCTCCCCATTACCCTTGGTTTGCCCTTTTTGCAGCTTTTCCGTTGCTTCGTTCACAGAAACCATACCCGTCGCCGGGGTTGCGCCGCTCTTTTCTGCCGCCTCGTCGCCAAACCACGCTGCTTCCCCACTTAGTAGGCAATCGCGACGGATCTTCGCCTTGCGGTTTTGATAATCCTCCATCGCCTGGGGCCAGTCTTCCCAGACGCTTCCCAAAAAACTCGCGACATAGCCGTCGAAATCGTAGTAGAACGAGTAATACTCCCAGGATTGTCGCTTTTCCAGGAGAGGGATCCAGCACTTGGCAAAGCGGATCACTTCCTCGGCCCTCTGGGGCATAGTCAGTAACGGCCACTCGGTCCGACGCAGGAGCTCTTGGACCTTCTGGGGCAGGTCGCTGATCGCCTCGAGAAGCTTGTACGACGCCTCCAGCAGGTCCGTCAGGCGATTAAGCATAGTATCCCACGTGACTCCGCTTTTGGGGTCGATCCTGTTGCTCACGTATACCTCGTATCGCGGTTCGTTGGCTTGGAACAGCTCGGCAAAGCCTTCCGCCGCCTGCTGAAAATCTTCCACCGCCCGATCAAGCCGATTAAACCGCTCCACCACAGACATGCGTTGCCCTCGCACAACGTGACCGCCCAATAAGACAAAGGGCGGGCAGCCGCCGGGCAATAGCGGAGTTCGGTTGGCCTAACCTAGCCCGCCCTTTTTTACCCCAGTATTTTTAGCCCACTTCACCCGGGTTTCACACCCCAGGTTGGACAAGGGTTGTCCAACCTGCATCATTTCCCCCAGCGCTAGGGCGTCGGGAAGGTTGCCTATTTTCTCCGGGGCGCGCTGTGTTTTGTTGCGATCTAGCAAAATGGGTAAACTTCCACTGCGACCCGTCACTCCGCACTGGCCTGTCTCTCGCCGCGCCCAGTCACCCGGCATTGGCGTGTCCCTCGCCGCGCCCAGTCACCCGGCATTGGCCTGTCTCTCGCCGCGCCCAGTCACCCGGCACTGGCCTGTCTCTCCATGTGTTTCGCGCGCACCGCCAAGCGTTTTTTGCTGGGTACAACCCAGTGTTTCCCCGGGAGCGCTCATTCGCCCGTCCCGCTAGCTTCGCGCCGAACTGAGCTATAGAGAGAAAGAAAGTCAGCTCACGGGGGCTGGCCGTTCGTCGGGGGTCAACGGCCAAAGAAGGTCGGGGAAGAACCTAGGACCGGCAACCGGCAGGCGAGTTTTTGATCTGGCACCTAGCTTCCCGACGCAAAACCCGGCCATCCGCAAGCGGCATTTCGGGGTTGCTCGATCAACAGGGCTTTCCCAAAGCGGGAGGATTCCAAGCCAGACCGGGTGCGTCGGCAAAGCCATGACGCAGCTCCTTTTCGCACGGGAGTAATGCCCTTTGAGCGGACCGGTCCTCGCAGGTTGGATATTCCCTTGTTGTGCCTGCCACAGATACGTTGGAGCGACACCCACCAACTGGGCAAATTCCCGCGGGCTGTAGCCCTTGATGACGGCCTTCGTGCGGAGGTCTTGCTCCGCCCGGTGCGGATTCCCCAGGGAATAAATTGTCATAATCCTACGAATTCCCTGAAAATCGTTTGCTGTTTCTGATCGTCGGTGGCAACTTTCTCAAGCCACTCAGCGACAACGGACAACCGGCCGTCCACTTCGAGAAGATCGCTCGGCCCATAGGCCTCGCCATTGGGGTGCACTAGGGCTGGCGGGAATATAGCCGGGGACGTGGCCAGAGTTTTTTCGGATTGACGTAAGTTGTTTTCAGATAAGAGCTTCTAGAATCCGGTTCGAGAGGAATTCTAGCGAAGCCGGGCATGCGCCCTCGCCCCGTTCCACGCGGATTGGCTGGAGGACATCGTTGACCACACGCAGCCGCCTCGTCATTCCTCGTCCACCCCGGCGTCGTCCCCCATGCGGTATTTGATGTCGTAGTTGATGATGAAATCCAACTCTTCGTCGGTGAACCCGTAGTGCTTTGCCAGGACCTTGTCGATCTCGTCGATGATCGCCTTCGATGCCGAAGGACGAAAGAGCAACTGCCTCCGCGCCCCTGTTGTGGCGTACTGTTGTGTCTTTCTTTTTGCATTTTTGAAAAGCGATTCAACGAGTGCACTTCCCAATTCCGCCAGCTCTTGTGCCGCGCCACTCTTGTTGAAATCAAAGCGAAAACCGTAAATCATGTAGTCTTTGCAGTTGTACATGTCGAAGTGAAGGGTATAGTACCACCACCACAGACTAGAGCTTAGAACCGCAATTGCCGCTCTTGCGTTATACTCCTCTTTGAGGAATTTCCTTTTGTTGGAAGTACTTTCGGTACCCAAAGGGCGATCCGAAAAAATCTTGAAGTAGCGCCCACCGGCAGTCCGATAGTGCAGGCACTGCGAAGTGCGAGCCTTTGAGATCTCAAGTAAGGCCTCGAGGGTCTGCCGCTCGCGCAAGAGCCGACGAAGCATTGTGATCTCACAAGCGCTGGTGAGTTTTGGGACCGCAAAATCGAACAAGTACACATCCGGAGGGACGTCGACATAAGTTATCGTGGGAAATACAATGTGTCGGCTTTCGGGATTCCATCTGATGTACTTAGTGCTCCATAAATGGTTTGGCGTATCTTGCTCGGCGACTCCAGTTTTCGAAAGCAGGATGGTTAGATTCATCGTGACGCCTTCAAACAAGCAGGATGGCCGAGTTGCGTAGTTGGACACCCACACAAAGTTTTGACCGTGCCTTATTTCGAATGCCATTGTACGCATCTGAGGAGTCGATACTGAGCTGATTTGCACGATTATTCCAAGCCGAGCGTGTGAGTGATCCAAATGTTTCGACCGTTCATATACGAAGGCATACAGATTTCTGCTTGAGAAGGTAAGGTACTCGTTCTCGAGAACCCGGTATCCAACCGATCGTTGCGAGTACTCCACATACGGCGGATTCCCGATGATCACATCGAAGCCGCCATTGCGCATAATGCCGTAGAACTCGGCGAACCAGTGGAAGGGCTGGTGGCTGGCCTTCCAGGCTTCGAACTCCTCAGGCTTGTCCAAGTTGACGCCGTACTCCCCGGCCAGGAAACGGTCGAGCTTGTCCGTCAGCTTCTCCAAGCGACGCCGCAACTGTTGCTTGTCACGATGGGTGACCCGGCCGCCATGCGTCGTCTGCTGGGCGCGGAACTGCTGGAACGCCCGTTCGACCAGTTCGGCCTCCTCCTCGATCCGTCTTGCCTCCTCCGCGGCGAAGCCGAGCCTGCCCTCCTGGGACTTGCGAACCTGCTCAAGGGATGCAAACCCAACCAGCGTGTTCCCGGCGCGGATGTTGAAATCAATATCCGGGAGAGGCTCGATCTGGTCAATCTTCTCGACCTGGGCTGCCAGCTTAAGGAACAGCCGCAGTTTGCAGATCTCGACCGCCTCCTCCATGATATCGACGCCGAAAAGGTTATTAATGATGATGGACTTGAGGATAAAGTAGCGCTCGTTGGGGTGCTCAGCAACCCGCTCTAGGACCTCCTTGAAGTCACTGAACTGCTCGGGAGGGTGCTTCTTACCAGCGAGGTCCTCCACGAAGCGTTCCATCCGCTCCAGACAGTCTCCGTAGAGGGTCTCCAGAATTCGCAGGGCGGCAAAGAGGAACGCGCCGGAACCGCAGGTCGGGTCGAGGACGGTAATCTTCTCGACGGCGTGCCAGAACGCCCGGAGAAGCTCCGGGTCTTCGCAGTTCACGATTGCGTCCCGGGCAAACTGCCAGATGTCGAGGTTGAGCGTAATCAGGTCGTTGATCTCGTGAATTTCCCCCTTCTGAAGTTTCTCCCGGATTTCTAAACAACGATTCCGGCGATAGACGTACTCGCGCCACGTCTCGGTGACGAGACGGATCGGATCCCCGGCGGGCGCTTGCTCAAGGTTATACCGCTTGTCGAACATGCGAGCATTGGGGTCATGCATGCCTTTTTGGACGAACTCGGGCAGGTCACTTTCTGGCACAACCGATCCGTCGGGCCGAATGACGCCATGACGAACGGCCGGGTAGATGTAACGGTCGGGATCCTCGCGGAGCAGTCGCCAGACGGCTGAATCGGGCTTGAAGGCGATAGGGCACTTCTTTCTGGCGGCGTCGAACAGGAAGGGGATAATGGTGTTCTTGCTGATGTACTCGGTGATATCCTCCTTGGTGTAGTAGGCCCCCATCTGCTTCTGGTTGACATACTTCTCGAAAATGTAGCCGACCACGTCGGGGTTGATCTCGTTGTCGGCCCGCAGGGGACGCTCGTCGAGGTGCCAACGGTACTGATCGAAGAAATCAAATAGCTTTTCAAACGCTTCGTCGGGAATGTCAATCTCTTCCCACCGTTGTTCGAGTTCGTGTACCTCAAAGAATCCGCCGTCCAGAAATGGCACCTTGCCGAGCAGCCTCTCAAAGTCGGGATCCAGCTTGCGCTCCTCCGGAGACTTGCCGAGGCCCTCATGGAAGAGGCGTAGCAGGAAGTAGCGGTAGAACGTGTGAAACTTGCCCTTCCCCTTGATCTCCTGCACCCTCTTGAGGCGGTTGCGGAGATAGTCCGTATCGCCGTCCAGAAATCCTTTCTTTTGGATGAAGTACACGAACATCAGGCGGTTGAGCATGAGGGACGTGTACCACTGAAGATCCTCCTCGTATTTGATTCCCTTAATGAGCTTGAGGAAGTCCGCGTGTTCGGCCTTGAACCGGTCGTAGAACTTTTTGGTAACCTTGTCCACGTCGAACGCGGCCCGGGCGCGGTTGGCTACGTCCACGACGGTGATTTGTTCCTCCTCCTCTATGCTCACCGCGATCTGGTTGAGCCGCTGGATTAGGGGGTCGCCCGACTGAGAGACATGGAACCGATACTCCCGGCTGGCCAGGGGCTTCCCCGGTTCCCGGCGGACCCACTGCCAAACCTGTTGTCCGGCTGCCTTGTCGAAATAGATGACAAAGTGCTCGCGGACAGATTTGGTCACGTGGTGGTCGATCTTGAGGCGTGTGGCGCGGTCGGGGATGGAGGGACAGACGAACGCGACAAAACCTCGCTTCTGTGCGACCGCGGTGAGGTGGAACGTATTCTCGCCAACGGGAACGTCGAGTTGGGCATGATAGTTATCCCACCCCAGGTGTTCCCGGAAAAGAGTTTGGAAGTCAAAGGACTTTAGGCAGTTCCTGACGGCAGCAACATCGAATTTCATGAGCTTGTCCTCCGCACTTACACACACGACCGGGCGGCATGACTGTCCGGTCTGCGTAGTCCGAGGGAACAAATGAGTTGAGGCCTTCCGGCTTCTCCGTCCTTTGCCACCTCGCACAAGCGGCCCTCCTGTCGCAACCTGATGACAAGGGCTGCCAAATCCTCGTCGGAGATGCCGCTCTTGAGCTGGCGGTTGAGCGTATCGATCGCGGATTGGAGAAGGGGGTATTTGTAGATGTCCTCAATGGCCTTTAGCAGATCGGCGGACTCCAAGAGCGTTCCCTTGATGGCCTGGGCATAGGCCTTGAGGCGCTCGTAGGTGCGGAACCGCGCACCCGAAGGGCGCCCCAACTGGCCACCGACGGACTTCTCGGTTTTAACGATGAGCTCGATTGCCTTTTCAACCAGTTTGTGATGGTCCTCGGCCCGTGGCAGAGCTGGGGTGTCCGGCGTGCATTCGGCGGCCTTGAGAATGGCGAACTGCGATTCCGTTACGCTATTCCCGTCCGTGTCAATCCAGGTCAGTGCGTCATTCCCTTCCCCGGTCCGGACGTAGACCAGCACTCCCTCGCGACGGTCAGCGTTCGGTGGAAGCGGCTTGGCGGAATAGACCACGTTGGGCATGGCCGGGATGATTTTCTCGAGTTGCGGGTTTCTGTCGATAGCGTTCTTCCAGATTTGGTAGGCGTAGGATGCAAGGTCAACTTCCGTGTCCTCCTCGCCATCTAGGATGCCGGCCTTCTCGGTGTAGAGATCGCGCAGGGGCTGATCGTCTGCCTCTCCCTCGAAAAAGGCCTCGTCGGCACCGACCACCTCCGCGTTCTCGCGAAGCCGTTGACGTACTCGTGCCCGGAGGCGAATGACTCGTTCCACGCCGTCCGCGGGGAGAAAGGAGTAGCACAGAATCGTATCTGACTGCTGGCCGATTCGATCTACACGCCCAGCCCGCTGGATCAGCCGGATAATGGCCCAAGGGAGGTCGTAGTTGACGATGATGGAGCAGTCCTGCAGGTTCTGCCCCTCACTCAAAACGTCTGTCGTCAATAGAACGCGCAGTTCGTCAGCCGGGTTGACAAACTCCCGTTTCTCGTTGCTGACAGGGCTGAATCGGTACGCAATCTCCGTGGGATTGGATGTTGCGCTCGTCACGGCTGCGACGGCCGTCAGACCACTTGCCTTTAGCTGCTCCTCTAGGTACCTGACCGTGTCGGCGAATTGTGAGAAAACGAGTACCTTTTCGTCGGGGTGCTGCTTGGTGAGAAGCTGGACGAGGGACTGCAATTTGGTGTCCCGCTGGGGATCCCATGTCCCGGCACGTTGGATCGCCTTTATTAGCGCCTGGGCATCCTTGCGTAAGTCGTCGGCGAGGGCTTTATCGAAGAGATCCGCGCGCAACCACTTGAAGCGGCGATGGAACTGGGATGCGAAAGTTTGGTAGAGATCCGCGGCCCGCCTCTGCAGGTCACTCTCATTTGGAAGCTGGCTTTGTATCGCAACGGATTTATCTGGCGATTGGTTCTCATCATCGTCGGCAGCCGGGTCCCAAAGTTGGCTGTCCTCGTCATTCGCCGAGGTGTCAAGCAGCCCCATGTCCTGCGTCCCGATGGGGAGCGGCAGGCCGTTTTCAATGGCATGCAGGAAGATGTAGTTTCGGAGGATGTGGCGTTGCACCGACAGGATGAACGAGTGGCCGCTGCTTTCCAGGCGTTTGAACAAGTTGGTACGGCAAAAGCCCTTGAGGCGCGTCCCAGCGCGAGAGAGGTCGGCCAGCACCTTCGCCTCTTCCGCTGTAGGAGGATTGTGGGGCGAAGGCTTCACGTAGTTCCCTAGTCCATAGCGCGGCAAGGTCAGGTCGTTCACCGTTCTCACGACCTCGTCCGCGAATAGGCGCGCATACTGGTCTTGTGGGTCCTGTAGGTCGATCTCGAACTTGACCGTCTTAGGCAGGCGCGTCGAGAAGTAAAATCGCGTGCCGTCCTCGAACTCGAGATACTTTCGTTTCCGAGCCGCGTCGAGTTTGGCATAATTCTCCCGGATGAAGCTCCGGGTACGGCGAACCAGATACAATCGCATTAGCTCCCGCCAGTCGTCAGCATACTCACTTTTCTCGAAGGCAGCCAGCGACCGGACAGGGCATTGGTGTCGGCGGATGAATTCGGTCTCCCCCAGTTCCCTAAGAAGTCTCTCGGGCCGGATCCCAACGTCTTTGTGTTCGTCAACGAACAGCCGGAGCTGGTTCGAGAGGTCGAGATAGGTCTTGTTGTACGGCGTGGCCGACAAGAGGATGACGTGGCTGTCGTTCGAGGCGATATACTCCGCGATGGCCCGGTAGCGTTTGCTTTCGCGGTTACGGAGGTTGTGACTCTCGTCGATGATGACCAGGCGGAAGCGGGGCAGCCTGTGAAGTTCCTCTTGGACCCGCGTGATGGAAAGCACTTTGGCCCGGAGGCGGTATCGCTGCCGGTAGTCCTCCCACATGGAAACCAGGTTCTTTGGGCAGATGATCAGTGTCTCGAAGCCATGATCGTCCTCGAAAATTCGTGCCAAGGCCGTGGCCATTAGCGTCTTTCCCAAACCCACGACATCACCGAGGATCACACCTCCGCGTTTGTTGAGATGATGCGCGGCGATCTTCACGGCGGCCTTCTGGAACTCAAGCAACTTGCCGTCGAAGTCGCTCGGGATGCGGAACTCTGTGAGCCCTGCCCGAGCCTCCTGGGAAAAGTGATACGCGATCTTGAGGTAAATGTGGTACGGAGGGATCGGCTCCACGCGTGCCCAGCTCTCGTTAATGATTTCGACGAGGTCCTTGGAGATGTCAAGGCAGAACCGGTCGTTCCAACGATCCGCGAACCATTTGGCGAGCTTATCACAGGCGTCGGGGTCGAGCACCTCGATATTGAGCTCGCCTTGTTTGGACAGCCCCGCCAGTGTCAGGTTGCTGCTCCCGAGGTAGCCAATCTTAGGATTCACCGGGTCCTGCCGGAACAGAAGGTAGAGCTTAGCGTGGAGTGGGTGACGCACAAACAGCTTGACCACCACCTTCTGGTTGGCGATTTGGGAGGCTAGACGCCGCAGCGCCAATTCGTCCTCGTTCGTTGGAATTCCCAGAGTGAGCTGGTCGCGAAACTCTTGGGCGAGTTCGCGCTTCAACCTGATAGCAGTGACTTGATCGATCTCCTCGTCGCCTTTCACAGGGTTCAACGCCCGCTTGAGAAGGTCGTGGGGCGGCTGATGCATGCCGACCAGCAGCCGACAGCAATGGCCGGGGCCTCCTGGCCATTGGTCAACGAGGTCGGCGACCACTTTCCATCCACGAAGGTTGAAATATCCGACGCAAAAATCTGCGCATTGGGACAGCCCCATAGCTTGGGTTATCGCGGACAAAAGGTAGTTGTCAATATTGTCGAATATTTGCGGCATGGATTACCCCAATAACCCCCAGTTCAAGGCCCAAATTATCCCATCATTCATGGAAGCTGCTCACGTTCCTAAGTATTGTCGCCTGTCCCAGCTGGCCCTGTTATTTCCCAGGCAAGCTTTTCGTTTGCATAGAGGAAGGCATATTGTTCCGGACTAGCAGATAATCCGGCCTTGACCGGATTATTCACAATGTATTGCCATTTCTCGTAATAATCTTTCTCGTCTCGTATAATCCGATCCCAACTCTCTTCTTCCCACAACGGGCCGGAACGGCGCATCATTTTGTTTATTTCATGGGCAGTAAAGCTCTTGATGCTGTGAAGAACTTTGGAGAGGTCATGGTAAACGCCGGGCGTTTCCTCTAAAGGTTCAATCAGGGCATGGACATGATCCGGCATGACACATACGAGGTGGAGTCTGATTTTTTTACCGTCCCAGAAGCGACAGGCATCCAGGATTGTCATTCGGCAGACTTCTGGCAATTCGATTTTCTTCGTTGAAAAGGTAATGAAATAAACGGAACCCCCGATTTGCCAGTGAGGAAGATGTCTGCGTGTCTGGAACAACTCTCCCTGAATGACAGGCGGCACAGGCGGGACAGGCGGGACGCCTGTCCTCCCTCTTTCAGGAATCAGCGGGTAGAGATCGCCTATCTCTGCCTTCACCTTTTGCAGCACCCAGTTGCCCCAGTAGCGGACTTCCTTGGCCAAGCCACCCCAGGTGGATGACAGGCCTCCGGCCTGTCCTGGCCGGGTCATACCTCTCGTGTTCGGGTCGGGCTTGCCGTACTTCTGGGGATAGACGAGCGTGCAGAGCTCGATGATGTGGGCCACGGGGTTGAGGTCGAGGGCGTAGGCCTCGCAGCCGAGCCGCAGCGCCTCCAGCGGGATGGCACCGCCTCCGGCGAACATGTCGAGCACCTTGGGCCGGGGCGCGCGCCCCTCGACGATGTCCTCCACCGTGACCGGTTTGCCGATTTCCACCGAAAGCCGTTCCGCGTGGGCCTCCAGGATGTGTCGCTGCGCCTCGGCGATCACCTTCGGGTCGCCTGGATACTTGCACAAGCGCGTGACGAACTCAGCCGCTGCCCCGCGATTGAGGCCCAGCTTGGCACCGTTCTTCATCCGCTCGGCCTTCTCTGGGTGGGGTGGCGGGTTCTTGAGGTTCACCTCCTTGACCCAGCGATCGGCCGGCACCAGGGCCGCGTACACCGCTGCCCGGCAGGCCACGAGCGGTCGCCGCGCCCACCAGAGGTGCAGCGTCGAGATGTGCCCCTTGCGGACGGACTTCTCCCGCGAGGCCTCTCTGCTAATGGCCTCGATGGGCAGGTAGTCTTCAATGAGACGGCGGTCGTTCACAACATCGGTCCCTCTCATGCGGGCAAGTACCTCTGGGCTTCCCTAATGATTCGATCAACCTGCTCGATTGCGTCTCTGGCGATCTCTGGTGGTATGTGTGGCTTGAGAGCCGTCATCTGATTGGCCCTCTCGTTTACCGAAGCGCCACTGCCCGCAAGCTCAGTGATGTAGAGTGCGGTAGCCAATCGTTCGAGATCCGCGACTCCCTTCCGGCCCAGGCTCTTCGCCACGAAATCGATGCGGCCGCCATACTCCGCCAGGGTCTTAGAATAGAGCTCCTCGATATATTTGCTGCGCTCCGTGGCTGCAATCCGCGGGCCATAAGGCCCCTGCGGTTCAAGCCTCACCAAATCATCCGCACGCAATGCGGTGAGTTCGTCTCTCAGGTCAAACGAGAAGGGCCCATGCTTGTACAGAATGAAATCGAACCCCAAAGGAACTTGCATGAGACGCTGTAAGAAGAACGTGGCCTTCTGGACATGGGTTTCGCCACACCAGCTTTCCTCCTCGCGCAGCCTCTTAATTAAGCGCGTAAGCAACGCGGCTTTCTTTAGCCTATCCATTGTCTTCCTCCTTCTTCGGTCGTATGATCTTGTCTCGATGTTGTCTCAGATACTTTTCCGCTTCGTTGAATACCGCTCGTTCGGCGAACACGTAGTCGACGGAAACGACGGGTATCGTGTTCAGCGCTTGCGAGATGGCCAACGATGAAACAATTCGCCCGTCGCGCATCTTTACCGGGAAATCAGAACTGCCGCTTTTCTGGTGATATCGGTCGTGCCGGAAATTCTCGCTTCCAAATTTGTCGCATAAAGCTTCGAAGATGGCTTTTCCTGCCTCCGGATTTATTTCGACATCGCTGGGGTTTCGCTGATAGATAAGCTTGAAATGATCGCGTGCAACGATCCGACGCGCATGTACGTGTCCCCGTTTCTTTTGGTCATGCGCGGCATCCAATAGCGCAGCGGTGACTTCGTTGTCTGTCATTCTTAAGTGTTGCTGTAGATCGGTGGGGAATCGGGCATCAGGAAGCCATTCCCTAAGGAAGTCGGTCAAATGGATGTCATAGATTCTACGAACTGGATGACAGTAGACCTGGGAATACATGAAATAACGGGCGAGCAATAAGGCCTCAGCGGAATGAATTCCGCCTTCTTCAACCCCAAGAGCCAATTCCTCTGAGCTTTCATTGTCGTCTCCGCATGATGGCATGGGAAGAATACGGAGGGTGTCAATCAGCCGATAATGGTCGAACTTGCCGTATGCGACGCCAATATGGTGGGAATCCCGCAAGAGATAGTCCATGCGATCGACCCCAAACGCATCACCGACGATGATTTCCGAAAGAATGGTCTCCCAATCATTGAACGTAAGGTGTTTTGCTTTCTTGGGTCCCACCGCAAGTTTCACCACATCTTCAACTCGAAGAGGTGGCGTAATCCTATTCCAAATCTCCTGCATCTCTTCGCTAGCGATAAGCTCCCGCGTAAGTCTTTCGTGATCCCATTCTTCGGGGAGCAGCTCTTTTTCCGCAGCATGGGAAAACGGCAAGTGGCCAATGTCGTGACATAGGGCGGCCATACGAAGCGTACGGCGCCAGTATCGCAACTTATCAGAATCAGTGAGCGGCCGAAGACGGTCTTTCATTTTTTCTGTAACGTTGTCTGGGTGCGTGACAACATCATAGACGCGGCTTGCGAGCTCCATAACGCCGAGAGAGTGTTCAAACCGCTTGTGCGTGGCGGCCGGATAGATAAGGTACGTCAACGCCAGTTGGTGAACGTGGCGCAGCCGCTGAAAGGGGCGCGAGTTCACGACCTCGCGTTCGTCGTTGTCCATCTGGACAAATGCGTGGATCGGATCTCTGATTTCGTGAAAATTCCTCGACACTGTCAATCCTTCCTTTCGGCTGCCCGTACAACCGCCTCCGCTGGAATCTCAAAGAACCGTGCTGCCACGATCTCACGCTTCGCGTGGTCCAGCCGCACCGCAGGGTTCTGGATTCGGACAAGCTCCGGCTTCGGGCCGAGCGGGTCCCACACGACGTACAACCAGTAGGTCTCCCCTAGCTGCTGGGCCATG
>Ga0116168_1001483_pt1 | contig 17633 bp, 17 predicted proteins | sample AD_UKC129_MetaG_FD_89795 | JGI IMG/M metagenome (GOLD analysis project Ga0116168, IMG submission 89795) | Active sludge microbial communities of municipal wastewater-treating anaerobic digesters from Canada - AD_UKC129_MetaG | ecosystem: Engineered > Bioreactor > Anaerobic > Digestate | place...
TATGTTTTTGTTGTTTACTGTGACCTGAGATGGTATTGTGCCTGTTTTTGATGCTTGATCAGCTATTATCTTCGAGGCGTCGGATATTTCATTGTATGTTAACTGGGCCGCCGAGGCGCTGTTTGTAAATATTAGGAGTGATAGTAGGGCTATTATCCATAGTAACCTTTTCATGATAAACACCACTAGCCACTTACTAACAAAAAACTGTTATATAAACCTTATCATTTTTTCGCGGCCTATACGTGACATTCTCCCAATTTTAGAAAAAATAATACAAAAAAAATTCCAAGGTTTTTCATATTTTTCCACCACCTCATAGAGAGATTGGAAGATTTAGTGGGGAAGAGCTAACCTAGCATATTCGGGGGGTTTATAAGGTTGCCTCTTATTTTATCATTCCCATAGGCTCCTTATCTCCTTGAATATTTCTTGTATCTTTGAATCTGGAACGTTCCCGATAAATTTAGGGGCTGGGTCCTGTCCAGCCACTTGATATGGGAATTCAAAGAAAGGCGAATAACCGGGTTCATAAGGGGCTGAGTGGAATAAAATCGCCCTATGATTTTTTATCCTCTTTTAACCACTCTTCAACTGGTTTCTTATCCCTTTCATATAATACTCTGACCCCTATAACATCGGCCCCAGTTTTACGCGCCTCATCCACAACTTTATAAGCTTCACGGCATTGGCATCAACAACAATTAGATCCAAGTCAACCCCATATTTACGCTCTAAGGTTGTGAAATACCTGTATGGGGTGTCACAGTACTGATCAGGGTAAGCCTTGGTGGTTGTTTGAACCACTATCTTCTCATGTACGCTGAAATATACTGGTTGAACCCCGATTACCACCCCTCACCCCTCTTTAGGGGTCTTATAGGCGCGCTACCAAGGATGGTCCCAGGGCCCTTGTAGGGCATTATATGAGATGTGAACCTGTCACATGGCGCGTAACAGTCTATAACATGTCTTGCTAAATATTCTTCTGCTTCAGCCTTCCCGGGGGTGTCTCCACAACCAACAACCAGTGAATGCTGTGGGGACTAGGACATTCACCCCATGAGTGTCTATCGCCTTCCATGTATTTTCATCAATCCTAATCGCATGTGAGGGGGCCAACTTGCTCACATCAACTTCAAAAATAAAATTTCCTTTATCATCAGGTGCGAAATAGCTTCCATTGATTTTTTAAAGTCACATTGGTGGCTGGTATAACTGTAACATTTGCATATTTCATCAGTTCACGTACCCTAGCACCTTCCATCCAAGGCACAAGCTCACTATAATTTTTTTGGCCTGTGATCTGGGGGGACATCCACGTTATAGTTTGATGCCCTGTCCCTTATGACCCTATCCACTTGCGTGACAACGGTCTCCCCCGGAGAAACCTCAATATAGGAAGTGCCAACCACAATATATGATGCATTGGAAGGGCTCACCTCCAAGTCACTGAAAGAATCCCTTTTCACAGATCCTAACGCTAAAAAGAACGAAATAACAATAAAAATACAAACAATTAAAAGTAAAATTATCTTCTTGTAACGCAAACCCCTTATCCTCCCACTACATTCAATCCATTACATACTAATAAACATTATGGGTTCCCCCCACTTCACATGATTAAAGCTTTTATTCAAGGTCAATTACTGTGACATTGGGGAGTTGTACTCACCATAAGACCACACTTTGCACCCCAGTAGGTGATCCTTTTTTTATCTCCATATAAATCATCAACCACACTCAAAATTAGGAGAACTGGCAAGATTTTAACGGACCCCCCAGTGCTTGGTATTCTCTCTGGATTATCTTCTTGTAAACCCAATTGACACAAATCTACGCTTATTCCCCGGCGCATAGAAAGATTAGAAAATGCAGAAACGTGGTGGGGAGTGTAGATTCTGATAAGTTCTACATCTGCGGGGGCACCCCCCACGGGTATTATGTGCGGATCCCCATCGGGGTCAAAATTTATGTGTTAAAATTTAGCATGTTTTTTTATTTAGTATACCCTTGTTGGGTTAACTTCGCCACTCCCGTTAAAGTTCATATTATCCCCAATTTTATTATTACAACTGGTTATTTGGGTATATGAAAGCATTCCATAGTTTAGTTTTTTTAGCTGATCTTGGCCATGAACCTTAGCTTTTGTAAATTAGATCTAGAGTTTTTTTGGCCCCTTTTTTCTTTTATGGGATAAACCTGGTGAAGACAATTTTAGCCAACTACTGGAACATGGGATTATCCTATTTTCTTGAAACGCCCTTTGGTCATATTATGCCGTTGAGTATTCCCATCACTACTAGTATGGATTTTTTTCGTCTTTGTCGATTCCCATAGAAGACTCGGCAACTTATATTTTTTTGAAATTATGAGCTTCTGAGTTATATTCTCCTAAAAAGTCTGCAACTACTCTTGGGTCTTCTAAAGGATTCTTTCCTAATAGATTTACAAATTCAGGGTTTCTAGTCACTACCGTGGCGAGATGACCTCTGAAAACCTCCTGAGCAGATCCCAGAGAATATTCCACCACATTCTTCACCTGATTTGCCATTTCTATTACATCTTCCGGGTCAGTTTTTTGCCATCAGCCAATGATACAACCTCAAAAAACCCAAATAGGCGCTCCTACAAGGTTAAACATTCACTCTCAGTAAACCGGTTCTAAGTGCCACTTTCACCCCCCCAAAAAAGATTATCAAAAAAATTATACCAGCAGTTTATTCTTTGATGTAATTTTTCTACCCCAAATGGAAAACGGTAAAATCAGCCCCTCTGGTGTGGGGGCTTCATAGTTCATTGACCCTTCCCTCCAAAGGCACTATCCAAAAAAACCATAGAACTTGCAACATTTGCCAATACTCACAAGATCATCTCGGCATTTCACCTATAACCTCGGCTTTCAACCTTGATTATTAATTTCTTCTCTGTGACCTTCTTGTAAAGAGTGGCGTCCCAGTGAGGACACCCGTAACCTGCCAGTGAAGGGTGCTGATAGCAGGCCTTGGAGTGGTGGTGATCGTCAGCAGATAGTTTCAATTCCATGGGGGGCTCCATCATCTTTTCTTTATCATCTCTTTGAGTTCAGCAACCTCCCTTTTAAGGTCCTCTATACCCCTTTCAATGTCCTCGATTCTTTCATGGACTCTCCTTTCCTCCTCGGGGTTCTTCACAAACCATGAGACCAGGGAAGCTGTGAGGAACCCACAAAGGTAATTCCTACCAGCATGAGGATGCTTGTTATGACCTTGCCATAGATGGTTGTTGGGGATATCACAACCTCTCCCGCAATTGTCGTTGTGAGGCTGTGCCAGAAAGAATCCAAGGGGTCGTGGAGGGATCTGTTAACTCCTGATTCAACCGTGTAGAAGAACAGTGCACCGCCCACAATTGCAAAAAGCAGTATGCCCAATGCCTTGTCAAGGTGCGTATCCACTAGGAAAGTGAAGAACTTCTCGAGGTATTTCCTGAAGAGGGCGAGCACCTTCATAACTCTTATGATTCTTATAAATCTGAAGACTCTGAAGAAGCGCACAGGGATGAATGCGAATACATCTGGCCAGTTTTCCCTCAAGAACTTCTTACGATTATCAGCCCTTTTGAGGTTTACTGCGAATTCGATGAAGAGGATGATGCATAGAATAAGGTCAAATTGGTCTATAGCATTAACAATCGTGGTATTTGATGGGTAGAATGAGATGTAGCTGAGGAGCACTATGTCAAGGGTTATGAGGACTAGAAGGGTGAGGTCCTTGGCTCTTATGAGCTTTCTGTAATCCATGAAGATCCCATTATTAGAGTTGTGTTTGGTGGTTGAAAAATATTTTGCAGTCCCGAGTTTTTTAGTTTTACCATGGATCCAATGTTCGTTATAGGATAGTATAGCGAACAAAACTACCAAAAGACACACCCCCCACAAACATCTGAAAAAAATACAAAGCTATAAACGACTAAAAAACCCCAAAAAAAGAGAATCGTAACCTTAATATAACACTAACACAGTACCTTTCAATCATGGAGGAGAAAACTTTAAAGAGGGTTGTGATCATCTCATTGATTTTAATTATTGCCATAGTTACTTACACTTTTACCCATGAATCCAATGATAAAAACACATTCTCCGGAGAATATTTTTCCTTCAAGATACCCGAAGGAATGGAAATTACCAATCACGCACTCAACCTTACTGGAGCATGTCGTGAAATAGTGTTACTCCGAAAAGATGACGAATATACTATATCAGTAGCTGTTTTTGATAATATTAGTTTAGAGGATCTTGAAGCGAATAACACCGGCATTTTTTATAAAAGAAGTACTGTAGGAGAAGTCACGTGTGATACATACTACAATCCAGATACCAAAACAACTTTTTACTATTTTGAAATGAATGGGAAGGTTTTCCTAGTAACATTTTCCCCTATCCACGGAACCTATGATGCTGAAGACATTATAAAATCCCTAGAATTAAAAAAATAAATAATTTCTCTTTTTTCTTCTTATTTTTTTAATCCTGCAGTAAGAAAAATCTCTTAATGGTTAACTCCCACCCCCCACACGCTCTAAAGAATCCCCCTCTAAAAAAAGAGATAATAATCAAGCAACCCCCATCCATCCATTATTTGGTGAGCTGGCTTACACAACCACTGCAACCCCTATCCACACATATACTCCACCCCCCATTCACATTTACAAAGAGATCAACTAAGGGAAACTATCACACAAACCATAGAAAAAATAAGTCAAGTGACAAAAAACAACGGCTAAATATTATCCAAAAATGTGGAACTGAAAATCCTCATGGTACAATATCACGGATAAACCCTAAAAATAAACACGACGAGTCAAAAAAAGTCCTATGATCATCCCTCAAAATTTCCGACAGACCCCCCAAGGTCAACAAAAATGCTTATGTAATACTGATTACACATTCTATGTAAATATAAACTATGGTGGTTTCATGGTTTACTGCTGGAACTGTGGGGAAAAAAACCATGACTATGCAAAATACTGCATCAAGTGCGGCAAACCCCTCATCCACGAAGATGACATTGAAAAAATCCTCAAGAAGGAAAAAGAAACCCCAACTAAGGATTCCCACACCAAGTTTAAGGATATCAAACTTACAGGAGATAACATTGAAAACCTAGAAAAACTCACCACCGAAAACCTCCAGAAAGACATGAACACCCTTAAAGAATGCAACAGCAAGATCCTCCAAATTGCAAAAAAACTCAACGGAACCAAAATCAAAGAAGAAGACTTCAATACCATGATGGAGAAACTCATAACAGACATACGTTCAGAACTAAAAGCCCTCAACAAAAAACTCATCTGCATCAGCCCCGCTGTCATGATAGTCACAATCTCATCCCACGGATATAACCCCCGCAATGTAACCGTTAAAACCGACATTGATAAAGAAAAAATGGAAGATTACATGAACATGTTCAGGACTAAAAAAATGAAAAGCCTCCCCAGCACGCCTCAAAACATAGAAGGAGCCTCATGGACAGAACACTGCCCCGTCTGCAAAAGAGGACCCCTAAACCCCTACACCGAGAAAAAACTTATGGGACTTGTAACCAGGAACGGCTACCGCTGTAGTGAATGCGGCGCAGTATTCATCAGAAAAGGTGACAAATATTCCCTCGAAAAAGTCTCAAACACAGAAAACGATACATGGAAAACCTATGCCCGACAAGCCCTCAGTGAAAGGGAATGGACCAGAATAGCCCATGGTGGAATGTCCGACGCCCTCCAAAAGAAACACGACCTGAAAAAGTGGCTTGCCGATGCCGCCAGTGGAAAGATCAACTTCAAAGAACCCGAATCCCCAATTATCCTGAAAAAGGACGAGAAAGCAGTCCTAGTCCTCGACGAAGTCACCTTCTGGGAGCCAAGGGCCGTACGCCAGACACGTGGACTCTACGGCGGACCAACCATAAGGGTTGCGAAGGGAGTTTCCTTCCGCCTCGGGGGAGTGCAAGCTCAAAGCGAATCCCATGAAGAACTGAAACAAATCGACAAAGGAATTCTAACCCTGACAACGCGGAGAATAATATTTACAGGTGAAAAACGCACCATAAATATCGACTTGAGAAAAATCCTCTCCATAGAAGCACACAATAATGGGATAGCCTCCCAAAGAGAGAACAAACAAAAAACAGAATACTTCCTCAACACCAACAACACACAAATCAACATCACAGTCAGAGGAAACCATTACACCATTCCCGTAACAGGTGAAGTGCTAAAAAGCATAATTGAAGGAATGATAAAACAACTACAATAAGACCATAAGCAACCAAACTGGAAAGACAATCCCAAATTGCACTAAAAAAGAATCCAAAAAAAGATCACCCCACAAACTTTAAGCTTACTATCCTCAGAAAAACCCCCAATATTCCACTTCCACAACAATTCATAATTCCTAGATGAAGAATATGTTCTGAAGATCACACCAAAAAAATTTCTTTACACAAAATAGAAGATACCCCATAGACATTAAAAAATGCTCTCTTGTAAAATATCGTATCCCAGTCAGAAACTTCCAAAATATTCCCTAAAAACCCCTTAAGAGTTATTAGCTTTTGAAAAAACGATGAAAGAGTATCTAATCCTAATGAACGCAAGGGAGGACAGATAAACTTCTAACAGTTATTGGGGGCAAATCCATCCCATAATATCCCCATACCATCCATTCATCTAAACTCTGAAGAAATAACATATCACCCATCGGATAATATAACATCCTCCCACATACAGCAGACACGTTAATCTTCTGCACTGCTAAGATCCTGCCCTTTGAAGTATGGGCTGATGAATAGTACTGTTATTATTGCTAGTATAATCACGAGGATGAGAACCAGTAAGTATTCGGTCATGGCCTGGCCGGACTCATCCCTTGAATTCATGTTACACACAACCCCTAATAGTATTAGAGTTTCTTTTCTTATATAAGTTTATTTTCAAAAATTAATGTGGGGGCTTTTTTGGGGGTTAAAGAGCACATTTATTCTCGCATTCCCTTATTGTCTGGTGGGTCGAGTTTCACCTTATACAAAAAAGTCCAGCACCCTGTAGGGGGATGGAGGCCTATTGGAGTCCTTTTTTTTCAAGGAATATGGGGTGGTGGCAAAGTCTGTATGCGCCTAGGTAAGATTGATCTTAATCTCTTTATGCTAAGTAAAAAAAGGTATAAAATAAATGTTTTATATAAACAATACCATGGTAAGTATTGACTTTTATGGTGGGGTAGATGAAATCGGTGGGAACAAAATCCTGCTGACCGATACTAAATCATCCATTTTTCTAGACTTCGGCATGAGCTTCTCAAGGGCAAATCAATTTTTTTCTGAATTTTTACAGCCTCGAAAGGCTAATGGCATTCTAGATTTTATTGAATTCGGGCTCCTTCCATGTATAAAAGGCATATATAGAGAAGATTATTTGAGGCACTGCGGACTCCCCTATGAAGAGGAGCCGTCCGTTGAAGGCGTTCTGATAAGCCATGCTCACATGGACCACTCAGCATACATCCACCATTTAAGGGAAGACATCCCAATATATGTAACCCAAGAATCCTATCTCATTCTAAAAGCCTTGGAAGAGACCAGCAGAACCCCATTCACAGAATTAATCCACCTAAAAAAGACATTCCATTTTATCCCCAAGAAAAGAAACGAAGGTTATAAAAGATTACAGGGAAAACCCGCCCAGATAAAAAGGGATGTTAAAGTGATAAAACCATATAAAAATTTTGAAATCGGAAATTTCAAAATAAAAAGCGTGTCAGTTGACCATTCCCTCCCAGGAGCATGTGGATACATCATCGAAAGCGATGACGACACCATAATATACACCGGAGACCTCAGATTCCACGGCAGAAGACCAAAAACAACAAAAAAGTTTGTAAAAAAAGCTAAAAGGCCAATCCAACAATTATGATCTCTGAAGGCACCAGAATAACCGAAAAAGAGAACTTAACAGAAGAAGACATAGAAAACGAGGTTATCGAAAAAATTTCCAACTTCAATGGACTCGTTATCGTCGACTACCCCATAAGAGACCTAGACAGACTTTTAACCTTCTACAAAGCCGCAATCAACACAGACAGAACCCTAGTTATAAACTGAAACAAGCATACATCCTCGACCTATTCCATGGAAAAGACTATCCCAAAACAGAAGATGTTGCAATCTACATACCAAGAAAAGACTGGGGCCTTTTAGGGGACGAATCATTCGCATGTTTCAACGGGAACTGGCTCTCTAAAATCGACCCATACCATCTAAAACTGGACTATGATAATGGGAAAGAGATTTCCTGGACCGAGAAAACACCATCACATACAAAGACCTTAAAGAAAACCCTGACAAATACATATTCCGATGCGACTTCTTCGAACTAAAAGAACTTATCGACATAAAAACCAGAAAACGGAATCTACATAAGATCCACAACAGAACCCTTTGACGAAGAAATGATACTAGACTATAAAAAAGTGAAAAACTGGCTCGACCATTTCAACCTCCCACTTATAAAAAAGGGAATGCACGCCTCCGGACACGCCAATGGCCTTGAAATATCAGAAATGATAAGAGAAATAGAACCCGAAAAGATCTACCCCATACATACAACCAAAAAAGAAGCATTCGACAAACTAAACGACGATGGAATAAAAGTCGTCCACCCAATCCCAACAAATAATCATCTCAATCAAAACCCCTCTTACCATCAAAAAAAGCATGACACCTTAAATCCAAAACCTTATCCAAACCTTCCACAAATTCATCACCAATTAATATTTAACGAAACTCCAACTAAACAAGGTAACCCAGAAAATATCATCGACGCTGGGGCCTAGACTGCCGAAACATGTGAACTATCCAAATGTAAAAAATAAAAACTGTATTTTAAAGAATAAAATACTCAATAGGATATTAACCAAAACAGGATGAAAATCTAGATAAACCATTCAAAGCTATGTAAAGGGTGTAGACCAACTATTTTAACTATAGGATCACCAGGTGGTTCCCGATTAGAATATTGATTTGAGGGTGCTGTCAACTTAATACATTCCCTATAATCCTTATTCTGCTTCAATTTTATACTTGCTAGATGGCTGTCTTCATGTTTCCATGCTCTGTAATCGGGAATGGACAAACTAGGCTTTGATCTATGCTAGAGTACTTTTTTTGGGAAGTGGGTGTTAGAATTTCTCAGCTTTCCAACAGTCCCTGGAGATATCCTGTACCCTACAAAGAACCTTCTATCATCCTGCTAATAAGAAGAATCCATCGCAAACTTTAAATTCTTAACATTATATTTAAAAAGAAAAAATCTTTTTATAATTTTATAGATTTTTTAACAAAGGTGCATTTATGTGAGTTCCCATTAAAGTCATTCATGGTTAGATATAGGATACACTATTGGAATATGGGTACAGGGGGCTACAACCCTTGATCGCATTAATTAGCCAAGGATATATACGCATAACACATTAATTTTAAATGAGTATAAATGAAGAAATATATTTGAGTGGGGAACTGTGCTTTAAAATAGACGGAATCGTATGGAAATAAATAACATGATTCAGATAAGAAACATTCATCACATTTAAGATTCTGGCAGAAATCAGAACCGAGAAGGAAAAAATATCTGTTCACCATATGAGGACTCAAATCCCTTGAATAACATAACCGAAGCATCTTGTCAGATATTTTCTTATAGTTCACAGGATCATTTCTTTTTGATGCGCTTATAATGGAATTAATTACTCTATCAAAGGAATGCATACCATCATCTTCCAGGAAATACAGCCCTGTCAGCTGGAAAGAGTAAGCCACGTTAACATCAACCGGAAGTATATCATATTTAATGCCTTCAATGTCCCGCAGAAAGAATGAAGCTGATTTGTAGAGATAAATTTCAACCTAGCCAGTTCTTTGAAGATTATCTCAATATTTCCACTGTTATTCATGATAAAATTGAGAAAAGATTCGGGATCGTATTTTTTATATACATCAATAAAAGCGTCCGTAGGTGAAGCCCCCCTTTTTCCAGTCAATTTAAGATCATCACGGGTGTAATACTGTTGGTGACCATAAGCCTGCAGTACGGACTGTACCAGTTCACCGGCATGCTTTGATCTGGATAAAAATTTATGGTTGACACCGAGATACATTAAAGTTACCCAGACCGGAATAACTACCGATGAAACATCTCTCTGCTGGTCAATGATGGTATATGCAAGACGATTCAGAATTTCAGAAGCATCAAAACGCCCATCAGAATCCTTTTTTACTATATTGGTTCTATAAATTTCTTAAATTTATCTCCTTTTTCATAGTATTCGATAAGAATTATCCCAGCATTGAACATGTAAATGAATACAGCATTATTATTTATATAATCTCAACAAGTATAAGAACACCAGGAATTAAACTGTAAATTTATTCAACAGGGATTGAAAAATTGCTATTCAAACAAAAATTACGCGAATTTCAGAGTACATACTAATACTTTATTACATAATTATAATATGGAATGTATATAATATGAGCAAGATGCACTTTCAGGATGAAAACTATGGACTATCCAGATGGACCTGTAAAAATCCAAGGAAAGATGAGGGTTCATGGCCCCTGAAGCCATACAGGGAATGTGGCTGTATGCTGAGTGCCGATGCCAGTGCATATCCGCAATGCGGTGCCAGACAGATGAGTGCTACTGAGGAGGTATGGGCGTGCCTCTGCCTTCTGGGTATAATAATCTTCATTCTTGCTTCACTTTCCTCCAGCTTTATGAAGGTGTTCATGTATGAGGATCCGCCTCTGTCATAGAAGACCTGACAGGACCTTCAGATAAGGGGGCATTATTTCACTCTCTGTGCACGGTGCACCGGCATATACACAGGGGATATGATATGCTTCATTCTTTTTAAGGCTCTTCCACCCTGAACATGACCTTTATTCGGTCCTCACCGGGGCACTGATAGTCCTTCTAACCTTCACCGACGACTTCACCAAGTTCTTGGGGTTACCGTGAAAAATAAATTAGGTTCACAACCGGTTAGTTGTCGGTGCCGGCATGGTGACCCTGACCACGGCCTTCAAGTTCTTTTTTCCTGGGTGATCTGACCATTCTCCAAGGAGTGATGTTTCCCCGAGTGATCTAGGATCACTATCACTAGATTATATTCTCCAATTAATGACCATAGGAACTCAAGATCAGCTAAAATCCATTCAGGAAAGCTTAGACCGATGTTTGCCAAAATATAAGTGAGTTAAGCACTTCACAATGAATTAAATTTTATAAAGGAACTTGTGGGCTTGAAGAAGGTGAAGTGGGAAATTTTTCTAGTTATTCATCATAAAAGTAGTCGCTGTTATTTAGGATCCTTGAAGATATAACAAGTGAAAGGGTGGATCCACGTGAAATATTCGATATAAGGGACTGGAAGGTCAATATAAGGAAGGGTAATTCCATATTAAGTTTCAGGATGGGTGAAGATAGGATCCTTCTCTCATATAATGGCAGGTTCGGCAGGAGCACAAGGTGCAGGTCCTATTCCCTACCATTCAAACCAGACTATTCAATACTCGTGGATGTGGGTGAGTGCACCTACTTTATACACCTTGATGCCAAGTACCGTTCCACCGTGAAGGTAGAGGACTTCTATGAGGACATTGACATCAGGGACTCCTGGGAGGAACTTGAGAAGGACTACAAGGATGGTGATGTCTACAAGATGCACACCTACAAGGATGCCATACTACACAGCAGGGGGGCCTACATACTCTACCCCGGCTCAAGGGAGGTTGTATTCCATGAGAATGGTGAACATGAGATCCCATCTGTGGGTGCCTTCCCACTGAACCCTGCAGGGAGTGAAGATGAAGAGAGGAGGCTTAGAAATTTCCTTGAAGCTGTCATAAGAAGCTTAATGGAACGTTGAACTTTCAGCAACCCGAGATCCGAAAAAATATAGGGATTATGCAAGAGGGGGTCGCTGACTCTCCTGGCACTCCAAGGTTCCACCATTAGTCCCGGTTATACTAGGATTCTCTTTTGTCTGTGTTTATCATAAAGTTTTTGCCATAGTCATTGGCTTGTTCGGGGGTGTTGTGCTTGATTTCTCCTGTACTGGGGTTGCTGATGCCATTACAAGTTCAGTGTCCCAGATGTTGGCTGGAACTTAGTTCGCTGAAGTTGGTTCGCTATTATGGTATCCCCCTACTAACCTGGGGGTCCAGTTAAAGTTTTTAATCCTTCCAAGGTCTTTTGGGGGGTGTGGTTTTTCTATCACTTGGGAACATTACTTATCTGAATACCATAGTGTGTCCTTTTTTTGGCGTCTTATCATCTGCCTTTATAGCATTTTATCATCTTTGAAAGCTTTTTTGCCTGGGGTCAACCTTTTAATTTTTTTATGGGTGGTGTAGGTTATTGTGGGCTGTTTAGATTTTTTTTGTATGTTGGTCTTTTTGTATTAATGATTGTCTAATTGATAATAAATTTTTGTGACTATAGTCACTGGTGATTGTATACATTTGTGCATCCAAAATAATATCAGAAAAAAGATAATCTGGGGTGTGTGCAAAATGCGAATTCCCCACCCACTAATATTTAAAATTATAAGCTTCTCATTGGCATTCTTACTTTTCACCCCCGCTTATGCAACATCAGCTAATCAAGATGTTACAGTCACTGTAACAGAAACCATTCAGATAGAAACACTCTGGAATGGGAAAGAAACAACTAATCCATTCACCTTTAACGTGTATGTAGGATCATGGGGTGAATACTACTGGCCGGGAGGACCAAAGGGACTACAAATCAAAAGCCTATCAAACGTGCCCATAGACTTATATGTAAGAGCAGAAGGAGATCTAAAAGGTCCGGGAGGAACCATACCAATAGAGAATCTTAAATATGCAAACTACGGGTCAGGATTGCCAAAAACACCCTTCCAAAAAGACTATGCCCTCGTGAAAAAACACTGGAAAGTTGAAAACTTAACCGAGGCGACCATACCAATAGACCTCTACCTCAACATACCACCAGGCACGCCACCCGGCATCTACTCAGTTAAAATATATCATATAGCAGTAAAATCACAATAATACTAACCCCCCACACTTCCACACCAGACAATATTATCCACCAAAAAAAGGAGGATAATACTCTAACAGCCTATTTACCATCACCCCCCACCCGCAGATTAATTAGCAACTCGTCCCATCCTATCGTATGGATGCTTCAAATGAGGACCTGATAGTGTACCATGTAGTTTTTCATCTCCACAGGCCCAGAGGATCGTCCCTAGCCCCCCAATCCTAATTTAACACTTACTACAATGATTTTCCTTAAAAATAATACCATTTCTCCTATTTTATAATGTCTAAAACTTTCTAGATAAAGTTAAATAGTAGATAATATAATATAATCAGTATAAAATATGGGGGGTGAAAAATATTAGAAAACTAGCAATCATAGTATCACTGCTTCTCATTTTTTTAGCTATTGGAACAGCCTCTGCAGCAGATGATACACCAAACACCTTCATCAATGGGACAGTAACCTGCTGCAACAGTACAGAACCCATCCAGGGAGCCACAGTAGATGTGAAATCCCCCACAGGGTCGAGCATAGCATCAAATATAACAGGCCCAGATGGAACATATAACATATCATTCTACTCAGAAGACAACACACTAATAGTTTCCGCAATAGCACCAGGACATATAATACCCACAGAAACTATAAACCTGGATGAAACCCGCTCAGCCGAAGTAAACTTCAAACTTGGAACACTCACACTAACAAAAGGATCCTGGGACACAATAGGCCTCGACCACAATAACCCGGGGACAGGCCCAAACCAATACCTTATACAAGTACGCATTACCAATAATGCCCTTACAACAGCCACAAATGTAACAGCCAACCTCACATGGACAACCACCAACTTATACATAGACCTTGCACCAGGTGAAACCCCAATAAAAAACCTTGGAGACATACTAGCCGGTGCAACCGTAGACGTATTCTACCTCATAGAGATACAAAGAACCAGCCTAGCATATGGAGCTTCAAGAAATTACACTGTGACAGCCGCCGGTACAAACACAGGGACACCAGACACAATAACAGGCACACTATATGTGGAAGGATTAATGTCACAAAACCGTAATAGGATAATCAGCATAACAGCCAGCAACAACACCCCAGCAATAGGCGACATAATAGCCATAACAATGACATCAGCCACAGCCTCACGATATGATATTGTTAACCTGCCACTGGCATATGATCCAAGGATACTACAGCCACTAAACGTTACAACAACCTACGGGACGAACACAAACAATAACATACGCCTCGACAGCCCAGGAAAAACCAATTTCGTCTCAGTATGGTACTTCAAAGTCATAGGGACTGGGACAACACAATTATATGGTATTATAACAGACCAAAGCGGCCAAAGCTTCCACTACAACGCAGACTACGGCACAAACGTAACAATAACAGCAGAGGAGCTCGCAGACCTCGGCATAATAAAAGTTGTAAACAACACAGCACCTAACCTCAACGAACTCGTAAACTTCACCATAACAATAACCAATTACGGACCCAACAATGCAACAGGAGTCATCGTAGAGGACCTACTACCAACCGGACTACTATTCCAGACAGCCACAGCATCCAAAGGAACATACACTCCAGCCAACGGTACCTGGAATGTGGGCACACTCAACTACCTTGAAACAGCAACACTAAACATCATAGCACGCATCACCCAGACAGGAACCATTATCAACAGGGCGAATGTTACAAGCGACATCACAGACCCCAACCCAGTAAATAACAATGCAACAGCAACCCTAAATTCCCCACCAGCATCCGACCTGGCCATCGCAAAGACAGTGGACAAAACAGAACCATACATAGGAGAAAACATACTCTACACAATAACAGTATACAATGCAGGCCCAGAAAGCGCAACCAACATCATCGTAGAGGACCCACTACCAGCCGGACTAATACTACAAGTGGCAACACCATCCAAGGGAATCTACAATGCAACTACCGGCATCTGGACTATAGGGGCGCTGAACTACCTTGAAACTGCAACAATGACCATACTAGCAAAGGTAAACGCAACAGGCCTCATAACCAACAAGGCGAATGTAACATCAACAAACTATGATCCATACCCAGAAAACAACAATGCAACAGTAGATATTAATGCAAAACCCGTAGCAGACCTTCTAATAGTCAAGACAGTAACCAACTCCACTCCAAACTTTGGAGATACCGTAACATTTATGGTCGCAGTCACAAACCTCGGACCAAGCAACGCAACCGGAATCACAGTTACAGACATCCTCTCAGAGGGTCTCATCTATCAAAGCCATAGCGCCTCACAGGGCACCTACAATCCAACTACCGGCATTTGGAGTATAGGCGAACTTAATTATCCCAACACAGCATACCTAAATATCACCGTCTTCGTTAACCAGACAGGAGCCTCAAATAACACAGTATTCGTCCAAGGGGACGAATTCGACCCGGAAATTACAAACAACAACGCCGTATCAGTTTTAAATGCTGTGAGCGCAGATCTTGGAATCACCAAAACCGCGGATAGGATGGTCATAAACAATGGTGAAACAACAACAATCACCATAAGAGTCTACAATGCAGGTCCAAACACGCCAACAAACATAACGGTAACAGACCTACTACCACCAGGGATCCTCATACTTGAATTAAACCCATCCCAAGGCACATACAATAACACAACAAATATCTGGTACGTGGGAACACTACCACCACTAGGATCAGCAACACTCACAATGGTCATTAAAGCACTCGAGACAGGATACAAAACAAACATAGTCTCTGTAACATCTGAACTACCAGACCCAGTCCATGAGGATAATGTAGCCGCCTTAACAATCCAAGTTAACCCATCAGCAGACCTAAATGTTATAAAAACCGTTAATAACACCAACCCGAACCTGGGAGACCTCGTAAACTTCACAATAACAGTCACAAACCTAGGACCAGATAATGCCACGAATGTCGTCGCAATAGACCTACTACCAGACAGTCTATTATATCAGACCTCCACAGCATCCAAAGGAACATACAATCCCATAACCGGTAACTGGATCATCGGATCATTAGATTACCTTGAAAGCACAATACTAAGAATTGAAGTCCTCGTAAACCAGACAGGAGAGACTATCAACAATGTAACAGTTTCAGGCGCTGAAAACGACCCCGACTTGACAAACAACAAAGCCGTGGCCGCTTTAAACGCCGCTCCAACAGCAGACCTTGCCATCACAAAAACAGTTGACAAAACCCCAATAAATAATGGCGAATCAACAATATTCAGGATAAAGGTGACAAATAACGGTCCAAGCGCAGCCACCAACGTAAAGGTAACGGATCTGTTCCTACCAGCCTTCTCAATAATATCATACTTACCATCCCAGGGATCATTTAACAGTGTCAATGGAGAATGGCTTGTTGGGACTCTCGCACCATACTCATTCGCAACCTTAGCAATAGAAGTCAATTCAACAAAAAGTGGAACATTCACAAACATAGCAAACGTCACAGCATCAGAATTCGACCCAGACTTATCAAATAATAATGCAAGCGTGGCATTAACAGTCAACCCATCAGCAGACCTCCAAGTCATAAAGACAGTTGACAATCCAACACCAAACTATGGAGACCCTGTAACATTCAGGATCACAATAACGAACCTAGGACCAGATAACGCAACCAACATCATCCTAAAAGACACACTACCAGCGGGTCTTATCTACCAAACCCATGAAGTATCCCAGGGAATATACAACCCACTACTGGGTATATGGTTGGTGGGCGCGCTCAACTACCTTGAAACAGCAACACTAAACATCACAGTCCTTGTAAACACCACAGAAGGTGTGATAAACGTCGCGGAAGCTGAGGGGGATGAATTCGACCCAAATGAGGCGAACAATCGTGCGTTAGCGGGAGTCAACGCCCCAACAGCATCAGACCTCAGAATAGCCAAAACAGCAATACCCTCAATAATCTACAACGGCCTAACATCCACATACACAATAACAGTATACAATGCAGGCCCAGATAACAACACTGGCGTTGTAGTCACAGACCTAATGCCAGCTGGCCTCCAATTTTTAAGCTACACCGCATCACATGGAACCTATGATAACAACACTGACACATGGACCATAGGCAATCTCCAAGCATTCGAAACAGCAACACTAAACATCCTCGTCAGAGCAACCACCTCAGGCACATTCTTAAACAGAGCCTCTGTCACAGGCGACGCATACGACCCATTCACAGGAGACAATAACGCAACCTCCACACTAACAGCACTACCAGTAACAGACATAAAAGTTGAAAAGACAGCTAACCAGACAACAGTAAACTATCTGGATACTGTCAAATTCACAATAACAGTCACAAACATAGGACCAGACGACTCCACCGGAGTCACAGTCGTCGACCTACTACCACCAGGTCTTGAACTAGTATCAGCAACAACATCTCTCGGAATCTACACACCAATAAATGGTGGTGTATGGATAATCGGA
>Ga0116168_1001491_pt1 | contig 17565 bp, 12 predicted proteins | sample AD_UKC129_MetaG_FD_89795 | JGI IMG/M metagenome (GOLD analysis project Ga0116168, IMG submission 89795) | Active sludge microbial communities of municipal wastewater-treating anaerobic digesters from Canada - AD_UKC129_MetaG | ecosystem: Engineered > Bioreactor > Anaerobic > Digestate | place...
AGTTAAGCCCCTCAGCGCCGATGGTACTTGTCGGGCGACCGGCTGGGAGAGTAGGTCGTTGCCAGGAGCTATTTTTCACCAGAAGCTTTAGGTCCATAGCCTAGAGCTTCTTTTTTGTGTTCTTTTTATTTTTTCCCTTTCTATTTTGTCTATTTTTTAAACATATGTACTATGGTATGATTAGTGTATCAGTCCTTGTTCAATATCATAGATAAAAACAGGTTTTTGTTGGTGGGGGAGGATTGGCAAAGATGAAGAGTCCACAGGAGATGGCAAGGCAGATTGTGGAGAATGTGAGCAAGGTTTTGGTCGGAAAAGAAACCGCGGTTGAACTTGCTTTGGTTGCCTTGGGCTGTGAGGGGCATGTTTTAATGGATGATATTCCCGGTGTGGGCAAAACAATGCTTGCCAAGGCTTTGGCTATATCCCTCGGGCTGTCCTTTCGCCGGATTCAATGTACGCCTGACCTTTTACCATCGGACATTACCGGCCTGTCGGTCTTTGAACCGCAAAACGCCAGATTTACCTTTAGGCCAGGGCCGATTATGACCAATATTGTCTTAATGGATGAGATAAACCGCGCGACACCCCGCACCCAGTCGGCCATGCTGGAGGCCATGGAAGAGCGGCAGGTAACGGTGGACGGGGAGACCAGGCAATTAGATCGGCCCTTTATGGTCATTGCCACACAAAACCCGGTAGAGTTTGAGGGGACCTTTCCCTTGCCTGAAGCACAACTGGACCGGTTTTTGCTCCGGATTACCCTGGGTTACCCCACGCGCGAGGAGGAACTGAGAATACTGGCCAGGATGGAGGGGGAGCATCCCATTACGCAAGTTCAGCCGGTGGTGGAGGCGGAGGATATTTTGGGGTTTATCCAAGCCAAACAGCGGGTATTTGTGGAGGAAAGCCTCCGTAATTACCTGCTGGAACTGGTTGACCGGACAAGGAACCATCCGGATCTGGAGTTGGGCATCAGCCCCCGGGGCGCCATTGCCTTGTTCAATGCTGCGCGTGTTCTGGCCTTGCTCCGGGGGCGGGAGTTCGTCATTCCGGAAGACATTAAATTCCTGGCACCTTATGTCTTGGCCCACCGGGTGGTTGTCTCGGCGGCAGCCGCTGTTAAGGGCCGGGATGGAGCCGGAGTAATCCATGAGATCATTGCCGGAACAACAGTGCCAACCGAGGCGGCATTTCATGCGTAGTCTTGTCCTTATCTTGTTCTTTACGGGGGTAGTGTTGTTTTTACCCGGCCCTCTTTTCCAACGGATGCTCTATTTCCTGCTTGGGCTCGTACTTTGGGTGCGTAGGGCCAACCGGATCGTGGGAGAAAAGATCGTTGTTCAGGTGGATACCCTACATAGTAAGGGTTTTGTCGGCGATGATTTGTTCCTTACCCTCAAAGTGGCGAATCCTACCGGGTTTCCTGTGTTTTGGTGTACAGTACGCCAGTCCTTCCCCGAGGGGATCGGGGGCTTTTGCCAACGGTGGGCCTTAGCCCTGGATGCCCGGGAAAAAAAGGAGCTAAAAGTGGGTTTTCGGGGCCAGAGGCGGGGGATCTTTCCTGTGCCCGATGTCCGGCTTACCCATGGGGATGCTTGGGGCATAACGGAAAAAAGCCGGGATTTTAAATTTACCGAGCAGATTATTATCTATCCCGCTATCTCGCCGGTGGCGGAGGAATGGATCGAGCGCCACCTGCCATTGGGACGGCAAAAGATTATCTTCGGGCTCCATGAGGACCAGGCGCGCCTGCGCGGGTGCCGTGAATACAGGCCCGGTGACAGCATGAAGAGGATCCATTGGCCGAGTTCGGCCCGGACCGGACGGCTGCAAGCCAAGGATTGGGAGACCACATTGAACTCGGAGATCGGGATCTTCTTGAACCTGGCGGAGGAGGATTACCCGGCGGCCGACTGGTTTCGCTTGGCAGAACTGGGCATCGAGTGCGCCGCATCTCTGGTCGTTCATTTATACAATAGGGGCGAGAAAGTTGGCTTTTTCAGCAATGGCAAGAGCATTGCGGCGCCGGCGGGCGGGATTTTTTCCGTCAGTGCGAAGATTGGCAAACGCCAGGATGAAAAGATTCTGACCTATTTGGCCGGAGCAGACTTGGCGAAGGGCCAAGACCAATTGGTCCTCTTGACGGAGGCGCGCCGACTGCCAGTGGGTGCTTCGCCGGTGATTATTACCCCCAACATTACCCGGGCGATGGTGGAAAAGGCCCATGGGTTGCGGCGTTCCGGTTATCACCCGGTTTTTCTCTGGCTTAGGTCCCACCATATCGAGATTCCGGAGGCGGAATTGAAATTGCTGAAGGTGCCCGTAGTAAACGTCATAAGGGAGCGTGAGACGGATGCCGTCTGTTTTTGCTGATCAGCAAAGAAATACCTCGCTTCCTGCTGGCACCGTTGTACGGATTACCGTCTTTGCACTGTTCTTTGGCCTGTTCCTGGCCAGTGCGGGGTTCTTTCGGCTGTTGCAACATCCCTGGCGCTTGTTGCTGCTGTTGTCGGTTTTGGCCTGGGTAAATGTTGTGCTGCTGATCATTGTAGACAGGAATAGGTATGAATGGTTCTATCGGCTCCTGTTCTTCATCCTGACCCTGCTGATCACCTTAGGGATCTGGGGGTGGCTGGACCAAGGATTTGTTTCGCTGCTGACCTTGTTTTTTAACCATAATGACTGGGTCCTGGTGGCTGCGGTCACCGGTGGGTTGGCCCAGCGGTTGGCAAAGCTCCTTTGCCGGCTCTATTCCCGGCCCCAAGCGGTACAAACCGAGGGAGAAGAGAATACCAACCGGATTGATCTTAGCGGGTGGCAGGAGGCATGGGACCGCTGGCGCGGGACGATGGCTGCCTTGGCAGGTGTGGCCTTGCTGGTGATCCTTATCCGGTCCTTTACCGGCACCGGTTGGATTCAAGATGTCTGGACCACCTTGTTTCTCTTTGGCCTCTTGGGAGCGGGAGCCATCTTGTACGCTGATGCTTTTCTCTGCATGAGACAGGCGGTTTGGACTGGGGAGTTCTGCGAGTGGGCGCAGGATATCTTTAAACTGTGGTTAAAGTGGTTCGTTGGTGTATTTGGTGTGCTTATGCTGGTGAGTTGGGCCCTGCCGGCGAAATTCTCCCACTCCTTAAATGTTTCGAAGCTGATCTTTTCCGAGGTCCAGGTAGATCACGATCTAATCCTGAGCCCGCCGGGCCCGGAGTTACCCGAGACGGATGTCACCACCGAACTTACTTGGTCTGAGCTGATCTTCAGCTATCTTTATTTTCTGGGACACCTGACGGCCTTTGGCGGTGTTGGGATATTGATGATCATCTTCCCCTTTGTGCTGCTGGGTTATTGTTTCTATCATCTGGGCAGGCAAAGGGGCATGGGTCTATGCGGGATTTTGGCTGCGCTTGGCCGGTTTTGGCAAAATTGGTGGCGGCGGCTCTTCCAAAAGCCCGGGGAGCAAAGGACGGGTCTTTTTGTTCCGGACGGGGGCCAGCAGGGGAAGGAGCGCCCGGTTTATTACTGGGGGCGGGGATCCAACGCCGTTGTCCGCCGGGGGTATTTTCATCTGATCACGGAGGCGCGGGCAAAGGGTCTGGCCTGGCGGGGACAACAGACGCCTGAGGAGACAGCGGAAAAACTCCAAACCATGCTACCGGGGGAGGAAGCAGCCATCCGCGAGATCACCGGTACATATCACAGGGCTCGCTATGGACCGCCTAGCCTGGCCAGAGAACTGGCAGCTGCCTTTGAGAACTTGCGCTGGCGGTTGCAAAGCCTCTTGAAAAACGGACCACCGGCAAAGAAATGAATCAAAGGTAAGGATAATGAAGTAATTGCCAAATTCCCCAGTCACCTCCCGGGTTTGGACAGAAGGATTTCCCGCCAAGAACGCGAAACATCAAGCGTGGAGAAGGAGGTATTTGCGTGCTCCGGAAGAGACATTCTGTTTTATTAATTGTCCTTGTTGCACTGATATGGCCGGTTGCCGGCCTATTTGCCACTGAACCTATGGAAACGGGAGCACCGCAGGATCCTGTGGCGCTTGATGAAGCAGTACTTGCTGATACTGAAAATCAAGGGGTACCACCGATTACGGGCGAAGCAGAGGCGAAAGCGGACACAGATGAGCAAACGGGCGCAGAAGCGTCGGCGGACGCTTCGACCGGAGCTATTGCAACAGGAGATACTGCAGCCGGACTGGGCGGGGAGGTAGACATCCTTGCCACTGACCGGACATCTCCGGAAGATGCTTCGTCTGCCCAGGGCGACGGAACCGCTGCCAACGGAGGAAATGCCGAAACCGGACAAGTCCTCCCTGAACCCGGCGCCGCCCGGGGAGAGCAGGAATCTGCAGGCGAAAGTTCGGGGATCACCATTGAGGCGGAACAGATGGATTATGATGTGGAGGCCAAGGCGGTGGTCGCCACCGGCAATGTCATTGTCCGCGCCCAAGCCGGCGACCTGGAGATCCATGCCGATGAGATGGTCTACGCCAATGACGGTTGGATCCTGGTGAACGGGAAGGCTGTTGTAAAGTATAAAACCTTTTTAGTGGAAGGAGTAGGCCTTCGCTACCATGTCCCATCCCAGAGCGGTGAACTGAAACGGTTCAAAGGTGATGACGGCCTCTTTCGTATCTCCGGGGATACCATCGACTTTTCTCCGGAATACAAGTTGCTTAAAGGTGGCGATTTGACCAGTTGCGAACGGATCAGGCCCTGTTATCGGTTGAAAGCGGGTAGCATTCATATTGAAGGAGGGCGCATTATCATAAAGCGTGGTTGGTTATCCGTCTATGGTATTCCGTTAGTACCCATACCATACATGGCATTCAATCCGAATTCCCCAGATACCTGGCCTTTTGTTACCTTAGGCGCTACCAATGAACGGGGCGGTTTTGCCGTTATTGAAAAGAAAGTACCGTTTACCTCCAACTGGTCGGTTTATGGTGGTATTGGTTTGGGGACGGAAAGGTGGGGCTTGCTTGGCGGTGGTTTGGAGTGGAAGACGCCCACCGACAACCTGTGGAATATGGAGTATAACTATATGAACGACAAAAGACGCTTGGACTCAAAGCTGAATTATGTATCCGGTCCTTTTACGGTGAAGGGCTCTTTGTTCAGGGAATGGGATGATTCTGATGAGTTCTTTGGGAAGATAACTGAGACCTTGACCTTGTGGAAACAGCAGGAGCGGAGTTGGGCAGTGGAGTTTTCCCAAGAACGCCGCAGGATCAATGACCTGCATGATGAGAACCGGGACAATGCGCAAGAACGGTATGGCGGTACCATCTATGGGACACGGGTTTTGTATTCCCCCAATGGGAAGCTGACCTTTGGTTACGGCTGGGTTTACGGTGACGGTGACCTTCGGGAGTTCGGCATTGAGGATTGGGCGCAGGAAGCAGTCCTCCGGTGGAAACAGCCCCTGAATGAGAAATGGGCCGTGGAATTTAAAGGGGCCTACCATTGGTCCGATGATGACGAGCACTGGAACGAAAAACTTATTGTCCTCAGCAGAAACCTGCACTGTTTCACCGCCAAGCTGGACTGGGACGGTGTGGATGATGAATGGGGTTTCTCTTTGGAGTTAAATCTGTAAGCGGAGCTTATTTTGGATTAAAACCGCCGGGTTCGGCGGTTTTTTGTTATTGGGTGCCCTCGTTATGGGTGCTGTGGCCGAGGGGAAGAAGGCTGGCATCGGTTGTCCGGTGGGCCTTGCTGTTCAGGCATAAGACGGGGGGAACGGTATAGACTATAACCGGCATGCTTTTTTCTGTCCGGATGCAACAAGACAATGATGGTTGGATTATTAGGAGAAGACGGAGGACCGCCGGTGGAGAACGAACTGAATGACTTGAGCGGATCGGAATGGCTCTATTGGACCGGCACGCTTTATCCCACCAACTATCCGCCGGATCCCACCCATGCCTTGCGCAAGGTTCATGGCGCCATGAAACCTCCGGGACTAATGGCGGAGATTGTTTCTTTTTTTACCAAAAAAGGCGAGTTGGTCCTGGATCCCTTTGCCGGAGTTGGCGGCACTTTGCTCGGTGCGCAAATGGCCGGGCGTCGGGCCGTGGGGATTGAATTGAACCCGGCTTGGGTGGCGGTATACCGCAGGATTCAAGGGGAGTTTAGCCTGGGGGAGCAGGGGCCGGTGCGCGGAGGAGCGGGTCGTCCCATTACAGCGCCGATGTTGACCGGAGATTGCTTGGAATTGCTGGCCCGCTTCCCGGCCGGCCACTTTGCGGCCATCATCACGGACCCGCCCTATGGTTGCAAACACCGGGTTGGCTTCAAGAAGGAGACGAACTTTGCCATGTTCAACCCCAAAGCCCGGGAGGACTTTGGCAATGCCCAGGATTTTGCCGAATATTATGTTTTGATGGAACGGTTTGGCCGGGAAGCCTACCGGTTGTTGCCGAAGGGACGCTACTTGGTCATGCTCATCGGTGACCGCTACCAGAAGGGGGAGTATCTGCCCCTGGGGGTCCGGGTGGCCGAAGTCATGCAAAGGGTGGGTTTTCGGTGGAAAGGAACCCGGATCTGGTGGAACCAAGCCACTCAACGGCCCTTGCGGCCTTATGCCGTAAAACGCTGCTTTATCCCCAACATTCAACACCAAAATCTCATTATACTGCGTAAGGAGTAACTAGTACCACCCCGGCCGGGGCCCATCCGCTTGCTTCCGGGAATGGCGCAACATGGGTCTTGGCAAAGTGAAAACCCCATGTTATAATACATAAGTGGCTCAGTCCTATGGTTAACGAAAAAATTATGGGCCTGTGGCTCAGTTGGGAGAGCGCTGCGTTCGCATCGCAGAGGTCAGGGGTTCGAATCCCCTCAGGTCCACCAAACTAAACGAAAAAACTGCCGAAAGGCAGTTTATTTTTTTTAAAGTAAAAAGTGTAAAAGGAAAAAAGAAAAGGATAGAATCGTGGCTTGCCGTTCGCCATTCGTTGCTCGGTTAATTGGCAAGCCTTTGCGCTCTTTATTGTCCTTTCTACTCTCCCCTTTACTCCATACACTTTTCTTTTTTTCATCCCGAACTACGAGTGGCGAGACACAAACCACGAGTTTACCCTTTACTCTTTCCATTTTTTGCAGTATAATTAAATGTAGCGACGAGCTGTAAGGTTTTTCCTGAAAGCGAGGCGCGGTTGCTTGACAAGATCATTGTCCTGAGACAAGAGGGCTTGACCCGATTGTGAAGGCAAGAGGAGAAATAGCCACCGGCGGTGGCGGTTGAGTTTGCTGTCAAATCCTTGCGCCTTTACGCAAGGATTTTTTAATTTCCCTGCGGAGGTGGGATTATGGAGTCGAGAATTGGGGTTGTCAGCATCATTGTGGAAAACCCTGACAGCGTGGAGAAACTCAACGGTATTCTCCATGAATACAGCAGTTATATCATTGGCCGTTTGGGACTGCCTTACCAAAAACGCGGCGTCTCCATTATTTGCGTTGTGGTGGATGCACCCAACGACGTGATTAGCGCCTTGTCAGGAAAACTCGGGATGCTGCCCAATGTCATAACCAAGACCGCTTACTCCAAGCCTTTTCCGGCTGAGCTTAAACAGGGTAAACCGTAAATCGCCGGCAAACGGCGGCGGTTGTTGTACGGAGCGGCAGTCATGGTAGACTTTTCTTTTTACTGAAGTTGGCTATTAATTTATTCCGGGAAGGGGGAGAAAGATGTATAACGTTAAGTCTTTGGATGCCAATGAGTTCATCGCCCATGAGGAAGTCGTGGATACACTGGAACAAGCGAAAAAGTTGGTGAGGGACAAAGCGGAGATTGATCGGATTTTGGCTAAAGCCAGGGAGTATAAGGGCTTGACCCATCGGGAAGCCGCGGTCCTGCTTGAGGTGGATGATGAGGAAACGCTGGAGCGCATGTTTAAGCTTGCCCGGGAGGTTAAGGAGAAGATTTACGGCAAGCGAATTGTCCTGTTTGCACCGTTGTATCTGTCGAACTACTGCGTGAATAACTGTAAGTATTGCGGTTACCGGTGCGCTAACCAGATAGCCCGGCGCCAGTTGACCCAGGAGGAGGTGCGGGAGGAGGTCCGGGCCTTGGAGGCCATGGGCCACAAACGGCTCCTGCTGGAGGCGGGGGAGGACGACGAAAAATGCCCCATCGAATATATCCTGGAGTGCATTAAGACCATTTACAACGAGAAGTTCGAAAATGGCGCCATCCGCAGGGTAAATGTGGATATTGCTGCGACAACGGTGGAGAATTACCGCAAACTGAAGGAAGCTGGCATTGGTACCTACATCCTTTTCCAGGAGACCTACCACAAACCCACCTATCTTGAGATGCACAACGGTCCAAAGAAAAATTACGAATGGCATACCGAAGCCATCGACCGGGCGATGCAGGCAGGCATTGACGATGTGGGTATCGGACCCTTGTACGGTTTGTATGACTACCACTATGAGACTGTGGCTTTGCTGATGCATGTCGAGCATTTGGAGGCAGTACACGGGGTAGGGCCCCATACCATCTCCTTCCCCAGGCTGTTGCCGGCGGAGGGCGTTGACTACAGCAGCTTCCCTTATTTGGTCAATGACCGGGACTTTAAGAAGGTGGTGGCAGTGATCCGCCTGGCGGTTCCCTATACGGGTCTGATCCTATCAACCAGGGAGACGCCGGAGTTCCGTAAGGAACTGTTGGATATCGGCATCTCGCAGATGAGCGCGGGCTCTTGTGTGGGCGTTGGCGGCTATGCCAAGCAAAAGAAGGAGGAAGAGGAGAAGGGCGTTGACGAAAAGCCCCAGTTTTTCCTTGCCGACCACCGCCCGCCCATCGAAGTAATCAAAGGCTTGGTGCGCGACGGCTACCTGCCGAGCTACTGTACGGCCTGTTACCGGGAGGGCAGGACCGGCGACCGGTTCATGCAGTTTGCGAAGTCCGGGCAGATCGCCAACTTCTGCTTGCCTAATGCGCTGTTGACCTTTGAGGAGTACCTCCAGGACTATGGTGATGAAGAGCTGCGAGCGATGGGACGCCGGCTGATCGATGAACAGATCCAGACCATTCCCAACGAGAAGCAGCGGGCCAGGGCCCTGGCTTATCTGGAGCGGATTCGTGGCGGTGAGCGGGATCTGCGGTTCTGATAAGCAATTTGTGCTGGAGACATTGGATTAATTACGAAACGGGTGGTTGATGGAAAACCACCTGTTTTTTTTATATTTTTTTGCCCTTTACCCCTTCATTTTGCGTACGGTTAAGTACTTGGCCGGTGTTATCCGGGATAGAAAGTTTCGTTGTTAAGTCAAAACAATTTTTATAAAGACAGGTCGAAAAGAAGGAATAAGAAACGTTACAAAGAAGTAAATATACAAAAATATATATAAATTACCAAAATTACATCGGCAGAATAGGCTTCCAACTCCGGAGATTTGAATTTAAGGAGGTGGGATGGCGAATACGCCGGAGATTCTTAGCCCCAATACTTTTAAAAAGGATGGTGGCCTTAGTGAGAATTACACTGGAGAAGAATCTAGCCTTTGCCGATCAACCCAAACCCATTTTGTACAAAGACATACCGGATCAAATCAAACCGCGAAAAGCGATCAAGCCTTTGGAAAAAGCGGCATTAGAACTGAACTTAAATCTGTCTGTCTTGCCAGGGAGCCGTTTGGAGGCTGTGTTGGAGAGGGACAATCGAGTTAAGCTTAGATTGGAAAACTTTGCTGTTGGGAAACACGTCTTTCCTCCGGATATTAAATCAATTGGCATCGACAGTCTGGGCAACAAATCGGAGCGGTTTAACAAAGCCTTGGAGACAGATGCTCTTCTCCCGGATCACCTGGATTTTCAACCGGTCTTGCCGACCCTTCCCGAACAATTAAGGGTTCCGCCTTTTTTCCGGTCGGTCATGCAGAAGGAAGATTGGCAGCGTGGAAACCCGGCGACAACCGTTTTCCCGCCGGACAACCGGATGGTCTTCTCTGATACCAGCTATCCTTGGTGTACTTGCGGGCGGGTGGATTCACCATTGAGCCAGGCAAGCGGTGTCATGGTTGGACCGCGGCATCTGCTCACCGCCAGCCATTGTGTGCAATGGAACAGTGACGGTTCCGCCGGTTGGCTCCGTTTCCGGCCGGCCTATTTCGCGCCGAGTGCCCCATTTGGTGATGCCTGGGCGGTGTGGATCTATTACAAAATGAAGGTTACTGGCCCCACCATTGATTGGGTAGAAGGTATGTATGACTATGTCGTGTGCGTCTTGGACCGGTATATCGGCAATTGGACCGGTTGGATGGGCGCCAAAGGTTACACTGATGCCTGGGACGGCGGAGCATATTGGTCACACATCGGATATCCGGGTGACCTGACCAGTGGGAACCGGCCTACATTTCAAGGGGGAATAGCCTTGGATGGTTCCTGGTGGCAGGCGGATTCCCATGAAGCTATGTCACACCGGGGCGATGTCTGGCCGGGCCAATCTGGGGGACCGTTTTTTGGCTGGTGGGGCGGCATGCCCTATGTCGTAGCCGTCCAGAGTTCGCATAACGCCAATGAGAACAATGCCAGCGGCGGGCAGGATATCATCTTCCCGGGCAGGAAGACCTACCCCCGGTTGTTGATCAAACGGATCTTCGTTTCCGGTCGGGGCAATGAAGGCACCAAGTTGGAGGGCTTTGCCGCCCGGGCCACCGTTGAAGGGATCACCAGTGAACCGGTGATCTATGGTAAACCGCTGTTTCTGGCAGTAAATGCCGCAGCAGAGAATATTGGTCGTTTGGATGCGGACGGCCGGATTGACCGGACCCGCCCGGATTATCAAGATTATTTCCGGGCCAGGTTGAGTGGTTTTTCTGTACCGGAACTGCCGCTGCCCAAGGACAATAAGTACCTGCCTGCGGCCGTCAGGGTGCAGTCGGCGGAGGTGCGGGCTGAGCTTACGCTGGATCCCGACAGTTTTCTACTGGACGTAACTGTGGACGGGCGGAACCTGGTGGGTGACTATCAAGGCCGCCCCGAGCCGGAAGATTTGATCCAGGAGATTGTCCGGGAAGCCTTGGCTGAGCTGGATTTAATTTCTCTTAACTACAGGTTGCGTGGTGTCGGCAAGGAACTGTCAATGGAGTTGCACTCCAACCTGGATGATGTGGTTCGGGAGCGCATTAAAGCTGTTATCGGCCGTAAGCTGGAGGAGTTTGTGACAGCCCTCCGGGCCCGGGTGGAGGCAAAGCTCCGGGCAAAACAGGCAGAACTCAACGGGAAACTTAATCAAAACCGGCGCGAAATGGAGGCAAAACTTCAAGGACTGCAAGAGAAAATGAAACTGCAAAATCAGGATTTTGAAGCATTGAAGAAGAAGTTTGAAGCGGAGTTGGGCAAGGACAAGGGTAAACTGAAGCTGCCCGGATTGGATTTTTAGCGGAGGATGATATTTTTGCCCGTGCTGGAGTAATATAAGATTATATAAAATAGGGCTTACTCTTTTCGCGGAAGCTGTTTCTTGACGGTTGGGTATAGCCTGTGCAACCCTAAGTTTCTTTTGGTTTGTTTTGCTCCTTAAGCTCCGGTGGAGTTTACCATAGAGAAATAAAAATGAGGAGGTTTTATTGTGAAGGTCCTTAAGACGTTAGTAATCGCCTTGGTGTTAACCCTGCTTTACGGTATGCTTGCCCAGGCGGCAGAGCCATCGTTATCCCTGGACTTAATGTATGGGGAGGGTGAATTGAAGGAATGGGATTTTGCCGAGACGGATGTAACCGGTGCTTTGCTCAGCCTGTCTTACCCGGTTAACTCCTTCCGTTTCGGCGCCGAACTTGGTTTTGCCAAGGAAGATCTCCCGGAAGACGAGGCCAATTTCTTCTTCGGAAAGTTAAAGGCCGGTTATGCCTTGTTGGCTGGCGCCAACTGGGAGTTTGTACCTTATCTGGGGTATCAGACGGTCGATGCCGTTGACGTCATTGATGCGGCCGGCGCCATGTTAGGTGCGGATTTTATCTGGCAAATGAGCCCCAAGTTTTCCTTGAACCTGGGAGCGGGGTACGCCATTGATCCCAGCGTTAAACTGGCAGATTATTCTTTAAGTGACGACTCCCTGTGGGATATGGGGCTAAAGTTGAATTATCACTTCAATAACAATTGGGCCATGGGTGCTGGGTATCGCCAGCTCAATATTTCCGGTGGCGGCATGGACTTTGATTATGACCTGTTTACATTAGGTGTCACTTATACATGGAGTTGCGGTGAAAAAACTCCGGCTGACACTGGGACGGAAACCGTAGACCAGTCACAGCCAGCAGCAGTGCCTGCGGAAGAGCCTGAACTGGAACAACCCGCTGTTGAGCTGGAAGAGCAAGAAACACCTGAACCCACGCCTGTGGAGGAACAAGCCCAAGAGGAGCCTGCCGCTGAACCCGAGCAGCCGGTGGAGCAACCTGTTAACGAGCCGGAGGAAGAGCCTGGTCCAGAGGTGACGGCGGAAGATATTAGCCGCTTGTTGCGGCCGATCTTCTTCAAGTTTGATTCTGCGGAGATCCGGAAGGACCAGAAACCGGTCCTGGACCAAAATATTCAGGTGGTAAAGGGCCATCCGCAATTTTACATCCTTGTCTGCGGCCATGCGTGTCCGCCGGGTACTAAGGCCTATAACCTGCGCTTGTCCGAAAGACGCGCCCGGAAGGTGGCGGAATATTTGGCGGCAAAGGGCATTGATGCCAAGATGATTTTTATCCGCGCCTACGGCGAAGAAGAGACGGATCATCATCTGAAATGGCAAGGCCCGGACTGGGAAAGCGAACGTTGGGTTATCATCGAGCTTTATGAGGAGCAGCCAACAGACCAACAGTATAAGGCCGAGTGATGAATTCTCCGGGCGGTCAAAGATAATCCGCAAAGCCCGGCGTAAAGGCGCAGGGCTTTGCGGTGCCCGCATTCATTGACAAACCCTTGCCCGGTGTATATACTGTATAGGTAGGACATGGTTAATTAAGGGTGAAGTTCATCTAGCTTGAGGAGGTTTGACAATTGAAACATATTAAACCTGTGGCGACCAACGATTTGCAAAAGACAGTGAAAACCGGCGGTTGTGGCCGTTGCGCCAACTCCTGCCAGTCGGCTTGCAAAACCTCTTGCACCGTCGGCAACCAAGTTTGCGAGCGATAAGCTTAAATGGCCCGGAAAACCGGGCCTTTAAAATTGCCCTGGAAGGTGTGAGAGCTTGAACTGGCATGTTTTTCAGCTTTTTGATGGGTATTTTCTGTTTGATACCCCGTCCAATTCTTTGTTTCGAATAGATGAACCCACCTATGCCGTCCTGGCGGCACGGGAGCTAGGCGATGACGGTCAGGGGCCGGAGTTGGACCCGGCGGTGCGCCGTGAGGTGGAGGAAGAACTGGCAGAGCTGGAGAAACAGGGCTATCTCCTAAAGGAGGACCCCTTCATCGCTAATCCCGGAATTGAACTTAAACCCCATCTGAAGGCCCTCTGCCTGCACTTGGCCCATGACTGCCAGCTGCGCTGCAGATATTGTTTTGCCGGGGGCGGGGCCTATGCCGGCGACCGGAGCTTGATGACCCCGGAGGTGGGACGGGCTGCCGTTGATCTTTTGGTGGCCGGCTCTGGGGAGAAGGACCAATTGGAGATTGACTTCTTTGGAGGAGAACCCCTACTTAACCGCACGCTCCTCTATGAGTTGGTGGCGTATGGGGAGGACCGCGCCAAGCAGGCAGGCAAACGGCTGCATTTTACCCTAACCACAAACACGTTGGAGTTGGACCGGGAGGTGCTGGATTTCCTCCGTGCCCACCGGATGGGATTGGTACTAAGCCTTGACGGCCGGCGGGAAATCAACGACCGCATGCGGGGTAAGGACACCCATGACCGGATCGTGGACCGGATTTTGACGGTGGTCAAGGACTACCCCGAGCTGACCTATTATGTTCGGGGAACCTATACCAAGTATAATCTGGACTTTGGGGAAGATGTCCGGCATCTGTACGAACTGGGGATCCGAGCTATCTCGGTGGAGCCGGTGGTCTGTAGCCCCGAGCTGCCCTATGCCATCGGTTTGGCGGATTTGCCCCGGATCCGGGCGGAGTATCACCGGTTGGCAGCCTACTGGTGGGAGCGGTACCTAGCGGGAGATCCTTTCCTTTTCTTCCACTTTAAAGTGGATCTGGAGAAGGGTCCTTGCCTGCCCAAACGGTTATTAGGCTGCGGCGCGGGTTTTGATTACCTGGCTGTGACGCCCCAGGGTGAACTCTATCCCTGCCACCAGTTTGTTGGGGAAGCGCCCTACCGCCTGGGTGATGTTTTCCACGGCATCCAGGTCCCGGCGATCCGGGAGAGATTCCGCCGGGCCAGGCTCTATGAGAAGGAGGGTTGCGCCGGCTGCTGGGCGCGGTATTACTGCAGCGGCGGGTGTCATGCCAATGCCTTCTTTGCCAACGGGGATATCCTTAAACCGGACCGCTTGGCCTGTGAACTCTTGAAGATGCGGCTGGAATGTGGCTTGGGGCTCAAAGCCATGCAGATGGAACGGGAGCAGGCAACAGCCTGATTCCCAGGACTGGTGGGCCGGGCTGTTGTGATAGGAGCAGAGACTTTAGGAAGGGGCTGCCAAGATGAGTCTTGGACAGCCCCTTTTTGTAGGTTTTAGTGTGCAGGAAGCAGCTCAAATGGACACAGACTGCAGGTTACCGAAGCAAATAGAAAGGGGGCAGCCAGTTCTAGCCCCCGGCAGAAACAAAAACCGTACCCAGGACCCGCGCAAGAGAAAATCCCGCTGTCAATAGAGCGGGATTTTTTGCGGATTTAAAACCGGTGTTGCAGTCCGACGTAGAAGCCTCTGGCCTTGTAGTCAGCTTTGTAATAGGTTCCGGCTTCGGCGGAGTATAAGTATTCGGTGTCTTCATAGCCGACGTCAAAGTCTGCGCGGATAGCATGGTAGCCAAGTTTAAGGGTGCTGTTGGCATTGATGTTGTAGTAGGCGGCAATGTCGAACTCTTGAAAGCCCTCGTCTTTGGTAAAGAAATTTCCCTCCGCAAAGCTGCTTAGATTCAGATCTACAGAGGGGTCCACCATCACCCGGTAGCCGGCTACCAGCCCGAAGTTGGGGGTGAAGGCCAAGTCGCTCTTGAGGCCAAGGAAGAAGCCATCCAGATCGCCCTCGAATTTGTAGCCGTAAAGCACCTCCTGGAGGTCAAAACGCTGGTAACCGGCTTGGAGTCCGAGACGGAAGCGATTGGAGAAGGGAAAGGTATATTGGACTTGAGCGGAGAAGAGATTTGCATTGTTTGCTAAGGTTACTGGATAATATTCAGGATAGAGATCATCATTGGCTTCGATCCAGGTATAATCCAGACCGGCGCTCCAATTGTCGTTGAACTGATAGGTGGCCCGGAGCCTGGTGGCATTACCGTCGCCATCAATATATTTGACGTTGTCCACCTCCATCACCGTATCCAGCAACTGGGTATCCAACTCCACGGAGAGGCCTGAGGCGGCGTAAGCCGGGGCCCAGCAGATCAGGGACAGTAGCAAGACCAGGGTCACGATGGAACGCAGCATATGGATCCTCCTTTTGTGATTAATGTGTGTTTGACAATGATATTATTATAAGGTTTTTAAGGTAAAATACAGCCAAAACGGGTTTTTTTGGTTGGTAATATAAGCCAATCGCAGGAATTCACCGGCCGGGAAAGAAGATCTTAACTGATATTGCCTATGATAGTTACAGTCATCGCGATGACGCGCGTTATAGGGTACGCGATGCTTAAGGAAGATGTGCCATAGGCCAACGTAAAATGTTGGTTGCAGGAGGTTTGAACAGGAATGGCGGAGATGACGGCGCCGGTGGCGGTGGGTGACCGGCTTACAGTGACGATTGAAGGATACGCAGCGGAAGGCGAGGGGGTTGGCAGGTACGAGGGCTTTACGGTCTTTGTACCCCAGACGCTTGTAGGCGAAAGGGTGGAGACCGAGATTGAACTGGTCAAAAAGAATTATGCCCGCGGCCGGCTCCTGGCGCTTCAGGAAGCCTCGCCCCACCGGGTTGACCCGGCGTGCTCCCTTTATACGCAGTGCGGCGGGTGTCAGCTGTTGCACCTGAGTTATGAGGGGCAGCTGACGATGAAGCGGCAACGGGTGGTGGATACACTCCAACGTATCGGCGGCCTGGCTGAGGTGACGGTCCATCCGGTTATTGGCATGGCCGAGCCCTGGCACTACCGGAACAAGGTGCAGTACCCCTTTGGGTTGGCCGATAACCGCATTGTGGTGGGCTGTTACCAGAAGGGGACCCACCGGGTGGTGCCTACGGACACCTGTGCCATCCAGCATGAATTGAACAGCAAAGTGATGCAGGCCGTCCGCAAGCTGGCTCAGAAATACAAATTGACGGTTTATGATGAGCGGACGGGTGAAGGCTTCCTCCGCCATGTGCTGGTAAAGAACGCCTTCGGCACCGGGGAAGTGATGGTGGTGCTCGTGACCAATGACGCAGAGTTTGCCAAAGGGCCGGAGCTTGCCCAAGCCTTGGCGAAGGCGTGCCCGGCGGTGAAAAGTGTGGTCCAGAACATCAACACCACCCGGGGTAACACGGTCTTGGGGAGTGAGAGCCGAACCCTGTGGGGAGCGGACCGGATCACGGATCGCCTGGGGGACTTGGAGTTTAAGATCTCGGCCAACTCCTTTTTCCAGGTTAATCCCAAACAGACAGAGGTTTTGTACGAAAAGGCCGTGGAATATGCGGGACTGACGGGAAAGGAAACAGTGCTGGACGCCTACTGCGGAGTGGGCAGCTTGACACTGTTTTTAGCCCGCCGGGCCAAGGAGGTCTACGGTGTGGAGGCGGTGGAGCCGGCCATTCGCGATGCGGAGGAGAATGCGGCCCACAACGGGATTGCCAATGTCCGTTTTATTGTCGGCCGGACGGAGAAGGTCCTGCCGAAACTGGCCGCTATCGGCACTGGCTTTGATGTGGCGGTGGTGGACCCGCCCCGGGCCGGTTGTGATCCGGAGGTGCTCAAGACCATGGCCAAGGTGGGAGTGGGCCGGGTGGTTTATGTCAGCTGCAATCCCAGCACCCTGGCCCGGGACCTGAAGATCCTGGCGGAACTGGGGTATGTGACAAAAGAAGTGCAGCCTGTAGACATGTTCCCGCATACCTTCCATGTGGAGTGCGTGGTATTGATTACAAAGCTGTAAGTGTTTATTTAAGCGGATTTCCGGAAGTACATCCAAGTTGTCTACTCAACCTAAAGGTCCAAAATACGTACATGGAAACAAATCGACGATTATTTTTGAGGTAAAATTTGAACTCAAAAATTGGTAGGGTTGAGTTGACAGAATAGATAAAGGCCTTTTTTCATAGGGGTTGAGGAGACAAGATGGATGTACAATTAATGCAGGTATACTCATTTTCTGAAAAGACTTTATTTATTATGTATAAAGTTGTAATATGTTGAGATTGTTCGTTTCTTCGCATATAATAAAAATTGGAATTTTGTGTTCTGCGAGGTATTCATAATGGATTACTTAACGACAAAACAAGCTGCTGAAAAATGGAATATATCCCTGCGCAGAGTTCAA
>Ga0116168_1001502_pt1 | contig 17443 bp, 35 predicted proteins | sample AD_UKC129_MetaG_FD_89795 | JGI IMG/M metagenome (GOLD analysis project Ga0116168, IMG submission 89795) | Active sludge microbial communities of municipal wastewater-treating anaerobic digesters from Canada - AD_UKC129_MetaG | ecosystem: Engineered > Bioreactor > Anaerobic > Digestate | place...
AAGCCTGTAACGGAGATACCGTTATCATCAATAGAGTGGACAAATGTGGGGCTATGGCGCAGTTGGGAGCGCGCTTGAATGGCATTCAAGAGGTCGAGGGTTCGAATCCCTCTAGCTCCACCAACTTTATCCACACACCGCCGCCGAAGTCGGCCAGGAAGTGGATTTGGATCATTTTTTCGCCGACCACTATCCGGTCGATGAAGCGGTGGATCGCGGCCCGGTACTCAGCCGGGCTTTTGGCTTCTTTAAGCGCCTCGCTAACATGGTTCAGGTATTCCAATGCGGTTTCCTTGGTGACCGGCGGCTCTTCTTCGGGAAGGGCCGCATATTCTTTCTGCAAGGCTTCCCGTTCCGCTTTGAGTTCGTTTAGCTTTCGCAGTAGTTCCTCTTCGCGGCCAATCTCGATGAGGCGGTCTATTACCTTATCGATTTTTTCCTGGCAGGCTGCGAGGCGGGCCTTAAGCGCCATCTTCTTCCGCTTGAGGTAGCCACCCCTTTCTGCGTGGTAGGCGGCCATTTGCTCGGCTAATTCCTCGGGATTTGACAATATGTCTTCCTCAATCTGTTGCACCACGATCTGCTCCAGCACCTTTTGCCCGATAGGCCGGTTGGTGCATTCACCGGTGCGCTGAGCCTTGTTACACTCGTAATAGCGGTAAACGGTGCCCTTGCCGTTGCGCTTGGAGTTCCCCACCATTGCCGAGCCACAGACGCCGCACACCAGTTTGCCGGTGAGGACGTATTCGGTTTCGCCACGCTTACGCGGCCTGACCTTGCGCCGCTGGTTCAGGATTTCCTGCACCTTATCCCACTCCTCTCGGGTGATTATGGCCGGGATCAGGCCCGGTATTTTAATCACTTCTTCAGGCGGCTTGGAGGCGTGGTGGTTGCGCTTGCCCGCCACCTTGCGGGCCGTGCGGTTGTAGACGTAGACGCCGGTATACTTTTCGTTCCTGAGAATATCGGACAGGGAATTTTTCCCGAACGGGCGGTCTTCGCGGGTGCGGTAGCCCTTGGCGTTCAATTCCTGCTGAATGGCGGTATAGCTCTTACCATCAAGGACGCCTTGGAAGATAAGCCGCACCGCCTCGGCCTCGCGGGGTTCGATCACCAGCCGACCGTTTTCCAGGCGGTATCCCAGCGGGGGCCTGCCGCCGGTGTGAAGGCCCTTCAGGGCGTTCTCCTTGAGGCCCTTCATCACCTCGCGGGCCAGGTTGCGGGAATAGTACTCGGCCAGGCCCTCAAGCAGGCTTTCCAGCAACACGGCCTCGGGACTGTCGTCAAGGGGTTGGTCAACGGCCACCAGGCGGGCACCGGCCTTCTGTATCTCTCTCCGGTATACCGCCGCGTCGTAGCGGTTGCGGGCGAAGCGGTCTAGTTTGTGAACCAACACTAAATCCACCTTGAGGCCGTTCTTCAAGTCGCGGATCATTTCCTGGAAACCCGGCCTGTCGTCGGTGGTGGCCGACCTGGCCTCGTCGGTGTACTCGCGGACGATCTCTATGCCGTTTTTGGCGGCGTACTCCCTAATGGCCCTGAGCTGGGCCGTAATGCTCTCGTCACGCTGGTTGTCTGACGAATAGCGGGCATATGCGACGGCGGTCTTCAAGGCGATTACCCCCTGAAGGGGGTGCCCGGCAAGCGCCGGGCACCAATAATACTACCAGCCCCAATCGAAACTGTAGTCAAAGTCACCGATGCTGTACCAGGTAGAGCCGCCGCCCCAGCTATAGTCAAAGTAAGTCCAGTCGCCTATGTCGTAAGAAGACATCCAGTCGCCGTTATCGAAGTACGTATACCAGCGATCGCCTATCGGGTAACTGGTGGCCCAACTATTGTCGTCAAACCAGGTATACCAATGGTTGCCTATGTTGTACGTCGTTGCCCAGCCGCCATCGTCAAACCAGGTGTACCACCTATCGCCGATAGGGTACATAGTAAAGCTGCTACCGTAGTCGTCATAGTAGTAGTACCTATCACTGATCCAGTAACCCGTGCCAGCATAGGCAGGAGTGGCGATGATTGGTGCGACTAGCAAGATCAAAAGCACCAATGCCAAGCGCCTCATAATTTCACCTCCTTTCCAAGCAGAATTAAAAACTTTTGCCTATGTTTTAATCTTAACCTCCATCACCTTGCCGATAATCCGCACCTGCTCCGGCTTAAGCAGTCGCGGCGCGTGCTTAGGGTTAGAGCTTTCTGGTTGGAGCAAAATTTGACCATCGAAGAAGCGCACCCGTTTGACTGTGCCGCCCTCATCCTCGATCCAAACTGCGGCTATGTCGCCGTTGTCCACAGTGGGTTGCCGCCGAACAAGCACCCAGGAACCGTTGGGAATTTGGGCATTTACCATGCTATCGCCTTTAACGATTAGCCAAAAGAAGTTTTCTGGGCCTTGGGGAAAATACCGTTTTGGTAGTTCTTCGTAGTCAACTATGGTTTCCTCGGCAAAGATTGGCTCGCCAGCCGAGACTTCTTCGACGACTGGAACGAGCACGCTGGCAGTTAGGGGATTAACGCTTAGGCCCAAAATGTAGTTGGCGTCGACACCAAAAATTTGGCAGAGCTTATCCAATAGAGTGTCGTAAAGCCGACGCCGACCAAGTTCCAGGTCATACAAGTAGGAGCTACTAATTCCAAGTAGATTGGCTAGCTCTTCTACTTTCATGCCAGCTCGTTCTCGCAGTTCTCGAATACGGTTCATTGGCCATCCTCTCCCTAGAAGATAGTCTACTCGATTTCGCTGTTAGCGGCAATTGGCAATAACCAAAAATGGTAGAGATAATAAGCTTTAGCTTGGCTAGACGCGAGAACTCCGCTATATCGACTAAAATGACACGCAGTTAGCCGAAATGCGGATTGCAATTTCTGCGCCTATGGCGTAACCTTAAGCTAGAACAAGGTGGTGTTGCCCATGAACTTCTCTGGCTACCTAAAAACATTAATGGCACAGCGACGGTACAAACTTACCAGTTTGGCTGCCCAAATTGGGTGCTCTCCAAGTTACCTATGTGATCTTTTAAAGGGCCGCAGGCGGTGGAATGAGGAGCTAATGACGAAAGCATGCCAGGCATTGGGCATCGAGATCATCTACCGCCCTACCGGCACCGAGGACTAGCCTACTATAGTTTATCCGCCAAACGGGCGTTTCTCCCGCTTGGCGGGATTGCGAAAGGAGGGAATACCGGTGAAGCACAGCCACCTTGGAGAAGCCGTCCGGGTGGCTCGGGAAAGGCGGGGGCTGTACCAGTACCAGCTTGCGCAGAAAGCGTACCTTTCCCGATCCGCGATGTCGCGGCTGGAGTTAGGGCAGGTTGAGCCCACCGACGAGGTACTCTGTCAGATTGCCAGGGTACTCAACTGCCCGGAAATCCTTGAAGAACGTTGCCAGCAATGCATAGTTAGCCGCGAACTCCGGCGGCTGAAGACGGTTCGGGAGGCTGCCTAATAAATGGTAGTCGTGGTGGATCGTGAGACAGGCGAAGTAATCAAGCGCGAAGGGAAGTTGGACGTAAAGGCTATCGCCAAGGCACTACTTGGAGGCTTTGAGGCATGGTTGGAAGAGAAATGGAAAAGCGGGATTTAATCCTCGGCTTGGGCTTGGTTGCTATCACGCTATTCGGTTCAGCCATTGAAAGCACGGGCTGGGCAGGAATAGCGGCGATGTTTGGCGTGGCAGGCGGGTTGGCGTTGATGTTGATTGGAGGAATGGGCTATGACGCTTGAGCGGGCCTATGAAATCCTCACTGCCAATGATTGCGTGGTTGTGGACAGCTTACAAGCCGACCGGATATGGAAAGCCGCCGATGAGTTGCAAAAATGGGCGTGGCGGCAGTTCGAGCAAACCCCAGATGAGGTCGTTCGTCTAATGGTTGCCCTGCAGGAAGCAGGGTTGTGGTAAGAAAGGAGGTTCCAAGGTGAACTGGGAACGCTGGCTCTCCAATCAAGTCGCCGAAGCCGTGGACGAATACCTGAGCGCCATCCCCGCCGATTGGGACGAAGACACCATGCGGCGGGAGATAAACGACATCGTGATTGACGCCGCACAGTATGCAGTAGATCGCTTCATTGACCAGCTTCGACGGGAAAAAGAAAGCGCCTGCGAAGCACAGGCGCAGAACCCGAATAGTTTATGGCCACTAGCCGTTGATTTAATGCTAACACAAGCCGCCGTCTGCAGTCAAGCGGCGATTTGTGAATAACGGCTGTACAGTACTTCTCCCTTTTGTCCGCCCCCGCTCGGCGTTATGCCGGGCGGGGTGATCCCCCCAAAGGTGGAGAGAACCAATGAACAAGACCAAAGCGCACACAACCTATAAACTGGCCGACGGTACGGTAGTGCCAAGCGTTACCACCATAATCAACGACAGTCTCGGCTGGAACAAGCAACAACTCATCGCTTGGGCGCGGAAATTGGCCCTAGCGGGAACCGATCCCAACAAGGCGCGGGACGAAGCCGCCGACATCGGTGCTGTGGCCCACTACCTGATCCAGTGCCATCTAAAGGGAACCAAACCGAACACCCGCCAGTATTCCCCAGCGGTAGTGGACAAGGCGGAAAACTGCTTTTTAGCCTATCTAGATTGGGAGAAAACCCACGTGCAGGAAATCATAGCCATCGAACACCAGATGGTGAGCGAAAAGTACTTGTACGGCGGCACGGCGGATTTGGTTGCCGTAGTAGACGGCCAGTTAGGCATCGTAGATTATAAATCCTCTAACGGTTTGTGGCCTGAGTACAAGATACAGATTGCCGCTTATTGCCACGCCTACCACGAATTGACGGGTATCTTCCCGCGAGGACACTTGCTCCAGTTAGGCAAAGAGGACGGCAGTTTCGTCCACCACGCTTTAGGTGATTTAGAAGCCGAATGGGAAGTGTTCCAGCATTGCCTAGCGATTTACCGACTCAAAAAGAAAATAGCGTAAAGGAGGCGGCGCGAATGCCTTTCCGGCGGGCGGAACGCAAAAAGGCGAAACTTAGGTTAGCGATCTCAGGGCCTTCCGGCAGCGGAAAAACGTATTCGGCCTTGCTCATCGCTTTCGGCATCGGCGGTCGGGTGGCCATGATCGACACCGAACGAGGAAGCGGTGAACTGTATGCCCATCTTGGCGAGTACGATGTTTGTACTTTGGAACCACCGTTTACCCCGCAGAAGTACATCCAGGCGATAAAAGAAGCCGAAGCTGGCGGATATGACGTGTTGATAATCGATTCCCTTTCCCATGCCTGGGTTGGGCAGGGTGGTATGCTTGAAATCCACGATGCCATTGCCGCCAAGTCGGGCAATTCTTGGGCGGCCTGGCGGCAGGTAACGCCACAGCACAATGCCTTGGTGGATACCATGCTTCAATCTACCTGCCACATAATCGCTACCCTGCGGGCCAAGACTGAGTACGCGCAGGTAGAAGAAAACGGAAAGACGGTTATCAAGCGTGTAGGGCTTGCTCCCGTATTTCGGGATGGCATTGAGTATGAATTCACCGTTTTCCTAGACCTGTCTCCCGACCACACCGCCACTCCTAGCAAAGACCGTACAGGTATTTTGGACGGTCAAGTATTTGTCCCCGATCAAAACATAGGTAAAAGGTTGCTGGAGTGGCTGGAAAGTGGCGCAGAAGTGCCTATTTCCCGGCCAATTGCTCCTGCGGTTAGTAATACGTCTACAGAGGTTCAGCATCAAGCAAAAAGTACTGAGTTAAATTGGAGCGCTTTTTGGGCCAGAACTAAAGGTCGCAAAGATAAGGGCGGCCTCGGGTTGAGTGAAGAAACTATTCGCGCTTACGCTGCGGATTATTTTGCTCCCGCGAAGTTTAATAAGCTCACCGATATTATAAAGACCCAAGAGGATTTGGATAACCTGCTTGAATTTATTGAGGCGCAAGTGGCCATCAATCAGGCCGTGCAGGCAGAAAAGGGCGCGATGGCCTCATAAAGGGCTTCTGCGCCCCGCAATCCTGCAGGGAGGGAAACCGAAATGTGGGACGGGCGGCTGCCGACAATTCTGCAATTGCAAACCGAGGGCCACCGGGTAGGAGAGCCAAACGGGCGTTTCCGGGCGTACTGGCTGCCGGATGGCACGACCTGGATTACACACCTTGATCCTGCAGGGCGGGAAGAAGTCTATGCAGCGGTAGATAAGGATATGCGGTTGCTGTGGTACAAGAAGGACGTGCATTCGATCGGGGAAATCGTTCTTATGGCGGCGGGGGTAAGATGATGGGTTTCTTTAAGGAAGAACATTGGAAGATGCAGCCAATGGAAATGATCAAACATCTCGATCGACGCATATATGGGTTTTTACTCGAAGCGATAAATCACTATCTGCTTGATTTCATTCTCCTTTGATTGACTTTCTTACCCAGGGGATGCAGTGCATGTACACACGAGTAGAAAGTCGTTTTTGGCAGGACGAGAAAATGCGCGAGATATCAAGCGATGCTCGACATTTAATGCTTTACTTATTGACGTCGCCGCACCGTAACATCGTTGGACTTTATTTCCTGCCACCTCCATATGCCTGTTTTGACCTGGGATGGGATGAGAAACGGTTTAAGAAAGCGTTACATGAACTGTTGCAGACCGGTCGGGTTAAATATGACGAAAACGTTCATGTGGTGCTAGTCTGCAACTATCTTAAGCACAATCCATTGGAAAATCCTAACCAGGTTAAAAGCGCTATCGAGAAACTAGCTGAGTTGCCGAAAACCTTGCTGCTCAAAGACTTGGCCCATATCGTGGAACAGTTTGAGAAACCGTTTATGGAACCGTTGCGGCAATGGTTAGCCGAACGGTTGGCACAACCAGGAACAGGATACAGGAACAGAAAATAAAGATTCCCTCGCGCCTGGCGGCGCTTTGACGCGTGATGAGCAACGGGAAAGTGCTAAAACTGCCCCGGCAGGGGCGTCTCTTAAGGCCAACAATGACACAGGGGAACGAGCAGTAGGTGAAATACCCCAGGAAAAGTCTGTTACCCTGACTGCGGGGAAAGCTACTCGAATCATCCATGCCTATTCGCCGGAATTCGAGGAATTCTGGTCGGTGTATCCCCGCAAAGTAGAAAAACTGCGGGCCTACAAATGCTGGCAGGCCAGGATGCGCGAGAAGGTACCGCCGAGCGATCTTATTGCCGCAGCAAGGCATTATGCCGAGAAATGTCTTCGAGAAGGGACTGAGGAAAAGTTCATTAAGCACCCAGCCACCTTTCTCGGGCCTACGCGGCCTTATGAGGACTATATCCGGCCGCCTACTTCTCAGTTAGGTTCGGCCGCAGATGGCATGCACGTTAAATCATTCCGCGACCCCGTGACCGAGGCCATACTGAAAGACCATGAGGAGAGGGAAAAGAGACTTGGCCGGAGGAAAGGCGAAACAAATGTTTCCAGAAATGCTGGCGTCCCTCCATGACCGCGAGGCCGAGCAAGCCTTGCTTGGATGCTGCCTGTTGGGCGGGATTGACGCCGTGAGGGAAACGGTCAGGCCGGGCGACTTTTACTGGCCGCAGCACCAGGTCATCTACCGGGCCTGCCTGGCGGTGGCCGACCGAAACCAACCAGTAGATGTGGTTACGGTGGCCGGAGAATTGCGCGACGCCAAGCTAATTGAAAAGGCGGGCGGGTTAGATTACCTGGCGTCGCTTGGAACGGCGGTGCCAAGTGCCAACAATGCACTAGCCTACGCGGAAAGGGTTAAAACTCTTGCCGTGCGGCGGGCGTTGGTTCGGGCGGGCGTGGAAATTGTCGAACTGGCCCGCGAGGTTGAAGACGTGGAAGAACTGTTTGCCCAGGCGCAAGCGAAGCTATACGCCGCTGCAATTGAAACGCCGTCGGAGCCAATTAAACTGGCAGAAGCGATAGAGCAACGGCTACACTACTTGGAGGAAACAAAGGACGGGGAAACTGAAGCCGTATTGACGGGTTTCCGCGATCTGGATAAGCAGACGGGCGGGCTGATGCCGGGAACGCTCACGGTGCTTGCCGGGCGGCCCGGGATGGGTAAATCGGCCCTAGGGCTTCAAGTGGCAATTCAGGCGGCTGAGAAAGGCAGGCCAACGCTGTTTTTCAGTCTGGAGATGACTGCCGAAGAACTTGCCGACCGGGTAGTGGCCATGAATGTCGGCGTGGACACTATGGCGATCCGCAAGCGGATATTGGAACCGTCGGAGTGGCAAAAGGCATGGGATACCTGGTCAACGGTGGGCACCTGGCCGATATACATCGACTGCACGCCTACAGTCAGTACGGCGCAGATAAAAGCCCGCTGTAAAAAGATGCAGGCTAGGGTAGGGCTTGATCTGGTCGTGGTGGACTATCTCCAGCGGGTAAATGATAAGCCGACGCAAGTGACCAGGACGAGGAATGAACTGGTAGGCCTTATGACGAAGCGGCTTAAATCTTTGGCTTTAGAGTTAAAGGTTCCGGTGTTGGTACTCTGCCAGCTTAATCGTGGCGTAGAAGCGACGCAGGACAAGAGGCCGGGGTTGGCGCATCTGCGAGATTCCGGCGAAATTGAGCAGGACGCTGATAACGTTTGGTTCGTCTATAGGCCGGAGTATTACTGGCCGGACAAGCGGGAGCATCAGGGTAAGGCGGAAGTGATTATAGCGAAACAGCGAAACGGCCCTACTGGAAGCGTGTGGTTGCATTTCAACCGCGCATTGGTGAAATTCGCCGATCTTTCAATGCGGGAGGCGGTCTGATGGGGTAGACCTCATATGGCTTAACGATTTGATTGAGGCGCTTATAGATATTCTGCGGTGGGCGGAAAACGAGAAAAATTATACTTACGCTTACAAGGTATTGCGGTTGCTTAATGGGGCTTACGGACTTAGGCAGGAACTCCGGAAGGGTGTTGAGAGTACATGAGCGGCAAAGACTGGAGCGATATCTGTCTACGCTGCGAGACCGCACAGCGGCACCTGCGCCGCCTGCCCAGCGGCAAGGTAGTGCGGCGGATTAAGTGCCGCTCTGGACGGCGGCGGGTATGCTGGGCCACCGTAAAGGCCGTTGCCGGCGAACCGCTGTACCGGGCCGAAACGCCGCAGGCTTTAGCGGCCAGCGTTGGTATGAAGGCAACCACGCTAATGCGGGTGCTGAGGCGGCTGCGGCTGGTGCGGCCCTGGACGGAATTGAGCCATCAAGTGTTGATCATGTGTTTAGGCGATAGGCGGCTTAGGACGCTAGTAGATATTGCCGAGTGCATGAATAGGCCGCTTTGGGAGGTCAAAAGGGAGGTAGAGCAACTGTATGCCAAAGCTAAACATCGAAAAGCGGTCGTATCGGCTTGAGTTTCTACAGCCTTTGCTTGGAAGCTGGCCCGCCGACGAGGAATTGTGGAGCAGGTTCATCGCCTCGAAGGCTCCCGCGCCGTGGATGGCCGAGGAAGAGGCGGAATCATTGCGGCGCAGCGAACTGGCAGGCCTGACGACGATACCGCAGGACGCAGAAGGACTGCACCTTTGGGATTGGCACGTAAGAGGCCTCCTCAAGGAAGCCCTTCATAACTTACGTCACATGTGGGCAAAGACGAAGAAAAAGAAGACGGGCGAAGAGACTACTTCTTTGCCCGTTATGCGGAGCAGAGTTGACAATTACTGTTTTGTTCGGCCCAGGAGGATTTACTTGGTACGGAACGGCAAGCCGATTAAAGAGCCGGACGGCACGTTTGAACGGCCCCTGCGGGCCGAAACGATGAAAGGGCCGCGAGTGGCCCTAGTTGCCAGCGAGATGGTGGACGTGCCAGTTGAAATCGAATTTGAGGTTCACCTACTTCAGCAACCTGACCTGACTTGGGATCATGTTGAGACTGCCCTAGAGTACGGTCAGTACAAGGGCCTTGGGCAGTGGAGATCAGGCGGGTGGGGCAGTTTCCGATGGGAGCGGATAGCGTAGTCATGTTTCGCGGCAGGGGCGATTTTTGGGATGCACAACGACGCTTTCGCGCTGTAAGGCTTCGGCCTAGCTAAGCTTTGTGGAGCGTTGGCGGGGTAGGGTCGCGTACCGCGCTGTGCTACACAGGCAGAGCACCGTTCGGTTTGCAAGGGCAAAGTGCAGTCTAGTTCCGTTGGGCAGAGCAAGGGCAAGGCGTCGCGTGGCATAGCTAAGCAGCGGCGCAGTACTGTTTGGTTTCGTAATGGCAGGGTCGTGTATAGCTTCTGCAATGGCACCGTTAAGCAGAGTTAGGGCAAGGTGCTGTGTTGTAATGGCGGTGCGTAGTTTGGTGTGGGCTAAGCGTAGTATGGCATCGGCCTAGCGGAGCAGGGTAAAGGCAACGTCGGGTAGAGCAATGGCAAGGCGCTGTACGGCATAGCACAGTAGCGGCGAGGCGGAGTGTGGTGCGGTACTGGCTAAGTTTAGTGTAGTGCAGTAATGGCGGTGCAAGGCTATGCTCGGTTTTGGCTCGGTAAAGCGGGGCAAAGCAGAGCAGGGCTATGCAAAGCAAAGGCAACGTAGCGCGCAGTTACGGCCCAGTCCAGTCGAGCGAAGCAACGGCTTAGCATTGTCTAGCAACGGCATTGTATAGCTTAGCACCGTGTAGCAGCGGCATCGCGAAGCATCGCCACGTGGAGGTGTGGCAAAGCTTTGTAGGGTTTAGGCCATGTGCAGCGGAGAAAAGCGAAGGCAAGGTTAAGTTATGCAGCGTAAAGGCTAGGCAGGGTAAAGCTTTGGCGGTGCGGTGCTTAGTGCAGGCCCGGTTAGGAAACTTAATTGGGGGGACAATAGCGGTGGGTGGAGCCAAGAGCCGACGCCATATAAGGGGGCGGCGAAATGATCATCCGGGCCTGGATTGACGAGAACGGCACCCTGCGCTGCGCCAGCCAGGTGTGCGGTGAGGACTGTCCAAGGTGGGACGGGTGTCGATACTACGATATTTCTCTTGTTGACGCTGAGCAAGAAGCATTGAACGAGACATCGGTACTAAAGGCATTGCTGTTAAAAGAGATCATCTATAAAGAAGCTCTAAAGCGGTTCGGAATACAAACTCAACTGCTCAAGTGCATTGAAGAATTAGCCGAACTGCAGCAAACCTTAGCGTGGTGGCTGGGCACAAAGCATAAAGGCGCGGCAGTAGAACGGATTGCCGAAGAGATGGCAGACGTAGAGATTATGCTGGAGCAACTGAAGCAAGCGTTCCCAACGATAAGAAAAGCCGTGAAGCAATACAAGGCGGATAAACTAGTGCGGTTGGATAGGCTGATTGAGGAGGCTGATGGAGTAAATGTCGGAACCTAATTGGCAGAGAGAGGCCCAGGAATGGCAAGAAGAAGCCGAAATACTGGCTGGGGAATGCGATAGTTTATCCAGGTATGCTAAGGAACTTGAACAGGCGTTATTGCTGGCCTATCGTGCCCTCACCGAAGGCATGACTGACGTGCCAGCCGAAAGGCGCGATCCACGGTGTGCTAGGCTCAGGGCCAAGGCAAAGCGGGAAATTAGGCGGGTGCTGGGGATGGGTGATAACGATGGCTAGGCGAAATAAAGTGCGGCAATGCCAGACTTGTAAGTACTGGCAACGGTTTGAGCAGTGGTGTATAGATATACCTGAATACTGGGGGAATTGTGTATTAGGGAATACGAAAGACGGCGATCCCGAGTATTCCAAAACACTTGCAATGGCGGTTGATTACGAAGGATACCAGGCTTATTTACACACCCACGAGCAGTTTGGCTGCATGCAATGGGAGGCGAAGGAGAATGCCTGAGCGGGACTGGGCCAAAGACCTGAAACTGTGTTGGCAAGCTGACCTGCAAACTCTGTGGTGGGAGCTTTTTGCGATAATCCACGAGCTTGAACGCACCGAGGCGGGCAAGCGTGGATGGACTTTACACGACGAGAGCGCGAAATGCCTCGAAAACGCTCGTTTCATGCTTGAAGCCTGCGAAGGCTGGCCCGCCGCTCTTAAAGAAATTAGAAGGTTGCGGGCTAGGATCAATGGGGCAGCACTTGAGCTTGCTGTTGCACTAAACGGCTTCCAGGAGCCGAAAGACTTGGATTGGGTACGAGAGCATGTAGGTGCGGCACTATTACTTTTGAATGATGCTTTAGGAGGAGAGGATGCGAGCGGTGATCAAACGTGCGAGGATACCTGAGCGGGATTGGCAGAAGGACTGGGAGTTGTGCCAACAATTTAAGCCTGGGGCAGTAGTTATTATCGACAATCCGTCAGCCGTGCCTATTGAAACTTACTTTGCTATTGAAGCCCGCGAGGCCTTACTCTACTGGCTCCAGCGGGTGCGGGATTTGGAGGAGCGAGTACAGCAATTAGAAGCTGGATTGCGAGGAATAATTGATTGCATGGATTACTGGACGGAAGGTTTACCTTATGACAAACTATGTCAGTTATTCAAAGCAACGTATGCAATAGCCCAAGTTGCAATGTATGGGCTAGGTGTAACAGACTTTGTTCAATGTTTGAAAGGTGTAATGCATAAAGATTATGGTCTTGAAAAGCAAGAGTTGATGGGGGAGGCTGAATGAGGTGTCCAAGCGGGACTGGCGGGCCGATTGGTATGAATGTCAAGACAGGATCGAAGCTGTTTATGCATTTCGTCGGCTCCATAATGAGCCTTACGATACCTATGTGCCGACCGCCGAACTGAAAGCGTTCTTCGAGTTTGCGAAAGAGGCTTTACCCTACTGGCTAGATCGGGCAAGGGAGTTGGAGGCTGAAAACGCTGACCTGCTTACTATAGCGAAGATAGCTCGTAAGGTTGCGGATTACTTTGAAACACATAAGGACTTTGTGACATTCGCAGCAGCGATTTCAGAACTTGATGTTGCGCTACTAAAGGCAGATGCCTGGATAACTGGTAGACAAATCGGAAGGGAGGGTTAAAAAGTGCCTGAACATAAACGCGACTGGCAGAAGGACTGGGAAATATGTCAGCAGGCATCACCAAAGCCGTGGGAGGCTTGCGAAGCCGAAGATGGATGCGGTCTGGTTTGGAGCGTTCCTTGCGGTTTTCCTGTACTGACTACAAATACGGACAGCGAAGTTGAAGGGTTTAGGTCGAGTAAAGATCGCAAGGTCAGAGATGCTAAGTTTACTGCTATAGCTCGTTCGGCGTTACCTTACTGGCTCCAGCGGGTAAAGGAGCTGGAAGAAATGTTACAGAGCTGTCTACTTGCTGCCAACTATGCTTTACAACGAACTGATAGTGCTAGGGAAGAATGGCAGATAACGCATTGGAAAAGCCCTATACCCCACAAGATAGAAGAACTTAGCGACGCGGTTACTTTACTTGAACGGCTGGCGAGTAGGGTTCGCATACTTGAGGAAGAAAACCGCCGCCTGCGGGCCGTGGCGGAGGCGGCGCGGGAGCTGAGGTCGGCCATCAACGACTTGTTGGAAACGCCGACTACCTGTTATTACGCAATTCATTTAGCGTGCCCTGTATGCGGTAGGCCCAGGCAAGTTTGGGATGGTTGCAATTCCGCCTACCGTGAAAAAAGCCAAGGCAAATGCGAATATGGTGGTGACCCTTGCGTCTGGGCAGAAGCCGTGATCCGGGTGGAGAAGGCCCTGGCGGTGTTGGAGGAAGGAGGAAAACAGTTATGAAGTTCATCGTTAGGGACGGTCAACTACCCCATAGCTAAAGCTAGGGGCTTGCAGCCAACCTAAACGGTCGCCACGTTCATCACAGGCTACGAGCTGGCCGTTCAGCCCGAAAGCGGAACCAAAGACGTCGACTGTTTACTTTGGTCAAGAGAACGGAGGAGAATGTTGAAATGAAGCCTAGCGCCCTAGACGTGATAGACAGGCGCATCGCCGATGTGGAGCAGCAAATAGATGACTTAAAAGCCCGCTTGGAAGACCTGCGTCGGAAACGCGCCCTGTTGCTCTCGCTGCCAGAAATCTGCCCAAGTTGTGGTGGCACGGGCCAGGAGCGGTATATTGACGCGGCGGGCAGCGGCGATTGGCGCGAGTGTTTGACCTGCAAAGGTTTGGGAAAGATCGGCCCGCTGAAGTGCAGACGCTGCGGGCGCGTGTTTGGCACGGACATGGTGTACTTGCGTCGCTACGTTGGTGCTTGTCCTTGGTGCGGTGGTGGGCTTGATTATTGCAAGGTGGAAGAGAAGGAAAAGAACAAACCAGACCAAGACAACGGTTTGACATGGGGTGAACTCATTGCGGTATTCCGAGGCGACTGACGCGGCCGTCGCCAGAGCAGAACTTATGAAGCGCCTAGCGGAATTTACACCGGGCGTGGTGATCGAACTCGACGGCTGGCGGCTGCGGGTCGTACACGTAGACCCGCCCAGCGATTACAGAGATTATGCGCTCATAGAACTCGCGCCGCCCAAGCCGATGGTGCCGGCTGTGGCGGTGGCGCGGTTGGATCGGGACGGGTTGAGGTTTAGGGTGCCGGAGGGGTGGCGGGATGGGACGAGTAATACCGATCGCCAGGATTGTTAAAAAGCGGCAACTGGCCGAGAAGTTGCTGGACGCCTGTCAGCAGGTGCGTACGGTAGTCATCGAGCACGACTCGGCGGCCCCGCGGACGGTGAAACTGACGATGTACGACATTGCGGAGGTTGTCGAGATTGAGGAGGAGTTTGAGGGGGAAAAGGGCTCTGTGTCTTTGACCTTAGACGAGTTAGCTCTTATTGCTTGCGTTGCGTTGCCGGCAGAAGGGGGAAAGCATTAGAGGAGGCGGGGCTGATGCAGTATTTAGTCATACCCGGCAAGCCCGTGCCCAAGGCCCGTCATCAGGTGCGGCTATACTGGGATAAGGTGATCACGTACACGCCGCCCAAGACTCGTGCGTTTGAGCGGGCGGTGCGGCTGTACGCGGTTGACGCTAGGCTAAAGAAACAAAAGGGTGAGCTGGCCACATTGCTGGTATTCCACACGAGCGGGCCTGGCGATGTGGATAACTTCATCAAGAGCGTTCACGATGGCCTGAACGGCCTGGCCTGGGAGGACGACCGGCAGGTGCAGGCGGTGCTGGCGGTAAAGAGCCCGTGCCAGCGGGGGAACGAGAGGACGGAGATAATGATCATGCCCCTGGAGCAGTTCATGATGGAGTTCGGCAGGATACTGGCCGAACTGTTCCTGGAGGCTCAGGACAAGCGAAAGGGGGACGTGGTATGAAAGACAGGCTGGAGTTCTTCGCCACCCTGGCCGAGCGCGGGGCGGGGAAAATTGACGCTGACGGGGCGGCGGTACTGAAGCTGAATACCGACGCTCAGCAGTTGAGCGAGGTGCTGAAGCTGCTGGCCTTCGGCGGCGGGAAACTGCTCAGGGTGACGGTGGAGATCCAGGATGCAAGCTAGGTGCGCCTGCTTGCGGCAGGGCTGCTTACCCGCGATGCCGTGGACTTCTTCGAGGTGTTCACCTGGCCCGTGCTCGTCATCCTGGGCGGGTACTTCGGCCACAAACTGCTCGACCGTCTGCCGGTAGGTAAGCGTCGTGCGCTAGGAGTGATTGCTGACGTTGGAAATGATGAGAACAATGTTGGGGACGGCGAGAGAAGCAGGCCGTCTATTTGAAAAGGAGGTGAACGGCATTGCGGCTACTGGTCATTGACCCAGGACACGGCGGCCGCGATCCGGGGGCGATCGGACCAAATGGCGTCAAAGAGAAAGATGTAGCCCTGGACGTAGCCCGCCTGCTGGCCGAGGAAGTTAAGACCATCGCCAGGCCCCGCCTCACCCGCGACGGCGACGAGTATCGCGAACTGTGGGAGCGTTCCAGCCTGGCCAACACCATCGGGGCGGACTTGTTCGTGAGTATCCATTGCAACTCTTCAATCAACCGCTCGGCCCACGGCACGGAGACTTTTGTCTATCGGTTTGGCGGCGAGGCTGAAAAGCTAGCGCGGATTGTTCAGGCCAAGCTAGTTGCTACCCTGGGCACGACCGACCGGGGCGTGAAAGAGAAAAGTCTGCACGTTGTCCGCGAAACGCGGATGCCTGCTATCCTCGTTGAATTGGCCTTTATTTCCAATCCACAAGAGGAAAAACTGCTGGCCAATCTGGAGGTGCAGAGGAAGGCGGCCAGGGCCATAGCGGAAGGAGTAGCCGAATATTGGGGTGTTAGCCTTCAACGGAGGGATGCTGAGATGCCTTACTTCAAGGATATTGGCGGCCATTGGGCGGAAGGCGATATAAAGGCCGCTGCCAAATTAGGGCTGGTTGCGGCACAAGAATACTTCCGGCCAAACGACCCGCTCACGCGGGCAGAAGCGGTGGCACTTTTGATGAGGCTTTATCGATTGCTAGGAGGGAAGGCAGATGTTTAAGCAAAAATTAACCAGCCGCAAATTTTGGATGGCAATTGCGGGTGCCCTCATCATAGTCCTTAACGAGGGCCTAGGCCTTGGCATCCCCGAGGAGACTTACTGGAGCATTGTGGCCTTGGTACTCGGTTACGTCTTCGGTGAGGCCGCCGTGGATATCGCTAGGGCGAAGAAAAGCGAGTAGGCAATGCGTTTATCCATACCTGCTCCGAAAAGGCGCCTTGTAGAAACTTCTGGCGGGAGGTCATTCTCAGTCCATTCTCATAGGAGGTGGCTGGCCGTGCTGCCCGCCGATTTCGACTGGGAGGAGCTTGAGGTTATCTTGTTCTGCCTGGACTTCATGTGGCAGCACGGCTGGCTGACCACAGACCAGGAGGACTTGGCGACGGCGGCGCGAAAGAAAATTGAGCGGTACATGCGGGATGAATGCACCTGGCACGGGCGGGTTGGTTGACTTTTGTGGACATATTATGCTAACCTGTCCCTAGCAGGGTTCTATCCGCTGAACTACCGTCGCCTGCCTGCGCAAGACGTAGGCTACCGGTGCCTGAAAGGCCCAAAGAAGGGCGTAATAGATGGAACACCAGGGCGGCGGTGCATTATTGAGAATTAACGGGCTAGGCCCGTTGGCCGCCACTATGTGCCGAATACTGCGGATCATGTCGCAGGTGCCGCTAGGCTAGGGCGTAGGGCGGCTTTCGGAATGTTCCCTGCCGTCCTTCCCAAATAGGGTCAAGCACGGCAGGCGTTTATGCGGGGGCATGCCCAAGTTAATCCACAATCCGGGCCAAAAGCCCGGAACTTTCTTTCTTGGAGGGACACTATGGCCCAAATAGTCCGTTTTGGCGGCGTAGGAGAGCTAATCGATAAGTTGAACAGGCGATTTGAGGAAGGGGAAATTGAGGGCTTAATCGTTTGTATTAAGTACAGGGACGGCACGTTCGGCGTGGCATGGACGGAGGGTTTAACGCATATCGAACGCCTTGGCCTCTTGGAGGCGGCCAAAGGTGAGTGCCACCATCAATTGCTCTGCGCCTGCGAATGGTAACTGTGCGGATACTTCCTGGGACGGTCTAGCTCCACCATTATTATATTTGTCAATAAGGGTGGTACCGCGGGAATATACTCTCGTCCCTGAGCAGGATGAGAGTTTTTGCTATTTATAGGCAATAATAATTCAGAAGGAGGACGTTTA
>Ga0116168_1001503_pt1 | contig 17432 bp, 14 predicted proteins | sample AD_UKC129_MetaG_FD_89795 | JGI IMG/M metagenome (GOLD analysis project Ga0116168, IMG submission 89795) | Active sludge microbial communities of municipal wastewater-treating anaerobic digesters from Canada - AD_UKC129_MetaG | ecosystem: Engineered > Bioreactor > Anaerobic > Digestate | place...
AATGGATTTTTTGTGCAAATTAAGTTGGTAATACAATTACAAAAAACTTTACAATTTTGGTATAATAAAACCTCAAATTTTAAAGACTCTATTCTCTTATATCGTAATATTTAATAAACAAAAAAAATTAGGAGAAAAATCCTGTGTTACAAATGGTTCGACAAATACCGTGGTTATTTTCCCACGATATGGCTATAGATTTAGGGACAGCCAATACGCTTGTCTATGTAAAAGGACAGGGTATTGTTTTAAGTGAACCTTCTGTGGTAGCAATTAATAAAGATACCGGAAGGGTTCGAGCAGTAGGGAATGAAGCCAAAAATATGATTGGTCGCACTCCGGGCAATATCGTAGCTATTCGTCCAATGAAAGATGGCGTTATAGCAGACTTTGAAACGACACAGCAAATGCTTCGATATTTTATTCAGAAGGTTCATAACCGCCGTCGGCTCATTTGGCCTCGTGTGGCCGTGGGCGTTCCTTCGGGCATAACAGCTGTAGAGCGAAGAGCGGTAACGGAAAGTGCTATGCAAGCCGGTGCCAAGAAGGTATATATTATTGAAGAACCTATGGCAGCAGCAATTGGAGCAGGACTACCTGTTCATGAACCTCAAGGAAGTATGATTGTAGATATTGGTGGGGGAACAACCGAAGTAGCCGTAATTTCTTTAGGGGGTATTGTCTTTTCGAAATCTGTCCGCACAGCGGGTGATGAAATGGACCAGGCTATTATTAATCACATGAAACGTTCGTATAATATGATGATTGGGGAACGAACTGCAGAAGAAATAAAAATAGCTATCGGTTCGGCTTTTCCTTTGAAACAAGAACTTGAATTGCAAGTAAAAGGAAGAGACCAGGTATTGGGATTGCCTCGAATTATTACAATCACATCGGAAGAGATTCGGGAGTCTTTAAAAGACCCTGTCAGCCAGATTATAGAAGCCGTTCGTTATACACTTGAACGAACTCCCCCTGAATTGTCAGCAGATATTGTGGACCGTGGCGTTATCCTCGCCGGAGGTGGTGCTCTCCTTAGAGGATTAGACCAATTGCTTTCTAAAGAAACAGGGCTTCATGTATCTATTGCAGAAGACCCTCTCTCAGCAGTCGTGCTTGGTGGAGGAAAATTCCTCGAAGAATTGAAAAACTACCCCGAAGAAAAACTTTAATTTTGTTCAACTTGTTCTTGTAACATAATTGTATGAAGTGAGAAGAGGGTAAAAAGTTTTAATATATATTAAAATCTAATAAAAAAATGAATACATTAGATACATCAAAAGCATATCGGTCAACCATTATTTTTGTGGTAATATGCTTATTATGTATTATCTCTCTCCTTACAGAAACACCCTCAACTCCTATCCGTAATTTCCTTAAACAAGGAATTTATTTAACAACCCATCCTCTAATAAGCTTAAAAGCACAAACGGGAAAATTTTTAGATTATATTGTGACTGTTTTCTTTGAAACCGATTATTTGAAAAATGAAAATAAAACATTGAAAGAGGACATCCTTCGATTACGATTAGCCCTTATTGAGAAAGGGGAAAAAAATTATCAATTGGAGAAGAAACTAAAAATGGCAACTCTTCCGGAGGAATGGAAGTCCTTAAAATTATTGCAGGCAAATGTTTTAGAGACTTATCAAGGAGCCTTGCGAATAGACCGCGGTTCCCGTGATGGCATTTCTATTTCTCAACCTGTAGTGGTCCCGGAAGGTGTTGTGGGAATTATAATAGAAACTTCTCTATTTTCGTCCGTCGTTGCAACATTACATCATCGTGAATGCCGAATTGGAGCCATGATACAACGCGAAAGATTACACCCTTATGATGGTGTCATTTATCCCTCTGGGGATTTACGCAAAATTTGCACCATGAATTATATTGATATATATGACAAAGTTCGTGTTGGAGATTATGTAGTCACCAGTTCGGAAAGCACCTTTCCACCGGGATTGCCTATCGGGATTATTCAGGCAATTCATGAATCGGGAACACTATGGAAAAGTGCCGATATAACCCTCATAGTAGACCCATATAAACTGGATTGTGTTTTTATTATACTCGACAAAATAGACCCATTGAATATTGCGGATTATGATAATGCCCATATAAATGAAGGGAAAATAGATAATGAGAAAACAGAATCCCAAACCCCAATACAGGAATTGTTAGCACCCTAATAAGAGTCTTAATCCATGAACATTAATCATATTATCTGGATAATAATTGTTCTAATTCTCTCTGTATTGCAAACCGGCTGGCCGGATATATTAAGGGTTCAGGGGGTAACTCCTGACCTCGGATTGATTATGGTAATTTATTTTGCTTTATTCTATGGTGAAGAGCGGGCTATGTTTACAGGTTTATTTGCCGGGATATATCAGGACATTGCAAGTAACACCCCACTGGGGCATCATATCCTCTGTCTTGTGATTACAGGTTTTATTTTTGGTAAATTATCCGGGCGGTTAATCAGTGAACATCCGGCTATTAAATCGGCATTGGTTTTTGGTGGTGCTATTTTACATGGTATCTTATTTAATATAATTGTATATCTTCAGGACCCTTATACAAATTTTACTTATGTAATTTTTATAAACACAGTGCCATCTGCTTTTTATAGTGCATTAATGACTCCTTTTGTTTTCTGGTTATTACAACAGATTTTCCGATTTACAGATTTTTTCTCAGCATATTCTCCGGGGAAATAATATGAATAGGAACCATACGACACAAAAGAATTTTTTTTACCGTTTCTCATTGGTCATATTCCTTGTAATTTTTAGTATGGCAATTCTCATATTCCGTTTGTGGACGATACAGGTGCGAGATGCGGAACTTTATCGAGAAAAGGCAGAAAATAATCGTATCTGGCCTCAACGAATGAAAGCCGACCGTGGGAAAATACTTACAAAAGATGGAACCATTTTGGCAGATAATCGCCCTTCAGCAGATGTGATATTTGTTCCCGGAGATTGTCCGTCAAACCGATATAAAAGTGTTGCAGAAACTTTAGAAAAACTTATTAATGTTCCTTCTTTCTGGGTTTTAGAACAAGTTGAAAATTTTAAAACAGAACCTTTTACGCAAATAACACTCAAAAGAGATATATCTCGTTCTGATTGGATACGGATTGAGGAAAATAATTTTCAACTTCCTGGGGTATATGTTACCGTTCAACCTCAAAGAAGATACCCATTAGGAAATACAGCGGGGCAGATTATCGGGTATATAAATGAAACAAATAGTGATGAACTGGTTCTATATGAAGGAAAGTATTTTCCTGGTGATTTTATTGGAAGGACTGGAATTGAGCGGTATTATGAAAATATTCTCAAAGGAATTGACGGATATATGACCGTTACAAAATATGCATCCGGGAGACCTCAATTACGCACAGACCGCTATGGAAATCTGCTTCTTGTTCGAAAAGATACACGAGGGCACTTATTAACTGAAGAGACAGGGCTTCGTCAACTACCAACGCCGGGTAAAAACCTCGTCTTAACTTTGGATATTGAACTGCAAAAACTCTGCGAGGATTTGCTGGCAAGTCAACCGGGGTCCATAGTTGTTTTAGACGCAGACACAGGAGCCGTTTTGGCAATGGCAAGTAGTCCTAATTATGACCCGAATATATTTGTTACTAAAGGGAAAGATGCTGAAAGATTGGAACTTTTACAGAACAACCAACCTAATCGAATGACAAATCGTGCCATAAGTGAGCAATATCCGCCCGGTTCTGTATTTAAAGTATTTCTTGCTGCAACTGCTCTTGAAAAAGGGGTTATTACTCCGAAGACCACCTTTTTCTGTCCGGGGTCATTCAAAATTGGTGGGACCGGTAGAGAATGGAAATGCTGGCAGAAGTATGGGCATGGCTCGGTTACAGTTCGTGAAGCCCTTGCTTATTCCTGTGATGTATTTTTTTATAATGTAGGTCTTAAATTAGGAATTGATGCTATATCAGAGTATTGCCACAAAATAGGCCTGGGAGAAAAAACAGGTATTGATTTACCGGGTGAAGTGTCGGGGTTAATTCCAGACCGTGCATGGAAAGCAAAAATAAATGCTCAAAAACCTATATGGGAACAAAAATGGTATCCGGGGGATACTGTAAATTTGAGTATTGGACAGGGAAGTTGTGCTACAACACCTTTACAAAATGCCGTGTTGATGGCAACTATTATCAACGGGGGACATCGGATATATCCTCATTTAAATGCTGACTTTGTCCCGCCTCAACCTGAAGAACAGATATATTCAAAGAAGACATTAGAAATAGTGATAGATGGAATGAGATTGTGTGTTGAATCCATAGGGGAAGCAAGGGCAGGGACAGGTAAACTTGCTAAAGTTGATGGAATTACCGTTATTGGTAAAACGGGTTCTGCTCAAATTATGTCCTTAGAACATCATAAAAAATACAAAAGCGAAGAGGAAATCCCCTGGGAAATGAAAGACCATGCATGGTTTATAGCAGGGGTTACAGATAAAAAGCCTAAAATAGCCCTATGTATACTTGTAGAACATGGGCATCATGGTTCTTCTGCGGCAGCACCCTTAGCACAAAAAGTCATTCATTTCTTTTATAATCGGGAAATTAAACAAGATGTCCAACTCATAGCCCAAGAATCAACGGAAGGGGTTCAACATTGAGTTCTATAGAAAACATAACTCATCCACCTAAAATACAGTTCGAAATAGAAGATGGTGGTGTACATATTATAAACTGGCGTAGGTTAAATCGTATTGACCCTGTTCTTTTTCTATTAATGCTGATGCTGGTTGTAATCGGTTGGGTTAATATGTATAGTGCCAGTCAAAATGAGGATTATTCTTATTTTGTAAAACATGTTTTGATTTTTTTTATTAGCCTTCCTATTTTGTTTTTCCTAACAATGATTGACTACCGAATTATAATTGCTTCTGCTCCCATTCTTTATTCTCTTTCCATTTTATTTCTTGTTGTTGTGCTGTTTTTTGGTGTTCAGGCAAAAGGGAGTGAACGATGGATACCCGTAGGACCTATACGATTTCAGCCATCGGAAATAAATAAAATTATCATTGTACTTACACTCGCATGGTACTTTGGAAAAATTGGTGATAAGATAAAAAAACTTCATTGGTATATATTAACTTTTATAATTTCTGGGGTTCCTATTATCTTAATTTTTTTGCAACCGAACCTTGGAACTGCGATGTGTCTTGTTCCTATAACGATGATAATGTTATGGATAGCAGGTTGTCGGGTATGGCATTGGTTGGCAACTGTTCTTGCTGGTGTTATCTTAATTGGCTTTATTTTCTTTGAAGTAAATAGTCTTACGCCAGAACAAATACAGGCGGGTGAACACCCTGACTTTTTACCTCTTAAACCCCATCAATTAATGAGGATTTATACATTTTTTAATCCTGAAGCAGATATACAAGGTGGAGGATGGCAAACCTATCAAAGTAGAATTACTATCGGAAGTGGTGGAATTCATGGAAAAGGATTTCGTCAGGGAACCCAAACTCGATTAAAATATTTACCTGAACACCATACGGATTTCATTTTTTCATTATTTGCTGAAGAACATGGCTTTTATAAATCTGCCTTACTTATTATTTTATATGGATTATTTCTTCTTCGATGTTTGCAATTAGCAATATATGCTACGGAACTGAAAGGAAAATTATTGATTACAGGGATTACTATAATATTCTTGTTTCATATTTTTATAAATATTGCTATTACTATGGGAATACTTCCTGTAACTGGGTTGCCTTTGCCTTTTCTAAGTTGGGGTCGTTCTTTTTATCTTACTTGTATAACGGGTATAGGTTTAATATATAGTGTTCCTCGGGAAAAATCTTATTTATTTGCAGGATAAAATGTTATGAAAGAATTAGTAATAAATGTAGAACCATTGGAAACTCGCATTGCCTTATTAGAAAATCAAAAATTAACCGAATTGATGATAGAACGGGCTGAAGCTCCGTCTATTGTTGGGAATATTTACAAAGGGAGAGTAGACTCTATTATCCCTGGTATTCAGGCAGCATTTATAGATATAGGCATAAAGAAAAATGGTTTCTTATATGTTTCGGATATATCTACAGATTTTGAAGATATTATTCTTGATGAAGGAATGGTTCCGCGTCCTCTTCATCGGAAAACGGTAACAGGTCCGCCACGAATTCAAAATATACTCCATACAAATCAAAATCTTATGGTCCAGGTGGTTAAGGACCAAATAGGGAATAAAGGAGCTCGACTTACTACATTTATAACGATTCCCGGAAGATATGTAGTCTTATTCCCTACTATTAATGCTACCGGTATTTCGAGGAAAATCGAATCGGAAAAGGAGCGGGAGCGATTACGGAAAATTATGAATCAAATTAAACCCAAGGGAATGGGTATTGTTTTTAGAACAGCCGCAGAAAATAAACCTCGCGAGGATTTAGAAAATGATGTTATGTATTTGCTACGCGTATGGGAAGAAGTTAATGAAAAGTATCATACATTGAAAAGAACTGGGCTTGTACGGGAGGATTTAAATCCCATATTGCGAATTGTTCGGGACCGATTTACAAAAGAAATTCAACGATTGACTATAGACAATTCTTCCCAGTATGAAAAAATCATTAATTTTCTCGATATACTCGAACCTGCACTTAAAAAAAGGGTGCGACTTTATAAATTAAAAAACCCTATATTTGAAAAAATGAATATTGAACGGGAAATTGATAAAATTCTCCAACGCAATGTGCAACTCAAATCAGGCGGGTATATTACAATTGATTTAACAGAAGCCTTGGTCGCCATTGATGTGAATACGGGAAGTTTTACAGGGAAAAAGGAATTAGAGGAGACAATTCTTCAAACAAATCTTGAAGCAGCGGAAGAAATTGCAAGGCAGGTACGGCTTCGGGACTTGAATGGAATTATAGTAATTGACTTTATTGATATGGCATTAGAACAGAACCGCAAAAAGCTTTTAAATCATTTTATTAATTTACTAAAAAATGACCGTGCACGAATCACTGTATCTGAAATCAGTGAACTTGGTATGATAGAAATAACGCGACAGCGGTTAAAACAAAATGTAATCAAAACATTATCTCAACCCTGTCCTTATTGCTATGGACGGGGACATATAAAATCTATCACGACGGTTTTATTAGATATACTTCGCAAATTAAAAAGTATGTTTGTGGTCAATAAAGAAAAAAAGTTTATACTTCAAACCCACCCTGATATTGCGAAAAGATTACGAGAAGAAAATGAACCTCTTCTTGAAAGTTTGCAGAAGGAATTCCAGAAAGAGATTCTTATCGAATCAGTTTCTGATTTTCATATAGAAGATTATCGTATTCTGAGTGCTCGTAATCGTCTGATATTAGAAAGCCATATACATCGTGATTAAAAAATCATTTTGAGATAAATTGTTTTTTACTACGAAGCATAATATCTTTGTATCATAGAAATAATCTGATTTCGTGGGGCTATTATAATATCCAGAGTGCAATTCGAAGCCAATTTTAAATCTTCAAATGCTAATAAATTATAGGGATTGGCTATTGCCACTCGAAGAGTATTTCCTCGTATTTGTATGGGCATACATTCATGTTGTCTTGCCATTCTTTCCGGGATAACTCTTAAGGCTATGGAATGTACAATCTCTTTTCTTAAATCCTCTATAAAAGGATAGCCACTCTGTTTTGCGAGGACTTTTGCAATTGTTGTATCATCCACAAAACCTAATCGAACTAAAACCGTTCCCAGATGTTCTTTATAACTACTTTGTTTTTGATATATAAGAGCTTTGTTCAATTGTTCCTCCGTAATTATCCCTTCTTTTAGCAAGATATCCCCAATTCTTAATTTTTCCCAATTATCTTCTTCTTTTTTCTTTAAATCTCCTGAATATTCGACACCCCGTTGAACAGCATCAATACCCGAAATCAAACCATGAACCTTTTGCAATTCTTGTAATAATTCTTCTTCAGAAACCATTTTCTCAGTTGATTGCGGGGAAACAGTTGTCAAAGAGACAGTATCCTCAGGAAATCTTTCTATCATCGCTACTGTTCGGTCAAAAGCATCTTCAAAAGCAATTATAGCGGTATAACAATGGGCTAATGCCGAACGCATCTCACGAACCTGGTTTAGAACTTTTCTCTGTAACAAAAATTGTTCTTCTCGCGTGGTTGTTTTCGATAAAGTCTCTTGAACCCTTTGAAAATATGTATTTAAATTCTTGCGATTTCTCAGAAGCATTCTTAACCGGGGAAGTTTATCCTTTAGACGGTCTATTACCTGGGAAAAACGGAGATAAATTTCTCCATAATATCTTCCCCACTCAATAATCTCCTTTTCTATGGCTTCTAATGGGTCATTATTTTCGGGTTGATTAATAAGCAATTTTATATCCTAATTGTCTACAGCCTTCCTGTTATAATTATTCTTATCACTTTAGTAAAAAATATATTCTTCTAAATAGTCTTTATGCAAATTTACTCATATACCAACCTTTACAAAATCTCTAACATTATATAATATAAAAAAATAGTCATGTATATCAATTTTTTTATATAAATTATACAAACTTTTTTTCAAAAAATATTTTTTTGGGAATTTAGAAAAACACTGACAAAATTTTATAAAACGGCATATTCTAAATAAGAATAATGTTATTTTGTATATGAAGATAAATTTTATAAATTTAAATCATTTCATTATCTTTGAGATAATATATTTATGGAATTTAAATAATAAGGAGTATCCTATGACTGTATTAAGAATTAAAGGCGTTCAAATGAAAGTGGCAAATACAAAGAAAGAAAACCTTCCTAAAATACTTGAGCATATACAGAAGGGAGATTGTGATATTATCATCTTTCCTGAAATGAGTTTAACAGGATATAACAACAATTTTAGTGATACCCGAACTACAGAGGCATGGAAACAAATCGCTTCAGCATGCAAAAAATCTTATGTTTCAAGCATTATAGGAACGGGTGTGCGAATGGATGGGAATACATACATTCAAGCGAGAATTTATACAGATGAAGGGAAACTTTTAGGAACACAGGAAAAACTGGTTCCAACAGAAGAGGACCGTAAATGGTGTCGTCCTGGTGAAGAATTACGATTATTTAAGTATAAGGGAATAAATTTTGGATGTTTGTTGGGAAATGATTTATGGGTGGCACCTGGTTTTGGTCCATACCCGGACCCAAGGTTATCGTATCAGTTGGGAAAACGCGGGGCACAGATTATTTTTCATCTTATAAACACAGGCATAGACCAGACTTACCTTCCTTATTATGATATTAATTTACGACTAAGGGCTCGGGAAAGTAAATGCTACATAGTAACTGTAAATTCTGCATCTGAACATGGTGTAATCAATTGTCCTTCCGGAATAATGTCCCCCGAAGGCAGATGGTTGGTGCAATGCCCTCTACAGGGAGAACAAACATTCGTTTATGACCTTGAAATTGAAACAGAAACTTAATCCGTTTTGTTATGTCTTTTAGACAAATTTTTTTAATAATATTTATCATTGCAATAGGTAGTGTAATTATCCTCTTTGGATACTACTTTCAAAAAAATTATGTTTCAAAGCCTAATATTGTATTTATACTTATAGATACATTAAGGGCAGATTGTATTAATCCTGATGTAGAACCTAACCCCATTACACCTTTCCTATCTAAACTTGCCCAAAAATCTATATATTTTTCTTGTGCGGTAACACCTTGCAGTTGGACAAAGCCTACAATGGCAACTTTGTTAACGGGTTTACCTACGGAAAAACATGGCGTTCGATATAGTGTTAGAAATGAGGACCCCAATGCACCTGTAAGTGATGTTCTGAACGATACCTTTACTACCCTTCCGGAATATTTATCCCAACAGGGATATGAGACATACGCAGTTCAAAGCAACGCTAACCTGGCTCCATTATTGGGTTTTGCACAGGGATTTCGTGAGGACCATTTTATTTTCCAAAATGATGCACCGGCTTCGTTTGTAACGGAGAAATCCATTCAATTTGTTAATAAAACAAAGCGTCCTTTTTTTCTTTATAGCCATTTTATGGACCCCCACCTACCTTATAATCCACCGTCTCAATATTTAAATTTACTAAAGAATTCAGATGGTGCCGTTGTTGATAAGACATATATAGCGCCCAATGTAATTATTAATTACCTAATGGAACTTGTATATTACAACCTTGGAAAACGCTCGGAACCTCCATCTCATGATTTTACAGAACAGGAAAAAAAGGAACTCCGAAGAAGGTATCATGCAGAAATACGATTTACTGATGCAGAAGTGGAGAAATTGGTAACTATCATAAAGAAAAAATATCCTAATACAATCTTTTTCATTCTTGCAGACCATGGTGAAGAATTTTGGGAACATAAGGGGGCTGGACATGGAACTTCTCTTTATGAAGAACAAATTCGTGTGCCTGTAATTATTCATGGGAGAGGAATAAAACCTAAAAAAATAGATACACCTATTTCTATCGCTGGTTTTGCGAAAACAGTTGTTTCTCTGGTTGATTTGCCTCCACCTTCACAGTTCGAAGGTTACAATCTATTAGAAGAAAAAGATAAAAGCACAAGGATTGAAATGGTTACATGGGGTCCATGGAAAGATATGGGATTAAACCTAAAGGGAATTATGAAATATCCTTGGAAACTTATATTGGACAGAAATACAAATAAAATTGAATTATACAATCTTACGGAAGACCCTAAGGAATTAACCAATGTATATGAAAGACATCCTGAAATTGTTTCTGAATTAATGGAACCAATTGAGAGTACTTCTCACAAAAAGGAAATACCTACATCAGAAAACACAATGACATTACCAGCGGAATTAAAAGAACAACTGGAAAAACAAGGGTATCTGTAAATATATAATTCACTTTTATCGTATTACTTATAATACTTTACTTTCGTTATAGACAAGTTTTATAATTTCCTTCATTAACTTTAACTTAAACTTATTTTAATTATGTCTTCTGAAAATTTATCTTCAAAAATACTTTCTAACAAAACATCTTCACTTCTTTTTTTTGCTTTAATTTTGTCGTTCTTATGCGTAACCTTATTTCAGGGAAGTCGTGGCTTATATGAAACCACAGAAGGCAGGTATGCTTTGTGTGCTTGGGAAACCATGCAGTCTGGAAATCTTTTAGAACCTGTATTGCACGGGAAACATCATTGGACAAAGCCACCATTAACTTACATGGCTATTGCTTCTGGGCTTTTTATTTTTGGTGATAATAGCACATGGGGTGCTCGTTTTTATCTTATCCCTGCTTTTATTCTTACAGTGGTTTTTGTGTATCTTTTTGCGAAATCTTTATGGGATTTGCCTACAGGAGTTATTTCCGCTCTTATATATTCATGTTCTCCTTTTTTAGTGGGAGGGGCTAATTCTATATCGACGGACACACTTCTTGTTTTGTGGCATTCCCTAACTTTTTTCGCTTTCTGGAAAGCCTACCAAGCAAAAAGCCGTTGGTTTGTATATTTATTCTGGCTGGGTATAGGTTTGGGTTGTATAACGAAAGGTCCTATGGGTTTTATACCCTTGATGGGGATAGTTCCTTTCTGTTTATGGCGGTGGCTTGTTTATAAAGAAAAATTATGGTATTTTATCTCGCCCATTGGTATATTTATTTTTCTTATCGTAGGTATTGCATGGTATTTCTAGGAAAATATAAAATATCCCGGACTATTACAGTACTGGCTATTTCACGAAACAGTGGGAAGGCTTGCTGAAGGTGAATTTGACAGAAATCCGGAATGGTATAAGGTTTTTCCTATGTATTTCCTACCTGTTATTTTTGGGACAGGTTTTTGGCTATTTCTATTACTTTATGCTTTATACAGAAACAAGAAAGATAATGGGAAATATTTCTCTTTTTCGTGTTCTGAACCTCAATGGTTTTTGTTAATTGCCAGCTTTGTATTTCCATTTATTTTTTTCTTAGTAAGCAAGTCTCGGTTAACTTTGTATATACTTCCCGTTTTTATACCTCTAACCATAATGATGGGTAGAGTATTGCAGAGTGCTATGGAATGCAATTTTATCTCTGTGAAAAAACTCGTAATTATAGCGGTAATTAACTCTGTACTTATTATATCCGCCAAAGGTTTTTCTGCCTATTATCCCAATGAGAAAGATATGAAGCAATTAGCCAATGATATACAGCCTTTATTAAGTCAATTTCATCAACCGGAATTCTATTGTATAAAATCAAATAATCTCAATGGTTTTGAGTTTTATACACACATACCTGTTCCCGAAAAAGAATTGCCCGAAAAACAAGGTCTTGACCCCCAAACAGCCCTGAAAAATATTATGGAAACAATTACAAACTTTTTAGCAGAGAAAACCAACACACAACGGATTATCTTAATTCCACGCAAATATGAAAAAGTAATAAAGACCTTAACGATACCTGATAAATTAAAAATCTATCCTGTGAATAAATTTTGGGTTGCAATGTATTATAGTGAATAAAAAGGGGATTATTTTTAATAACAATATTTAAGATAATTTTATAAGTATATTTTTCTCATTGTATTTTTATTCCATGTTAAAATTAGATACAAGAAATATTTGTGATAATTTCCAATTTAAGAACAAATTTTTTTGCATGTCCAAAATCTCAAATAATTATATATTCTTTATTCTTCTATTTTTTTTATCTCTCTCTGCCATTGTTGTTTTTTCCGCCTACGGTGAGGAATTAAAAGAAATAAAAAGTAATACGGCATCATTAGAAACTGATTTGCATTCTACTCATATAGAACAAACTATCGAAAGGTTAAAGCAGTTACAACAAACTGTCCTTTTTGAACTACATCCGACTTTTTCAGAGCCTCCTTCCTTTGACTTTGATAATTTGTTATTTAAAGATGATATATCTACACATCCTATTGTTTCCCAAACATCAGAACCTCTGTTAAAAGAACAATTGATTGCCTCTAAAGGCGTTAATATGACACCTAAGTTTGAGGAAATTTTTCTTCTACTATCTGACGAAATGAGGTTAAAAGCATGTAAAAAACTTTATGCTAATGACTCACAGAGTTTTACTCAAAAAATAATACATTACCTCGGTAAAGGAACCCCCGAACAGGCTCTGATAATAAACCAAATTTTGCCCTATTTGAAAGAGGAACTGGAAGAAAATCTGATTGCGTCTCTACAAGAAAATCCTCAGGACTTGGTGGAGAAACGAACCATTATTTATGCGTTAGGAAGAATAAAATCAGAAAAATCTGTCCCGATATTGTGGAATGAAATACAAGCAACACAATCGGAAGAAATTCAATATACTTGCGTTCAATCTCTTGCCAATATGCCCCATTGTTTATCCTTAGAACAGTGGGTTCAACTATTACAATATAATTCTGTTTCTGTATCATTAACAGCGGCTTATGCGATTTTAGAGTATGGGGGTAGTTCGGCGGAAGAGTATATTCGACGGATTCTTTTGGGTGAGATTTCGGTATCGCAACGGGTGCTTGAATATATCTCTGACCGAATATGTAATTATCCTCTTGAAATTATTGTCCCTTTTTCAATAGAAGTAATGAGTAGAAATCCTGGTTTGGCTCAAAAATTTTCTTCGATATTACGCCAAAGAACAGGGGCAGACTTAGGTCCGAACCCTCAGTTGTGGGCAGATTGGTGGAAAGAATATTTGAATAAAACATCTACCCTAAAAAATCCTGAAAACACACCAACGCCCCAAAACGATAATTCAAATCAACCGGATATAAAAGTGCATGCTCCCCGAATACGGAAACGGTAGTTTTACTCATCATATAGTTTGAGCACGGGCTTGTTGTTTTTCAATCAATGGAACAATTTCTAATGCACTTTCAAGCGAATCTTCAAGCGTTCCACAACCCCAATAATCTCCACAAAAATATGTTCTGCAAACACCATTAATTTCTGTAAATCTTTTTTGAACACTTAGCATTTTCCATGTAGGTTTGGGGGCTTTCCTGTGTAACACGGTCATTGTTTTTTCTTTTGGCACATTATTGCCCTGAGGGGTAAAGGTAAGAAACAAGTTTGTTTTTATTGATAATTGTTGCAAATGATTTAAATTCCAGGTTATTACAGGTGGAATTTTGTTCGGGGTATCACTAACTTGAATATACCATGAGGCTGGTTCCTTTGACGGGGTTTGAATAAATCTTTCATCCGTATGAACCACGACATCAAATTCTTCATATCCGAAAGAAGAAAGGATTTGCTCTTCAGAGGGTGTAGGCTTTTCTAATAATTTCAGGGCATCATCTGCATGTACAGCAAGAATTACTGCATCAAAAGTTTCTTTTTCTCCTGTTTTTGTAATTATCTCAATATGTTCTGGACGGCGAAATATTTTAACAACCTCTGTTTGAAATCGGACCGGGTTAATTAGAGAAGACACCAATTGACTGATAATTCGAAAACCACCCCCACGAACAATACGCCATTGGGCATTTTCATCTCCTTCTAATAATCCTAATTTGCTTAAATATGAAAAGAGGAAATATGCGGGCATATCACTCAAATTGCTTTTTAACCCACACCAGAAAGACTGTATTAATGGTAAAACGAATTTTGTTTGAACCTCTGGGGAAATACCTTCTTCTTTAAGATACTCTGACAAAGATGTTTTTAAATCTTTTTTTTCTAAAAAGTCTTTCCATTGTTTTTTCCAATTCCGCCATAAAGAATAAACTTTGTAATTTATTGGCTTCAGGTATGCCGTTGTAGAGGAGAAACTCTGCTCATTATCTCCCAAACACCAGTATAGTTTTTTATTGGGGTGATTAATAATTACACTTTTAGGCACTTCTTGGGAACGGAGTTTTAATTGGTCAAGTAAGTTTACGAGATTAGGATAATGAGCACGATTGTAAATATTAAAACCTAAATCGACATAATTATCTATATTCCCTTCCTTATACTTAATAGAGAAGATACCACCGCCCGGGCGATTACTCTTTTCAAACACATAGACTTTATGTTTCGAACAAAGTTGATAAGCACAGGTCAATCCTGCAATACCTGCTCCAACAACTGCAATTTTCATTTATTCCTCTCCTATATTTCTCCCATAATCTCTTGCAATATCTTTACTCCAATATCATGCAAATATCCGTTGGACGCAAAAACACCTACGGAATTATTTAGTAAAGGTTCTCCGTTATATTGAAACGTTTTACCGAAAACATCTGTTACTTTTCCTCCTGCTTCATGGAGAATGATGGCACCTCCGACATGGTCCCATACTTTTTCACGATAATTAGGATTGTCAGGTGGAGTAAATCGTAAAATAATTTCACCTTCTCCACATGCTAATAACCCATACTTTACCTGGCTATCCACAGGAATAGACAATTTCATTCCCATTTTTTCACAAAATCGGTTGGTTTTCTCAACATCGGTATGTTTTGATTCGTAAGAACGGAATAATATGGCTTTTTCGGGGTTTTTACATTGGGAAACATGAATAGGAATAGGGACAGAGAAAAAATCATAAAGTTGCACCCATGCTCCTTCCCCTTTTTCTGCAAAGAATAGACAACCTTGTCGGTCATCTTCTTCGGATAAATGGGGCAAACGCAAACGGGGACAGGCTAAAACTCCAATATCAATTGTCCCCTTATTGATATGTCCTAATGAAATGGCGTATTGATTTCCCCGAATGAACCCTTTCGTTCCATCCAGAGGGTCTAACACCCAATACGATTCTTTTTTCGTTGAAAAGCAGTTTAATTCAAGGTAATCTATTATTTTCTTTTGGCTTAATTTTTCTAAAAAGGGTTCTAATACATTTTTTAATTTATCAATAAAAACATCACGGTTCGCTTCGGGCAAAGATTTTACTGTTTCTTCTGCAATTAGTGGCTCTCCTTCAAAATGTGTATTTAACCAATGACTAACCATAATTTGAGCCCCTAAATCTGCAAGGGTAACAGGAGAAAAGTCCTCTTTTGTTTGAGTATTTTCCATTCCCAGAGTAGCAACCGTCTCTGTAAAAATACTTACTTGCCACATCAATCTAGCTAATTCTTTGCCGAGATTATCCATTCATAAAATCCTTGCTATATCCGTCTCCATGCGGAGATTAAAAGTTGATAGGCATGGTCTAATTCTTTTTCAGTAATAATCAATGGAGGACTTATACGAATAACTTTTTTGGCTAAAGGACCCAAAAAGTGCACGCCTTCTTTTCCAGTTCCGTAATATGCTTCCAATACACACTTGTTCGCAATTTCCAGGGATACACAGTCAACGCCGTATACAAAACCTTCTCCTCTTACATCCATAATAAAAGGAAATTCTTGTTTTAATTTCATTAATATATCTTTCAATTTTCCTTGCGTTTTCTTTACATGTTCAACAATTTTATCTTCTTCAAAGACATCCATAGTGGCACATACGGCACAACATGCTGAACTCCCTCCACTGAAAGTATCTGATGCTTCACCGTAGTCTAATGCCTCTATTAAATCTTCTCGCCCTACAACAGCCGATGCAGGTTCACCACTTGCCATTCCTTTTCCTAATACTACCAAGTCGGGTTCAACACCATAGGTTTGAAATGCATACATATTTCCTGTCCTACCAAAACAAGACTGGACTTCATCGAAAATAAATGGTATATCATGTTCATTACACCAATGTTGTAATAGTTGATGATACCATTTCGGAGGATGATAAGAACCTTTCGCTCCTAAATAGGGTTCGGTAATTAATAAAGCAATTTTTCCCTTATGATTATCCCAAAGTTGATTTAATTCCTTTTCATAAAAATCCTGTTCGTAACCTTCTCCCATAGGGAAAGAAATCCAACGGACATTGGGGTTAGGACTGGTATCCCCGGTTACATCTGCCGCTAATCCTTTTTTACCATGAAATCCATGTCTTGTCGCCACAATAATATTTCGTTCTGGGTAACGGTGCAAAGCAGACCACATTGCTTTTTGAATTCCTTCGGAACCACTTGCAGCCCATAATATCTTTTGTGCTTTGGAATATCCAAAACTTTCAATCAATCTCTTTGAAGCCTCCACCTGAACTGGTGAAATCATGTTATAGGTATTTCTTGGCAATTGTTTGTAATATTCCTTAAATTTCGTTTCAAACTTAGGATGAGCATATCCCAGATTACTTACCAAAACACCGGAGGTAAAATCTGTTAATTTGCGTCCATCAAGGGTCCATAGATATGCCCCTTGTGCTTTATCAACTACAATTTGAGATGGGGTATAGGTTTGTTGTCCGCGACCTACATATTTCGTCCATAGTTCCCGATATTGGTTTCCCTTATCTTCATCTGGATGAAAAATAGTCATAAATAAAACACCTCTATTCATAAATTAAAAAGT
>Ga0116168_1001508_pt1 | contig 17358 bp, 13 predicted proteins | sample AD_UKC129_MetaG_FD_89795 | JGI IMG/M metagenome (GOLD analysis project Ga0116168, IMG submission 89795) | Active sludge microbial communities of municipal wastewater-treating anaerobic digesters from Canada - AD_UKC129_MetaG | ecosystem: Engineered > Bioreactor > Anaerobic > Digestate | place...
ACATCCTCGACCAGCAACAGGCTCAGGCTGTGGGCGTCCGCAATCACCTCCTCACTGCGCGCTGCCCCCGCCTGCACAGCGCCCTCCCCCGCCACCAGAACTTCGCCCTGCCCTGCGTCCGGGCACGCCACCAGCGGCACTTCGAACCAGAAGCGACTGCCCACTCCAGGTGTGCTGTCCACATCCAGCACCCCGCCCATGCCTTCGACCAGCTTGCGGCAGATCGCCAGGCCGAGGCCGGTTCCGCCAAAACGCCGGGTGATGCTCTCGTCCGCCTGCGTGAAGCGCTCGAATACACGCTCCCTCTGTTGCGGCTCGATCCCGATCCCACTGTCTTCGACCTCGAAGCAAAGCCCGCTCTGGTCCTGCATGCGGATCGCTCGCACGCGCACAATCACCCTCCCCGCTGCCGTAAACTTGACGGCGTTCGACAGCAGGTTGCCCAGCACCTGGCGCAGGCCACCCACACTGCCGCGGTAGGTGTCGGGCAAGTCCTGCGCAATCTCGGCCTGCAGCAGCAGCCCTTTCTGGCGTGCCGCCGCATCATGCAGGAGCAGCTGCCCCTCCACCAGCTGGCGCAGCGAGAAGCTCAGCGTCTCAGGCAGGTAGGCCCCTTCCTCGAGGCGTGCATAATCGAGGACCTGATTCAGGGTGGCCAGCAAGGACTCCCCCGACTGGTGCAACACTTCCAGGCGCCCAATGTTTTCGGTCGCGAGCGGGCGCTGACGCAAGAGCTGGATCATGCCCAGCATGCCGTTCATCGGCGTGCGGATCTCGTGGCTCATGGTGGCAAGGAACTGCGACTTGGCCCGATTTGCCGACTCGGCGGCCTCCTTCGCCGCGCGCAGGCTGCGCGTGCGCTTGTCCACCTTGTCCTTGAGCTGGTCGCGGCTGAAGGCAAGCTGTTCATGGGCGCGCTGGCGGCGATTGATATCCTGCTGGATTGCCACCCGCATGTCGTTGAGTGCGGCCACCACCGCATCCAGCTCGTCGGGCGGTACGCTGGCCGCCCGCGCAAGCCTCAGTGGCGCATCGAGCCGCCCCTCGCCCAGCTGGCGGGCATAGCGCGCCATGCTCTCGAGGTGGCGGGTGACGAGCCACTGGAAGATCACCACCAGCACCCCGGCAATCATCAGGATGGTGAAGGTCTGGCTGAGGAAGATCGTCACTCCATTCCACGCCAGGCGCCCCAGCACCGCATCGAGGTCAACCTGGACCACGAGCCGACCAAGCTCGCGCATGCCCTCGGGCGCCGCATGACGCAGCGCGAAGATCTGATCACGTGTCGCCCCCGGTGAGCCTTGTGGGGCCAGCCTCATCTCCATCGCGGTGGCCGCGTCCATTCCTTCCAGGCGCACTGCGCTGACGTCCGGAAAATACAGGATGCCCTGCATCTGCAAACGCAACTGCTCGTCATCGACATCCCACAGGCTGCGCGCAAGGCTGGCTACATAGCCGCTACGGATGAGCTCGAAGCGCTGATCGATGAGGCGCATCTCGCTGCGGTACTCGATACCCAGTTGCAGCGTAGTGGACAACAAGGCGAAGCCCAGGCTGCAGGCCAGAACATAGATCGTCAGGCGATGGGCGAGCGGATGTTCCTGACGATAACCAGGTAGTCGGCCCAGGGCGCGTTCAATCCAGCCTTTCATCAACACCCTCGGTGCTCACCGCCTCGGCCAGATAGGCCTCGGACTGGGTCTGCAAGTAGCGCGCGATGCTGCCATCGGCGTGCAGCGCGGTCAGCCGCAGATCGATCTCGGGCAGCAGCGCCTCCAGCTCTGAACCCTTGCGTACCGCCACATGGTAGTACTCGGTGACCAGCATCTGCGGCAAGGCTTCGAGCACTTCGTCGTAGCCCAGACGGCGGCTCTGCAAACGCCCGCTGTCGCGCCCGATGGGCATGAAATCGATGCGCCCGAGCACGAGCTTGCGCACATTCTGGCGGCCGCTGGAAACGCGCTCCACTTTCAGCGCGGTTTCGGCAAAGCGGTCGAAACGCTCACCGAAGCTGTCTCCCAACAGCAGTCCCACGGTACGACCGCGCAGGTCTTCCCAGTCGTTGAACACAAAGCGTCGATCGCGGCGCACGAACAGCACGATCGGGTCAGCCACGAGGTAATGCGCGGAAAAGGCAAACTGCTGCTCGCGTTCGCGGTTGCGGTAGGCAGCAACGACGATGTCGGCACGACCCTCGCGCACCTCCTGCAGGCAGCGCTTCCAGTTGCCGAAGGCTTCGAGGCGCACGTTCAGGCCGAGCTCGGCGAACAGCTCGCGTACCAGGGTGGGCGCGAGCCCACGCAATTTTCCATCGGCCACCCAGGACACCGGCGGATAGGCAGGGTGGCCGCAAGCGATCAGCTCACGCCCGTGCGCCTGCAGCGCGCAGCCGCACAACAACAGTGCAGCCAGCAGGCGCTTCATGCGCGCGGACGGGGTGTCGGGCTGAATCGGTAACCGGCCCCATGTACGGTCAGGATGACCCTGGGGTTGGCCGCATCGTCGCGCAGCTTGCGCCGCAGGCGACCAACCAGCACGTCGACGGTGCGATCACTCGGCACCCATTCGCGGTTGCGGATCTGATCGAGCAAGGCATCCCGACTCATGGTCTGCCCGGGGTGGGCGAGGAAGGCGCGCAGCAGCTGAAACTCGCCTTCGGTCAGCGCACACAGCTCACCGTCCTCGAAACACAGCTGGCGGCCATCGTCGTCCAGCGCACAGCCCTCGCACACCGGCACCACGACCCGCGCTGGCGCGGGGCTGTGCAGGCCCGCGTGGCGCACGCGACGGATCAGGTTCTTGGCACGCGCCAGGATCTCGCGCGGGTTGAAGGGCTTGGTAACGTATTCGTCGGCGCCGCATTCGAGGCCGATGATGCGTTCAACCTCATCCTGCCGTCCGGACACCAGGATGATGCCGACCTCCGAGCGCACCCGCAGTTCGCGCGTCAGCGTCAGGCCATCCTTGCGCGGCAGACGGATGTCGAGCAATACCAGGTCGACCATCTCGGCAGCCAGTTGCTGCTCCGCGTCCTCGGCCGTCGCGGATTCGCGAACGTCATAGCCCTCGGCCACGAAGTAGTTGACCAGACAAGCGCGGGTCACAGCATCGTCATCGACGACAAGCACCTTCGCATCGAGAGGCATGGACCTTGACTCCACCCACAGACCTTGAGGCCTTGCACGCTGGGAAACTGTGCACGCTGGAAAACCGAGGCTTGAAGCTAACACGGCTTCAAAGCCGGAACTTGCCCGAACGTGACATAAACTTGACCTATGACGACATTTGCGCACCGCCAGATGACCTGCCCCCTTCCAGTCCACCCGCCATGCAAAACTGGCCTGGCAGACACATGAAGTGACTGCCAGGCCAGACCTCGATCTACATCGACGCGTGCCAGCCATGACTGGCACAACTCAGCTCTCAGTTCTGAACATCCTTGAGCTTCACGGTCGGATCAGGGTTATTGATGATCTTCTCCAGTTCCCTGATCACGCTGTCTCTCTTCAGCAACCGCCTGATCGTATTGACGATCATCAACAGGATCACGATCGAGAACGGGGCACCGCCAATGATGGTGCCGGTCTGGACCGTATCGACGACGGCGCTGCCACCAAGGGTCAGCAGCACGGTGGTGACCGATGCGATGCTGAACACGAGGATGACGCGGAACCACGGACCTGATTGCTTGGGTGCCGAAACGAAATCGGCGAGCGCATACGTGCCGGCATCGAGCGAGGTCACATAGTAAGTCGCCACCAGCACCGTCGCCACGACCATCAGCAGGCTACCGACAATGGACGGCATCGCGTCCAGCATCACGAACAGCCCGCTGGAGACGTCGCTACCGACCGCGGCCGATATCGCACGCCCGCCCAGATCGTCGTAATAGATCGCGGCCGAGCCGATCACGCCGATCCATATCATGACGATCAGCGACGGAACGATGGTGACGCCAATGACGAACTCGCGCAGCGTGCGACCGCGCGAAATACGGGCAATGAAGCCAGCCACAAAGGGCGAGAACGCGATCACCCAGCACCAGATGAACACGGTCCACCAGCCGTTCCAGCTGTCCTTCCAGGACGCGAGCGTCGTGGTCGTGCTGGGCGCATCGGTCCAGAAGCTCATGGCCACGAAATTCGCCACAAACGCGCCAAAGCTCTCGGTGACGTTGGAAACAATGTACAGCGTGGGGCCAAAGACGAAGACCGCAACGACCAGAACGATGCTCAGCACCGAGTTCGTCTCGCTGAGGATGCGCATGCCCTTGTTGATGCCGCAGAAGGCCGAGATCGCTGCAACGCTGCCGAAGCCGGCAATGACGATCAACCATAGCGCGGGGCTGGAAGTAAGGCCGGTGAAGGAGGTGAGTCCCGACGTGAATTGCATGGCTGCAAAACCGAAGGAAGTGGACAGGCCAAGAATGGTCGCCATGATCGCCAGCAGCTCGATGACCACGCCGGCACCGCCGCGCGACCATTCCGGCAACAGATCGACGGTGGCTTCGCGGAAAGTCAGGGTCTTGCCCAGGTTGTGGTGCGAATAGGCCAGACAGACCGCCACCACGCAATACATGGCCCAGGCCGTGAACCCCCAGTGGAAGTAGGACCAGACCAGGCCGTTGCCCGCGAGGTTGGTGCCCAGCGTCTGCACCACCGGGCTTTCCTCACGCAGCATGATCGGCTCGGCCACCGACCAGAAGATCAGGCCGATGCCCTGGCCACAGGCGAACAGCATCGAGTACCACGCAAAGTTGCTGTACTCGGGCTTCGCATTGGGGCCGCCCAGGCGCACACGGCTACCGACCCTGCTGAAGATGAGCCAGGCGCACACTGCGACGGCGAAGAGCGAATACAGCACGAACAACCAGGTGAATTGACCGGTGACGAATGTACGCAGCGTGGAAATGACGGACGCAACGCCATCCGGATTCACCAAAACACTCACAACGAGAAAGATGATGGCCAGCGGCGGCAGGAACTGGATGAGCAATCTGCTTATGGGGGGCAGATCACGTCCAGTGAAGCGTGGAATTGTCACGGGGTCGGAGGGTGTTCCCGCGCTCACCGACTTGTTGTGCTCCGTTTTTTTGCTTGTCACTTTTGTCCACCTCTCGATTATTTAGTTTTTGGGCTTGGTAAAAATCGGCACGCCACCGGCGCCCTTGCAGCGAACACCTGCCCTTGAGCGACCGCGCCTTGCGGCGGGTCTGGCGACCTCTTTTTAATCAAACAAACTTATTGCTCAATAAGAAAAAGCCGTCGAGCACAGTATGAAAATGTCGGGATTCCTCGACTGTCCTGATACCGCCACATTTTTTCGCGTTATCGACATGGGGGACGGGGCGCAGATGCGCCGGAAGCGCAGGCGCAGGGCACGCAAAATGGCCCTGAGCACGCCGATAAGGGGCGCGCTCAAGGCCAGGGGTCAAGCCGCTAAGAGTGTTACAGAGTCAAACCAAGCTGAAGCCCGTCATAGGCGTGAACTGCGCTCAGCGCAGCGTAGACGGTTGCGCACGCACCGCGTCGAGCAAGCCTTGGCCCGCTTCGTCCGCCGCGCCCTGCCAGCCGTCGAAATGCAGCAGCGCGGGCAGCGCCATGCGCTCGATCCAGCCGGCCGCTTCCAGTTCGGGGCGGGCGTGGAAGTCGCGCACGTAGCCGACGCACAGGTAGGCGATCGGAATGATCTCTTGCGGGATGCCGAGCGCCGCGCGCAGCGCCGGCGGGTGCAGGATGCTGACCCAGCCCACGCCCAGGTTCTCGGCACGTGCGGCGAGCCACAGGTTCTGCACCGCGCACACGGCGCTATACACGTCCATCGCGCCAATGTGGGTGCGGCCGATCACCACCGGGCCGTTGCGGCTGCGGATCATCTCGTCCGGACGCCTTCCCGGCCCTCGCGGGCCAGTGGCTGGGCGAACCTTGCCCGGACGATCCCCTTCACGGCGCTGGGCGCGCGGTGGGCTTGCACCACCTTTCCGATTCTCCCACGCCAGGCGCGGGCACCCCGAAGCAAAAGAGGGCGCAAGCTTAGCGGCAAACCTGCACGCGCGCCAAAAGGTGGACACTGCCCAAGCCTGCGGCGAAAGCCTCGCCACTTGCGCCGCAGGCAGTGTCCGTCCCCGACGCTCGCAGCGCCCAGCGCCACAACAGCGCTCAGGCCAGCTTGGCCGCAGCGGTGCTTGTGCCTGCCGCGCTGTGCGGCAGATTCAAGCTGCGCCAGATTTCAGCCACCCGAGCGTCGTCGTTGAGGCTGAAGAAATGCAGGCCGGGCGCACCGAGCGCGAGCAGGCGCTCACACAGGCGCACCGCGAGTTCGATGCCAAGGGCCCGAATCGAGGCCTTGTCGTCACCGTACGCCGCCATGCGCATGCTGATCCAGCGCGGAATCTCGATACCACGCGCCTCGGAGAAGCCCACCAGGCGCGAAAAACTGCCGATCGGCATGATGCCGGGCACGATCGGGATGGTGATCCCGGTGGCCGCACAGCGCTCGATGAAATCGGCGTAGGCATCGGGGTTGAAGAAATACTGAGTGATGGCCGAGTCGGCCCCGGCCTCGACCTTGGCCTTGAAGTGGCGCAAGTCCTCGTCGCTGTTGCGCGCCTGGGGATGACATTCGGGAAAGGCGGCGACATCCAGATGCAAGCGTGCCCCGCATTCGGCGCGGATGAAGCGCACCAGGTCGCTCGCAAACAGGAAGTCACCCGTGCCGCGCTGCCCCGAAGGGGCATCTCCGCGCAGGATCACCAGGCGGCGCACACCCAGCGTGCGATAGTGCGCCAGCAAGCTGCGCACCGACGCGCGCGTCATGCCGATCGCCGACAGGTGCGGCACGCCGACCGCGCCCGCGGCCTGCACCTGCTCCAGCGCAGCCAGCGAGGCCTGTTCGGTGGCGCCGCCCGCACCGTAGGTGACGGACACGAACTCCGGCCCCATCGCCTGCAGACCGGTGATGACCTGCTGCAGGCGCGCACGCCCTTGGTCGCCCTGCAGCGGAGAGATTTCGACACTGAACTGGCGTGCGTGAGACATGGCTTTATCCCTGGTTTGGCGGTGAAAGCACGAAAAGGAGACGTCGCCGTGGGGCGCCGCCTCCTTCGCGCGAATCAGGATGGTAGAAGTGGCGCAGCGACGCGATTTGCCTGTCCACGCCACACACTTGTCTGGATACGTCGCTCGCCGACGTCGCGGGCGAGCGCTGCGGCAGTCGCCACAGCGCTCGCCCGGCCTCGATCAGGCGCGGCGAGCCTGCGCCTGGGCGCTGCCCCGGGTCGCCATCGACACCACGAAGTAGCACACCGACGATGCCAGGCAGCCGATCAGCGGGCCCTCGACCCAACCCAGGTCGCTCGCCAGCATCAGGGTGCCGCTGGTGAGGAAGCCGACGATTATCGCCGCCAATGCCCCCGGCACCGTACCCTGCCAGAAGGTGGAGATGAACACCGGACCAATCATCGAGGCGAGCAAGGTTCCCGAACCCAGGATGCCCAGCCACGACAGCATGAACGGCGGCGCGTACATCATCATGAGCAAGCCGAGCAGGCCCAGGCCGACCACCGCCGAGCGGTTGATGGCAAGCGCACGCGGCGAGTCGTGCTGAGCATCCTTGAACAGCGCCAGCCGGATGTCGTGCGAGGTGGCCGAGGCGACCGTGTGCAGCATCGAATTGGCCGTGGACTTCATTGCAAAGATGATGAACAGGGTGATGATGCCCTGCACCGCGGGATGCATGAAGGTATCCAGGTACATCGGCATGGCCTGGTCAGCCTCAGCCAGAGCAGGCCCATAGGCGCGCATGTACAGACCGACGATGGGGATCAGGCTCAGCACCCCGCCCATCAACGCTACGTACACCCCGACCCGGTGCATCTTCACATCCGGACGGAAAGCCAGGAAGCGCACCGCCATGTAAGGCAGGACCGCCGCAAACAGGAAGGCGTACGGCAGCACGAAGAACACCGAAACCTTGCTGTCGCCGTAAGGCGCAGCCGTTTCAGGGTTGAGCAGCGAGGGATTGATGTCGTTGAGTCGGGTCACCCAGTCGCTCAGATCGACGCTGAAGAACATCTGTCCGGTGATGACCAGGGCACCCAGAACCATGCCGCACACCATGATGGTGTCGGTCCAGGCCACGGCCGCCAGCCCGCCCCACATGGTGTAGATGATGATGATGGAGATCATCATCCACGCGCTGGTGGTCATGTCGATATCGAGCCAGGACGCGCCCAGCATGCCGACCGCCTTGATCTGACTGACCATGAACACCATCAGCAACACGATGGTGATCAAGGCGGCCACACCTTGCAACAAGCGCCCGCCTGCACCGCCGCCATGGATCTGGGCGATGTATTCGGGGATGGTGTTGCTGCCCATCTTGAGCGCGCGTTTCTGCATCGAATTGGCGAAGAACAGCACGGCAATCATCATCGCCGGAGCAAAGAAGAAGTTGCCCAGGACTTCGATCGCGCCGAACTCATGGGCCACGCCGGGCGAGCCCATGAAGCCCCATCCGCTGAAGCCGGTGGCGACGATGGTGCTCGCACCGACAAAGGGGCCAAGACTTCGGCCGGCAAGCAGAAAGCCACCTTCGTCGCTTTCACTGACGGTACGCGACGACATTGCGCCCACGCCTATCATCACCGCGAAGGTGACGATCATCAGCACCCAGTTGAGTGTGGTGTAATCCATGATCTCACCTTCCGCCCTGACGGTTTTCACGCGAAGAACGCAACCACGCCGTACCGAACGCAATCGCCAGCATCACTGCATTGAGCAGCAAGAAAGTATCAACTACCCAGGAATTCATGTCTGTCTCATCATTATTTTGGTTCGACACCGGCTTGGTCCGTGTCGACCGACCGAGACTCCGTCGCCGCCTTGGGGAGAACGCGGCGACGGGTTCGGCACAAAATCTCCCGCGTGCGGGAGCAAACCTCGATCAATGGGTGTTTTTTCTCCTGTCATGAGCAGCGCGCAGCGCGCAGGGCTCACCCGCGACGAGACATCGCTGCGGGTGAATCACTGGACAAGCCAGGGCCGGCGCCGAAGCACCGGCACGAAGCTCAGTCGAAGGCGGTGGCCAGCTCGTGGCTGATGCCGTCGACGCAGACTTTCAGCAGGGTTTCGCCGTGTTCGGCCGAAGCCCGCTTCGCCGAGGACAGGCAGCCCGAGGCGGGGGTCCATTCCGGCTTGATGGGAAAGAAATCGTAGGGCGGGAACTCGGCCGGGGCGTGGTCGCAGACCTGCTCCATATCGACCAGGTGGGGATGCAGGTGCAGCATGAGCGAGGTCTCGAGCACGCCTCCATGCTCCACTGCCCAACCGGGAAACTCGCCCTGGTAGATGGCATCGATCGCGTCCTGGGTGACGAAGTCCCAGTACGACAGGACTACCGTGGAGAAATCGCGAATGCCGTCCCAGCGCAGCTCGCGCTGGGCAAGGTCGACGCCTTCGACGATGAAGGCGGAGTTCTCGTAGTGACCATTGACCAGCACGGTCTTGCGTACGCCGTGGCGCGCAAGCTCCTTCAGCACGTCCTTGATCGTCGAGGTCACGGTCTGCCCATCCAGGCTGGTCGTGCCCGGCATATGGTTTCCGCCGCCGCTCTTTTGCTGCGATTTGTAGCCGTAGGCGATGGCCGGCGCGACCAGGGCATCGATGCGCGCAGCGACCCGCTCGGAAATGGCAGTCGGCAACAGCACGTCCGGGTTCATGGACATGTGCGGGCCATGCTGCTCGAGCGCGCCGACCGGAATCAGCACCGGCGTCTTGCCGTCGCGGACCTTGGCGTCGTACACGGGCCAGGTCAGCTCGGAAATATGAACACTGTTCATCTCGTGGTCTCCTCTTCGGTATTGGGCGTGGCGAATTCAGAGCGCTGAATGGCGCCCGCCGCGCTTGCCTTGAAACGTGTCCAGGGCAAGCCTGCGCCGGGTCAAGCCTTCACTGGCGCCTGACCCGGCGGCGGCTGCAGCAGACTACGCTCAAGCCTTGATGATGTTGTGCTTCGGACCGTAGCCAAAGCCGGTGATGTTTTCCGCACCGTTCTCGGTCACGACCAGGATGTCGTGCTCGCGGTAGCCACCGGCGCCCGGCATGCCTTCGGGCAGCATGATCATCGGCTCGATCGACACCACCATGTTCGGCTCGAGCACGGTTTCGATGTCTTCACGGAACTCCAGCCCGGCTTCGCGACCGTAGTAGTGCGACAGCACACCGAAGGAGTGGCCGTAGCCGAAGGTGCGGTACTGCAGCAGGCCGTGCTCGGCAAAGATCTCGTTGAGCTCAGCGGCGAGGTCGCAGCAGCGCACGCCCGGCTTCACCAGCTTCAGACCGGCCTCGTGCACCTTGACGTTGACCTCCCACGCCTTCAGCGAGGCGTCGTCGACGTGGTCGAAGAACATCGTGCGCTCGAGCGCGGTGTAGTAGCCCGAGATCATCGAGAAGCAGTTCAGGGACAGGATGTCGCCCTTTTGCACCTTGCGCGTGGTCACCGGGTTGTGGGCGCCGTCGGTGTTGATGCCCGACTGGAACCAGGTCCAGGTGTCCATCAGCTCCGAATCCGGGAAGCGCTTGGCAATCTCGCGGATCATCGCTTGCGTGCCGGCCAGCGCCACTTCGTGCTCGGGTGCGCCCTCGTGCACCGCTGCGGCCACCGCTGCGCCGCCGACGTCACACACATTGGCGCCGTGCTTGATGAGGACGATTTCTTCATCGGACTTGATCATGCGCATGCGCATCGTGCCCGGGCCGACGTCGACCAGCTGAGCCGCCGGCAGCGCTGCCTTCAGCTTTTCCAGACGCTCGACCGGGATGTGGTCGAACTCCACCCCGACCCGACCCTTGTTGGGGATTTCCTGCTGCACGGCACGGAAATAGTTGTCACGGCGCCAGTCGGTGTAGACCACGTTGTAGTCACCGAAGGTGCGACGCCAGGGTTGGCCACCATCGATGTTGGCGCTGATCGACACCACCTTGTCCTGGGTCACGACCAGGCCGTAGGGGCGACCGAAAGAGCAGTACAGGAAGTCGCTGTAGTAGTTGATGTTGTGCATCGACGTAAACAGGATGGCGTCGATGTTGTTGGCGGCCATGTGGGCGCGCAGCTTGGACTGGCGGTTGATGTATTCCTGGTCGGAGAAAGTGTGCTTCACCTTTTCCCCGTTCTCGATGCGCAACAGATCCTTCATCTCGCTCATCGACTTGATGTCATTGGCCGCATTCGTCATCGCTTGTCACTCCTTTGGTTTCGGTCTTTGGTATCCAGCCTGCCGGTCGCACTCAAACTGCGTACTGACAAGGTGAGCCAATGCTAGAGAAGGCCGCAGGAGCAGAATTTCCGCCTGCCGACGTGCACTTGCGTAAAAACGACTTTTCCACGGATAGACGAAGTTAATGGCATCTGGCGGTGAGCACGAACCCCGTCCGGGGCGCGCCACGCACAGGCTCAGGCGCGACAGGCGCGCGCCTGAGCGGACGGAATGTCAGCCGAAATCAGTGCTGCGGAGCGTTTTCGTCGAGCGCATCGGCATCGCCGGACGAGCGTGAAGTGGCCTTGGCGTCCGCGGTCACGTTGGCGTACCGATCGCCGTCGACAGCCTGCCGGCGGCGATCGGCGCTGGGCGAAATGCCAAAGCACGCGTTGTAGCGATGGGAAAAGTGCGCAAAGGAGACAAAGCCGCAAGCCATGACGATGTCGGCAATCGAGCGGTTGGTGCGGGTCATGAGCTGGCGGGCGCGCTCCAGACGCAATTGCAGGTAGTACTGGCGCGGCGTGCAGTTGAGCGTTTCGCGAAACAGGCGCTCGATCTGCCGCGCCGAGAACTGCATGTATTTCGCGATCTCCTCCATCGTCAGCGGCTCTTCGATGTTGCACTCCATCAACTTGATGGCTTCGACCAGCTTCGGATGCGAAGTCGCGGCCACGTCACGCAGCGCGGTTCTTTGCCGCCCCTCCGAACCCCGGCAATCGTAGAGCAGCAGCTCGGCCACCGCCGCGCCGACCCGAGGCCCGCCCTCACCCAGGCCGATGAGGTGGATCATCATCTCCAGGGGCGCAATGCCCCCGCTGCACGAGCAGCGGTTGCGGTCGACCTCGTAGAGCTTGGATGACACCACCAGACGGGGGAAACGGTCGAGCAGCGAATCCATGTCTTCCCAGTGGATGGTGCTGCGATAACCGTCGAGCAGCCCCGCGCAGGCCAGAAAGTAACTGCCGGAGTCCACCCCGCCCAGCGCCACGCCGTTCGCGGCCTGCGCTCGCAGCCAGCGCACGATGGGCTCGTTGCCCGTCGTCGGCAAAGGATTGGGGCCGAGCACCAGTATGGCGTCGAGCTCCATGGCATTGTCCGCCGCGCAGTCAGGGGTGATGCACACCCCTGCACTGGAGCGCACCGAGGCGCCGTTGAGCGTGAGCGTGACGCACTGATAGAGGGCTTTCCTGGCCACCGTGTTGGCAAGACGCAATGGGTCGACCACTGCACCGAAACTGATCAGCGAGAACCCGGGCACGAGCAGAAAACCAACGCGCACCGGCTCGCCTGCGCCGCGCCCGCCCCAATGGCTGACGGCTCGATCCGAGCTCGACTCCTTGTCCAATTGCTTGTCTCCTTCCCCGCAAAGCCTCCGCTGGCGTGACGCCGCCGCGGGGCCTCGGTTTCCGTGGGATCTGGCGCCCCTGGCGGATTATTTTTGTATGTGAAAGCAGTTTAGGTGAGAACCACCGTACGCGTACCGTTGAGGAATACCCTGCGCTCGAGGTGGTAACGCACCGCACGTGCCAGCGCCTGGCACTCCATGTCGCGCCCCACCGAAAGCAACTGCTCGGCGCCGCCGGCATGGCTCACGCGCTCGACGACCTGCTCGATGATAGGGCCCTCATCCAGGTCGGTCGTCACATAGTGTGCGGTCGCGCCAATGAGCTTGACCCCGCGTGCGTAGGCCTGGTGATAGGGCTTGGCGCCCTTGAAGCCGGGCAGAAAGGAGTGGTGGATGTTGATCGCACGGCCTTCGAGCTGGTGGCACAGCTCCTGCGACAGCACCTGCATGTAGCGCGCCAGCACCACCAACTCGGCGCCGGTCGTGGTCACGATCTGCATCAGCTTTGCTTCCTGCTCCGGCTTGGTCGCCTCGCTGATCGGCAGGTGATGGAAAGGCAGGCCATCGACTGCCACCAGCGGACCGAGGTCGGGGTGATTCGACACCACACCGACGATGTCGATCTTCAATTCGCCAATGCGCCAGCGGTACAACAAGTCACGCAGGCAATGGTCGAGCTTGGACACCATGATGAGCACTTTCGGTCGCACGGACAGCGCATGCATCGCCCATTCCATGTTGAAACGCGCAGCGACCGGCTCGAAGTCAGCGCGCAGGCTTGACGGAATCACAGCGGCCTCCGAACCCGGACGAAACACCGCGCGCACAAAGAAGCGCTGGCTCAGGTCGTCGTCAAAGCAGGAGAACTCATTGATGTAACAGCCGTGACCATCCAGAAACCCCGAGATCGCCGCGACCTGGCCGGACTTGCTCGGACACGCCACGTTCAACACCCAACGCTGCTCTGCAGTCATGATTTTGTCTCCTCTAGTTGCGGGCGCCAAACCTTAAGCCTGTACACGACGAACCACTTGCCTGCAGACGACAGCATAGAGCCAAATAAGGACAATTCCAGCGATGGCAGGCGCGGTATTTGCATATGTCGCGCAGAACTCGCCTCGCCAGCGCCCCCGCCGCATCGTGCGCTGACCACGCGCGGCCGATTCACTCAACAAGCACCCCGGCAAAAACACGCGACCTGAAAACGATTCGCTTTGAAAGAACTCAAACCTCGCCTATCGTCCGCATTATCCGATGCCCCTGCGGAGTCTCGCCCGTGACGAACCCATTGCCCACCCAAGCCCGCCTCCACGCCCTGATCGACGCGCACCGTACCCTTCCGGGCGCCACCCTGCCCATGCTGCACGCCATCCAGGACAGCTTCGGCTACGTGCCTGACGAAGCACTGCCGATGATCGCCAGCGCGCTCAATCTGTCGCGCGCCGAAATACAGGGCGTGGTCAGCTTTTACCCCCACTTCCGCCGCAGCCCACCCGGCCGCCACACCGTTCAGATATGCCGCGCCGAGTCCTGTCTGGCGATGGGCGCGGAAGCGCTCGAGGCCCACGTCAAGGCACAGCTCGGCGTCGACTTTCATCAGACCACCGCCGACGGCACGGTGACGCTGGAGCCAGTGTATTGCCTCGGTAATTGCGCCTGTTCGCCGGCGATACGGGTGGATGACGACATCTTCGGCCGCGTCAGCGCGCGCCGCTTCGACGCCATCGTCGAAGAACTCCAGCACCCCGCTGGCGAAGGAGCCTCGGCATGAGCGTCCGCATCTACGTCCCCATCGATTCCAGCGCGCTGTCACTGGGCGCCGAGCAGGTCGCGCGCGCGATCCGGCATGAAGCCCAAGTGCGCGGCATCGCGATCGAACTGGTACGCAACGGTTCGCGCGGCCTGTTCTGGCTCGAACCCCTGGTCGAGGTCGACACCACGCAGGGCCGTATCGCCTACGGCCCGGTGCAGGCGGAAGACGTGCCCGGCCTGTTCGATGCCGGTTTTCACCAGGGCGAACAGGGGCTCGCGCTGTGCCAGGGCCAGACCGAACAGATCCCCTTCCTCGCCCGCCAGGAACGCCTCACCTTCGCCCGCGTCGGCGTGACTGATCCACTGAGCCTGGACGACTACCTTGCCCATGGCGGCTTTGTCGGCCTGAAGCGCGCAGTCGCGCTCACCCCCGCCGCCGTGGTGCAGGAAGTCACCGACTCCGGCCTGCGTGGCCGTGGTGGCGCCGCCTTCCCTACCGGCATCAAGTGGAAGACGGTGCTTGACACGCCGGCGGCGCAAAAATACATCGCCTGCAACGCCGACGAGGGGGACTCCGGCACCTTCTCCGACCGCATGCTGATGGAAGGCGACCCCTACTGCCTGATCGAAGGCATGACCATCGCCGGCCTCGCAGTGGGAGCAACCCAGGGCTACCTCTACCTGCGCTCCGAGTACCCGCACGCCCATCGCACCCTGCAGGCCGCCATCGAACGCGCCCGCGCCGCCGGCTGGCTGGGGACGAACGTGGCCGACAGCGGCCGCGCCTTCGACATCGACTTGCGCCTGGGCGCCGGCGCCTACATCTGCGGCGAGGAAACCTCGATGCTGGAGAGCATCGAGGGCAAGCGCGGCGTGGTGCGCGCCAAACCGCCCCTGCCGGCAGTGTCCGGTCTGTTCGGCCAGCCCACGGTGGTCAACAACGTCATCAGCCTGGCCAGCCTGCCCATCATCCTCGCGCGCGGCGCGGCCTTTTACCGTGACTACGGCCTGGGGCGCTCACGCGGCACCCTGCCCTTCCAGCTTGCAGGCAACCTGCGTCGCCCCGGCCTGGTGGAAAAAGCCTTCGGTGTGACGCTGCGCGAACTGCTCGAAGACTACGGCGGCGGCAGCGCCAGCGGACGAGCGCTGCGCACCGCGCAAGTGGGCGGACCGCTGGGCGCCTACCTGCCGGCGGCGCAGTTCGACGTCGCGCTCGACTACGAGCAATACGCCGCCATGGGGGCGATGGTCGGCCACGGCGGCATCGTCGCCTTTGACGACAGCGTGGACATGGCGAAGATGGTACGCCACGCGATGGCCTTCTGCGCCGAGGAGTCCTGCGGCAAGTGCACGCCCTGTCGCATCGGCTCGGTGCGCGGCGTGGAAGTCATCGACCGCATCATCGCCGGCGAAGAGCGCGACCGAAACCTCGCCCTGCTCGGCTCGCTGTGCGACACCATGCTCGCCGGCTCGCTGTGCGCGATGGGCGGCATGACCCCCTACCCGGTGCAGTCCGCACTGAAGCACTTCCCCGAGGACTTCGGCATCGACACTTCCGCAGGGGCGTGAGCCCAGCGCCACCTGGCACCCCGGACGGCAAGCGCCGCGCCGGCCCCGCGAAGGGACAAGCAGCGGGGCAAGCAAGGCGACAGAACAAGAGCAGGAGACAGCAATGACGATTTTTCGTGAACCCGACTACGGCACGCCGGCGCGCAGCTCCGCCGAGATGATCACGCTCAGCATCGACGGCGAAGCCGTGAGCGTGCCCGCCGGCACTTCAGTGATGCGCGCCGCCGAGCTCATCGGCAACCGCATCCCCAAGCTGTGCGCCACCGACAGCATGGAGCCCTTCGGCTCATGCCGCCTGTGCCTGGTCGAGATCGAAGGCCGGCGCGGCATGCCGGCCTCGTGCACCACGCCGGTGGAAGCCGGCATGGTGGTGCGCACCCACAGCACCCAGCTTGCCGAAGTGCGCCGCGGCGTGATGGAGCTCTACATCTCCGACCACCCGCTCGACTGCCTGACCTGCTCCGCCAATGGCAACTGTGAGTTGCAGGACATGGCCGGCGTGGTCGGCCTGCGCGAAGTGCGCTACGGCATGGAGGGGCGCAACCATTTCGATGCGCACAGCGCGGTCGCGCCCGACGTCTCCAACCCCTACTTCAGCTTTGATGCCGCCAAGTGCATCGTGTGCAGCCGCTGCGTGCGCGCCTGCGATGAAATCCAGGGCACCTTCGCGCTGACGATCTCGGGTCGTGGTTTCGATTCGCGCGTCACCGCCGGCATCGAGCAATCCTTCCTCGACTCGGACTGCGTGTCCTGCGGCGCCTGCGTGCAGGCCTGCCCGACCGCGACCCTGATGGAAAAGAGCGTCATCGAACTGGGCCAGGCGGAAAAGAGCATCATCACCACCTGCGCCTATTGCGGCGTGGGCTGTTCGTTCAAGGCTGAAGTCAAGGGCAATGAAGTGGTACGCATGGTGCCGGACAAGGACGGCAAGGCGAACATGGGCCATTCCTGCGTGAAAGGCCGCTTCGCCTGGGGCTACGCCACCCACCCCGACCGCATCACCACGCCGATGATCCGCGCCAGCATCGACGAGCCCTGGCAGAAGGTGAGCTGGGAGACGGCCTTGAACCACGCCGCCAGCGAGTTCCGCCGCATTCAGGCCAAGCACGGGCGCAACGCGGTGGGGGGCATCACCTCCTCGCGCTGCACCAACGAAGAAACCTATCTGGTGCAAAAGCTGGTGCGCGCGGCCTTCGGCAACAACAACGTCGACACCTGCGCCCGCGTCTGCCATTCGCCCACCGGCTACGGCCTCAAGCAGACGCTGGGGGAGTCGGCCGGCACCCAGACCTTCGACTCGGTGCTGCAGGCCGACGTGGTGATGGTGATCTGACCTGCCCCCCACCAGCCGTACCAGTCTGAAGTTAGTGAAGTCCGTCAACCACCAGGAGAATGACGGACATGAAGAAGAGCAGATTCAGCGAGGAACAGATCA
>Ga0116168_1001519_pt1 | contig 17223 bp, 13 predicted proteins | sample AD_UKC129_MetaG_FD_89795 | JGI IMG/M metagenome (GOLD analysis project Ga0116168, IMG submission 89795) | Active sludge microbial communities of municipal wastewater-treating anaerobic digesters from Canada - AD_UKC129_MetaG | ecosystem: Engineered > Bioreactor > Anaerobic > Digestate | place...
CAATATTTCTACAGGGCGTATCGCATAAAAGTGACCATCCCATGCCAGTATCCCCTCTTCGTTCAAATGCTTGCACACCTGGATGGGATCATGACCCTCAAGGGTGAAGGATATGGTAGGGGCACGGCGACTTCCATCAAAATGAGGTCCGTAAATTGTTACGCCAGGAATGTCCCCTAAGTTCTTGTAGGCGTATAAAGCAAGTTCGTGCTCGTAGGAGGATATCTTTTCCATAGCAGAGACGAGTTTTTCTCTCAAAGTACTGCCCTTCCCGTAAGTCGAGATATATTCAACGGCTGCCTTTACCCCAGCTATACCCTCGTGATTCAAGGTGCCGGTTTCGATGCGATGGGGTGCTTTATGGTCTTGAGTGCAAACTCTTTCGCAGTCTAACTGTTCGAGTAAACTCTCCCTGGCATATAGGATCCCAACGTGAGGGCCATAAAACTTATATGCAGAACATAGCAAGAAGTCTACTCCCAGGGATTTGACATCTATGGAAAAATGAGGGGCGTAATGGACCGCATCGACCGAAAGGTAAGCCCCGACCTCATAGGTCCAACGTCTGACTGTGGCTACGTCGTTAACAGTTCCTAAGGCATTAGAGGAAAAACCCATCGCTACAAGGCGCGTGTTTTCCGTTATCTTCTTGCGAAAATCGTCCATATTAAGCGTACCGTTTGGAAGAAGTTTCACCTCGCGAACGATAATTCCACGCTCCCTTAGCCGCAACCATGGACCTCGATTCGCCTCATGATCCAACTGTGTGATGATAACTTCATCGCCGGGTCGCAGGGATCTTTCCATTGCCCTGCTTAGGGCGTAGTTCAAGGTAGTCATATTTTGACCAAAAGAGATGGTATCGCCGCTTTCTGCCCCCAAGAAAGCTGCAACGGCATTTCTTGCCTCTGCAATTAACTTGTCGGATTCAATCGCAGTGACAAAATAACCATGCGAGTTAGCGTTGCAACTCGTAAAATAAGCCGTGACAGCATCCATCACCGCCTTCGGCACCTGTGTTCCGCCCGGACCGTCAAGATAGGCTAAAACATGACCGTTATAGGTGCGAGCAAGGGAGGGAAAGTCTTTCCTGTGCAACTCAAATTCTCGAGATAAGTCCTCCATCAGCTTGTCCTCCCGTCATAAATATAGATACAAAATTTATTATACTCAAAAGATCATTTTTAAAAAGCAATTACAATAAAAGGGGAGCATCTCTCCCCTCTTATTGTGTGATAATAGCATAAAATGTTTTTCTATTTACCTTTTATCCCATCACCACAAAAAGTTCCATGGGGATATCTGAGGTAAGCCTTTGTGCTCCACTTCCCGTAACGAGGTAATCATCTTCCACCCTCATGCCGCCATATCCTTCTATGTAAATGCCCGGCTCAACGGTTACTACATCCCCCTCTTCAAGCATTTCCACAGATTTCGACGATAATCTGGGCATCTCGTGCACCTCAAGGCCAATCCCATGTCCCAAGCTGTGCGTAAAATATTTATCCAAGCCTCGATTAGCTAGGATTTGCCTTGCTGCTGCATCAACATCTTTGGCAGCAACTCCCGTCTTTATCTTTGAAACCGCCTCGATGTGGGCCATGCACAACAAGCTATGAATCTCCACGGCCTTTTTAGATGGAGACCCTAGATAGACGTTTCTGGTTATGTCTGAAACATAACCCTCATATCTGGCACCAAAATCGATCGTGGCCCATTCGCCCTTTTGCCACTCCCGCAATGTAGGTCTGCCGTGAGGAAGGGCGGACCTTTCGCCTGAAGCAACTATGAAACCAGTATTTCCCCAACCGCCTTCTGCACCCAAAAGCCTCATCTCATACTCCAGCCGCGCAGCAACCTCCGTTTCCTTGATGCCGGGTCTAATTTCGTTTAAGGTGTTTAAAAAAGCCTTACCCGCCTGCTCAGCTGCTTTTTTGATAAGTTCAACTTCTTCTTGTGATTTTTTGCGCCTACAAGCAGCCAAGGCATCCGATACATCTGCAAACTCAAATCCAAGTCGAGCTAATTTAAGATACAAATAACTTGACAAGGTTTTGGCATTGATGCCAATCGTTTTCGCACCCAAGTCTTTCAGCAACGACTCAATTAAAGCAATATCTTCATTGTTACCTTTATCTACCACAGTAAAAGGCGACTGTTCTTTGGCCTGCAAGATGTACCTGCCATCGGTAACCAAAAACCTTTCTCTCGGACCAAATATTAGAATGCCGCTCGTACCCCGAAAGCCGGAAAAATAATACAAGTCTTCCCATCCGACACCTTCGACATTAAAAAGCACCACGGCATCGATGCCGTTTGACCACAAGCTTTTACCAACCCTGCTGTGTCTATCAAGGATCAAATTACGATTCATCAAAAACTCTTACCTCTTTTCAATATAATGGCATTCACCTAATTTAATTATAAATCATAAAAATTTTACTGTTCCGTTTTAATATTAAACAGCCCGTTGATTATTTTTCTTCCATATGCAAATACCTATAATTACTTGGCGCCACAAATGTTTCGCTTATTGTCCTAATGCTGGTCCATTTTAATAAGTTGATCTTACTGCCTGCTTTGTCGTTTGTGCCCGAAGCCCTGCCGCCTCCAAAGGGTTGCTGCCCAACAACTGCTCCGGTAGTTTTATTGTTTATATAAAAATTACCTGCAGCATGCCGTAAGCACTTTTCCATTTTGACAATTGCACCCCTATCGCCAGCAAATATAGATCCGGTAAGACCATATTGCGAGGTTTCATTACAAAGCTTTAAGGTTTGTTCCAGATCGCTATCTTTATATAGGTAAACCGTAAGGACAGGACCAAAGATTTCTTCTTCCATTGTCTTGAATTTTGGGTTAGTGGTTAAAATTATCGTAGGCTCCACAAAAAATCCGCTACTATCATCACAATTGCCACCACAGATTATCTCAGCTTCATCATAACATCGTGCATAATCAATGTAAGATTTAATTCTATTAAATGCTGCCTGGTCAATAACAGCACTCATAAAATTAGTAAAATCCTCTACATCTCCAATCTTAATGGATAATGTTTCGTCTAACAATCTATCCTTGACCTTCGGCCAAAGACTTTCGGGTATATAAACTCTAGATGTTGCTGAACACTTTTGGCCTTGATATTCAAATGCTCCTCTTATAAGTGCCGCCACAAGCAAATCGACATCAGCGGATTGATGCACAAAGGCAAAATCCTTGCCACCTGTTTCCCCTACGACCCGGGGATATGTTCTGTATCTTTTTATGTTAGCAGCGATAGTTTCCCACATCTCATTAAAAACATCAGTTGAACCCGTAAAATGTACGCCGGCTAACCACTCGCTATGCATAACAATGTTACCTATCTTGTTACCGCTTCCCGGGAGAAAATTTATTACCCCATCAGGCAGTCCAGCTTGTTGTAATATCCGCATCAAACAGTAATTAGAATAAACTGCCGTAGAAGCCGGTTTCCATAAAACCACATTACCCATCATGGCGGGACTAGTTACCAAGTTGCAAGCAATAGCCGTGAAATTGAAAGGACTTACAGCAAAGACAAACCCCTCTAGCGGCCTATACTCCATTCTATTCCAGGTATCCTGCAAGCTAAGCGGTTGTTCTTTATACAACTGAGTCATAAAGTACGGGTTGAACCGCAAATAATCTACAGACTCACATACAGCGTCTATCTCAGACTGATAGACAGTCTTGCTTTGATTTAACATGGTGGCTGCATTTAAAACAGCTCGATAGGGTCCGGCAATCATATCAGCTGCTTTCAAGAAGATAGAAACTCTATGTTCCCAAGGCATATCTTCCCATTCACGTTTGGCTTCAAGGGCTGACTTAATGGCCAACTGGATTTCACTCTCGCCAGCTTTATGATAAGCAGCTAATATATGATGCCTATCGTGCGGAATTATACATTTACCCATATTTCCGGTTTTAACCTCTTTACCACCTATAATCAGGGGAATTTCAATTTCCGACTCCTTTACTTTCTTTAACTGCTCTTTTAAGAGTTTTTTCTCATAACTGCCAGGTCCATATTTCAATCCCAATTCGTTGGATGGCCTTTCTAAACAAAAAAATCCATATGACATCAAAACAACCTCCCCGATGAATTTTACAATTTTCAACAAATATAGTTATGCATCAGCTTCGTAAGATTTAGCCATAGTTGTTGAATAAAGCCAAAAATTATATGCAACTGTGTTGCAAGTATAATGTATTATGGACGCAAAAGTCAATAAAAAGTTATTGCTCGATTCACTTCATCAAGTTTTTCTACCTAAGAGAAATACGCTTCATCCTTGCAACTTTTTAATCAATAAATGTCAAATAAGAGAGTGGACACGTTTATCACGCCAATATTGTCATACTAACTGACTGTGCCATTCGAGGTCTTTTGTGGAGTAATATTTACTTCTCCATAATAAGTAAATCAGAATTATTAGCTAATTATCATACTAGCATAACAACATCAAGTGCCGCTAAGATAACCACATGCCTGTTTAACGCTAGACTGACCACTCAGATTGAATTCCTCCACATACCCTGCAGTGGTTTTTACCTCGCGGTATACCTGCACCGCAATATAAACATCTCACTTCATCGCCAATAGGTTGTGGTATTTCTCCCACAACCTTTCTATATACTTCATAATAATATAAGTGTTCTTTATTTCTAAATTTTATTTTATATTCTTCTTGCTTCATATTAAAATACCCATCTGATATTTTTGATTCTAATATATTGCGCAGAATTGTCATGCCAGATCCTTGTTCTAACGGAGATTTTTGCCTCCATACTATTTCATTAGGCAAAAAATCCTCAAAACATCTTCTCAATATCCATTTGTTATATCTTACATCATTTATTACTTTTATTTTCTCGCTTCCATCAATTGACAAAGCATATTCAATAAATTCTCTATCTAAAAATGGTTGTCTTATTTCTAGTCCCATAGCTGCACCTAATAAATTGGATGAAAAAGAAAGGTTATGTGCTATTTGAGGTATATACTCATTTAAATTAAGCTTGGCCATATAAGAGTATCCGCCAAAAAGCTCATCTCCGCCATCTCCTGTCATCACGCTTCTGCAACCTTTCTCTTTAGCCAACTTTAAACCAAAGTAAACGACAATATCGTTAGGTATTGCAGGATCAAAGCTCTTAAGGATATGTATAACTACTGGTATCGCCCTGATTGCATCTTTTACTGTTACAATGGTTAAAAAATGTTTCATACCTAATGCTTTAGTTACTATTTTAGCAAACTTAATATCTTCCCCTTTATGTTCGAAATCAACAGTAAAAGCAATCATAGAAGGAGCCAGACTTGCCAAACAAGCTGAGTCTATTCCTCCCGAAAGGAGCAGCCCGTCACTAAGACTAGCTGCTACCTTTTGGCTTAGTATTTCCCTAAGTTCACTTGTTGGTTTATTCATAATCTGTTAACTCTTCTCTTCAACGGTAAACTTCATAATTTTATACAGTCCTCGATTATTTTCCGTTACAATTCGACCATCAAGAACTCTTATTTTTTTGTTAAAAATAGGACCATCAAGGATGAACGTATGATACTCACCATTTTCACCATTTATATCAATAGCAAGTCTACTTACATATTCTATAAACGAATGATCTAAGACTAGTCCCAGATAATCCTTCTCAAGTAACCTGATATCCAAAGAAACTATCATTGCCTCAAAACCACAAGATATCAGTTCCTCCAATAGACCCTTACGGTCTCTTTTCCACAAAGGAAATTTTGGAATTACACCAATATCGCTACAAACTTTTTCAATCCATATCCGATGCTCCTCCAAATCTATATCCCCAAATATACCAATCTCAACTCCCTGTTCTTTTAACTTGCTAACTGCCAATTTAAAGTTAAATGCATAAGTATTCCATGTCGTGCTCTGTTGAATCAATGGTAAACCTAAGCATTCTGCCTGAAGCTGCAACATCTCACTCGGCAATCCGTGTGTCATAGACCTTTTTGCATCTTTTGCAATCATATTAAGAAGACAAACAGGCTTAACATCTTTATCGGCATGGTACAAAGCCAGGCAACTATCCTTCCCCCCGCTCCAAGAAACAAATGCTTTAACATTTTTAGATGAGTCCAAAATTATTCCTCTCCCCTAAAATACTAAGATGCTCAATATTTTAAATCAAGACCTATCTAACGTCCATTAAATATAATATCAATGGTATTAAAAAATAACGAGTTCGAAAAAGCTAACTAAAGTCTTTCAAGCCTTTAGGAGTAAAATTTGTCAAATCATATTAAGCAAGTAAATAAAGTGTAAGACTAATAAATATCACAGTAAATCATTTGAGAAGAATAACCCAGAGGAAAATAGCATATATCAGATTAGCTCCGTCAAAAACATTTCGGATTACTGTCTCAAGAGCGTTCAGAAAGTCACATCTTAAATAAATATTGGTTTCCAAATTCTCAGGAAATTATAGAAATAACAAAAATACACCATAAAGACCACAACAAAATCCGTACACATGATGTCCATCCATGAAAGATGGTTTCCATCCCTCATAGGAAGTTCAAAAACAAGCTGCAGGATGCCCGCGTCTTGGCAGGTGCGGATGTTTCCATCCCTCATAGGAAGTTCAAAAACCATTTGCTTTTCAAGTCTCGAATATGCTTCACCGATCGGTTTCCATCCCTCATAGGAAGTTCAAAAACAAGGAGCCTGCGCGACTGGTGCCTGTTCGTGCTCGGCAGTTTCCATCCCTCATAGGAAGTTCAAAAACCGGCTGGCGACGAAGGTTTTGGAACTGATGATCGGGGTTTCCATCCCTCATAGGAAGTTCAAAAACTGTTTTCTGACGACTATCCGCGTCCCGGGATCACTTGTTTCCATCCCTCATAGGAAGTTCAAAAACACGAACAGGCAAGGATGTTTTATATATTTACAAGACGTTTCCATGCCTCATAGGAAGTTCAAAAACGAGAGAGAAGCCTTATTTAGAAGCTTCTCTCTCTTTGTTTCCATCCCTCATAGGAAGTTCAAAAACGATACCATGCTATGGTATCCTATTTTTTTATGTGGAGTTTCCATCCCTCATAGGAAGTTCAAAAACATAGCGTTTAAGCTCATCTATGCTTACATCATCATGTTTCCATCCCTCATAGGAAGTTCAAAAACCAATTTGCATCATTTCGCCAACCCTGTTAGGATCAAGTTTCCATCCCTCATAGGAAGTTCAAAAACTGACCTCGATAGACAAATTGGCTATAGTTGTAGCTAGTTTCCATCCCTCATAGGAAGTTCAAAAACCTGATACCAACCCATGCCATTGCTGGCCATTCCCGGTTTCCATCCCTCATAGGAAGTTCAAAAACAACACATCATCATATTGATACCTTCCTTGGTATCCAGTTTCCATCCCTCATAGGAAGTTCAAAAACGGATAATAGCCTATGGGCTTGATGTCCCATACTTAGGAAGTTTCCATCCCTCATAGGAAGTTCAAAAACTGGTAATGTTATTAGTGATTACGATATTATTGTTGAGTTTCCATCCCTCATAGGAAGTTCAAAAACGCACTCAATGAGAAAGACCTTCGGCTATCACGCGTAGTTTCCATCCCTCATAGGAAGTTCAAAAACATTCTGATTATAGAGGAGAAGTAAAAGTTATTTTAAGTTTCCATCCCTCATAGGAAGTTCAAAAACGTTTTCGTCGGCAAAATGACACATGCGCAAAGGATCGTTTCCATCCCTCATAGGAAGTTCAAAAACCTTCCTGCTTCGTCGAGTCGTCTGGTTGCGTCTGATTGTTTCCATCCCTCATAGGAAGTTCAAAAACCCTTGACGTGAATTCGCTGTATCCGTACGTCATGAGGTTTCCATCCCTCATAGGAAGTTCAAAAACCTTACCGTCGTACACGTCGGACACCTTCAGCCGCAGTTTCCATCCCTCATAGGAAGTTCAAAAACAGACGCATGCCATACGGGTTTTTCGATGTCTGGACGGTTTCCATCCCTCATAGGAAGTTCAAAAACCCAGACATTATAGATTTTGTTAAGGCTAAGATTGAGTTTCCATCCCTCATAGGAAGTTCAAAAACCATCTCTCTCACACACTTCGCATAGAGGATTGTTTCGTTTCCATCCCTCATAGGAAGTTCAAAAACGTATACCACCTCCCCTTACTCTGCCTCCAGATATGGCGTTTCCATCCCTCATAGGAAGTTCAAAAACTTATCAAGTTTAGCTCGAAGAACGTCCAACTTTTCAGGTTTCCATCCCTCATAGGAAGTTCAAAAACATTAAATTTCTACAAAGATAATGATATTGATTGGGAGTTTCCATCCCTCATAGGAAGTTCAAAAACGGGGAGATGGTGGTTTTGGCAGTACATCTTGACAAAAGTTTCCATCCCTCATAGGAAGTTCAAAAACCAATGAGGGTTTTTATCTTATCTGCATATACCGCATGTTTCCATCCCTCATAGGAAGTTCAAAAACGCGAGAAATTGCCGTTGGACACAGAAACCGTCCAATGTTTCCATCCCTCATAGGAAGTTCAAAAACCTTGACCCTGCTACCTGGTTCTTCCTTAAACACATGTTTCCATCCCTCATAGGAAGTTCAAAAACCTGAGACTGCACTTGAGAATACTATTTTGTTACAACGTTTCCATCCCTCATAGGAAGTTCAAAAACGCGTTATTTATTATTATTCTACTACATTTTCACTTTGTGGCCATATTTGCTTTATTCGATTTTCAAGGTACCATAAACAGATACAATCTCAGGCAAGGACTGCAAATTGCTCATTTAGCCAATTGTGTCGATCCCCCGGGTTTCATGCGCTACTGAAGGTCGACACAATTAAATAAATATTTCACTTGATCCTTTCTCTTTGCCTATAATTTCTCTTGAGGTATAATGCTCAGATCTCCAAATATAAAATATAACGCTGTCGTAATCATCTTTTATAACCTTACCAACTTCATGCTTAAGTGATGCAAATGTAGCAGGAGTAATTTCTCCTTCCAACACAGAATTCTGAATCCAACTAAGGTATTTACGACCAATTTTCAGCACTTTATTAACACGCTCTTCACCAACATCATAAATCATCAATACAAAAATAAAAGACACCGCCTTTTTTTAACAACAGCTACCATCGCATCAAAAAAGGCTCATATACTTCGTCATCTAGTATATGCTTTTCTAATTTATAAGCATCCATTCTAAGTAAACTGCGATAGCTTACGTTTCTCTTTAATTTAGGATGTTCTATTGTTGCCATCAATCGTTCTTCCCATGCTTGCAACACGATTTGCATTCCTTTTTCGGATAAAAATACACCTCCGTTATCTTGACCTGTGAAATGTTTTGACTGAATTTGTTTCTTATTTATCAAAGAAAATATTAATCGGTCTACCAAAATAGGTTTGAATATCTCTGCAATATCGAGATTCAAGCTAAAACGTCTAAAATTAGTCTCATGAAGGAACCCTATACGAGGATCCAGATGCGTTTTATATATTTGTGCCAAGGTCGTAACATAACATAAGGAGTTTAAAAAACTTATAAGCGCATTCAATTTATTTTGAGGAGGCCTTCTGGTCCTGCTTTCCATCGTAAAAGCTCCTCCGCCAGTTATCATGTCAAACGCGGAATAATACCTGTCCCGTGCGTTTCCCTCTATGGCCATCAATTCAAGGATTCCGTTTTGCTTTTGACTTAATACGTCAAAATTATCTAAAGCTTCTATGGTCTGATCTACTTCTAGATTTCCTCGTCTTAAATAATACAACAATACCTTTTTCATATTATTTATGGCACCAGATACAAACTTTTTTGCCAAAACCAATCTTTTCTCAGGATCAAGGCAATGTCTTGCCTGGGCTAAAATGACAGCACCGGAGTTCATATGTTCTCTAGGATAATACGTTCCCTGATAATAATGATGGTGATTAAAAAAGTGTAGCATAATCTCATTTGAGGTGCAAAATTCAAGAAAACGCTTATTTAAATCCACTTCGCCGAATATCAGAATCTCATCGGTTACCTCTACCGGTATGAATTTCCTTTCGTTTTCGCTTTCAATTACGATAGTATTATCCTTTCGCTTAAGTACTCCAGAGGAGAGGATATAAATACATCTGCCCATCATCATCAGCTCCAGCACAGTTCTTGGTAAGCACAATGCCTGCAATATTTGCAGTTTTGTGCTTGGGGTGGACAAGATAATATCACTATTTCTTTAATCTCAGTATAGATCGCGTCAAGCTTCGATTGTAATTCTTCGGTCAAAGAGACATCCTCGCGCCTTCTTTCCTCGGGGAAAAGAAGTTCACCTCTTGCCGCAACTCCAAATTTTGCCAATTCATAAAGATAATGGGCTAGTTGTAGTCGAGCAGCTTTTATTGAACGACTGCTCTTTTTTATCTCGCCTATTACCAAAACACCATTTTCTTCTTTAAGTAGGTCAAACTTGCTGTCTCCAAAACTAATGCTATGACGAATCCTCTTGTAAGAGGATTCGTCAATCAACCGTCCAAGCTTTAGGAATTCATCCTCCTTGTCAGCTTCGATGCCATGGGACATCAGCCATACTTGACGTTTGCATATAAGACAATACCACACCAACGTTCCGCCTATCCTTGGCGCCTCAGAGAAAATAGGCACTTTCTTCGTCCTCGCTGTCCATGGGCAGGTTAAACCCACTAATATGATCGTATACATATTTGCTGCCTTCCCTAGTAAGAAACCAACATTGAAACCTTGCATTAAAATCAAGGGGAGGTAATTCATCTTTAAACGTCACGGTAGCCAATTTGTTTCGCCACGATTCGAGTTCCTTACATGGCACTTCAATCAGGTATTGAAGCAGTTTACGATGCAAATGCCTTTTCTCGCTTAAGTTTTCCAGCGTCCACTTAGTACTGACAAGCTTCTCAAACATCGGACGTACTGTGTCGTTCTGTTCCACATAAACTTCAACCAAAAAGGGGTCGGAATGCTTTTCTATGAGATTTGGCCTATCTTGAGGTCCCCATCTTCCATCGCATAAGTTTTTCCATATGCCGCTATCATGCAATCTTTCCATAATATCCCTATAATACCTGTCAACCAGTACTGATACCGCTGATTCATCAAAAACGTTAATTCGATCTTTCAAACGAAGCGTAGATCGCGAGCTGTCCAAAAGTATGTCGTCGTAAATCATGTCGGAAAAAGATCTGCCCTGTTCGTTAACGAGTTCGGCGACCAGCACCGAACCGCCCGTTTCGGACCTGCCGTGCCTATTACATCTCCCTGCCACCTGAACAACACTGTCCAAAGGCCCCAAATCGCGAAATACCCAGTCGAAATCCAAATCTACTCCTGCTTCAACAACTTGAGTTGATACTAAATAATGTTTTATTTTTTTCTTTTCCAGATACTTTAAAAATCTCATCACTAAACGTCTATGATGTGGAGTCATCCAGGTTGACAAAAAATAAACAGGCACGCTCATGTTATTTTTAATCATTGTGTAAACCTTAAGAGCGGATTTTTTGGTATTAAGGACGATAAGCCCGGATTTTTCGTATAAACCTTCTATATATTCCTCAAGAAGACCGGGTAACTTATCTAATCCATATTTACCATCAAGTATTTTATATGTATGCCTATTGTAAGGAAATGACAACCCCTTTGGCGATAGTTCTGTCCCACTTATGATATAAGGTTGAGTTGCTGTCATGAGTATGAAACTACTATTTAACTTATTGCTCAAGTATTGTAACGTTTCTCCGAAGCCGCGCCAATACCTCGGATTTATAGTCTGCGGTTCGTCCATAATTACGACTGCATTGCTCAAACGGTGAAAATCCATCGTATCGTTGGCCTTTGGACTGTAAATACTCTCCCAAAGCTGGACCATGGTAGTTAAAATTACAGGTGCATCCCAATATCTAAAAAGCGTCTTCATGCGTGACATGGGTTCTTGATTTTGTTCGCCCGTCTCTATAAGTTCCGACAGGCTGTGATCTTCCTGGACATCTTCTTCTCCAAAAAGACCTCTTGCCACAGAGGAGTTTTGTTCGACTATGCTGATAAAGGGCAAAGCATAAATGATGGTTCTGCTGCCAAGCTTCTGTGTCATTCTGCGGGCAATATCCAGACCCGTGATTGTCTTGCCCGCTCCGGTAGGAAGGGTCAAAGTGTAAAGACCTGGACGTTCAATGCTATCCACCGATCTGATGCAAGATTCGCGAGTTTGCTGCCTCCATGCATCCAAAGGGCTACCTTCTTGTCGAGAAAAATCCGGCTCCTTAAAAAGGGGCAATTGTCGCATCTTGAGTTTTCTTACGCCTATTGCGTCCATGCGATCTGCAGTTATAAGAAGAGAATAAAGCAACCGGTAAAATAACCAGGATTGCGCGTTGAGGCTCTTTTTGCGTTTTATCATCAACATTTCTGCGTAATCGTCCCATTCCTCTTCACTTAAGAAAATGTCCCAGGATGGGATCAACTTCCTCATTGCATCTTTTTGTTCCTTAAAAGCCCGTTTATCATGCTGCAGCCAAAAATCTAAGACTTCGCCTCCATCAACCATATACGTATGATGTCGTCTTACCGCCTCGGCCAACCATACAGCAGATATGCCGTCTACATTTGGATTGCGTCCTGAAAGGTTAAGGGTAAACCATGCAGAGGGCAATGCATGATCTATACCGCCTCCTCTGCCGCTAAGGTATTCTTGAAATAAAGGGTGTGCCTTTCCGAGATCATGAGTAATGCCCGCTATTTCCAAGCTGACGTCAGAAAGCATTTCACTCAGCCGATGAGCTTTAGCTATAGCGCTCATTAGGCAATACGTACCGTTTAGGTGGTCTTTGAGAGATCTGTCAGGATGGCTTTTAAGTTCACCATCGAGGAAACCAGGCGACCACATCGTTCCCGCACTTTGCAACATCCCCCGCTCCTTTGTTTATCAAAAGCTTTTTTTGTGGAGACGGAGCATATAGAACTTCGATACTTTCAATAAGTTTCCTCGTCGTATCCATCTTAAAAGGCATCTCTTCCTTAAAGGCTCCGCCGACATCTAAGATATTTAAGACCCTCACTTTTTCATTCCACGGCACAACGCTATCAACGGCGACCACATCATCTACTAAGGGTTCGCTTCTAAACTGGCCAATATAGATTACATCGGCTATCGCGTACGCCGTACCCAGATATGGAGTAAACTTAAAGCAATTTCCTTCCAACATGTACCGCAGCTTGTCCTCAATCTCACCATCAACGAAGATGCGATATTTGGGCTTAATCACAAACTGATGTTTTACCTGGATATGTGGACTTTTTTGCGGTTGTTTCACGTTCCAAAAATTTATGGCATGCCACATCCAGGATATATTACTCAGTAACGCCACTGATACCTTGGTACCGCTGAGAGCTTCCCAATATTTAGCGTTACAGCTGTCATCCCCGCTGCCATTAGATATTCCGACTATCCCAGAGATTAGACCAGCTATGGCTGTGGGCGGCGGAAAGGCAAAAGATATTGAAGACGTCGTAGTATACGGTTTTCGAAACATCGCCAATTGCCCCGAAACCTCGAATACAACTGCCATGCCCTTTCACCTGACCTCTATTTTCAATTTGCCTCCAAAAATATCCTCCAACTTATCTAGCGGTTCAAAGTTAACGGCTGCATCTCTAATGATTCTGACTGATTCTATTTTGTCCCTTACGAGAGACGCTTTATCTGCAATCTCGCTTATATCCAACTTAACATCGTCAATAGATCTCAAGGCCAACTGTTCGTCATCAGATAAGGGATCCCCCTTTAATGATTTGAGCACAACTTTTTCATCTAAAGACCCTAAGGCTCCGTCAAAACCTACAACGTATTTAAATTCGATGAGAAGTCTAGGGGTATGCCCTATTTTGCTTCTTGTTATCAAATTGGCCGTACCCTTCCAAAGAGCTTCAAATAGAGAATCCAGATCAGCATCGGACGCGTTGGTTTGGCCAGAAGCGTACTGATTGGCAATGCCATAAACAGCTATCAATGCAAATGGTACAATATATTCGTTGCGAAAGGAACGTTGCTCGCTGGCTTCCTTTGTAGCAAATGCCGCTGTACCCTGGACAAATTTCGCTTCAGCCCTATGCAGCGATCGGCCCCACTTGAACTGTACTGGGCCCGTCCATGAAAATGCCTCTTTACCAAGGGCAAAAGTTACCCCAAACAACCTAGTATCAACACAATGTGAAAGTATCTCTCTACCCATATCACAACCAAACTTTTCCTTCAACTCGCTAACGCGATTCGCAAGGGTCTTGGCCTCTCCGTCAACAAAGACGTCCTTGCCCTCCCTTAGCCATTGATCGCGAATGGTGCGTTTAATCCTTACGTCTGAAACCATGATCTGGCCGGATTCTTCATCGTACCTTGGATGATTGGCATCCAAGGGATCACCATTTGGATTGGCATCTTTGACTGTGTAAACAAACAAATACTCTCGCCTATTTTCAAATGACATCTTGTGATTCCTCCTCTATTGTTGGTTCTATGTCGGAAACATCTTTTTTTCCAAAAATCGTCCAGAAATATTTGCGAGCATTCAAAAATGCCACAGAAAAAACAAAGTTACCGTCTATGCCTAAATCACGCTCCTTGTCGTCTTTTTGCAGGATTAATTCTCCGGCCTTTGCACTTAGGGATTCAACCATATCAGCATAGTCAAGGTGATAAGCCCTCACTATCTCAGGAACTCTTGCTAAGTGCTTATACAGGTCTCTTTTGTTCATGCGACCAAAATTCAGCTGTTTAAAAAGCGGGGATGAGCCTATGTCTTCAGGCGAACCCTGCAAATCACCTTTAACTTGAGCTCTTGCTATAAAGCCCAACACAACTCCTGCTAAAAAAACACCCCTTCCGCTGTTGGTCTTAAGGTACGGATCTGTAAATTCATCTAAAAAATCAAGCTTCATAAATTGATTCACCTCCTGTCATTCACCCTATTCAAAAACTCCAACACTGCCATCATCTGTCTAAGCTTCCAGTGTCCATCTCTGATCCATTTAGGATCCGCAAACAGCCCAGCAAACCTAGAGACCATCAATTGCTTTACAAACTTTACGTCCACTTTCTTGCCGCCAAGCAATTTGCCAATTATGTTCACGATGCGCTTACGCATAACGCTTTTGTCGGCTTCATCCTTTCCTGACAGCGAAATCAGAGTGGAATAGACGATCTTGAAGGCTTGATCCAGGTCAACGCCCATGTCTTCTGGCTTAAATTCTGGACTTTGCATCTCATTCCAAAGCAACACTTTGAAGGTATCCTGCCAAAGCTTTTCCAAGCGCTTTAACCTGGATGGTGGCACGTCTTCCACCATTAGATGTAACTGTTCCTGAGCCTGGTTCTCTTCCCAAAAAAGAAAATGATATACTAAAACTTCGTCTTGCTTTGCAAGGTAGTTGAACAGCCTTTCGGACTTTTTGAGGCCACTTTTAATGAAGTTCTCCACATTGACAGCGACATCATCAAGGTTCGTATTTCCAAAAATTAGCTCAGGTACCACATATATGTTCATGTTTGGAATGGTCTGTCTGTCAAGAAAACGTCCATCTAAAATTTCTCTTCCCATGGACATCATAGAGATGCAGCTATCGCATAGCGGAAACACTTTTTCGCGGACACCATCGCTATCTTTAATTCCAGGAAGAAAGCTTTCCTTATCGAACGTCGAAAATTTAAATATTTTATCCAAGTTTGCTCCAGACTCAGCATTAGTGTGACATAAACTACAGGTCGCAGACATCTTCCTACCGATGTTTAACTCTAACCTTGACTTGAAATGATTACGAAAAATCTCTAGCTCCCCTGGATACAAAAAATTGCCGTTATCATTAATGCCGAAGACTAAAATGTATGATCTTTTTTTGTCCTTCCAAAGTTCGGCAATCCTGTTTACTTGTTTTTCTAGCTCTGATATTATAAGGTCTGCGCTTCCTCTAGAAAACACACCGACATCTTCAAGGGGTTTTAAAACTGTCTTGTAAAGTTTATAGTATCTTGAGTTTTTATCGTCCTTCCATGTTTCGCTTCGTCCAAGCAAATCGCTGTTCGGGTTTGTAGTTGCCTTTCCTAACTTATATATTGGAGAGTATCTCCACTGGGTACTAGCACCAGGTGGATCCCTGTAAAGTAGTTTCCGCTTTGTCTTATTAATTTCGTCTGAATCTGTACTGTTCAAATAGTCTTTTAAGTCTATCTTGGCTATGCCAGTAACTTCTAAACATTTAGCCTCCTTATCCTTTACGTTTAGCCATATTCTTATTTCCCTTCCCTGTCTTTGTTCGTCTTCTATTACCGGCATGGGAAGTTGCAGGAAACTGTCGATATCAGAAAAATAAGATTCTGTATTCTTATTTTTCGACCCTAATTCGACTTTGCCAAGTTCATAAACGGCCTTTAAAAATCCCATATCTTCACCTCCCCTCTTTTTTGTTTAACACAAGCTCTATGCATCCGAACCCTGCACTATTTTTCGCACCAAGTCCAGCATCCAAGGCAACTTGAAGTAAATCCTTAGGGCCACAAAGTTTAAAGCTCCCGCTCCATCCCTTAATGGGACGATTATCGCAAGGACTGAAAAACCTAATCTCTTCTTTTACTCTACCCATGCATTCAATTTTTATGGCACCTTCCGGAATATTTTCTTGGAGAGCTATTAACTGAAATTTTTTTATCAAATTAGCGTAAATTTGCTCGCAAAATTCCTTTTCTTTAGGAGAATAATAGTAAGTAAAATTGCTGTTATCATATTTTTTTAGCGTAGAATAGCAAACAATAGGAGAAAGGGTACGAAATTCAATTTCTTCCTTATCAACACGAGGGTATTCGATTTTGACTTCTTTACATGTAAGTAAATTGTTTCCCAACCTTATTTCACCTAATGACAATGCATTGGTAGCAAGTTGTTCTAAGATTGAGTTGACGGGAGATGTAATCACTAACTTTATTGGAGGTTGAAAAAATATTAGGTCACCTTTCAGTTTTATGGAGCCATTGCCACAAAGCTTAGAGAAACTGAACATCTTAAAATGGCGCTTACCTTCGTAAACGAACCCTTCATTATGGAGAAAATCAGCATATTCCGGATCCAACAAATTGTAAACCATAGCTTGAAGTAAATATTGATTTTTCCTTCCCAAAACCAAGCTATCA
>Ga0116168_1001530_pt1 | contig 17077 bp, 18 predicted proteins | sample AD_UKC129_MetaG_FD_89795 | JGI IMG/M metagenome (GOLD analysis project Ga0116168, IMG submission 89795) | Active sludge microbial communities of municipal wastewater-treating anaerobic digesters from Canada - AD_UKC129_MetaG | ecosystem: Engineered > Bioreactor > Anaerobic > Digestate | place...
CACGCCTGATGAACCATCGACATCGGTTTCTGGAGATCTCTCACCAGAACCGATACTACCTCAACAGCAAGTTCGGGCCGAAGTACCGGAAATCACGCGGCGCAAACTAACCGCCATTCAGGTGGACCCCAATGATTGATTTAGTGAGTGTTTTCATAAGTTCCCGAAGTTTCATTCCACACTTTTGAATTCATGGCGATGCTGTTCCGGCATGCCCGCAAAGGCAAATACTTTTAACGGAGTGTTTGCGGGGTGTTAAGGAAGGGCGGGTCAGCCCCATCGTCAGGCGTGACGGATAAGCAAATCCTGCGACAAATCGGTGGAAACATCCGCGCCGCCCGACTGGATGCGGGTCTAACCCAAGAGTGCCTAGCCGAACTAGCTGGAATTCACTGGAAGACAATCAGCAATATCGAACGAGGCATCTACCCTGTCGCCCTAACGATTTTCGCTCGACTATCACAGTTCCTCGATGTTAACCCGAACGACCTGCCTGATGGCCTAGAGCCGCCTGACCCCAAGCGCACCGCACGCATCAAGAAAGCCCTCGCCCGGAGGCGGGCACCCGCCATTCGTCGCAAAAGAGGAGTCCGCGAAAAGTAGCAGCGCGGGCACCGGATGCGGTGGGCCATTGCTACATCAACTCCGCATGACTATTGGGGAAAATTCATTTTTTGGCACATAGGTTTTGGAGTGTGCCAATAATGTGCCAAAAACCTCCTAAACCACGTCCGCTTCCATCTTTTCCCGTCTCACTTCATCGCCCGACATCGCCTTTCCTTCCGGTCGAAGGCACACAAAAACCTCTGCAAATACAGGGGTTTTTGCGCTGCGTAAATCCATGGCGGAAGGGGAGGGATTCGAACCCCCGTTAGGATTGCTCCTAAGCCTGATTTCGAGTCAGGTGCCTTCAACCACTCAGCCACCCTTCCCGCCGGACGGAAACCATTAAACCATCGGCCCCTCCGGGGCAATTGTTATTCGTGGCAAACGCCATTCGAGTCGCCTGGTCTCCATCGCGAGAGGGCATTTCACCCAGCACGCCGGCACAAAGCAGTGGCGAGTCCTGGGATGAGGCGTAGATTCAAGGGCATCGGCCAGCTCATGAACAATCGGGAAAGGAAAGCTATGAAGGAAGGATCATCGAGTGCGACAACGGCGACAGCACGGGATTTCATAAAGGATTTCCACGGGGTTCGGTACCAGGTGAGCGATGTGACCCGCGCCATCGAGTTCTACACCGAACGTCTCGGATTTAAACTCGAGCATCAGGCTGTTCCGGCCTTCGCTAATGTGTCGCTGGGAGGACTCGCCCTGTTGTTGAGCGGGCCGCAGGCATCCGGGTCGCGTCCGATGCCGGACGGCGAACGGCAGACACCGGGCGGATGGAATCGAATTGTCCTTCGCGTCGAGAACCTTCCCGCCTGCATTGAACGGCTGAAGGAAGCTGGTCTGCGTTTCCGGAACGAAGTGGTAACCGGGCCGGGTGGAAGACAGATCCAACTGGAAGATCCGGACGGCAACGCGATTGAATTGTTCGAATCCGCGAGCCGCGCGTAGGCGTGCTGCGCGAAGTTCCAAATTCCAGGCTCCAAAGGCTCCGGCCGGCGCTGCGCGCAATCGCCAATAGCCGATGAAGACGCCGCCTGAAGGCCGGACTTCATGTCATTCAGTTGGATGTTGAGGGTTGCGCGTTGAATGTTGGGTGTTGATGCCGTTGACTTGCCGCCGGGAAGGTCCTAGTGTGGTCCTCGCTTTTTAACCCGGGCCGTTCGAACCGTTAACCCATTATGCCACCGAAAACCGCAGAGAAACCTGCCGCTGATTCGAAGAATTCCGAAAACACAAAACTCGCCGCCGCGCGGCGGCGCGACCTCGATGCCGCTATTTCCACGATTACCAAGACCTACGGCGAAGGCAGCATCATGCGCCTGGGGGACGCCCAGGCGCTGCGCCAGATTGAAGTCATTCCCACGGGCGCGCTCGCGCTGGATCTGGCTCTGGGCGTCGGCGGCATTCCGCGGGGACGCGTCGTCGAGATCTTCGGCCCTGAATCGTCGGGCAAGACGACGTTGATGCTGCACGTGATCGCCAACGCGCAGAAGGCCGGCGGGCTGGCGGCGTTCATTGACGCCGAGCACGCGCTGGATCCGGCCTATGCGAAGAAGCTGGGTGTGAACCTCGACGACCTGTTGGTGTCGCAACCGGACAGCGGCGAGGAGGCGTTGACGATCTGCGAGACGCTGGCGCGGTCGAACGCGCTGGATGTGATCGTGGTGGACTCGGTGGCGGCGCTGGTGCCCAAGGCGGAGCTGGAGGGGGAGATGGGGATGGCGACGATGGGCATGCAGGCGCGGCTGATGAGCCAGGCGCTGCGCAAGCTGACGGCGATTTTGAACAAGTCGAAGACGACGTGTGTGTTCACGAACCAGTTGCGCGAGAAGGTGGGCGTGATGTTCGGCAATCCGGAGACGACGCCGGGCGGCAAGGCGCTGAAGTTCTACGCCAGCGTGCGGATTGACATCCGTCGGAAGGACACGTTGAAGGACGCGTCCGGCAACGCGGTGGGCAACCATGTGAAGGTGAAGATCGTGAAGAACAAGGTGGCGCCGCCGTTTTCGGAGGCCGAGTTCGATATCATCTACAATCACGGCATCAACAAGGAAGGGAGCATCCTGGACGTGGGCATTGAGTATGGCGTGGTGGAGAAGAAGGGCGCGTGGTTGCAGTTCAGCGGCGAATTGATCGGGCAGGGGAGGGAGGCGGCGCAGCGGGCGCTGGCGGAGAAACCGGAACTGGCGAAGAAGATTGTGGACGCGATCATGGCGAAGCGGGCTGCGGCGCAGGGCGCGGGCTGACGCGAAGCGAAGTTCCAGATTCCAGGTTCCAAAAGGGCTGTTGATTGGGATTCGATAATCAGCGACGTCGCACGATGGCTCGCGAGGACGCTCGCCCCACCATGGCCAATAGGGCCGCCTCAACCGGCGGTTGCATGCCACTTGAGTTCGGTGCGGGTGTGCAGTCCAGGTCAGTAGAGTGACGTGAAATCTCGACGTTCCTTGTGGATTCCGGTGCTGATTGTGGTGCTGGTGCCGATCCTGGCGCTGGTTCTCACGCTGATCGCCTTTCGTTCACGCAGCGGCGGTTTGAGCGAGCTGGAGGCTCGCATCAAGACGAAGGGCGAGCCGCTCACCGTGACGGATCTCGATGCGTTCTATGCTTCTGTGCCCGATGAGGAGAACGGCGCGTTGCTGCTGATAGAGGCGTGGGCGAGGGAGGACCCTCTCTTCTGGGATGCGTTCCGGCGGGGTGCGTTCAGTCTGCCGCCCCGGAGGGACACAGCGGTTGATCCGATCGTCCCGTTCCTCGGCCGCGACGCTCGCGACTTCTCTCGAACCAATTCGCTGTCGGAGGCGGCGCGGGCAGCGGCGGAGGATTTTCTCGCGACGCATCGGGAGCGGATCGATCTGGTGCGCGCGGCGATTCGGAAGGAGCACTTCCGTTTTCCGCTGCAGTTTTCAAACACGCTGGACATGTTGATGCCTCATCTGAGCGCCCTGATGGAGAATGTGAGGACATTCCGGCTGGAATCGCTTCTGGCGATCGAACGAGGCGATGTGGACGGGGCCATCGGGGCGCTTGAAGGTGCGGTGCAATGCGCCGACGTGCTGGCGCGCGAGCCGGTGCTGATGAGTCAACTGGCGCGCATGGGTTCGTACGCTCAAATTCTGAGCAGCCTGGAGATTCTGCTGTCACGCCGTGCGTTGTCGGACGCGGAATTGAAGCGCGCCGATGCGCTTCTGGAAAAGATGAGCACGGCCGGTGCGTTACGCATTGCGTTGCTCGGCGAACGAGTGATGAACCTGAGTATTTTTGAAAGAATGCCACAGTCTGTGCGGAATGAGCAGGGCAATGCGCAAGGCTGGCACCTTGCGATGGGATTGATAACGGTCACAGGGATCAAGGCGGCGGACCGGCGGTTGATGCTGGAAACGATGGAACAGGCGGTGGCGCTCGCTGGACGGCAGGATCCCGGGATGCCGGCAGAGTTTCAGAACCTGATCGACAACGCCATGGAGGAAGCCAGTAGGTTTCCACCCAGGTTTTTTCGGCGATGCTGCTGCCTGTGTGGGGGAATGCTCCGATGCGGTTTTTCGCTGCCGAAGCGCGAGTGCGGTCGGCCCGGACGGCAATTGCCGTGGAACGCTACCGACGGGCGCACGAGGAATCGTTGCCTCCAGCGCTGACCAATCTGGTTCCCGAGTTCCTCGGCGAAGTTCCGCTGGATCCTTTCGACGGCCAACCGCTTCGCTTCGTGACGACGCCGAAAGGGTTTATTGTTTACTCGATCGGTCCAGACGGCGTTGACAACGGTGGCGCGGAGCGCGTTGATTGGTCCATGAGATCCGGTTTTGACGAGCGGTTCGTTGTGGAACGCTGAGCATTCGCGCACCGCGTCCACTGTAAGTCGCAAATCGTAGATCGAATGATTTTGGGCATCGGCATCGACCTGATTGAAGTGAGGCGCATCGAAGCGTCGTATGAACGGTTCGGCGAACGCTTTTTGAATCGCGTGCTGTTGCCTTCGGAGATTGCGTATTGCCTGGCGCACCGGTCGCCGGGGCCGTTCCTTGCGGCGCGGTTTGCCGGGAAGGAAGCGATGTCGAAGGCGCTCGGGACAGGGATCGGCGCGCAATTGGGCTGGCATGACATTGAGATCCTGCGCAAGCCGAGCGGCGAACCGTATGTGGTGTTGCATGGGAAAGGCGCGGCGCTGCTCAAGGAACGGAATGCGCGGGCGGTGTTGATCAGCCTGAGTCACACGCAGGAGCATGCTACGGCGGTGGCGATCCTGGAAAGTGCGTAAGGGTGAGGAGGGCAGGCGAGTCGGCGTTCAGTGGTCTGATTCACCTGGCCAGTCACATCGCACGATGGCTTTCCTTGCGGCGAGGGCCTGGCGATTAAACGACGACGACGCACGACGGCTCCGGCCTTCGCCAATGCTACGGCCTGGCAAGCGCGAGGACGCTCGCCCCACCGACAGCGAGGACCTGCCTTCGCTGAGCTTCTCGGGTGTGGCGGGCTGTTCGTCCTGCCCGGTTCTGAAGAGAAATCGATGACGGTCATTAGGCGTGCGCAATGCGTGTGAAACGGGCCAAAAAACTTCAAAAAACCCTTGTGAATATTTTCACGATGCGGCAATGTCTCCGGCGCTCCGGACCAAACTCGGTTTCAATCGAGGCGGGATTACTGTTTTCCGGAGCGGTTTGTTTGACGCTTTGGCGATGATGCGACTGATCAAAGTGATTCTGGTTCTCCTGCTTGTGGCGGGACTGCCGGCGGCTGTCTGGGGCGCGCAGGAGGCTGTGCTTTCGGAGGCGCACACGGACCCGGTTGCGCATGTGGAGGATCACAAGGCGGAGCACGTGTTGCCGGCGCATGCGGTGGAGTTGTGGCGTCCGTTTGGTTTCCCGATCACGAACTCGATGCTGGTGACGTGGATTGTGGCGGTGGGGTTGATTGTGTTTGCGCAGATTGCGACGCGTCGGATGCAGGATGTGCCGTCGGGGTTGCAGAATTTCTGGGAGTGGCTGGTGGAGGGCCTGTATTCGTTTCTCGAGGGGATCATCGGGCAGGACCTGGTGAAGAAGACGTTCTGGTTTTTTGCGACCATTTTCATCTTCATCCTGTTTGCGAACTGGGTTGGATTGATTCCCGGGGTGGGAACGATCGGCTACAAGGGGCCGGACGGGCACATTGCGGCGCCGTGGTTTCGCGGGGCGAACGCGGATTTGAACATGACGCTGGCGATGGCGATGGTGTTCTTTCTGTGCTGGACGATCTGGGCGCTGCAATCGAACGGGCCGATCGGTTTCCTGAAGCACCTGTTTGCGCCGAAGGGCGAGACGACGGGGTTGTTGAAGCTGTTGATGATCGTGGTGTTTCTGGCGGTGGGCGTGCTGGAGGTGATTTCGATTCTGTTCCGTCCGGTTTCGCTGAGCTTCCGGTTGTATGGAAACATTTTTGCGGGGGAGAACATGCTCGAGGCGATGGCGCGGCTGGTGCCGGGCTGGCTGGGATCGATTCTGATTCCGATACCGTTTTACTTCATGGAACTGCTGGTGGGGCTGGTGCAGGCGCTGGTGTTCATGCTGCTGACGGCGGTGTTCACCATGTTGATCTGCCAGCACGACGAAGAGCACGCGGGAGCTCATCATTGAACGACACTTTCGACAATCGGACCGTGTTCACTCGCGGGGGTTGTTGAAGCAACGAAAGGAAAACATATGTGGATGCCTATACTGGCACAGATAATGGCACAAGTGACCGGCAATATTCACGTCGGTCTCGCTGCGCTGGGTGCGGCGATTGGCGTGGGCCTGATCGGCGCCAAGGCTTCGGAAGCGGTGGGACGCAATCCCGGCGCTGCGACGAAGATCCTGGTGCAGTCGATCCTGGCGATTGCCTTCGCTGAAGGAATCGTGTTCTTCGCCATCTTCCTGGCGACACGCGGCTGGCCGTCGTAGCAGCAAGTGCGTTCGAGGGGCGCGGGACTGCGGTTCCGCGCCCCCGCTCCACACAGAGTTTATGAATCACGTGATGTTCGCAGGAATCATTGGCGATACGGCCCGCGCGTTCGGCGTGGACTGGCCGCACTTCATCGCGCAGGTGATCTCGTTCTCCATTGTGGCGCTTCTGTTGCACCGGTTCGCGTACAAGCCGGTGCTCGCGGCCCTCGAAGACCGCCGTCAGCGGATCGCGGAGGGGCTGGAGAACGCCGAGAAGATCAAGGCGGAGCTCAAGCGCACCGAGCAGGCGCGGCAGGAGGTGTTGAACGAAGCGAACGCGCAGGCCAACCGGTTGATCGAGGAGGCGCGGGCCGCGGCCGCGCGGGTGCGCGAGCAGGAGACGCAGAAGGCGATCGCCGCGGCCGAGCAGATCGTTGCCAAGGCGCGCGAAGCCGCCGCCGCCGACCAGGCGCGGATGCTGAGCGATCTCAAGCGCGAGATCGGGCGGCTGGTTGTGCAGACCACGGCGACGGTCACCGGCAAGGTGTTGACGCCCGAGGACCAGAAGCGACTGGCCGAGGAAGCGAGCCGGCAGGTGGCGTGAAGGATCTCAGATCTCAGATTTCAAATCTCGGATTCAGATAGCGCGTGAAGATCAGCAAACAAGCCAGGCGGGATGCGAAGGAGCTGTTTCGCAGTTCATTCGTCAACGGCGTGCTGGATCCCGACCGGGTCCGGCAGATCGTGGCGAAGGTGGCCGAGGCGAAGCCGCGCGGTTACGTCGGCATCCTGACGCACTATCACCGGCTCGTGAAGCTGGAACTGGAGCGGCGCACGGCCGTTGTGGAAAGCGCGGTGCCGCTCGGCGGGGATCTCCGGGCGGGCGTGACGCAGCAGTTGACGAAGCTCTACGGGCAGGGGCTGAGCATTGCGTTCGCGGAGAACCCGGCCCTGTTGGGCGGGTTGCGCATCAAGGTCGGCAGCGACGTTTACGACGGCAGCGTGCGGGCGCGCCTGAACGCATTGCAGGAGAGTTTTGGATGAAACGATTCGACAGTTGAGCGTTGATTCATCGGCTGTCAACCCTCAACCCTCAACCAATCTATGAGCACACTATTGCAGGAAATTGAAGCCCAGATCGCGGGGATCAAGACGACCACCGTGAAACAGAACGTCGGCACCGTCCGCGAGATCGGTGACGGCGTCGCCAAGATCGAGGGGCTTGCCGACGCGATGCTGAACGAGATGATCGATTTCGGCGGCGGCATCACCGGGCTGGCTCTGAATCTTGAAGAGACCGAGGTGGGCGCGATCATCCTGGGCGACTGGACGAAGGTCCGGGAAGGCCAGGAGGTGCGCACGACCGGGAAGCTGCTCCAGGTGCCCGTGGGCAAGGCACTGCTCGGCCGCGTGGTGAACGCGCTCGGCCAGCCCGTGGACGGCAAAGGCCCCATCCAGGCCGAAGCCGCGTATCCGGTGGAGAAGATTGCGCCCGGCATCGTCAAGCGCCGTTCCGTCAGCCAGCCGGTGCAGACGGGCATCATGGCCGTGGACGCCATGATCCCGATCGGCCGCGGCCAGCGCGAATTGATCATCGGCGACCGTTCGACGGGCAAGACGACGATTTGCGTGGACACGATGATCAACCAGGCGCGCATCAACAAGGCGGGCGAAGCATCGGGCGACAAGGATTTCCGCCCGATCTACAACATTTACGTCGCGATCGGCCAGAAGCAGTCGAACATCGCGCGCGTGATCAACGTGCTTGAGGAGGCGGGTGCCATGCCGTACACGATTGTCGTGACGGCGCCGGCGTCCGACTCGGCGACGAACCAGTATCTCGCGCCGTTTGCGGGGGCGGCGATGGGCGAATGGTTCATGGACAACGGCATGGACGCGCTGATCATTTACGATGATCTGTCGAAGCACGCGGTGGCGTATCGGCAGGTGTCGCTCGTGCTCAAGCGTCCGTCCGGCCGCGAGGCGTATCCGGGCGACGTGTTCTATCTGCACAGCCGTTTGCTGGAGCGCGCGGCGCGCGTGGGCGAGCAGTACGGCAACGGTTCGCTGACGGCGCTGCCGATCATTGAAACGCAGGCGGGCGACGTCTCGGCGTACATTCCCACCAACGTCATTTCGATCACCGACGGGCAGATTTATCTGGAGACGGATCTGTTCTACCAGGGCGTGCGTCCGGCGATTTCGGTCGGTCTGTCGGTATCGCGCGTGGGTTCGGCGGCGCAGATCAAGGCGATGAAACAGGTGGCCGGGCGCATCAAGGGCGACCTGGCGCAGTTCCGCGAGCTGGCGGCGTTCGCGCAGTTCGGGTCGGACCTGGACGCGAAGACACAGGCGATCCTGGATCGGGGCAAGCGCGTTGTGGAGGTGTTCAAGCAGCCGCAGTACAACCCGATCCCGGTGGAGGTGCAGGTGGCGGTGCTGTGGACGGTGCAGAACGGGTTCATGGACGACGTGCCCGTCGAGAAGATCAAGGATTTTCAGGCGAAGCTGACGGACTATCTCACGAGCCGCAAGTCGGAGTTGATGGGACGGATTGCGCAGGAGAAGGCGTTGAGCGACGCGCTGGCCGCCGATTTGAAGGCGGCGGTGACGGAGTTCAAGCAGACGTACAGATAGATTCTGACATGCCCAGCACACGCGATATACGCCGGCGCATCCGGTCGGTCAAGAACACCGCGCAGATCACCAAAGCCATGCAGATGGTGGCGGCGGCGAAGATGCGCAAGGCGCAGCAGGCCGCACTGGCGGGCCGGCCGTACGCGCAGTTGATGAACCAGGTGCTGGCGGAGGTGACGCATCACGCGGCGGATTTCACGCATCCGCTGCTTGAAGTGCGCGAGGTCCGGAAGCGCGCCGTCATCCTGGTGAGCACCGACAAGGGCCTGTGCGGTTCGTTGAACGCGAACCTGCTGCGGGAAGCGGGGAAGTTCGACCGCAACACGACGGTGTTCATCACTGCGGGACGGAAGGCGGCGCAGTTCGTGGCGCGGACGCGGCGGCAACTGGCGGCGGAGTTCACGTACAAGGACGCGCCGATGTTCGCCGAGGCGCGGGCGATCTCGAAGTTTGCGCAGGACATGTTCATCCAGGGCGAGGTGGATCACGTGGACATTCTGTACACGAACTTCATTTCGACGCTGAGCCAGCGTCCGGAGGTGGTTCCGTTTCTGCCGGTGGGCGAGATCAAGGGCGTGGTGGCGGGTGTGGACGGCACGGGGGCGGAGGTCGAGCTGGCGGGCGGCACGACGGAGTTCCAGTTCGAGCCGTCGGCGGCGGCGGTGCTGGGCGGGTTGCTGCCGCACTATTTGAACTTCAAGGTGTACCAGATTCTGCTCGAGGCGAAGGCCAGCGAACAGAGCGCGCGGATGGTGGCGATGAAGAGCGCGACCGACAACGCGAACCAGCTCATCAAGGACCTGACGCTCGAGTACAACAAGATGCGCCAGGCGAACATCACGAAGGAACTGCTGGAGATCTCCAGCGCGGCCATGGCGATGGGATGACGCGACGGGTGACGGGCAAACGGCAAATGCCAACAGCAAGTCGGCAGCAGAACAGAGTTTCAACGCAAGCACATGAATAAAGGCAAAATCGTTCAAGTGATCGGGCCGGTGGTGGACGTCGAGTTCCCCGACCAATTGCCCGCGATTTACAACGCGCTGACCGTCGAGTTCGACGTGCCGGGAGTCGGCCGGACCAAGCAGACGCTCGAAGTGGAGCAGCACCTGGGCGACAACTGGGTGCGCACGGTCTGCATGGGATCCAGCGAAGGTCTCAAGCGCGGGTACGAGGTGATCGACACCGGCAAGCCGATTTCGATGCCTGTGGGTGAGGGCGTCATGGGCCGCGTATTCAACGTGGTGGGCGAGCCGGTGGACGAGCAGGGGCCGGTGAAGGCGGACAAGTACTATCCAATCCATCGCCCGGCGCCGCCATTGACCGAGCAATCCACCAGCCCGCAGGTGCTGACCACCGGCATCAAGGTCATCGATTTGATCTGCCCCTTCCTCAAGGGCGGCAAGGTCGGCGCGTTCGGCGGCGCGGGCGTGGGCAAGACCGTCGTGATCATGGAGTTGATCAACAACATTGCGAAGCTGCACGGCGGTATCTCGATGTTCGCCGGCGTCGGCGAGCGCACGCGCGAGGGGAACGATCTCTACAACGAAATGATCGAGGCGGGCGTCATCAAGGTGGAGCGGGACGAGAAGGGCCACGTCCGCAAGGGGCCCAACGGTTTGCCGATTCTCAAGGAAGGCTCGAAGATCGGGCTCGTGTACGGCCAGATGAACGAGCCGCCCGGCGCGCGTCTCCGCGTGGCGCTGTCGGCGCTGGCGGTGACGGAATATTTCCGCGACGAGCACAATCAGGACGTGCTGCTGTTCATCGACAACATCTTCCGGTTTTCGCAGGCCGGTTCCGAGGTGTCGGCGCTGCTGGGCCGCACGCCCAGCGCCGTCGGTTACCAGCCGACCCTCGCCGCCGAGATGGGCGACCTGCAGGAGCGCATCACTTCGACCAAGAAAGGCTCGATCACGAGCTTCCAGGCGGTGTACGTGCCCGCGGACGACCTGACGGACCCGGCGCCGGCGACGACGTTCGCGCACCTGGACGCGACGATTGTGTTGGAGCGGTCGATTGCCGAGCTGGGCATTTATCCGGCGGTGGATCCGCTGGCGTCCACGTCGCGCGCGCTTGCGCCCGAGATCGTCGGGCAGGAGCACTACGACGTGGCGCGCGGCGTGCAGCGCGTGCTGCAACGCTATAAGGATCTGCAGGACATCATCGCGATTCTGGGCATGGACGAGTTGTCGCCGGAGGACAAGCTGACGGTGTTCCGGGCGCGCAAGATCCAGCGGTTCCTGAGCCAGCCGTTCTCGGTGGCCGAGGTGTTCACCGGGCGTCCGGGCAAGCAGGTGCCGGTGGCGGAAACGGTGCGCGGCTTCAAGGAAATCCTGGAGGGTAAACACGACGACGTGCCGGAACAGAACTTTTACATGAAGGGCACGATCGACGAGATCAAGGAAGACTGACCGAGACCCGGGCGCCGGGCGGTCTGCCGTCCGCGACCGGACCATGGATATGGCCACAACGCTCAAACTCGAAATCGTGACGCCGGACGCGAAGGTGTTTTCCGACGACGTCGAGATGGTGACGCTTCCCGGCGTCGAGGGCGAAATGGGCATTTACCCCAATCACGTCCCTCTGATGACGCAGATTGCGCCGGGCGAGATTGTGGCCCGGAAGAACGGGCAGGACATCTTCCTTGCGATCGGCGACGGCTTTGTCGAGATCACCGGCGATCACGTGGCGATTCTGTCGGACATGGCGATTCGCGCGGAGAACATTGACGAGGCGAAGGCGGAGGAGGCGCGGCGGCGGGCCGAGGCGCGGCTGGGCGAGAAGCTGAGCGACGAGGAGGCGGCGGCGGTGCAGGCCGCGCTGGCGCATTCGCTGGCGCAGTTGAAGGTCAAGCGCCGGGGCAAGTGATCCGGCTCGTGGTTGAGTCAGCGGCGCTTCCACCACTTCGGCGGGCGCGGGGGGACGAGGAGGAAGGTGACGAGCACGACCAGGAAGAAGCCGATGTAGGCGGCGTTGAAGATCCACGCGTCGCAGTCGTAGAACAGCAGCCATTGCACCCAGTGCGCGATGAATCCCTCCGCATAGCGCGGGTCCGTTCCCGCTTTCGCGCGCAGGGCGCTTTCCCAGATGGTCAGCGGACAGACGGCGCCGAGCGCGCTCTGGGCGGCGACGAAGCCGATCAGGACCAGGTGCGTGATGCGGAACGAGAAGTTCGACACGAACTGCCACTTGAGGAGCCGACCGATCCAGATGAGAGGCAGGGCTCCGACGACGAACAGGACGATCGCCGCATGAAGAATCAGTATGGCGTCCGCGAGCCACAGGTACGCGTGTTCCATGGACGGGAGCATAGCGTTCGCGGCACAAATGGACAGGCGGAGTTTGGCCCCGGTTTCTGCTTGTGCGGGGCAGACAAGGCTTGTATGAAGCGGCGGTGACTGGCGGCCATCCGTTTCGAATCGGCGTGTTGGGCTCCGGCAAAGGCTCGAATTTTCTGGCTATTGCCGAAGCGATTGCTGCGGGGACCGTTCCCGCGGACGTGGCGGTGGTTCTCAGCGACGTCGAGAGCGCGGGGATTCTGGGGCATGCGCGTCGCATGGGGTTGCCCGCGCGCTGGATCCCGCCGGGGAAGTTCCGCACAAAGCTGGAGGAGGATTCCGAGCGGGCCTTTGTGACCGCGTTGCGCGAGGCGAGAGTGGACCTCGTCGTTCTTGCGGGTTTCATGAGGGTGCTCAAGGGAGAGTTCCTGAGGGCGTTCGAGGGACGCATTGTGAACATTCATCCTTCGTTGCTGCCGTCGTTTCCCGGGCTGGAGGCATGGCGCCAGGCGCTGGAGCACGGCGTCAAGGTGACCGGCTGCACGGTTCATTATGTCGATGCCGGAGTGGATTCGGGACCCATCATCGGGCAGCAGGTGGTTCCGGTGCTGGACGATGACACGCCGGAGACGTTGCATGCGCGCATTCAGCAGGCGGAGCATGAGCTGTATCCGAAGTGCGTGGCGGCGATAGCGCGCGGAGAGGTGTCGGTGCGGGGGCGGAGGGTGGTGTGGAAAGAAGGGAGAACATCCAACATCCAGCATCCAACATCCAACACCCAACGTTCGGTATCGGGCGGTTGAGGAGGGAAGGTGCGACGGAGGGTGTTCGGCGCGCGGCGTTCGGGAATACGGGATGGGGATGGAGTGAGTTCGAAGAAAAGAATGGCGTTGGGGCGTGGAACTTGGCACATAAGCCGGTCACGCGGGGGACGCGGCGCCCATGCAACGACGCGGTTGCGACTCGCGCTTTCGCCGTTTTCAACGTTTAAGAATGAGCAATAAGAAACTTCGTTTTGGCCTGCCCAAGGGCAGTTTGCAGGAGGCGACCATCGAGAAGATGGCCAAGGCAGGATTCAACATCTCGGTCAGCAGCCGTTCGTATATTCCGTATGTGGACGACGACGAGCTGGAGGTGCGTCTGATCCGGGCGCAGGAAATCAGCCGGTATGTCGAGCACGGTTACCTGGATTGCGGGATCACCGGGCATGACTGGATCATTGAGAACGGGTCGCGCGTTCACGAGGTCGGCGAATTCATCTTCAGCAAGGTGTCGCGGCGCCCGGCGCGCTGGGTGTTGTGCGTGCCGGAGAACTCGCCGGTGAAATCGGTGAAGGATCTCGAGGGCAAGCGGATTGCCACCGAGGTGGTGAACATCACCAGGCGTTACCTGAAGAAGCACGGCGTTCGCGCGGAGGTGGAGTTTTCGTGGGGGGCCACGGAGGTGAAGGCGCACGAGCTGGTGGACGCCATTGTGGAAGTCACGGAGACCGGTTCCTCTCTTCGGGCGAACAAGCTGCGGATCGTTGACGAGCTGTTGAGTTCGACGCCGCGATTGATCGCCAATCACGATTCCTGGAAGGACGAGTGGAAGCGGAAGAAGATCGAGACCATGGCGATGCTGTTAAGGGGGGCGCTGGATGCCGAGGCGAAGGTGGGATTGAAGATGAACATTGCCGAGACGAACCTGGCGGGCCTGCTGGAGAGCCTGCCGGCGTTGCGGAACCCGACGATTTCGAACCTGAGTCAGAAGGGATGGGTGGCGGTGGAAACGATCATTGACGAGCACGTGGTGCGGGAACTGATTCCCCGGCTGAAGGCGGCCGGCGCGGAGGGGATCATTGAATACCCCCTGAACAAGGTGGTTTATTGAGCTTGCATTGCGGGTTCACTCCGTTACTCCATTAGCACAACCAACAACTATGGGATCACTGAAAAAACGCCGAAAAGCAAAGATCAACAAACACAAACGCCGCAAGAAGCTGCGCCAGCATCGTCACAAGAAGCGCACGTGGCAGAAGTGATTCTGCCGCGGGCGAGCCTGGATCGCTTCATGGCGCAATTCGCGAAATGCGGGTTGCGCCCATTTGGTTTATTGTACGGCATGTTGTTCGGGAGAGGATTCAGAGTGCCGGCCGTGCTGGTGGCGGCCGTTCTGGTGGCCGGATGCGCCGGGCGCAGGCCGGGCGGCAGCGCTTCGTCCGGGGCTCTTGCGGACGACAGCCCCGAACGCGAGCGGCAGCGCGTCGAGGCGCATGCGCACTACGCCAGCGCGGTGGCCCATGAGGTGAACGGAGACGTGGACCAGGCGCTCGATCATTATGTGCAGGCAGCCTCCAACGACATCCGGAATGAAGCGCTGGTCCTCGAGGTTTCGCGCAAGCTGCTCCAGGCGAAACGCGCGGAGTCGGCTGTCGAACTGCTGGAGCGGGCGACGAAGCAGGCGGATGCGCCGGCGTCGCTGCATGCCCGTCTGGGTGTTGCGTATGCCCAGCTCGGGCAGACCGACCGCGCGGTGAACGCCAATCGCGCGGCGATTCGGAAGGAGCCGGAATCGATCGTCGGATACCAGAACCTCTTTGTGCTGTACATGCAGGCGAGGCAGCCGGAACAGGCGTTGGAGGCTCTGGACTCGGCGGCGCGGTTGTCGCGCGCAGACGTCAACTTTCTGATCAGCGTGGGGGAACTGTACGGGGCGCTGGGCGCGCAGGACCCCAATTTTCGGGAGCCGGCGAGAGCTCGCGGACTGGCGGTTCTGGAGCGGGCGGCGAAGCAACCGATTGACGATCCGCAAACGCGCCTGCGCCTGGCCAACGCGTTCAGCCTGCTGGATCAGAGCGAGCGGGCGGCGCCGGTCTATGAGGAGCTGCTGGTCCAGGTTGACGACATTCCCGTGCTGCGGGAGAGCGTCCGGGCGCGCCTGGCCGAAATTTATCTTCGATCAAAGGACAGTTCGCGCGCGCGGGAGCATCTGGAGAAGCTCCTGGAGTCAAACCCCACGGATGCGGAGGTTTATTATTACCTCGGGCGGCTTGCGGACCAGGAAGGCCGCTTCGCCGACGCCGTTGAGTACTTCTCAAAGGAGTTGTTGCTGAGCCCGGAGTCGCCCGGAGCGCATGACCGGCTGGCGATCGCGCAGATCCGGAACAACCAGCCCGGAGACGCGTTGGAAACGCTCGAGCGGGCGCGCAAGCGGTTCGGGCCGACCTTTTACACCGAGTATTTTGCCGGAATCGCCTCGTCGATGCGCGAGGATTATACCAACGCGGTGCAGTACTTGCGCGCGGCGGAGATCATCGCGGGCTCGCGCCACGTGGATCAGCTCGACGCGTCGTTCTACTTCCAGTTGGGTGCGGCGTGCGAGCGGACGGGAGACTACGCGGCGGCGGAGAGGCATTTTGAAAAGTGCCTCGAACTGCGCCCCGACTTTCCCGAAGCGCAGAATTATCTCGGGTACATGCTGGCGGACCGGGGGGAGCAACTGGAGCGCGCCCGGGAACTGATTGCGCAGGCGTTGAAGGCGGAGCCGGAGAACGCGGCGTATCTCGACAGCATGGGCTGGGTCTTGTTCAGGCTGGGGCAGACGGAAGAGGCCTTGAAATACATCCTGAATGCCGTGCGCTTGGCGGAAGAGGAGGATGCCGTCCTGTACGATCACCTAGGCGACATCTACATGAAACTCGGGCAACCGGACAAGGCGCGCGAAGCGTGGCAGAAATCCCTCGGGGTCGAGGACAGTGAAGCCGTTCGAAAGAAGCTGCAACCCTCCCGGGCGGGCGATTCCCGATGAAAAACGCGTACGTATTTCGAAAGCATTACACACTGGAGCAGGCCCGCTCGCTGCTGCCGCAGGTGCGGCGCTGGCTCGAGGCGCTGGACGCGTTGCGGCTGAAGCTGCTCAAGCTCGAGCTGCGCATCGCGCCGCTCATGGAACACGGCGACGACATCGGGGGCGCGGCGGTCAACGACTGGATTCGTGCGATGGCGGAGGTGCGGGCTGTGTTGATGGAATTTGAGTGCCGGGAGATTCAGTTGAAGGACGTGGAGCGGGGCCTGGTGGATTTTCCGGCCATTCTGGGCGGCAAAGAGGTGTTCTTGTGCTGGGAGAAAGACGAGGAAGACATCGAGTTCTGGCATGATCTCGATGCGGGCTATGCGGGCAGGGAACGTCTCTAAGCGAACCCACAGCAGCTTGTCGGAGCATCCATCTCGGGACAATTCCGCGCGCATATGCGACAGGAATTGTCCTGCCAAAATTGCCAGGTATCTGGCGGTCTGAAGCTTACAAAAACCGGCGTTTCCGGGCTCGGGACAATTCTGCGCGCATATGCGCGCGGAATTGTCCTGCCGATGAGGGGTGAGCCGGGCGGGGAGCGGGAGGCTGTTGCGTTGAAGCGGGCGGGCGGCCTCTTGACAGCGGTCCGGTCTTCCCGTTTTTCTACCGACCGAGAGGAAATTCGTCGTTCTCCGGCCGTTCCCCGCTTTTCTTTGGGGGGATTGCAGGTGGATGCGCCTGGCGTTGGAACGGGCCAAAACAGGACTGTCAAAACTCTTTAGAAATGTCCCCGTTTCGACTCAGGAGAAAATGTCCCCTTCATGTTTGCAGTTGTGCCTTTGCGTTGGTCTTTGAGAAGGGGGATGCAGGGAGGCC
>Ga0116168_1001532_pt1 | contig 17056 bp, 15 predicted proteins | sample AD_UKC129_MetaG_FD_89795 | JGI IMG/M metagenome (GOLD analysis project Ga0116168, IMG submission 89795) | Active sludge microbial communities of municipal wastewater-treating anaerobic digesters from Canada - AD_UKC129_MetaG | ecosystem: Engineered > Bioreactor > Anaerobic > Digestate | place...
AAGCTTACAGTGTTCTCCTTTGGTGCGAAAGGTCAGGCAATGAGTACTCAGGATAAGGACATCATCGCACTTCGTCAGCTTGGTGTTGCTTATATCAATACTGCGAAGTCCAACTATGCGAAGTCTGTGCTTAAAACATTCCACGCAGTAGTTTATGAAGAATTCCAGCGTTGGGGAGATATTAAGGGTGCAGAAGAAATCCTTGCGAATTCAATCACGGGAGGAAGAAAAAGGGGCGAGTGTGTATTCGTTATCACTAACGACCTTTCTTCAATCCTCGACCAGTCCAAGGTACTTAACGCTCGTCTGCGTCAGAACATACAGAACTATGCAATCGGGAAAATCCGTGACAAGAGCGTTCGAGAGAAGTTCTGTGATTTATTCGACTTGAAGGAGTGTAAAGGTATCCTGAACCAGATAGCCAAGGCGACCGGGGATACTAATGGCTTCAACTATAACAAGGCGTTCTGTGTAATCCTTGATAACGGAAAGAAAGCCGTTGTTAAAGCGTTTCTACCGCCAGCTATTGCGAAATCCAAGCTGTTCGCAACTGGTGTTGATGTTGAGGAAGCAAAGAATAAACGATAACACATAAGCTCCGTAGATAGGTTTTATCTGCGGGGCTTTTTCTAAAAGGGGAGGTGCATTATTTGGGCCAAAAGCAAAGGTATCCAGTGTACGCAGTGGCAGGGGTGTGCGTAGTTGCGTATATTCTGGGGTGTATTACGGGCATAGAAAAGCAGATAAGCAGTGGTGGACTCTATTCTCCTGCCGTATTTGCAGGGCAGTACGGACGCTTAATTACTGCGATGTTCATACACTTAGGTTTAATTCATTTAGTGTGCAATTTGTTTGTTTTGATAAAGTTTGGTGTATTTTTGGCTGATGAGTTTGGTGGTGGCAGATTCCTGAAAGTGTTCTTTCTGGCAGGATTTATTTCATCTTTGGGAATTTTGTTTATTGAGGAGCCGAACGTAATCACAGTAGGTGCGAGCGGAGCACTTTATGGTATAGAGTTTTATCTGCTTGTACGGCTTATATTACAGCGTAAGATTGATTTTAACGTGTTACGCCCTTTCTTATTGTGGATTATAGCAGGTAATTTTATCATTAGCGGCGTCAGTGTAATAGGACACGCCTCAGGTGCGGTTGCTGGGGCTGTTTTAGGATTTATAGATTACAGCTATGATTCGATTAAACAGTCTATAAGAAAAGATAGTTGGCGTAAGTACGGAATTCCAGATAAGCGGGAATAATATATTTACACTAAAAGACCTATCAATTCCGCACGAAATGCAGTGGTTCTTTGAGGTTGGCCCACACGCATTTTTATAGGCCTTTGGGGAGTATAGGATAATTATACCGAACGAGGTGTTGGAGAGAAAATGATACATGAGTGCAAAGGATGCTCTACAAAGTTTGAATCAAAGGTATCAAGGGTTAATTATTGTAATGATTGTCGAGAAAACGGCGTGAGTTTTATTTGCGTGGTTTGTGGTGAGAAAGTTACCCTGAAAACAGAGTCTCACAGGATTTATCTTAGAAAACCTAATCATATTTGGAGATGTCAGAGATGTGCAGCTACTTCAGCTGAGGCGAAAGCGAAAAGAAAAGCGTCAGTACAGGAGACTTACGCTAATATGCCCGACGACCACCCAGTGAAAGTCAATGCACGAAAGCGTATGAAGTCTATACACAAAGACCCTGACATACAGGCTAAACGCCTTAAAACAGTAAGGTCTGACGAGTTCAGAGAGCATATGCGTAAGAGTGCTATAAAGCAGTTTTCAGACCCAGCTAAACGAGAACAGGCACGTCAGACTTCACTAAAACAGTGGGAAGACCCAGAGTTTAGAAAGCTTCAGGCTAAAATAAATGAGGAACGATGGGCAGAAGGCTCACCGTCAAGAGTCAAGGCTTCAGAGACAAGATTAGCCCTGTGGCAAGACTCTACATATCGGGCTAGGATGGAAGAATCTATACGGAAGTCGGTCAGACGCCCGGAGGTTAGGGCTAAGATAGCTTCTGCAATCACCGAGCTTATGAAGGACCCTTCCCGTAGAGCCGAGTTATCCAAGACATTGACAGAGTATTGGTCGCAGGAGGAAGTGCGTGAGGAAGCCCGTAAACGTATGGCAGAGTATTACGCAAGTCCAGAGGCTAAGCTGAGAATTGCCAAGGGTAAGATACAGGCGTTTGTTGATAAAGAAGTAGACGAAAAAACTCTTGAAATAGTAGAGGAATCTATCGCCAAATACAGCTACGAAGGAGGTTTTATCCGCAGATACTCTGAACAAGGTGCTGAGGAGTTTATAAAAAATGTAAGGTTAAACTCTAGAAATCCTAAGATGTGGCACTCACTAATAGCTGATATTGTGGTAGTAAAAGGGGCTTGTACACGGCACGACTTAGCTAAGCTCACAGGTTATGCTTATTCTAGTATTGTAGCTATTGTAGACGAATTAGCCCTTGACGGAGTAGAAACTATATACAGTGAAGTACAGAGCAGTGTAGCCGATTTTGTGCGTTCTATTTATGCAGGCGAAATTTTAGAGAACTGTAGACCTGAGTTTATGCGTGGGGATAGTGGTAAAAGCCAAGAACTTGACATATATCTACCTGACGCCTCTCTTGCAATAGAAGTCAATGGCACTTATTGGCACAGTGAGCAAGCAGGTAAAGGTGAGTACTATCATTTCGATAAGTCAAAGTTATGTAGAGAAAACAATGTACGACTAATCCATGTATGGGAGCATGAGTGGTACGACGACAGGCAGCGTCCTATCTTAGAGTCTATAATCCGTTCAGCCTTAGGCTTATCAAAGCGTATTTACGCAAGAAAGTTAAAAGTAGAGTATAGACCGTCAAGTTCAATGCGAGAGTTCTTTGACACTAACAACATACAAGGTTTCCGTGGAGGAAAGTTCTCAATATGTCTAGTAGACCCAGACACCAACCAAGTAGTTATGGCATACAACATAGGTAAGGGTAGTCATATGAGCCGAAAATACCAGTACGAGGTCATTAGAGGGGCGTCGCTGCTTAATCACACAGTCGTAGGAGGTTCTTCAAAGCTTTTATCCGCCCTGTTCAATAGTAAAGAGCATGATATTAGGGAGTTAGTCTACTATATAGACTATAACTACTTTGACGGCAGGAGTTTAAAGAACGACCCTCGTTGGGAGCTCAAGTCCGAGCAGGTAAGTTTTAAAAACTACTGGGTAAAAACAGGAGAAGTAAAGAACCGAGAGCCTAAGAGGCATAAAGAGATAACTGAGAAGTATAAAACAGGTGAGGTATTAAAGCTGTGGAACGCAGGGACAGCGACATACTTGTATAAGAAAGAGCAGGCTAAGTGAGGTGTTGACCTATGAGAGGAAACAGTGAAGTAAAGAGTTGTAGACCTAAACCACTGAAAGTTATGGTGCGTTCTATTATAGGTGTAGTCTTAGCAGGTTTTTCGTGCCTACTTAACGTGTTTACAGGTTTAGTTGTATATAGCTCAGATTCACTGGGTACGTATTTAGTTATCGCAGGGATACTGGTAAATTTATCGGCGTGGTCTTCATACAGCCCCGATAAACATACCCAATCCAGTAACGTAGTAGCTTTAGTGGGGTTATGGGTATGCTTAATTACCACACTAATTATGGTTTATCTAGGCCGATTTACACTATTCCAGTTTACAGGTAGTCCTCAATAAATTATACAGGACGGCGTAAAGGAGCTAAGGTTAAGCTTTCACACAACAAACTCATAACTAAGCTAATTTAAACTGAAAGGACTGATATTAAATGCAACTATATCTTACGAAAATCGCTAGTAGAGTGAACTTAAATACAGCTATACACGAGAGCAGACGCCGTGGAATGAGCTTGATTGTATGTCGCTTTAACAATAGCTACGCTTACATTTTAGTTCATCCAATGCAGGCAAGCCGACTGGCAGGTAACTTTTCAGTTGTTGTAGAGTCGAGTGAAAAGATACCTCTGGCAAAGCAACATATGCAGTTGCAGACGACAGGGCAATATCAAACACATAGGACTGAGAGGCGTAACTACAGAGCTACTACGGTAGAGAACACTGTCCGAATGGCTTCGCTGTATATAAGTACTATGTAGGAGATGTTTTATTCGTGTTACTAACAGTGAAATATATTTAAAAGATGCAGACGGCAATCAAATAGGAGCGGAGTTGCAATATAACGGTAAGACAGAAGAAATTAAAAGAAAGCGTAAAGGAATAAGCTTCCTCAACGCTACCATAGATGCCGACGGGTATGTTCGCTCTAAAAACGAGAGCAATCCCTTAAAGGAGAAAATAGTAGGAAGTATAGGAAGCACGAGTTTCAATCACGGCAAAAGCAGACCCAAACAGATTACAGTTAAACTTAGATAAGCAATAAATACGAGCAGACACAACGCCACAGGTTTTATCTGTAGTGTTTTGTTGTATAAACTAAATGGAAAGGGGTGTCAATTTGGAAGGTAAACAAAGGATTCCAGTATATACGCTTATTGCGTTTTGTGTGTGTGTATTTATATCAGGCTTATTTAAGGGGGATATAGTCAGTACATGGGCTATACACCCTTCTGCGGTTTTATCAGGAGAGTACTATCGTTTAGTTTCTGCATTATTTATACATCTGGATATAATACATTTGCTGTTCAATATGTACGCATTGTATCTATACGGAGGTTATGTGGCCGACGGATATGGTGGAGGAGCGTTTTTGAAAGCGTTCTTTGTTACAGGTATAGGTTCATCCTTAGGTGTATTGTGGTTTGGAGGAGTTAATGTACTAACAGCAGGTGCTAGTGGAGCTATATTCGGGATTGTGGCTTATTTATACACGCAGGCGATACTTGAACGACGAATAGACTCTGACAGCTTATTTCCAGTAGTGGTGTGGGTAGTTATAAGTAACCTGATACCCGGTGTAAGCGTCATAGGTCATATATCTGGCTTAGTTGTAGGAATTGTTCTAGGTGCAATAGACTACGCTATGGGTAGGTTGCGTAGAGAAATTAGAAAGGCGAGGTGGCGTAAACACGGACTACCTGAGAAACGGAAGAAAGGTGGAACAGGTGGCTTTGTGAGTATCTTTGGTATGGGATTGAAAGGTCTTTTTGTGCTACTCGTTTTGGTTTCAATTTATAACTACGCACCTAAGCTATTTAGTGGTGAGCTGAAATTGGAGGGTATGTTAAATGTACTTACTTCCAGTATTAAAGACATTACGGAGAAACTTGTGTCAGATACACCAGCAAAGACTGATTCGACCACTAAGCCAGTTCCGAAAGTACAGACTACTAAGGATACAAAGACAACTAATAAGATAGACACAAGTTCAAAGACAGCTGTTAAAGTACCTACAAAGACTACGCCTGATAAGATGACTAAGGAAGAACTCGAAGAAAAGATGGAAAAGCTACCCGTGGTAGTAAGAGATTTTAAGTTTGTGGAGGAACACCCTTGGGAATATTCGGATTATACTGAGCTGTATTATGAGGTTAGTTTTGAAAATCAAGGGAAGTCTGATATTTTAGATATAGCCTTTATCCTATTTGAGTGGGACGATAAGGGTATGCCTGTAAGACCCAAGGTAGCGTCAACACATTATTTGTGGGAATATGTCAGTCATATACAACAATACGAGGTAAATGTATCAGCTGGGGATATAGGTGTTATACGAAATCTATGCGTATACGACCCAATCCCGGGACACAGCTATAAAATAATACCGACGGAGTATAGTACTTATGGAGGAACTATTTGGAAGAACCCCTACTTGGAAGATATTCTTGAGGTTTATTATGGACAGAAATATGATGAATAATCACTGAACGAGCAAAGCCCACAAGAACTCCCACAAGAGTTCCCGTGGGCTTTTTCTTACCCCTAGGCCCTCAACAACTATTTATAACTACTAACAGAAGGAGGGTTCTCAATCTAATGACAATAACTATTGGCAGTGCATTTTCAGGCATTGGAGCATGGGAAAAGGCACTGACCGACCTATCAATTCCGCATGAGTTACAGTGGTTCTTTGAGGTAGACCCTTACGCTTCCGTAGCGTACAGTGCAATCCACGGCACACCAGCTTCTTTGAACCATAAAGATATAACCGAAGCTAATCCAGACCTTTTATCCGACATAGACCTTTTCGTATATTCGCCTCCCTGTCAGGCGTTCTCAAAGGCGGGTAAACAGCAGGGTTTTCTTGATACCCGTGGGGTTCTATTTTTCGACGCATTAAAAATCATACAAGCAAAGAAGCCGAAAGTGGCATTGATGGAGAACGTAGTTGGCTTAACTGAGAAGAAGTTCAAGCGTGAGTTCCAAGCTATGCTGGACGCTTTATCGGAGGCAGGCTACTACAACTACTGGCGGGTCTTAAACTCCAAGGACTACGGCATACCACAGCACAGGGAGCGTGTCTTCATCGTAAGTTTACGAAAGGACGTAGACTTTGGGCTATTTACATTCCCGCCTCCATTTGGCTGCGAGCTTCGTCTGAAAGACCTATTAGAACCTGAGGTCGACATTTTGTACTATGTTGACCCGGAGCGTTGTGAGGGAATGACTTTCCTTGACGTAGAACCTGCGAATGACCTTTTATTCGTAGGCGGGATAGGTGCAAAGAAGTGGCTGGATGACGGGAAGGATTTCAGTCGTAACTACCCGCAGGGCAACCGTGTTTACAGTTCTCTGGGGATAGCGTGCAGTCAGACCGCCCAAGGAGGTGGATTAGGCAGTTACACAGGTCTTTATCTGGTAGAGCCGACGCCACTTACGCCGTACCCAGTGCGTAAGCTTACGCCATTGGAGAGCTGGCGGGTTATGGGATTCAAAGATGACGACTTTTTCAAGGCTCAGGCTGCGTTGAATAATACGTTCTATGGCGGCAAGGATATGAGCAAAGGACATCTTTACAAAATGGCGGGAAATTCGATAGTAGTCGACACAGTTAAGGTGATTTTATCGGCAGTGCTTGATTATCTTTAATTTCAGAGAAAAGAATGAGGTGGCGCATGGCTACATACGTAATGACTGATATTCACGGTGAATACGATAAGCTAATGAAGATGTTGTACAAGATAAAGTTTTCGTCCGCAGACAATCTGCTTATTTTAGGTGACAATGTAGATAGAGGACCGAAGAATATGGCGGTGTTGGAGTTCATCCATAACACTCCGAATGTTGAGAGTTTGCTTGGTAACCATGAGCTTATGATGTTGAATACCTTGCGATATACTTCGTATCCTTCGATGGAAGTGGGGAATTGGTTTCACAATGGAGGGAATGTGACTTACGCCGAGTTGCGTGAGTACATCAATCAATATGGAGAGCAGAAAGCCTACGCCATACTCAAAGATTGCAGTAACTGGAAGTTTTATAAGCAGCTGACCGTAAACGGCAAGAAGTTCTTAGGAATTCATGCAGGTTACTGGATGTCGTCCGTGGAACGCTACCGAAGTGTTTACTTAGGTGAACCTGAAAGATTGCTTCAGGAAACCTCTGACATCGAGAAGGTGTGGTTACGGGATGAGTTTTATTCGTATGCAGGTATTCCGGGGGTTACCACTCTATTCGGACATACTCCGACTAAGTATTTGCATGGCGAACTAAAAATCTGGCACGACCCAGTGTACGAGGACAAAATCAATCTGGATTGTGGAGCTGCTTACGGCGGGCATTTGGCTTGCTTACGACTGGACGATATGCAAGAGTTCTACGTATAATTCCACAGCTTTCGATAAATTCTTTGAAATTCTTGTGAAAATAGTATTGACAACTTATAACAAGTAAAGTATACTATAAACAAGAAAGCAAAAATATAAAAGGGGGTCAAAGATGTATGCAAACATATAACTATAATGGGCCAGTTTGGATTTTTGGAAACTTGGTAACCGCTAATTTTAGGGCTTCTACGAGAGCCGTAAGCAAGCAGAAAGCTTTAAGTAATTTAACTTATCAGTTTAAGGTGCAGAACGGGTATGTGCCCAGTGCAAAAGTGACCTTGGACGCCAAGTATTTATCAGCATAAGAGAGGGGGCAGGCAAATGGCGTGTAATTGCGGAGGGAACAAACTACAATTCAAGGGTTGCAGTACATCCCATCATAATGGGTGTTGCTTCACACCTTCGGGTCATCCGAACTTAGAGGTTGTCTCAAAACCTGAGAGCTGTAATTGTAGGTGCAAGGCTTCATCAGCTGATAAGACAGACGATAATAAGAAGTGCTGTAAGCACTAAGTAAAAGCAACCTCCAAGAGGTTTTATTGGGGGTGCTTTTTCATGTCAGAATAGCTGATGGAGGGGTGGTAACTTGCAGTTTAATCTTGAACAGTTCTACAACGAGAATATGAACAAATTCAAAGAGCTTATGCGAGAAGCTCAGGCTTTATTTGACGGTGTAGGACATTTATATGCGATAAAGGGAAGAATAAAGAGCTTACCGAGTTTACAGGTTAAGCTACGCAGGAAGGGGTTGGAGGTAAATTCCGAAGATGATTTGCTTTCCAACATCAGTGATATAGTCGGCATAAGGCTGATTCATCTGTTGGGGGTCGACTTCCTGCTTATACACGACTATATAAACGACCTTTGCGATAAGGGTATTCTTACCCTTGTAGAAAAGCCTATTGTTTATACTTACGATACTGCGGACTACGCATTTTACGAAGGTTTAGGTATCGTACCGAAGTTGAAGGAATCCAGATATACTTCGGTGCATTATACAGTACGCTTGAAGGGCTATGAGGGTTTGTGCTTTGAAATTCAGGTACGTTCTCTATTTGAAGAAGCTTGGTGTGAAATAGACCATTTGGTGAACTACCCTGAGAAGAATGGAAATCGGATTTGCAGGGAGAGTCTAAAGGAGTTGGCGGGTTTAGTTTATCAAAGTAATAAACTGGTCGATACCATAGTCCGTGAAGCAAGGTTATAGGCGTCTAATCGACCTACAAGAAGATTTTACACTTCACTTAGTATAAATCTTCACACAGCGAATTTTAACTCAATACAGAGCGATTGGGAGGCTTCCAGAGGTATATAAAACTCACACTTAGGCCAGCTTAGTATACAAAAAGAGGAGAACTGATATGGCGTGTTTTTCAGAAGGCAAAAGACTCAACAGTTAGAGAAGTACATTGTGAAAGAACCGTTTGTGCTGCGAGAATGGGGCGACTCTCATGGGCTGACTGAGTGCAGTAGGCAGTTGCCGATAGGGACGCAGTTAATGATACAGTCACACAAGAATGGTAAGGTGAAGCGTATCTGGATAGACGGCGTCGAGTATGGACAGCACAAACTTATAACCACCAAAGCTGAAATAGCGGCAAGGTGCATAAAACGATAGATAATAAACACACGCAAGAAAGTCCCTCTGAACACAGAGGGGCTTTTGTTAAACAGGGAGGTGCAGAGTTGTTTTATCCGCAGGCAGAAATTATAAAAATAATGACCCCGGGCGGTAAGCGTATCGGGGCGATATTACGCCAAGCTGGGCAACCTGACATACTGCTTTCTTCTCAGGATATTTATTTGCTGGGCGACCGCTTAAATAGGAGCAATTCGCACTTATTAAATGCGTTCATAACCGTGGACGGGCGTATCAGGTCAAGGACAGGTAAATCGGTACAGACACAGGAAATGGATGAGCAGACGTTCCTTAAAATGTACCGTCCATTACAGTTTAACTCCGACAGTGTCGAGGTACGCACGCCAAAGCAACCGCCTACGCAACCACTTACGAAACCGCCTACGCAACCGCTTACGAAACCGCCTACGCAACCTGTTCGAGGTGCTACGCAAGAGAACGTAAATTCCAAGAAACCTGTTCAGCCACATAGCGTCGTGCAACGCTTCAATAGGTACGCCGTAAGGCCGAACACTACCGAACTACGATTGGGTTCAATCATCGAGGAAGGCATACGCTTGGCAGGAGAGGCAGGCATAAAGGTGCGTATCACAAAGATACAAACAGCTACGACGAAGGAGCGTAAGGATAAGCCGTACATGACCGTATCGGCGGTGTGTGAACAGCTTACGCCGAGCTATACACAGGATATTAAGTTCGAGGCAAAGCTTAACGGCAAGGTACTTTTATCGGTATGGAAGCCTGCTCCACCGCAGGAAACCAGCGTTGATGACATATACAGTATGTTTGAGGTGACAGCACCAGCAGGCGATACACTTAAAACGGTGCAGTGCAAGACCTCTTACGACATATTCTTAATGCTTTACTATTACGTAACCTCCAACCGACCAGAGCTTCGTAACCGTTCATTGGTAGAGAAAGCGGAGCTGGTGCAGAGGGAATCCTTCAATGAGTTATCGAAGCTCCCTACGCCGATAACTTATGTATATCCGCATAAGAGGATTGAGAGTACATTCAAGAACCACATCCAAAGCTTGGAGCATTTGAGGGCAGAGCTTAATGCGAGGTTTGAGGGAACATACAGTTTTATTTGGCAAATACAAGACACGTCTGCAATTTTGTCTGTAGTAGGTTACGACAGTATCAGGCAAAGGCAGAGCATAATAGAAGCCGAAGTAGCGTATAGGGAGAAGGTGCTGAAAAAGTTCTCAGAGGACGCCAGTGTGGACCACTTGAAAGTAACCAGAGTTCCGACAGCTACGGAGCTTTTGAATGATATTAAGACTGAGGCGTTGGTAGAGCTTCACTTAAAGCTTACACCTACACCTGCGGGGAACACGGTGGCAATGCGACACCGTCTTCTCAGGGAGAACCGCCTCTGGATAAGCTTAGAGGAACATCTGAGAATGGAGTACGTGGATGAAGTGTGTGACGCCGTGCAGTTCATCATGGACGAAGTATTGAAGCAAGGTTTTATCCGTGGGAGCATTTTAGTCATTGCTTACGGCAAGCTAAATGGCAAGGATTATTACCTGCTCAGCGACCGTCCGAACCCAGTGTCCGCAGAGGAGTTATTGGCACTCAGGGAGAAGTATTTAATTGAGGGCGTAGCCTTCCGTAAGCTACCTGATGGCACTTTTGGAATCATAGATAATCTGGACAGGGATGGCGATGTATTGCCGAAGTTTGCTGAACATAATGGAAGTCGGTATATTTTCCTCACTTACGAATTCCGGGATACCAAAGCCGATGAACCTGTAACATTGTCTACGGCAATACCTTGGGGTGATTATCAGAGCTTCAAGAACCTTGTGCGTAGGGAGCAGGTAGCTTTGAAGACACCGCAGCAGATGGTAGGGGAGCTTACGATAGCCCCGAACAAACAGCTCAACGCAATCAATCCGCTCAGTAAGAAGCTGGCAGAGTATGCGAAGGCGAGGTTTTATTCGCCTGCGGAAGCTGTGGAGTTGGTTCAGGATTTTATGTTGTGCTTCCGATACTCACGCTTAATGGATGTATTGCGTAGCAACCGTACACCGCTTGAAATGCTGGTAGACCGTAAGGGATGTTGTCTTGAACTCTCATTATTGGCTTCTGTAATATTAAGCCGAATGGGTTTTGAATCAGCGGTGATATTCAGTTACAGTCCAGCATTGGATACTCGATACCATGCGGTGTCTGGTGTAAAAGTGCAGGCAGAAGAAGTTGCTTACGACGAGGAAGTCGTATCCTTAGAAAACGTCGATGTGATGGGCTATAAAGCTTTGGAGTTCACACTTGGACGTAAGTGTAGCGTAGGCACTGCGTCTTATTGGGCGAAGGCGGGTAAGTGGAGTTGTGCAATCGACGGGTCTTGGGGAGAAACCGACCCACGGCAGATTAGCCAAACAGTCTTGGTGCCTTTGAGTTCGACGATGAAACCTAATAACGTGGCGTTCTATACTATGTACGGTGGAGTTCCGCAGCTGATACCATTCGACCTGCTTTATTGGCAGAATGTATTGGGGTGGTTTAACGATAAGCAGTTCGTACCGCAGTCTTAAATTGAATATAACGGCCTTTGATGGAGCAGAGCTAAAATTTAGCTCTGCTTCTTTAATTTTTTTTTAAGAAAGTATTGACAACTAAATATAGGATAAGTTATACTATAATAAACTAAACTAAACAATTCTAATAACAACTTTTACCAAGAAAGGGGAGTATTTTAGACCATGTAATTGAGGCGAAGGTATCCAAGGTAGGAAGGAAGTACTTTTATGTGGAAGGCAGGGTAGGAGTGAGGCAGATGGAAACATTAGAGGGGGTTAGAATAACCTACATCGTATTCAAAGCCGACGACGGCGAATACGCAGTTGTGAGGGGCTTGCACGAAGGCAAAGACATCATGCTGGTTGGCGGGCTTTATCAGCTGAACGAAGGCACAGTAATCGACGCTGTGGGCGAATGGACATACCATTCCAGATACGGACAGCAGTTCAAGGTTCACACTTACTTGGAGTGTCGTCCGAAGGACCTCTCCGGTATTGAAGCCTACTTAAAGAGTGGTCTGATTGAGGGTATTGGAGAGGTTGTAGCAAGAAGTATAGTGGAGCATTTCAAAGAGCAGACATTTGATATTCTGGATAATCACCCTGACCGCCTTGCTGAGGTTCACGGCATAGGACCTGAGCGTATGAAGGCGATTAAGGATTCATGGGCAAAGCATAAGATAGTCAGGGAGCTTATTCTGTTTTTATCGGCGTATGGGCTATCAATGACTTATATTTTAAGGACTTATAAAGCCTACGGGGATGATGCAATCGACAAGATTAAGGAGAACCCTTATCGTTTGGTAGACGACATCGAGGGAGTATCCTTCCAGATGGCTGACGCTCTGGCATTGAATATGGGTATGAGCCGTACCAGCTATCAAAGATGTAGGAGCGGTATTCTTTATTATCTGTCTACTATCGGGCAGAACGGGCATTGTTTCGCTACATATGGGGATGTCTTGTCGGGGGCTTGCAAGCTCTTGGGCGTACCGCATAATCTACTTGACCGTGCTATGCAACACATGGCCAGCAAGGGTGACATTGTAATCGAGGACAATTTCAGAGTATATCCGAAGCTCTACTACGACTATGAAATAGACGTAGCTCAGGACATCAAGAGAATAATGCAGGGCGAGCGTGGAGAGCCGTTGACGATGATTGAGGATTACGACAATGGTGTAGAGTACACGCCGAAGCAGATGGAGGCTATCAAGGCTGCGGTTTGTGGCGGGAAATTTATTGTAATTACGGGCGGTCCGGGTTCAGGAAAGACTACTATCACGAGAGCAATCGTGGACAATTACCGTGAGAATGGCAAGGCAATCAGGCTGGCGTCGCCAACAGGTAGAGCTGCGAAGGTTTTATCCGAAGCCACAGGACACGAAGCGTCAACAATCCATAGACTTCTTGAATTCGTTCCGGGGCTTGGATTTGGCTATAACGCAGAGAACCCGTTGGACGGCGACCTGTTCATATTCGATGAAATGTCGATGGTGGATTTACCACTTATGAGGCATTTACTCAGAGCTATTCCAGACCATGCGACTGTGGTTCTGGTTGGGGATGACGCTCAGATACCGTCAGTAGGTGCGGGCAACGTACTGGCAGACATCATTAACAGTGGTGTAGTTCCTGTGTATTTTCTGGATGTGATATTCAGGCAGGCCGAAGGTAGCTCCATAAAGATAGCGGCACAGCAGATTAAGGAGGGTATCCTTCCTGATTTGAGTAATCCTGAGGGAACTGATTTCTTCTTCATCAAGAACCTTGACGAAGACGAAGTTGCCAAGATGATTGTTAAGCTCAGGACTTCTGTAATACCTGCAAAGCGTGGCGTAGACCCGCTTAATGATATTCATGTCGTAGCTCCTATGTATAAGGGAGAGGCGGGCGTAACAAGACTTAATGCGTTAATGCAGGCTGTAATGAACCCAAAGGAGGAAGGTGTCAAGTATGGCAGCACGTTCTTCAAGGTGGGGGATAAGGTTATGCAGACTCGTAACGACTACGACAAGGACGTTTATAATGGCACTGTGGGAATTGTGGAGAAAATCAATCCTTTCGATAATTCTTTGGAAGTGGATTTTGGCAATTATGCGACAGTTCCGTACACAAGCCTTGAACTGGGCGACCTTGATTTAGCGTATGCTACGACTGTGCATAAGGCACAAGGTTCGGAGTATCCAGTGGTTATCATTCCGCTGGTACATACACACGGCAGAATGTGGTACAGGAAGCTGATTTATACGGCGGTGACCCGTGCTAAGTCGATGGTAATTCTTATCGGCAGTGAGAATATCCTGAGGTCGGCTATATCGAATGTGAAGGATGCGTCCAGAAATACGAGGTTGTGGGCGAGGTTACAGAGCATAATGCAGGCGACAGAGTAAAAATACCTGTACAGACGCACTCAAATGGGTGCGTCTTTTGTGTGCCTATATTAAATCCTTACCAAGTAAGGAGGCTTCTTTTAATGGCAACAGTATTCTTGGCGGGGTCACTCTCTATCAGAGTTTTATCGGCCGAAGCAAGAGTAAGGCTTGACAACTTAATGAACTTGGGTGTGCATTTTGTGCTTGGCGACGCTCCCGGAGCTGATACACTTTTGCAGAAGTATCTTTGGAGTAAACGCTACCCGAATGTGACCGTATATGTAGTCGGCGACCGTGTCAGAAACAATGTCGGCGGTTGGCAGGCAGTAAATGTACCGCCTGACCCTAATGCGTCACAGCGGGATTACTACGTTGCTAAGGATATTGCCATGACTGAGGTTTCCGATGTGGGTTTAATGCTGTGGGATAGAGTGAGCCGAGGCACGAGAAACAACATCTTGCGTATGATTGGGCAGGGTAAGAAAGTAGTTGTGATAACTTCCTTGGGTGCTTACCCAGTAACAACTGAACAGGATTTAGTTTTAATTTGAGGATGAATGTACAGTGCGTAAAAGTCATATCAGAAAGAGCTTTTAACCCGTATGAGGCCTTAGGTAAAGAGGTATTGAATAAAGGAGGGATGATTTGTGCAAGCAGAAAACAACAGAACTTATGGTGCTGCCAATATACAGGTGCTTGAAGGCTTAGAAGCAATTCGTAAGCGTCCGGGTATGTATATCGGAAGCACGGGAATTACAGGGCTTCACCACCTTGTGTGGGAAATTGTCGATAATGCCGTGGACGAAGCTCTGGCAGGAGAATGTACAGAAATAAGCGTAACCGTTGAGAAAGATAATTCAATAACAGTAGTAGATAATGGTAGAGGTATCCCTGTGGGAATTCATCCTCAAAAGGGTATTCCTGCGATTGAATTGGTGTTTATGACACTACACGCTGGCGGTAAGTTCGGCGGCGAGAACAGCGGTTACACAGTGTCTGGCGGTTTGCATGGTGTAGGTGCGTCCGTAGTAAACGCTTTATCCGACGCTCTTGAAGTACAGGTATATCAGGACGGCAAAATATACGAACAGAGGTATGCAAAGGGTGTAAAGCTTTGCGACCTGACTGTTATTGGTGATACTGATAAGAGGGGTACATACGTACACTTCAAACCTGACGGAACAATCTTTGAAACAACAGAGTACGATTTCAAGACTTTATCCGAACGTCTGCGGGAAACTGCGTTTCTGACAAAGGGCTTAAAGATTACGCTCACAGACCTTAGAGGTAAAGAGCCTAAGACAGTGGAATACTGCTACGACGGCGGGATTAAAGAGTTCGTAGCCTTTATCAATGAGGGCAAAGACCCAGTCGGTGATAAGATATTCTATTGTGAGGAAAGCTCAAACGGAGTACTTGTGGAAGTAGCGTTCCAGTACACTGACGAGTATTCCGAAACACTGTTATCCTTCGTAAATAATATCAATACCATAGACGGAGGTACTCACGTTGCGGGATTTAGGTCAGCACTAACAAGAGGTATCAATGATTATGTCAAGAAGAATGAGCTGCTTAAAAACGGCAAGCTGACAGGTGAAGATGTCAGGGAAGGACTTACAGCGGTTTTATCTGTGAAAATCAGAGAACCTCAATTTGAAGGGCAGACCAAGGGTAAGCTTGGCAGTACCGAGGCCAGAACGGCTGTTGACACAGTAGTTTATAAGCATTTGGAGTATTTCCTTGAAGAAAATCCACAGGTAGCGAAGGCTATCGTAGATAAGGCGATACTGGCACAGAAGGCAAGAGAATCTGCGAAAAAGGCGAGGGATTTTGTACGTCGTAAGAGCGTGCTGGAATCAAGTCGTATGCCCGGCAAGCTGGCTGACTGTACAGAGAAAGACCCTGCATTATGTGAAATCTTCCTTGTTGAGGGTGACTCTGCGGGCGGTTCTGCAAAGAGTGCCAGAACATACAAGACCCAAGCAGTGCTTCCTTTGAAGGGTAAGATTTTGAACGTAGAGAAGTCCAGATTGGATAAAGTGTTATCCAACGATGAAATTGCTGCGATGATAGCGGCGTTTGGTGCGGGTATCGGCGACGACTTTGATATTTCTAAGCTCAGATACCATAAGATAATCATAATGACTGACGCTGACGTCGACGGAAAGCACATCAGAACGCTTCTCCTGACGCTCTTTTATAGGTTCATGCCAGAGGTCATTACTGGCGGGTATTTATATATCGCTCAACCACCGCTTTATAAGGTGACTAAGGGCAAGCAAGATTACTATGCGTATTCTGACGCTGGCTTGAAGGAGCTTTTAGACAAGATAGGCAGAGACGGTATCAAACCTATTCAGCGTTATAAAGGACTTGGTGAAATGGACGCAGACCAGCTTTGGGAAACCACAATGGACCCTGAAAAGCGTGTGCTTCTCCAAGTAACCATCGAAGACGCAGTCAAAGCCAATAAGATATGCTCTCGTTTAATGGGCGATAGAGTAGACCCACGTAAGGACTTTATCTTGGACTACGCTAAGAGAGCGAAACTTGATATATAAGGAGGTAGCGGAATGAGTAAGGATGTTTTATCGGAGCACGCTGAACTCCGTATCTTACCGAGAACATTTGAAGAAGAAATGGAAGAAAGCTATGGCGACTACGCTATGAGCGTTATTGTAGCCCGTGCGTTACCTGACGCACGTGACGGGTTAAAGCCTGTTCATCGTAGAATTCTTTATTCCATGAATGAGCTGGGCTTAGAACCAT
>Ga0116168_1001559_pt1 | contig 16816 bp, 18 predicted proteins | sample AD_UKC129_MetaG_FD_89795 | JGI IMG/M metagenome (GOLD analysis project Ga0116168, IMG submission 89795) | Active sludge microbial communities of municipal wastewater-treating anaerobic digesters from Canada - AD_UKC129_MetaG | ecosystem: Engineered > Bioreactor > Anaerobic > Digestate | place...
CAGAATTCAGCATAAGCAAGGAGGCATCTTCCCTCATAGAGCAGGCGGTGAGGGAGAAGTATCCTGATATATGGGAGCTGTTTTCTGAACTTTAGCCACCCTCGGATCGCCATGGATGCTTTAATCCTTTCTATCTTTACCCCATTCAGCCAGTGTGGACTGGAAGCCATCAAGGTATATGAATGGTTCAGCCCTCTTCATCCTCACACCCATCTTCCTGAGCACTTCAGGTGTGAGGCGGGTCCTTCTGCGCATCTCAATTATCCTCCTGGCGGACCTGGGGCCGATGCCGGGGACCCTTATTATTTCATGGTAGGGTGCGCTCTCAAGGTCAACCGGAAAGATGTCCATATCCATTGCAGCAGCATATTTCGGGTCAAGGTCCGTGTCAAGGTAGCCCCCACTGAACCTGAGTTCATCTGGACTGAAACCATAGGAACTGAGGAGGGAATCTGCCTGATAAAGCCTAAGAACCCTCATAGGATCAGCTTCACCCCTGGATTCGAGGGGAGTGCCCTCCATGGGCTGGAAGCCGCTGAAGTAAACCCTTTTAATTGAGAAACGGTCATGGATCCACCCGACTCTTTTCACTATATCCTCATCTGTTTCATCAACGGCCCCAACCATGAGCTGTGTGCTCTGACCTGAGGGTGCAAGTTCGGGGTGCCTTTTCCGTAACCTGTGTATCCACCTCATTCTCCGGAGTATATCAACACCGTAATCCTTGGTTGATGAAAGCTCATCCAGGCCGTCGGGGGTGGCTGTTTCGATGTTGATGCTCACACGGCTTGCAAGCTCCATGGCCCTCTTTATGCTATCCATGGAGGATCCCGGTATGATCTTGAGGTGTATGTAACCACCATAGCCTTCCAGACGGAGGATCCTGAGGGTTTCTATGAGACGCTCCATGGTTTCATCCGGGTCGTGGCTGACACCGGAACTTAGGAAGAGACCGTCAACATATCTCCTCTCATAGTAGTCAAGGAATACCCTTGCAATTTCCTCAGGGCTGAGCTCCACCGGCATCTCGCATGAGCTGTTTATACAGTACCTGCAGTCATTGCAGCACCTGTTGGTGAGGAGCACCTTGAAGAGGGGGACCCTGCAGCCCCTGTAACTGGTGTAGTAGATGCCAGGGACAGCTGTATTCCGCTGTGATGGGTCAGCACTGTAATCACACAGGTCAAACTGGGCGCTGTCACTTAGTACCTGGACCCTTTCACCGAGACTCATGGAGGTATATATGTGGAGGCTTCTATTAATTATTTTACCAGTACATGGACTGCCAGATTTTACCATTAGATTGGACTGCCAGATGACCAGAAATTAACCATTAAATGAGTTTTAATGACAGTTGGATGTATGAACATTTTAACGGCTATTTCACAATTTAAACCACCGGATCAGGCACGAAATTCGAATCAGACCTCTAAATGATCCAGATGGATTTTGCAGCCTCTTTCAGTATAATCCATTGGACCATCGCAACCATAAAGGAGCTTAAAATGACTTATTTTTCGAAAAAGACGATTTAGATTGTCAAAGAGGTTTAAAGGGGAAATAAAAATGACACATCCATTATCAGCATATTTGAAAAGGGATTAAAAGGTTTTAATTGAAAAAAAGAGTTTTATACGGGCTTATTTTTTGATTTGGAGGCAAAATATTTATATATGGATTCGCAGTTATATTCCTATCATCCAGAGGGAATGATAAGCGTATTTCTGGATTGGAGGCGGCACAATTAAGCGATTTTTATTACATCCCTGTTCCTCCTTTCCATGGTAGCAGCAGGTGTGGCTGCTTCCCATGATGCGGAGGATGGAAGAACCTGTGTAACCGTGAAGCCGGTTAAGGTTGCTGCAGCAAAGCACACCTACAAGAAAAAGAGGGTTCATACAAAGGCCTACTACAGGAAGAAGGTCTACAAGAAAAAGAGGGTTCATACAAAGGCCTACTACAGGAAGAAGGTCTACAAGAGGAAACACGTCAGGGTCTACAGACGCACATCCCGTGATGTGGGAGCATCTTACCACAGGGTAACTTCACAGTACGTTGAATCGGTGGGTAGATGTTCATGCTCACTCCACACAGACTACGCTGAACACAGGGCTGCCTTCAGGAACCACTGCCCCTTCTGTGGCAGGGACGGTACACTGAGGTATGAGAAGGGTCCCACCTGTCCAGAGGGTATGTGGGTATGCAGTCACTGTGACGCGGATTTCTGTCTTGTACATGGAAAGTCCCACACAGCAAGAGCAAGGTACCTTATCAGGTGCTGATGCAGTCTCTAAACTCCATCATCTTCTGTCGGCCGCAGGGTATCTTACGGGGCTGATGCATTCCATCAGCTCCGGTCATTTTTCTCTGTTTGTTACAAATAATTTAAATAAATTGAGCGCTGACCATCATACATGAGAGTTGTACTTGCAGGGACAGGGAGTGCGGTTGGTAAGACCACAATAGCAACAGGGATAATGAAGGCGCTCTCAGGTAGAGGCGTGCAGCCCTTCAAGGTTGGCCCAGACTACATAGACCCATCCTATCATACCATGGCCACCGGCAACACCTCAAGGAACCTTGACTCATTCTTCATGACAGAGGCCCAGATAAGGGAGGCATTCACAAGGGCCATGAAATTATCAGGATCCAGGATGGGCATAATAGAGGGTGTAAGGGGATTATATGAGGGTATAAGCCCGATAGGAGATACAGGAAGTACGGCATCAGTTGCAAAGGCACTCGATGCTCCGGTTGTCCTTATAATAAACTCAAGGAGCCTTGTTAAGAGCGCTGCAGCAATGGTCCTAGGATTCAGAAGCCTCGACAGGGAGGTTAAAATAGAGGGCGTCATACTGAACCAGGTCAAGAACAGGAGGCACTACCTCAAGACCAGAAGGGCGGTGGAGGAACTGACCGGCACAGCGGTTATTGGGGGCATACCCCGCAGCAGTGAACTCGAGGTTGAACAGAGACACCTCGGCCTTGTCCCTGCAGTTGAGAGGGATACCATAGCAGCCCAAATCGAGAAGTGGGGCCTTGCAATGGAGGAGTACATTGACCTGGAGGCCCTTCAGGATATAATGTCCTCCGCAGGGAAGATAAGGGGTGAAAGGGAACCTCTCTGGCAGAGGGGAAACAGAAAGAGGGTTAGGATAGGTGTTGCCATCGACGAGGCCTTTAACTTCTACTACCAGGAGAACATTGAGGCCCTTGAGGACAACGCAGCATCTGTGGTTCCCTTCAGCCCCATACACGATGACGAGCTTCCAGATGTTGACGCCATCTACATCGGTGGGGGATACCCCGAGATCTTTGCAGCGGAACTTGAATCCAACACCTCAATGAGGAAGTCCATCCAGAGGTTCCATGCAGATGGGAGACCTATCTTCGGGGAATGCGGGGGCCTCATGTACCTCATGAGTTCAATCGATGAACGTGAAATGTGCGGTGTTTTCCCACACCCCGCTGAAATGACAGGACGCGTCCAGGGATTGAGTTACGTGATAGCCGAGGCAGTGATGGATAACCTGATCACAGAGGCCGGTGATAAATTCAGGGGACATGAGTTCCACTACTCAAGGGTCCTGGGGGCTTCAGGCGGAAAATTCGCCTTCAGGGTCCTCCGGGGGAGGGGGATAGTGGATTCCCTTGATGGTATCACATCAGGCTCATCCCTTGCAAGCTACATCCACATACATGCTGCATCCTGCCCACAGTTTGCTGCAAATTTCACACGGAATGCCTGGGAGTTTTAGCATGGAGGGATTTCTGCTGCCAGGGAGGAGGACCATAAATGAGGTTTGATGTGTTTTCACCATACTCAGTGGTGGCTGTCATTATAATCTACCTTTCCCTGGCACTGACCGGAACCGGACTCGGCCTGAGGGGACTTGAACCACCTTCAGCCCTTTCCATCATTTACATTGCCACCGGAACGGTCGCCCTCATTGCAGGTGTTTACCTATCATCAGGGTTCAGGATAGGGAAGATAAGGACCCATGAAGGTTCTGAACCATTCCTCGTGGCGTTAGTGATTGCCGGAATTCTCATCCAGGCCATTAACCTGTATCTTCTGGGGGGAATCCCACTCCTAAGCGGATACCTCAAGGCGAGGGCTGTCACAAAGTTATGGTTCATCTCATACCTGTTATTCCTCCCATCCATCAACATACTCCTGGCAGCGTATCCACGGAGGAAATACTACATCCCCCTCATCATGGGGGCCATTCTCTTCGCCCTCACAGGTTACAGGACAACTGTGGTGGTCATACTCCTCAGCGGCACCATAACCCTCTACTATTCAGCCAGGCCCTCCTGGAGGGAACTGGGAGTTTTAATCTCTGCGCTTGCAGTTGCAGCTCTTCTTGTTGGCTACGTTGCAGTTAAATCCATTGAGTGGCAGACCTGGACCCTTAACCCTGTGGAACTTCTCCTCTACAGGGCAGGCTACACCCTCACAGTCTTTGACAGGATAATATCCCTGCAGGGTGCAACAGGCGGCAAACTTCTCTATTACACCCTGACAGGGTACATCCACTCCACCGACCCCAGGGCAATCGTTGGGGAGGCTGTACTGGGTTACAGGCACTCCACAACCTCCACGATTTTTGGACCATCCCTCCTCGATTTCGGATTACATGCAATGCTTTTCCAGATGTTTATAATGGGCCTGCTTCTGGGGCTCATGCACCGAATTCAGGGAGTTCTCGAAGGCTTTTTCACTGGCATATACTCCATCATACTGGCCCAGACAATTGTATGGGTTGAAACAGGACCCACGGACCTTGTGGTCTGGGTATTCTACATTATAGGATCTATATCAGCAATATACGTTCTCTGGAGGTGTTACTCTGAGGCTGGCAGTTGCAGCTGAAATGGCCCCCGCGAAGACATTCCACCCCCTCATGGAAGACACTGAACATGATTATCACTGCCTCTGTCATGGCGATGGTGTTAGGGAGATCCTTGATGGCCTCTGTTCACGATTCTATTCCATGGGTGCAGGCAGGAGCCGGTCAGGGAGGGCGGTTGAGGTTGGAGCACTTGTCCTGAGGGACATCATGAGGACCTGGAGGCACCTCGGGGTGATAGAGCCTGACCTGGTCCTCACATGTGGAAATGCCGGCGATGTCAGGAAGGCCATAGCAGCTTCACGTCTCAGGGGTATCGGTGTCCTCCACGTTGAACAGGATATCTACAACCCCATCGAGATGATAGCCTTCGCAGACATTGTAACGGCACCTTCAGGACGCTACAGGGATTACCTTGAGGACCAGTACCTCCTTGAGAATGTTGAGGTCATCGGAGGATACCCCCACGCCCTCTATGTGAGCCGCCTCCAGATCGTAGACCCGGGGATAAGGGACTACACCCTCCTTGTACTTGGCGGGGACCTGAGGAGAAGGGACATACCGGAGGTGATCTCAGGGGTTGAAGCACTTGACAGGAGAGTCCTGGTTGTCCCGTTCCGTTTCAGCCCGGATTATGTCAGGAGCTTTGTAAAATCTGGCAACGTGGAGGTACTTGAGGGCTTCGTTGACCTTCCCTCCCTCATGAGCGCCGCTGACCTCATGGTATACGGTGCCGGAATGGGCATCACAATCGAGGCGGCGGTACTGGGTGTCCCCTCCATCAAGATTAAGGGCTTCCACGGGAGGCATGCCAGTGTTGACCTCGCCGGTGAGGTGGGGATACCGGTTGCTGATGCTGGTGATCTGAGGGATGTGGTGGATGATGTCAGACCACCAGCAGCATCAGACATTGTCAGAAACGCTGAAGCTGCTTTAAGCAAGCTTTCAGAACTTGTAGAAGATTTTAATGAATTTGCCGGTCCCAGAGGTGGTTTTAAGTCCATGAAACGAATCTGGGATGCCCGCAAACATTTCAGGTAGGTTGTTCTGGCTGTCTGCGCACCTCTTCTTTCTGGTAGTCCTCTTCTCATATTCTCAGCTGATTGTTTCTCTGGAGATCCCTGAGGTTCTTCCATATTCCACAGATCACCAACATTTATTAATAACATTTAATAATTAATTATTAACATCAGTATTAAAATGGAGGTTTTTGTTATGAGCACATCTCTGGGTGATGAGGTTATAGTCATGCAGAGCAGGAGCTACAGCTGTGGACCGGCAGCGCTTGCAACGGTCCTCAGAAACCTTGGAGTGAACTGTACCGAGGCAGAACTTGCAGAACTTGCAGGTACAGACGAATCAGGTACCACAATGTATGGACTGATCGTTGCAGCAACTTCAAAGGGCCTGAGAGCAAGGGGAGTTAAAATGGAACTCAATGATCTTAGAAAAAACCACATAGTCTTTGTTAAGTATGGAGACACATGTCACTACACAGTCATCATGTCCATGGATGAGAGAAATGTCACACTTGCAGACCCTGCACTTGGGAGGATCACAGTTAAGAGGGAGATATTTTCAAGGATCTTCACGGGCAATGTCCTTGTTGTTGAAAGACCCTGTGATTAATAAATTCAATATTAAATTAAATGATTAAAATATTATTTATAATTTGAATTTTAACCATCCGCATCCCAGCAACCGTGAAAAATATACTACTGATATAAAAGCTTAATCATAATCTTTAAATCATAAAATACTTAATAAGGTGCAAAATAATAAGATTCTGGTGATCTAATGGTTGTAAAAATTGGGATAATAAGATGCGGTAACATCGGGACCTCACCGGTACTTGACCTGTTACTAGATGAGAGGGCCGACAGGCCAAACATAGATGTCTGTGTGGTTGGTTCTGGTGCAAAGATGAACCCTGATGAAATTGAGAGGGCAGTACCCACCATGCTTGAAATGGACAGGGACTTTGTTATATTTATAAGTCCAAACCCCGGTGCACCGGGCCCTGCAAAGGCAAGGGAACTCCTATCAGAGGCTGACGTCCCTGCCATGATAATTGGTGACGCTCCAGGTCTGAGGGTAAAGGATGAAATAGAGGAACAGGGACTCGGTTACATCATAGTTAAGGCGGACCCAATGATAGGTGCCAGGAGGGAGTTCCTGGACCCAACAGAGATGGCATCCTTCAACTCCGACGTTATAAAGGTTCTGGCGTTCACAGGTGCATACAGGGTCGTTCAGAACACAATTGATGCCATGATTGCCGATGTTGAGGCTGGAAAGGCTCCTGAACTTCCACAGGTTGTTATAGATACCGACGTGGCTGTTGAGGCAGCAGGATATGAGAACCCATATGCAAAGGCCAAGGCCATGGCAGCATATGAGATAGCCACCAAGGTTGCAGATATAGACGTTAAGGGCTGCTTCATGGTGCAGGATCCAGACAAGTACATACCAATAGTTGCATCAGCACATGAAATGCTGGCCGCAGCAGCCAAACTTGCAGTAGAAGCAAGGGAGATTGAAAAGGCCAACGACACCGTCCTCAGGACACCACACGGTAAAGAGGGCGAAACATTAAGCAAAACTGATCTTCTGGCCAAACCAGAATAGATCAGTTCTGGTTTTACTTTTTTTCTCCCTTTAATATAATTTTAGAGGTCTCAGCTGAAAAGACATCCACACAAGTTTTGAAGTTCCACAGCAAAATGAAGTGGGGATGGAGAGGTTCAGATTAACCTATTCTCCGGAGCTGTATACCAGTTTACCATCCCTGTAGACCCTCAGTTCACCCTCCTGGAATTCTTCCCATTTTTCATTGGTCAGAGGATTGCTTGCGATGATGTAGCCCTCCTGGTCGGGTCTTTTCTCATGGGCAAGGTTTATCTCGTAGTCATCGTCCAGGAGTTTCACTTTATCATAGGGTGCCCTTCGGTGCAGCTGGCAGAGACCATTGTATCCGGCATGGTCATGGTAACAGAAGAGATGCCTGCCATCGGATAGAAGGCAGTTGAATGTTCCGCGCTGGTTTATATCCCGCAGGAGGTCCCATAGCCACCTGTATTCTGATTCATCCTTGAATGTAACCCCCTTTTCGCTGATCTGGTTCATGATATGGCAAAAGGCTATCTCAGAGTCAGTTTCACCTACTGGCCGGTATCTTCCGTCTTCCAGGTTAAATTCTGCATTTAGGGTGCCATTGTGGGCGAATACATATTCTCTACCGTCCCACTCCCTCTGGAAGGATGGGTATCCTTGTGGGAGATCTCTCCACTGCTTTTAGTCCGGACATGGGACATTATGATGCTGGATCTGATAAGGTTATAGCCCTCCATGATCTCCGCCATAATGCTTTTTCTGGATTTTACTGGCTCCTTATACACCTGGACGGATTTGTCCGGATAGAAGGCAAGCCCCCATCCGTGGGGGTTGCGCTCTGATCTCATCCTGAAACCCCTCAAGGAGAAGGATGGCTGCACCTCCTGGTTGAAACACATTCCTAAAAGTTCACACAAAACGTTCACCCCCATTCCAGTTGATAACCGCGATTTGCAGTCCTTCAATGATATGATCATGGCCGGTGAGCCTGATCCTGATACAATATATGTTAAAAAAGGTTAATAAATGTTTACAAATTAAGATTTGATATTATCAGTGAATGGATATACTTGAAGCGTGTCTGATGTTTTCTGGGTCCCCATGGTGGTCTCTGGATGAACATGGCTGAGGCACAATCCACCATGGAGGTGACTCATGTTAATCAATGAAAAAAAGGGGCTTACGGTTGCGTGGAGAGGTGCTTTACTGTTTCAGTGGAGCCGGAATGCCGGCTAAATTATCTGGAACTGGAGTTTTCATCCCATATCCTGTTCCATATTACAATTTGCCCTTCGTGCTTGGAATTTCCCCGTGTTCAACCCGGACAGCGTCCCGGATTGCAAGGGCAAGGGCCTTAAATAGAGCCTCGGCCTTGTGATGGTCGTTCCTTCCCCTCACGGAGGCGTGGATGTTCATGGCTGCAGATACCGCAAGGGACTCAATGAAGTGTCCTATGTTCTGTGATTTCACATCACCTATCACAGCATCATCGAATTCCAGTTCAAGGACCGTATAGGGCCTTCCACTGAGGTCCAGGGCAACGGTTGCAAGGGCATCATCCATTGGGACCATGGCATGGGCCATCCTCCTTATACCGCTCTTATCACCCAGGGCCTCCCTCAGGGCCTCCCCCAGTGTGAGGGCAACATCCTCAACGGTATGATGGTCGTCAACCTCCAGGTCACCCCTCGCCTCAACCTCCAGGTCAAGGAGTCCATGGCGTGCAACTGATTCAAGCATGTGGTCAAGGAATCCGAGACCGGTGTTCACGCTTGATTTTCCACTCCCGTCGATTTCAAGATCCACCTTCACATGGGTTTCAAGGGTTTCCCTCGTCTTCATACTTCTTCTCATAGTTATCATCCCTGATAATTCTTATGGCGCCCTCAGGACACTTACTTGCGCAGATCATGCACTGGTGGCAGAATTCAAGATTTGATGGGGTTGCAGGCTTCCCTCTCTGGATGGTCCATATCTTACCACCCTTGGGGCATGCCTCCCGGCACTCGCCACATGCTGTGCACTTATCTGGATCAACAATTATCTTCAAGTGAACCACTCCCATCTTCATGAAAGGTTAATGCGTTTTGAGATTATGTGAACACCTCATATCTTCAGGACGGTAACAGCAACTGCCTTAAAACCGGCGTAGATCATTGTGCCCAGTTTAAGCTGGAGGTTCCTCTGTGAAGCCGGTGTTATATGGGTTTCAATTTCAAGTCCATCACCGGCGTCCACTCTGACCCTTACGATGTCCCCCTTCATCTCAAGACCTGTCACCCTCCCCCTGATGATGTTCCTCATGCTTGTGACCTGCCTTTCCCTCATCAGGACAACATCGTCGGGTTCAACAAGGAGGATGACCCTGTCCCCGGCGGATACATCCTCTGCACGGGCGGCATCAATGGTGAAACCCCCTACCACAACCCTGAGACCATCCGCTGAAACCTCCTTAACGACACCCTCAAGTTCATTCACAGTTCTCTGTCTTTCGAGGGCCCTCTTTAGTTTAAGGTACTCCTTGATGATCATCAGGCCTGTATCTGTGAGCCTGCTGCCTCCACCACCTCCCCTTCCACCACGCCGGGTCTCCACTATGTTCTCGCCAAGGATATCCTCGACGTTCCGTATGTATGCAAGGGCGCTTCTGTAGGGAATTCCAGCATCCCTTGCTGCAACTGTTATGGAGCCCATCCTGTGGATGAGGTTGAGGAGCTTGAACATTCTCTCATCAACCGGAACTTCAAGATCATTGATGGGGATTCTACAGGCAAATCTCATTGTAGAACCTATGGCGCCGGTTCTTTATATCTTTATGCCATCAACTATCTCGCCCACCGGTCCATCAGATCAGCCATTCTTGCAACTGCACCACTGAGGGGCCCCATCCTTGCACCTAACCTTCGAATGAGCCTCACATCCCTCCTCTCAACACCACCGACAAGGAGAATGCTCAGACCATAAACCAGGGGAGCGAAGATGATGGCTGCAAGGAGGCCTGGGATGTTCTGGGGGAGCAGCATCATGAAACCACCCATAACCCCGGATGCAGTGGCTATCCTGATGAACGCCATCCCTGGAAGCTTCACACCTGTTATCTGTGTGGTCTTCCACAGGATTATGATCATTATAATTAGGGCTGCAAGGGTTGTTGCAAGGGCCCCTCCCTCGATCCCGAGCATGGGTACAAGGGCAACGTTGAGTACAAGGTTTATGATGGTCCCACCCACCAGGACATACATGGGGAGGCGGGGGTACCCTATCCCCTGGGCTATGCTTGATGATATCATGAAGAGGGTGTAGAAGCTCATACCCACCACGAGTATGCTGAGGGCCCCCGCCCCAAAGATGAAGTCCCTCCCAAAGAGGAGTTCAAGGAGGGGCCCTGAGAACACGGCTATACCCACACACATTGGCAGCACAAGGAGGGTCACGACCCGGTAGGACTGGACAATGTAGGTCTCAAGGAGCTTCTGATCCTTCAGGGCGAATGCCTCAGAGGCTGCTGGCAGCACAGCAGTGGCTACAGACATTGATATCACAAGAGGGAGCCTTGCAACAGGATCGGCGGCGGTGTAGTACCCCACCGAGGTTGTTGCCATGAAGTATCCTATTACGAATACGCTTATGTCGTATATGGCCATCTCAGAGAGGGCGGTTATTATGACCGGGATCGAGAAGGATATCAGGGTCTTGACAAGTCCAAGTTCCTCCCTGAGGCCCAGTCTCTTTTCGGGTGGGGCGGGCGGAAAGTAACTGTTTATCAGTCTGCGAAAGATGATTATGGCTGATATGGCTGATGCAAGGAACCCCATGGAGGTGCCAATGACCGCCCCGGCTGCATAGAAACCTGCCATGACGAATACAACAGCCATTGTTATCATGAAAACCTGCTCAACAGCCCTTGTAATCACGACGTATTCCATGCGGTATATGCCCTGAAATGCTCCACGGAATGCCCCAACAATGACACTGAATGGTGTTATGAGGGCAACCGCCTGGAGGGGGTACTGGGCCGCTGGTTTGTGGAAGAAATCATTTGCAAGCCAGGGGGCAGTGAAAAACATGACCAGGGAAAAGGCTATACCCAGGAATATCATCACCTTTAGGGATGTCACAACGACCTGGCGCGCCATCTCCTCCTCATTCAGAGCCCTATGCTGGGCCACGTACTTTGCAATGGCTGGAGGAAGGCCCCCCGCTGCCAGTATCTGGAATATTCCCTGGAAGGGGAGTGTGAGTCCAAGCAAACCGTAGCCCTCGGGTCCAAGCAGACGCGTCATGAGCACCCTGTAGATGTAGCCCCCGACCCTGAACAGGAGGTTGCCTATCATTATAAGGAAACTGCCCTTTAGAAGTTTGGATGTGCCTGAAGATGCCATTGAATCACCAGAAATAAAGAGTTGACGGATTTAAATAAATTCCGAATAAAAAAGAATTTCAGGGTCCTTCAGAGTCCAGGAACCTTTTAAACATGCCCAGGGTCTTTTTGAGGGTTTTGAATCCATATGAGTCCTCTTTAACACCCTCAAGGGTGTCCCTTGACCAGAAACAGGCCCCCAGATTTGCGCCGAAGGAACCTCCACTTACGGGTATGACGCCGTTGAGTATGTAGAAGGTGTGGATCTGCATGAGGGCTGGCTCCTGCCCCCCGCATCTATCACCACCAACAGCTATACCCATACCAACCTTCCCGCGGAGGGAGTCATAGTCTTCAGCACCCAGTGCCCGGCAACGATCCATGATGGCCTTTATCTGGGCGCTGACACCTCCATTGTACACGGGGGTTGCAATTATGATCCCGGCGGCCCTCCGGAGTAGCTCATATAGGGGGAACATGTCATCCTTCAGCACACATTCCTTATTCCTCAGGCAGTAATCACAGTGTCTGCAGGGGGAGATGTTCTTACCCCTCACCGTGAAGAACTCTGTCTCAAGGCCATCATCCTCAAGCATTGAGAGGGCCCTTTCAAGGACATGTTCTGTCGCCTGCCTCCTGGGGCTTCCACATATACCGAGTATCATGCAACCCCCTCCAGTGCTAGATTGCTTCGTCCTCGTCGAGGGGCAGTCTCATGGTGTCGGGGTCCTGGGGCATGTGCTCAAGGAAGTCCTCTGCAGCCCTCCTGACGTCCCTTGATCCTATTATGTACCTGCCAACGACTATTATGTCTGCGCCGCTGTCAAGGGCCTCCTGCATCTTTGAGGGTGTTATTCCCCCTGCCACTGCCACAAGGCCCCTGGGTCCAAGGATCTCCTTTATCTCCCTGATGTTACCCCATTCACTCATTTCACCAAGTTCCTCTCCACGTTCAGCCCTGAGGGTTTCAAGGTCAACGTTTCTGTGGAGAAGAACAATGTCGGGTTTGTATTTGAGTCCCCTGAGTTTATCGACGAAGTTTTCAACGTTCATCATGTCAAGTATGGAGTAGATTCCCTGTTTCTGGGCCTCGTGGATGGCCTTCTCAATGGACTCAACTGTCCCGAGGCCTGATATTGCAACGGCGTCCGCAGTTTCATCTGCAGCCATTTTGACCTCTATCCTTCCAACATCCAGGGTTTTGAGGTCAGCTATTATGAAGGCATCCCTTCTAAGCTCCCTTATCCTCCTGACAACACCCACACCGAATTTCTTGACAAGGGGTGTTCCAGCTTCAAGCAGTATACGCTCCCTGTCAGGAAGGGCGTTGATGATCCTCTCCATCTCCTCCATGCTATCGAGGTCAAGGGCAACCTGCAGGTATGGGGGGTTCCAGAGCCTCACGGCCCTGAAGCCCATTATGGGATGGCTTCCGCGGTCCTTTTCACTGAGGACCTTTCTGACTGATGGGTAACCCTCCATGGCCCTTCTGAGGGCAAGCTTGGTTGCTCCGTAGTTGTACTGGTATATCTTCCTGTAGTCCTCTGCCTCAGGGTGTATGAATACGCTGACTATAACAACCAGGTCTTCAGCCTTTTCCTCGGGGATTATGCCCTCCTCAACGGAATCAGCAACTGCACGTGCCACTGCTGTCTGGGCAGGACCAAATATCTTATCGGCATCCTCAAGGCAGCTCACCGTGACCTTTGGCACGATGAGTGTGGCGGGCTTGGTCATGAGGTTGGGTCTTACGACTGATAGAAGTGGGGTGTGACCCAGTGAAAGGTTTGTGAGACCATTTGCGAAGGCGGCCCCTGCGTTTCCCTCCTTATCCCCTATGATGAGATCTATATGCGCGACTTCATTGCCGCTTCCTATGAGTGCTTCACCTATTCTGTACATTAAAATCCTCCTATGTGGTCTGGTTTCCTGCTGGTTCTTCAGGTTCAGATGTTTCTGTGCTGTTTTCAGCACTGCTTGTGTTTGTTTTTATCTTCTTGGTGGTGGTTTTTGTGTTGTCGGTGCTGACCGGTGCCGGGGATTCATTTGCAAAACTCATATCTGTTGTTGCATTATCTGACCAATCCAGCTGGGTTACATTCTGGTCCTGGGCCCCCAGGTACAGGGCAACATTGAAACCAACCATCAGTGCTATGATGAGAACCATGGCACCGATAACTATGTTCCTGTAGTCCATCAGATCACCTTGATGAGATTGATATAAATTAATTTTAGTGTAGGTGATGATGGTATTTATATCTATTGAAGCGGCCATCACCGTTTCTGGATGGCTCCGGGAGAAAAAAATCAGTAGGGGTGAGGTGGTGGAGGGGTTTAGATTTTACCCTCCAGGTAGTCACCGTATCCCTTAAGGTCGAGGAGGCCATGGCCTGAGAAACTGATAACTATGGTCTTCTCTTCACCGGTTTCCCGGCACTTGCGTGCTTCATCGATTGCCACACTTATGGCATGGCATGTTTCCGGGGCCGGCACAACACCCTCTGCCTTTGCAAACTTGACGCCGCTCTCGAATATGGTGTGCTGGGGAACGGCCCTGGCATTGATCACACCCTCCCTCACGAGGAGTGCGACCTGGGGTGACATTCCATGGTACCTGAGGCCACCGGCATGGACGGATGGGGGTACAAAGTCGTGGCCGAGGGTGTACATCTTGAGGAGCGGGGTCATGCCTGCAGTGTCACCGAAGTCGTAGCGGTACTCTCCGGCTGTGAGTGTTGGGCATGACTTTGGCTCTGCAGCAATGAATTCACAGTCCAGCTTACCATCAAGCTTGTCCTTCACGAAGGGGAAGATGGCCCCCCCGAAGTTGCTGCCCCCTCCAACGCACCCTATCATGATGTCTGGTGTTTCACCTGCGATTTCAAGCTGTTTCTTTGTCTCAAGACCTATTACGGTCTGGTGAAGGAGCACATGGTTAAGTACACTTCCAAGGGAGTAGTAGACGTTTTCTTCCTGGAGAGCCTCCTCCATGGCCTCAGATATGGCTATACCCAGGGATCCGGGATGTTCGGGGTCCTCCTTGAGCATCCTGCGACCAAATTCTGTGTGATTGCTTGGGGATGGTACAACCTCACCACCGTATAGCTGCATTATGGTTTTTCTGAAGGGTTTCTGGTTGAAGGATACTCTGACCATGTAGACCTTGCACTGGAGGTCCATCAGTGAGCAGGCAAGGGAGAGGGCTGTTCCCCACTGCCCTGCACCGGTCTCTGTTGTTAATCTCTCTGCACCATCCTCCCGGGCATAGTATGCCTGGGCTATGGCGGTGTTCAGTTTATGACTCCCTGTGGGGGAATAGTCTTCCCTCTTGTAGTATATCCTTGCCGGAGTGTCCAGCATCTCCTCAAGGCCCTTTGCCCTGAATAGTGGTGTGGGCCTTCCAATCATCTTATAGACGTCCATGACCTCCCTGGGAATCTTTATCCATCTCTCCATGGACATCTCCTGCTCAAGCACTCCCCTTGAGAATACCCTTGGCAGGTTTTCAATGTTCTTCCCACCCTCAGGGTTTTTTGGTTCTGGTAGTGGTGAGGGAAGGTCCGGGTTAATGTTGTACCACTTCTTTGGTATTTCATTTTCATCAAGAACGATCTTATTCATCATATCACCTCATGGCTGGAACTGGTCCCTACTGATGAAATCATCATTTCCATGCAGTAAGATATCTTTAAAGAACTATTTAAAACTTTACTGTACATATATGTACATCAAAGGGAATGGTTAATAAACAGTGATGAGATATGTTTCCCACATGAAAATACTTGCAGTTGATGTGGGGGCCGGAACCCAGGATATAATGTACCATGACACGGGGATCGACAGGATAGAGAACTCCCTGAAGATGGTAATGCCCTCACCAACAAGGATAATTGCAGGGAGAATCCGGGGGATCAGTGGCGATGTCTTTATCAGTGGACAGACAATGGGCGGGGGCCCGGTTACAGGTGCAATACTTGAACACATCGGAGCCGGAAACCGGGTGGTCATGACACCTGAAGCAGCCAGGACAGTCAGGGATGATCCTGAAAGGGTCATGGCCATGGGAATAGAGATATCAGAGGAAAACCCGGGACTTCAGAGCATTGAATTCAGGGACGTAGACCTTGAGGCCATAAGAGGGGCACTTGCATGCTTTGACGTTGATCTGGACTTTGATGTGCTGGGTGTTGCTGTACAGGACCACGGGGCCGGGGGTGATATGGGTGATAGGAACTTCAGATTCATGAAGATCAGGGAGAAATTATCCGTACCCATCCCCCCGGAGGAGTTCTCCTACCTGGGAGACGTCCCTGAGTACTTCACAAGGATGAAGTCCATTGAGAAGGCCATCAGACACCCCACCCTCATCATGGATTCAAAGTTCGCCTCAGTGACCGGGGCACTCATGGATCCTGCAGTCAGTTCAGATGAGCCGATTGTCGTGGTGGACGTGGGAAATGGACACACCCTGGCAGCCAGCATCCTTGAAGGGAGGATACATGGTGTCATGGAGCACCACACCCGCATGCTCTCACCGGCTAAACTCGAGGACTTCATTATAAGGCTCTGCCTGGGTGAGCTGACCCACGGTGAAATCCATGGAGATGGCGGTCACGGTGCCCATGTCATTGATGCTGTTGGCGAACCGGTCAAGGTGGTTGCAACCGGTCCCCAGAGGGGCATACTTGACGGTATAGACCTTGATGTCCACCATGCAGCACCGGCGGGGGATGTTATGATGACAGGACCCGTGGGTCTCATAAGGAGTATTGAGTATAGGGTGAGTTGATGTTTGTGTTGTTTTGCTGGAGTATTGAGTACAGGGTGATGGGATGATCAGGATAGACCCCCACATACACAGCGTATATTCTGGTGATGCGAGGGGAACCCCCAGGGAGATCCTCAGGAGGGCCTCAGCCGTGGGTCTTGATGCGGTGGCAGTTGCAGACCACAACACAATGAAGGGATCAATAATCGCCCTCAAGGAGTC
>Ga0116168_1001561_pt1 | contig 16810 bp, 14 predicted proteins | sample AD_UKC129_MetaG_FD_89795 | JGI IMG/M metagenome (GOLD analysis project Ga0116168, IMG submission 89795) | Active sludge microbial communities of municipal wastewater-treating anaerobic digesters from Canada - AD_UKC129_MetaG | ecosystem: Engineered > Bioreactor > Anaerobic > Digestate | place...
ATAGTTTTTAAGATGGAACGATGGAAAAAATCAGCACTGATTTATGAAGGAAAAATCGTTAATCTCAGAACGGGTTATGTTTCACTGGAAGATGGTAAGACAGCCTTTCGTGAGGTGATAGAACATCCCGGTGGGGTATGTATTGCTGTGCTGGATAAGGAACAGGTTGTTTTGGTTCGGCAATTTCGAATTGCGATTGGGAAGTATATCTTAGAAGCACCTGCTGGCAAGATGGAAGGTAATGATGACCCGATGGAACGAGCAAGGAAAGAACTGGAAGAAGAAACAGGTTATAAGGCAGGTGTATTTGAGTATTTAGGTTCTGCCTATTCTTCCGTAGGGTATTGTTCGGAGATTATCCATTATTACTTTGCAACGGATTTGGAATTTGTAGGAACAAAACCGGATGAGGATGAAAATATTGAGATTGTAAAAATTCCTATTTCTGAGGTTGAGGAAAAACTAAAAACCTTTCAGTTTGATGATAGCAAGACCTATATTGCTTTGCAGGCTATGTTTTATCGCTTAAAAGAGAAAAACTTTTATAAATAGAAGAGTTTATTTTGTTACTTTTTCCGCTTCGATACCAACAGTAATGGATACTTCATCACCAATTTGGGAAGGTAAGTATTTTACCATTCCAAAATCACTCCTTTTAATTGTAAAAACGGCTTCAAAACCAAGACGGTCTTCGTTATTTCTTCCTTTTCCACTGCCGACCAATCGTGCTTCAAATTCAATCGGTTTATCCACACCCAGCAGAGTTAAAACCCCCTTAATACGATAGCGATTTTCGTCAGTCCGTTCCCAGGAATTGCTTTTAAACTTTGCTTCTGGGAATTGCTCCACATTAAAAAAGTCTGCACTGCGAAGGTGCTCATCGCGTTTATCATTGAGTGTATTTACACTTGCCGTTTTAATAGTAACTTCAATAGAAGATTTATCTGTATTTTCTGCATTAAATTGAATAGTTCCGGAAATGTCTCCAAAGGCACCATACGCAGGACTGATGTTCAAATGCAATACACGGAACCATACGGATGAGTGTGTTGGGTCTATTTGATAAGTATTAGTCTCTGCATGAGAGGTAAGAGTTTGAATGCTTATAAAAAAGGTCAATCCAATCAATATTCTGGAAATAGTTCTCATATTAAATTCCTTCTTTGTTTACTTATAAAACGAAATTATTTCAAAATATATTTCATGGGTGTTATTAAATTATGAGACAAAAATAAAAATACCCCATTCCTCAAAAGAGGATGGGGTATTCTTTTTTATTTAAGACTTAGAACTTGTTTTGTTAACTGGCTTCAAACAGAGCCATGATATTTGCCATAGCTTGATTAATAGGCTGTTTCGTTGGATAGCGAATAAATTCTACATGTCCATCTAAGTACAGAATATTGCAACCACCGGGGATATGATTAAAGAGCGCTGTTGTTCCTGCTGCTCCTAATTGGTCAAGCATGATGAAAATTTCACTTTGTGCTTTCGATGTTGCAGCAGGATTATTAATGTCGGTGATGAGGAATCGTTCGATACCTTCACGGAGACGGTATACAGTATTTGAACCACCATTCCCATAGCCCGTAAGTAAAGAACCACTTACATCACCATCAACGGCGGAATTCAGGTCTGCTATCTGAGCCGGTGAAGGTTGACTATGAGATGAAGCGGCTTGAATTGCTGCGACGCCATTAGGGTGGTTTAATGCCATTTGAGCAATTGCAAGCGGTAATTGAGCCGGAACGGGTTGGTCGCCTGTTAAATTAACATTCCCAATTAGATTGACAAATAATTGAACCTCGGAAGGCAGGGAACCAATCGGGACAAGGTCGTTTGGATTATCTCCCATCTTATCAAAAACCCAACCAAAATAGGCATAACTGGCATCTATTACATTGACCCCAGTTCCACCGCCAAGATAAAAGCCAAAATGAAAATCGTCTGGCGTAATTCCTAATGAAGGGAAACTATCTCCTTTCAATGTGTCTTTTACCGTATCTTGGGCATCCGATGGACAAATTACGATTGATGGGTCGGTTAAGTATTCAGGATAAATCGCTTTCACTTTTGGACCAGCGGCAATGAACAAATTCCACTCACCGTTGTCATCTCTTGGTGCTGCCTCTAATTCAAGTGGAGGGAATCGTTCACCTTTGGATTCGTTTGAATACATCTTAAAAACGAGTCCCCATTGTTTTAAGTTGTTCTGGCAACTGGAACGGCGTGCTGCTTCACGAGCACGGGCTAATGCCGGCAGTAAAATTGCCGCAAGAATACCTATGATTGCTATAACGACAAGCAATTCAATCAATGTAAAACCTGTTTTTTTCATAATAATATCCTCCTATACCTTAAAAAAGTAATTATTGTTATTGTTAGCTTATTTTTTATTTTTATTCACCTCCTTTCTAATTATTACTATAAAAATTATAATACTATTTACAATATTTGTCAATATAAATTTTGACATATTAATATTTATTTGATTATCTATGAAATAGGGGTAACAGATTTATATTTCTTTTCTCTTTTAATGGGTGTATCTTTTTATGTAGGAAGATAGGGAGTATAAATATATCTTATGACACGAATGCATGAACATTAAACAAAATTTTCTATTTGTTCTAATTTGTATTATTTGCGTTATTCGTGAAGAAAATTTAAGAAGTGGGGATATTTTCATCTATCCTAAAAGATATGTTTAACCTATGTTGCACAGATTTTCAAGTCAAATAATACAAAGTTCAAACCTTTCCTATTTCCCATAGTTTTTTATATTACATTACAATCTATTGGAACTCGATACCCTTCTTCTTTTGGCTGGCTGTCATATAAAAGATGATAAGAAATCACTATGGCATTAAGAAGCAGTGAATATAGACATAATATTTGCCACAGGTTGATTAACAGGTTGTTTCGTTGGATAGCGGATGAACTCAACATGTCCATCGAGGAAAAGAACATTGCAACCACCGGGGATATGGTTAAATAATGTGACGGTCCCGCGGGCACCTATCTGGTCAAACATAACAAAGATATTACATTGTGCCTGTGCGGATGCAGAAGGATTATTAATATCGGTTATTAAAAACCGTTCAATTCCTTCACGAAGTCTATAAACGATATTTGAGCCTCCGTTACCAAAACCTGTGAGTAATTCCCCTGAAATATCACTATCAATAGTTCGGTAAAGGGCTGTAATCTGTGCAGGTGTTGGTTCCCCATGATTTCGTGCAGTATACATAGCTGCTACGGCATCTGGACTATTTAAAATCATTTGAGTAAAAGCGTAAGGGAATTGAGCAGGAACTAATAAATCCTCTTCAAGAGTTCCCTGTCCAAGAAATTGAATAAGTAAGGTTACTTCTGGTCGTAACTCACTAACCCTCAATAAATCTGAGGGATTATCTCCGGATTTATCAAATACCCACCCTAAATATGCATAGCTTGCATCTATCATATTTACGCCATATTCGCTATGTAAGTGAAAACTGATATGGAAATCATCAGGGGACAATCCCAAAGCCTGTGCCACTTGTGGTTCTAAACTTACCGCTTTTAAGGATTGAATAGTTTGTTTTGAGTCCGAAGGACAGATAATTATAGATAAATCGGTTAGATATTCGGGATAAACTGTATCTACTTTGGGTCCTACATTAAAGTAATTGCTATATATACCATAATAATCATTTCGTTCTGCTTCTACATCCATCGGCGGGAATTTTCCACCATTGGATTCATTAGCATACATCTTAAAAATCAGTCCCCATTGTTTCAGGTTGTTTTGACAACTGGAGCGACGAGCTGCTTCACGGGCACGGGCTAATGCGGGTAGTAGTATTGCAGCAAGGATACCTATTATAGCAATAACAACAAGTAATTCAATTAAAGTGAACCCTTCTTTTCTCATGATAATGTCTCCCAAATAAAATAATAAATTTTTCTTTATATATAATAATATTAATTAAATTGGAATTCAATATTTTTTATAATTAATCGAAATATTTTTTTTTACTATTTTTTTCTTAATAGATTATCTATATCCTATATGTAATCAATTTTTATTTCGTAAATTTATTTCCTATTATTCTTTTGTGTTCTTTTTTTGAAGCATATCGGTTGTTGGCACATTAGTTGCGGGGCTTAACAGTCGAGGACAAGACAGTTACTAGGTTTCTTGAAATGAAAATAGCACAAGCGTTGAATGTTCTCTATAATTAGTAAAATAAAGTTTAGTTTCTTTGATTGACAAATGTGTTTTTTTATGATATTATACAATATATTGTATTTCTATATATTGTATATAAAGGTTATGCTATGTATAATTATAATCACATAAATAAAAAAAGAGTTGCTTTCTCTCTATTTTTTCTTATCATCAGCATACTTTTATTTATAGCCATTACTTTTAATCCAAAAATTCATTCGGGGAAGGATGCCAGTATCGCAATAGATAATGTTCCCTTTGTATCGGCAATTGTATTATTAACTCAAAATATTATTTATAACTTTTATTTAGGTTTCGGCATAGCCATACATTTCCTTTATATAATATTATTTCTGTGGGCAATTACCATGTGGGATAATCGGTGTCCGTTCCCAATTATTCAGAGAGGTATAGGAATATTTTTATTATTGCTAAGTATCTCTACTTTTTCGCAGGCGTATTTTTTGTTCTGGGATGGGAAATTAGCAAAGGGGAATAGTGTTGGATATAGTATTGTTTCGGATATATTGGTTCCTCATTTAGGTGTTTTTCCTTCTTTCATTACTTCGTTTATGTTTATTATTGCAGGAACTATTTTGTCTCTGGATTGGATTTTTATTTTTTTTCTTTGGTTGGTGTTTTACTCCTTTATTTATTTCTTAAATCTCATAAAAAGGCTATTTATATTGACAAAGCATGGGATTGAATGGATTAATACAAATATTATTTCTCTGGAGCAATACACGCTTGTAACAGAACCCTCTTCCATTCAATTGCAACTTCCCTTAAGTAGTAGAAATGAGGACTATCCCAACTTTCAAGCCAAAGTAAATACGGATACTTCATGTCTGCCAGATTTGCCTTTAACAGAAGTAGAGCAAGAAGTCCCTGAAATGTTTTCACAATCAGCTTCAACAGTCTCTACACCCCCGAAGAATGTAATGGGAAGTAATAACCGATTAAATAATGAAACAATTATTCCTGACCTAAAAATAGGCAAGGACTCAACAAAAGATGTTAAAGAAAAGAAGGGTAGTTTTTGGAATTTATACGGAAAGGAAAATAAAGAGTTAACAAAGAATATTCCAACAGTTTCCTGTATATCATCCGAAGAACCTATTCGTTCGGGGCGTCCTTCTCAACATAAATCGAACAAGATACAAGCAGTAATAACAGCACCTGAGTATCCGTCGCAATATACCAAGCCACCTCTAAGTTTATTAGATGAACCTGTTCCTTTTGAAATACCTAATTATAACGAGCAACTTCAGGAACGGGCAGAAATTTTAATAAAAACATTAGAACGATTTGGAGTGAAGGCACGAGTTACGGGAATTACACACGGTCCAACAATTACAAGGTATGAATTAGAACCCGAACCAGGAATAAAAGTAACACGGTTTTTATCTCATGCGGATGACATAACCCTTGCATTGAAAGCAGACCGTGTTCGTGTAGAAGCACCTATTCCGGGAAGGGGCAAGGTAGGTATTGAGGTGCCTAACCCGGTTCGTGAGCAGGTATTATTGAGAGAACTTATAGAAAGTTATGCATTAATGAAACATCGAGGAAGATTGCGGTTACCCTTAGGTAAGGATATCACAGGCGAAGTCAAAGTTGTTGACCTGACACAAATGCCGCATCTTCTTATTGCAGGTGCTACAGGTTCAGGGAAGACCGTTTTCGTAAAAGCATTACTTGCAAGTTTACTATTCCAATATACACCCGATGAATTGCGATTAGTTCTGATTGACCCGAAGATGGTGGAATTTTCCATATTCAATGATATTCCTCATTTGTTGGAGCCGGTTGTAACCGACGCCAAGAAAGCAGGCGAAGCGTTGGATATTCTTGTAAAAGAAATGGAACGCCGATATACACTTTTTGCCAATACGAATACTCGCAATTTAGAGATTTACAATCAGAATGTAGAAAACGGGCAGCTGGAAATTTACGAAGAAGGAGACAGGGATTTATTTTCAACACCTATAAAAGTTGTCCGCAAACTTCCTCATATCGTTTGTATCATTGATGAGTTAGCCGACTTAATGATGCTCCAGCGGAATGCCGTTGAAAGTGCGATAGCACGACTTTCCCAATTAGCCCGAGCGGTAGGTATTCATTTAATTGTAGCGACACAAAGACCCTCTGTAGATGTAATCACAGGTGTAATTAAGGCCAATTTCCCTGCCCGTATTTCATTTCAGGTTTCCTCCAAAATTGATTCCCGTTGTATCTTAGATACGATAGGTGCTGAAAAGTTGATTGGGCATGGTGATATGTTATACCATAATGCTGGGTTACCGAAGCCGATGCGCATTCAGGGTGCGTTTGTTAGTGATGAAGAGATAGAAGCATTGGTAAATTATTTGAAATCACAGGCACCACCGCAGTATCTTAATTGTATTGGTTTTGATAACTCGAAGAAGAAAGAAGCCGAGTCGTCTTTTGACGATGATGACCCTTTATTTGAGGAAGCGGTTCGTATTGTTCGAGAGACAAAACAAGCATCGGTTTCATTGCTTCAGCGTCGGTTGAGAATTGGGTATGCGCGCGCCGGACATTTGATAGATATGATGGAACTGCGAGGAATTGTAGGTCCTCACCGAGGAAGTAAGCCGCGTGAGATTTTACATATGTCTTCAGATAATGAGGATGAAATTGAAGGACAAACAGATTATAATAATGAAGAGATAAATCCTTCCGATGAGGAAGATAATGAATATGGATAAGGGACAAAAAAAATTTGGAGATAAATTAAGAGAACAGCGGGAATTGTTAGGGCTGTCTATCCAGCATGTATTTGAACAAACCCGCGTTCCTATTCAATATATTAAAGCATTTGAAAATGAAGAATTTGAATTATTAGCCAATAATCCCAACATTAGGGCTTTTATCTATTCCTATTGCCAGTTTATCAATATAGACCCAAGACCGTATTACGATTTTTATTTAGAATGGTTGCGAAATCAACGCATTTCCAATGAACCCAAAAAAATATCTCCCCTCGATATACCCCGAGGAAATATAGAATTACCACCCTGGTTAGAACCGTTAATTACATGGGGGATTGTTTGTGCTGTGCTTGTTTTATCCTGGCTTGCCTATTCCTTCTTCACTCAACCTATTCGTGAAGACCCTTCATTAAAAGTGAATGCTGGAACTGTTGAAGCACCGGTAGTCCATTTTAATGAAGATTTTTAATTTTATAACAAAGTAACAGCACAGTTATTATGAAAATAAATTTGCCCAATCAGCTTTCTATCGCACGATGTATTCTTGCTATTATTTTTGTTTTTTTCATGTCCTTTACTCATTGGATACCTTTCGCAATTGCTTATATCATCTTTATTATCGCAGCAATCACCGATTATTGGGATGGGAAAATTGCACGGCAGACAAAAAGTATTACAAAATTTGGACAATTAATTGACCCTATTGCTGATAAAGTATTAATGGTTGCTGCATTTGTAATGATGATGAAGTTGGAAGAATTGAAAATCCCCGGTTGGTGTGTTGTAATTATTTTTGCCCGTGAATTTTTAGTTACAGGAATTCGAACCCTTGCGGCGGCGGATGGTACCATTATCCCTGCAGACCCATGGGGCAAATTGAAAACGGTGCTCCAGATGACTTATGTAATAGCCTTTCTTTTTTTAGCCACAGCAAGAAGATTTTTTTTAGATGTCTCGTTCTCTTTTATGCCTGAAAATATGATAAAATTATATGACCCGTTGTTAGGGAAAACATCATTGGTGTTCATGATGTTTATTGCCATATATACTCTTTATTCCGGATGTGAAATCTTATGGAAAAATTGGGAAAAACTGAAACTGGACTAAATCCTTCACAACCTCATATTAATATAGAGAAAGAAGAAGTTATGTCTAAAGTCATAATTGATTTAGATGCTTATCGCAATAATCTTCAGGTGGTAAAAAATCTTGTAGGTTCTTCCGTGCGAATTATTGCCGTGGTAAAAGCCAATGCTTACGGACATGGGCTTGTTCCCGTCTCAAAATGTGCTGAAAAATGGGGAGTGAACATGCTGGCGGTTGCCAATATCGAAGAAGGTATTACTTTGCGAGAGAATGGGATAAAGATACCTATTCTTGTTTTACTTCAACCTCATGATGATGAATTGCCTGCACTTATTGAATACAATCTTACCCCGCTACTATCAGAGGTGGAAGTTGCGAAGAAAATTTCCGAATTAGCAACTCGTGTTAAAAAGAACATTTCTATTCATTGTAAAATTGACACAGGAATGGGTCGGCAGGGCTTTAGCATGGATACTGCCATAAAAGATATAAAAGGTGTCGTTTATCTGCCCCATATTGATATTGAAGGTGTAGCTACTCATTTTCCCTGTGCCGATGAAGAAGATGATGTCTTTACGGAAAATCAGATACGAATCTTTTCAAAACTATTAAATGACCTTGAACGGGAAGGTATTCCGTTTGAATTTGCTCATGCGGCAAATTCTCCCGCAATAATAAATTATCCCAAGAGTTATTTTGAAGCGGTTCGTCCTGGATTAATGACCTATGGGATATGGCCTGTAAAAAAGAAAGCAGAACGAAGTATATTAAAGCCCGTTCTTCGTTGGGAAACACAGATAACTCAGGTCCGTTCAATACAAGCCGGCTCGTCTATTGGCTATGGTAAAACATTTGTTTGTGACCGTGATATGGATGTTGCTGTAGTGCCTGTAGGTTATGCAGATGGTTATCGAACTCAATTGTCCAATAAAGGGGAAGTGCTTATTCATGGGACTCGTTGCCCTGTACGCGGAAGTGTTTCTATGGACCAAATTGTTGTCGAACTGAAAACCCAAAAATCTGTAAAACGCGGAGATACCGTTGTTTTAATCGGCAAAGATGGAAATGAAGAAATTCAGGCAGAGGAATTAGCCCAAAAAACAGGGACTATTGTTTACGATATACTAACAGGTATTGGACCCCGGGTACTACGCACATATATAAATGGTGGCGATGAAGAGCAAAGGGAGAATGCATAAGTGCCCGAACATTATTATATAGATGGCTATAATCTCCTACATGTTTTGTTAAAGAATAAAAAGACAAAACAAGCCAACCTTGAAGAACACAGAAACCAATTAATACATCTTTTGCAAGATTTTGCATCTCTTACAGGAAGCAGAGTAACTGTGGTGTTTGATGGCAATTCTCCGGAAGATATCCGCCCTTTTTTCCCAAAAAAAACTTCATCGGCAGAGTATAAATTTGAGATACTCTTTTCTTCACAAAATTCGGATGCAGACAGTCTCATAGAGCATTGCATTTATAGAGAAACCCATAAAGAAAATATATTTGTTGTTTCATCAGACCATGCATTGAGACAGGTATGCGTCGGAATGGGTGTGTTTGTTATGCAGCCTGAACGGTTTATCAAATACTATCACCAAACACAACAATCTACAAAAATTTACAAACATTCCTTTTTCAGTCCCCTACCTCTTGAAACACCTTTACGCGAAAAACTACAACCTTTTTTAGATTCTATTTCAGACCCTAATAAACAATAGGGTATTTTCTACGATAAAGAAAAAAAGAAATGTAAAATAAATCGCAAATCTTTTATCAAACTATATTAAGAGTGATGATTGCATGATAATCCTTCTTCATGTTTCAAAGAACCTTGAAGGAAAAGGTCAAGGGCTGTCTTTATATTTTTTTCGGATGTGATTATAATATTTATGCCAGCCGATTCAAATCTACTTTTCATACCATATCCCATTCCACCCGAAATAACAACATCCATATTTGCAAATTCCCGAGCTACTTTCTCATGCGTATCTACGGAATGATTGTGCTCATGAGAATGTTCCTGTGCAGGGTCTTCATTGGTAGTATGTTGAACATGTCCTGTAATCGTATTTGGAAGATATTCCTCACTTACGACCTTGCCATCTTTAATTTCAAAAATCATAAAGCCCTTAGAGCGTCCAAAATGAGCAGATATTTTTTCTTTATCATTTGTTGGAAAAGCAATTTTCATAATTATCCCTTTCTAATTTAATAAATGTTTTGTCTGTTTATTGCTCGTTTTTCCTTATTTCAGAGACATGAACTAGATTGCCTTTTGCATTGCGGTAGAATGCATGAGGCCCTCTTCCACATCTACATGGACCCACATATCTCATTACGGAAGGTTCTGTGGCTTCATTAGCTGGTGTGTTTTCCAAAGTAGTATCAGGAACTGTTTCTTTCCATCCCCATCCCTGGAAACCTCTACCAGCCCATCCCTGGAAACCTCTACCAGGACGGAATTGTCCACGATTATTAAATGGATTACCGAAACCTCTTTGTGTTCTCATTGTAAATCTCCTTATAGTTAACATTGTTAAAATTATTGTTTGTTTGTATTTTCATATTGATTAGACTCCAAAAAATGAGCCCTTTTTTTACAATGTCTATGGCAATGCTGACCATAGCCACGACCTTTTTGCTTGCAAACAAAATTTACAGGACCGCCAGCTATTCGAATGGGTTTCCCTTCTACAATGGCACCGGCAACTTTTTTTCGTGCCTGCTCAATAATTCGGGAAAATGTCGGACGAGACACCCCCATCTTCTGTCCTGCATCCTCGTGATACATTCCTAAATAATCAGCAAGGCGGAGTGCTTCAAACTCATCAAGAGAAAGAATAACAGGTTCTTTTTCCGTACCTTCCTGTTCAAAAGGAACGAATTCCTCAACAGGAGGGCATGAATTTAATCTTCTTGGACAATAAGGTCTTGCCATTAAAACTCCTTAAAATGTCAATGTCATTAGTTCATTATGAACCTATGTTCATAATTATAACGCAATTTTACATCAAAAGTAAACACGATTAGCAAATATTTTGGCAATTTCTGTCAATAAATAAATAAAATATTAGATAAATTTGTTAGTATAATTAAATACATACATAAGAATTTGTAAAGTTGAATAACAGGGGATGTTATATATGAGTCATTCGGAACCTGAAAATGAGATACGGGAAGAAGTAAATACAATGAGTTTTCCAGATGAAGAATGGATAGATGCATTAAAAGCCTATCTCGAGGAACGAGGTCCTCAGGCGACAGCCAATTTGGTTCGTCGGCTGCAGGATTACACCTACCTTTTAGGTATTCGCAAACCCTGTTCCGCAACTACACCGTATGTGAATACCATTCCTGTTTCAGAACAACCCGAATATCCGGGTAATCGTGAATTAGAACGAATTATTAAGTCTTATATCCGCTGGAATGCCATGGCTATGGTAGTTCGTGCTAATCGTGAAGCAGAGGGAATCGGAGGACATATATCTACTTATGCTTCCGTAGCTACCTTATATGAGGTAGGGTTCAATCATTTTTTCAAGGCACGAACCGAAGACTACGGCGGTGATTTGATTTATTTTCAGGGACATGCGGCACCGGGAATATATGCACGGGCTTATTTGGAAGGAAGACTTTCCGAAAATGACCTGAAAAATTTCCGACGGGAATTAAGTAAAGGTGGTGGTTTACCATCCTATCCCCATCCGCGTCTTATGCCTGGGTTCTGGCAATTCCCAACGGTATCTATGGGATTGGGTCCCATTATGGCGATATATCAAGCACGGTTTAATAAATATTTGGAAAATCGCGGTTTGAAGCCCAAAAATGGCGGGTATGTCTGGGCTTTTTTAGGTGATGGAGAAACGGACGAGCCGGAGGCCTTAGGTGCTATTAGTTTAGCCAGTCGCGAAAAATTAGATAATCTTATATTCGTTATCAATTGTAATTTACAGCGTTTGGATGGTCCTGTTCGCGGGAATGGGAAAATCATACAGGAATTAGAAGCCATGTTTCGTGGAGCAGGCTGGAATGTGATAAAGGTTATCTGGGGTAGTGATTGGGACCCTCTGTTTGAGAAGGATGAACAGGGGCTGTTAGTAAGTGCATTAGGCGACATTGTAGATGGTGAGTATCAGAAGTTTTCGGTTTCGTCCGGTGAGTATATTCGCAAGAAAATGATAGAACACGAACCGCGTCTGGCTCCGTATCTCGAACAGGTTTCGGATATACAATTGCGTCAATTGCGTAGAGGGGAGCATGACCCGATAAAGGTGTATGCGGCTTATTATCATGCTCTACAAACACAAGGGGCACCCACAGTAATATTAGCAAAGACAATCAAAGGATATGGACTTGGCGAAAGTGGAGAAGGAAAGAATATAACCCATCAGCAAAAGAAACTCAATGAAGATGAATTGCGTGAATTTCGGGCACGGTTTGGTATTCCGGTGTCGGATGATGAAATTGCCTTTGCTCCGTTTTGTAAACTTCCAGAAGACCATCCTGCCATGATATATCTACAAGAGCGACGCAAGGCATTAGGAGGTTATTTACCCCATCGTGAGGTATTGGCACCTCCCTTATCTGCTCCAGAAAATGAAGTTTTTGACGAATTTTTCAAAGGCACACCCCGCCCTGTTTCTACGACAATGGCATTTGTTTCTATTTTGAGAAAATTATTACAACATGAGCGAATTGGCAAGTTGATTGTTCCGATTGTGCCCGATGAAGCACGCACTTTTGGAATGGAAGGATTATTCCGTCAGATAGGGATTTATTCCTCACAAGGACAAAAATATGAGCCCGTAGATTCCGAATCGGTTTTGTATTATAAAGAAGCGATAGACGGGCAAATTCTCGAAGAAGGTATTTCGGAAGCGGGTTCTATGGCTTCTTTTATTTCCGCAGGCACTGCTTATGCAAGCCATGGGATTAATACCATTCCGTTTTTTATTTTCTATTCCATGTTTGGATTTCAGCGGATTGGCGATTTAATCTGGGCGTCTGCGGATATGAAAGTGCGGGGATTTCTTGTAGGTGGCACTGCAGGTAGAACAACCCTGGCCGGAGAAGGACTGCAACATCAGGATGGACACAGTCATCTGCTTGCAATGTCTGTTCCCTGCCTTCGTGCATACGACCCTGCCTATGCTTATGAAATAGCGGTTATCGTGCAAGAGGGTATTCGTAGCATGTATGAAAAACAGGAGCCGGTTTTTTATTATTTGACTGTTGGCAATGAGAATTACACCATGCCCCCTATTCCTGCGGGTAAGAAAATACGCGACGGGATTATTAAAGGATTATATTTATTACAACCTTCTTCTCTGAAGAAATCAAAGGCGAAAATAAATCTATTAGGTAGTGGTTCGTTACTTAATGAGGCGTTAAAGGCACAGACCGTTCTGGAAGAAGAATTTAATATTTCAGCGGATGTGTGGAGTGCTACAAGTTATAAAATGCTCCGTGAAAATGCCCTCGAAATAGAACGGTGGAATACACTTCATCCGACATCCGCAAAGAAAGTCCCGTATGTGACGGAATGTTTAGATAATAAAGCCATTGCTACCATTGCCGTTTCGGATTATGTAAAATTGGTGCCGGACAGTATATCCCGATGGGTTCCTCATAAGTTTGTATCATTAGGAACGGATGGTTTTGGCCGTTCAGATACACGAGAAGCCCTGCGTGATTACTTCGAGGTAGATAGCCGTTATATCGTATTGTCCGTTTTGTTTACATTAAGTCAGGCAAAGAAAATAACAGCAGACACCGTTAAAAAATATATGCGGGATAATGATATCCCTGCGAATAAAGTATTTCCTTTAGATGTGTAAAACTAAATTTATATAAAAAAGGAACTAAACATGTCTAAAGAATTTCGACTTCCATCGTTAGGTGAGAATATTTCTGAAGCAACTATCGGTAAAATTCTTGTTAAGATAGGGGATACCATTAAAAAAGGGCAACCTGTTTTGGAAATAGAAACGGATAAAGCGGTTGCAGAAATCCCATCTACTTTGGATGGAAAGATAATGGAAATCCATGTGAAAGAAGGGCAGAAGGTAAAGCCGGGGGTTTTAATTTTTACCATGGAAGAAAAAACAGCGGTAGGAGCGGTATCCTCCGAAGCTCCGACATCACCACCTATTGAAGAAAAAGCACCTGCCGTAAAAAAAGAGATGCCCGTTTCTACTCCAGTTGAAAAAACTGTGCCGTTGCGACCCCCTTTGGTTACTGGAGTGTCTGGACAAAAGGCAAAATCAGATATTCCCATTCTGGCTTCCCCTTCGGTTCGTAGATTAGCACGCGAATTAGGGGTTTCCCTTGAAGAAGTTCCTGCGTCTGACCCATCAGGAAAAATCTCTGCGGAAGATGTTATGGCCTATCACAAACGGATAACAGAAGGAGGCACAATTTCACAGCCCGAACCGATATCCGTTATTACAACGGAAGAGACAACCTCTATCCAGATAAATGCCTCAACCGCAAAAGATTCATGGGGTCCTATTCTCGTTGAACCTATGACTACTATTCGCAAGAAAACAGCCGAGCAAATGATGCGGAGTTTATCTATCCCACAGGTAACTCATTTCGACAAAGCCAATATCACACAATTAGAACAACTTCGTGAAACGTGGGCTAAAAAAATCCAGTCCGCTGGCGGAAGATTAAGTATTTTGATATTTACATTAAAAATTGTGGCAGAAGCATTAAAAAAATTCCCAAAATTTAATTCCAGTATTGACCTTGAAAAGGAACAAATTGTTTATAAAAAATATTATCATATTGGGGTTGCTGTAGATACGGAACATGGGCTTTTAGTGCCTGTTCTGCGAGATGTAGATAAAAAATCTATTAAAGAAATTTCCATTGAATTGACCCAATTAGCGGAAAAAACGCGACAGCGAAAATTATCGCTGGAAGAATTGCAAGGAGCAACATTTACTATTAGCAATTTAGGAGGATTAGGCGGTAATGGCTTTACACCGATAGTAAACGCCCCTCAGGTGGCTATTTTAGGTATGTCCCGTTCGAGTATGGAACCTGTATATCAGAATGGGAACTTTGTCCCACAACTCATGCTACCTTTAAGTCTGTCGTATGACCATCGCGTTATTGATGGTGCCGAATCGGCTCGGTTTGTGCGGTGGATTTGTAATGCACTTGAAAATCCATGGAATATATTTTTTGAATAATAGGAATTAAAAATAAAAGGAGGTTTTATGCCCGAAGTAATTCAAACACAGGTTGCTGTTATAGGTGCAGGTCCCGGTGGTTATGGATGTGCCTTTATGTGTGCCGATTTAGGGCTACAAACGGTTCTAATCGATGTAGAAAAAAATCCCGGTGGGACATGTCTCTACCGGGGTTGTATTCCGACAAAAGCCCTACTTTATGTGTCCCATGTGATTTCTAATGCGTTAGAGGCGGAAAAATTCGGCGTTCACTTCCAGAAGCCTAAATTGGATATTGATGAAATACGGAAGAATGTGCGGGGGGTGGTTGAACACTTAACCGGTGGATTGGGACAACTGACTCGATTACGGAATATTCATTATATTCAGGGAAGAGCCAGTTTCCTGGATTCAAATACATTAGAAGTATTCCTGATGGATGGACGGGAATTACGCATTAACGCAGAATATACGGTTATTTCCGCGGGTTCAAGACCTGCCCTATTTGGACAGCCGATTGAGTCTCCAGATATTATGAATTCCAATACCGCGGTAAACATAGAAGAGATACCGGAACGATTACTGGTTATCGGTGGTGGATATATCGGATTGGAGTTAGGCACTGTTTATGCCACATTGGGGTCTGAAGTAACCCTTGTAGAGGTTACCGATGGGCTATTACCCGGGGTAGACCGTGATTTAGTGCGTCCTTTAGAGAAACATTTGGAAAAAGTTTTCTATCAAATCCACCTGAAAACATTGGTCAAACAATTAAAACCACAAAAAAAAGGTATTGCCGTTGAACTTGAAGGAGCAGAAATCAAAAAGCCACAACAGATTTTTGATAAAGTCCTTGTATCTGTTGGGAGAAAACCAAACAGCAGTGGTTTGGGCTTAAAAAATACAAATGTAGCTGTGGACGAAAAAGGTTTTATCCGTGTGGATGAACAAAGACGCACGACCGACCCATATATTTTTGCTATTGGCGATGTTGCTGGCGGGATGATGTTAGCCCACAAAGCAACCCACGAAGGAAGAACCGTCGCAGAGGTTATTTCGGGCAAGAATGTTGCCTTTGAGCCTCAAGCCATACCTGCAGTTGTTTTCACAGACCCTGAAATTGCATGGTGCGGACTTACTGAAGGGCAAGCCCATGCTAAAAATATACCTGTTCAAGTAGTCAAATTCCCCTGGTCGGCTTCGGGTAGAGCCATGACCATGTTCCGTGGGGAAGGAGTAACAAAAATGATTACCCATGTGGAAACGAAACAGATACTCGGTTTTGGCATCGCAGGAGCCAATGCAGGCGAACTTATTGGAGAAGCGACCTTAGCAATCGAAATGGGTGCCACACCCGAAGACATTGATTTGACCATCCATCCACACCCGACCCTTAATGAGACCATCATGGAAACCGCAGGCGCCTTCCTCGGTAGAAGTACCCATCTCTATCGCAAACCCCAACAAAAAGAATAACCCACAAACAAACCCACTACCCTTAATTATCAACCATCATCAACCTTCCCCATATCCTCCATCACACCATGCCATATCCGTTCCTTCCGTCCCATGTATCTCTTCCGTCTCAT
>Ga0116168_1001563_pt1 | contig 16807 bp, 11 predicted proteins | sample AD_UKC129_MetaG_FD_89795 | JGI IMG/M metagenome (GOLD analysis project Ga0116168, IMG submission 89795) | Active sludge microbial communities of municipal wastewater-treating anaerobic digesters from Canada - AD_UKC129_MetaG | ecosystem: Engineered > Bioreactor > Anaerobic > Digestate | place...
CATTTAAATTATGTGATTGAGATGATAAACTTGAAGGTTGACCATCAAATTCCAAAACTACTAATTTTGTTTTACTATTTCCACCGTTAGGATTAGCAGGGAACAAAAGAGCATAATATTTACTATCACTTACAGTAAAATTAGCTGCTTTTGAACTTTGATGATTACTGTTCGGACAAGTAATAAGAGTAGAACTGTTCAAAGTTACAGCTTCATCATTTGTTCCATCTCCACCCCAGCTATACCAAGCACCACCACTCCTCTCCCTTTCAATAATTCTGAAATAGAAATTGCCTGATGAGATTTCCCCAGGATTAGAAGGTAATGTTTTACCTTGTAATATTAAATATTTATTAGGGCTATTTGTACCTGCACTATTGCCTGTTCCATTGAATTTCCAAGCGGCATTTGCTCCTGCTATACCATTGGGATTTATCCAGCTATTATTACCACAGCTAATGGCAAAAGTGCCATCCCAAGCGTATAAAAAAGAATAAAATAAAACAAAAATTAAAATTTTTAGCTTCATAGTTACTCCTATAATTAAATTAGGGATTGTTTTAATAATAACATTTATTTTATGGTTTATTAACTATAATTTAATTTAACTATAATTTAATTATAATTTTATTAAAATACAAGTGATATTTATAAAAAAATTTTTATATGTAAATAATTAATTAAACTTTTGGAAAATAATTTCGATTATAACAAAAAATTAATTTGACAAATAAAAATATTTTCAATATATTATAGTCAAATTTAAAAGAGAGTTAGCTATGGCTAGCGAATTAATTTCCAAAACAACAACTAATACATTTGGATATTCGACATCTGGCCAAATAAATAGTATAGTAGGAGATCAATTAAACAAAAATGCTGTATCTGTTACTCCTACATATGGTTTGCAAAATAGCAAAAAAGATAAAAGTGATTCATTTATTTTTACAAATAGACCTTCAAAAGATAATTCCAATTACTCAAGAGCTGGAGTTTTAAAGAAAGGAAATAATACAACATCATCTGAGAAGACAAACTCTTTTGGAGCATTGTCAACCAATAAAACTGAAGAAATTAAAAGCAAAGATGATGAAAAGGAAAGAAACAAAAAAGAAAATGAAAAAAGCGCAAAAGCAATTTATGAACCACCAATTCCTAAAATTTTAATAATGCAAAGTAGCGATTATGAAAGACTAAAGAAAGATAATCCTTACTTAATGAAAAAGGTTTTAGAAAATAAATTTCGCTACAATTTTCCACACGCTGGTGTAGATTTATTTATGTAAATAACACAAAAGGAATAAATTATGGAAGCAGTAAGTAATAATGTTCGCTTAAATTATACTTATAATCTTGAATATGCGAATAAAGCTATCCAAAATTATAGAAGAGTTTCACCAACTGAAACACCAAAACAACCAGAAAGAACAAAAGAAATGGAAACTCTTCAACAAAAAACACAACAATTTAGCAGAACAGATATAAATAATACTTCAAAAGTACAAGATGCTACTACAATTGCATCATTTACACCTGTAGCAAGTTTATCTTCGCAAATGATGACATCTGTTATTGGATATACATCTGCTGGTAAAATTCTCACAGAAAAGCAAACTTTAGGTTTTAATGTCAAGATGTAAAAAATACTTTTTAATTTTTCAAAGAGCTGTCTATAATTAGGCAGCTTTTTTATTTTAAATTTTAAGAGTATTTTTTTTATGTTTTGATTTAATTCCTTGTTTTATGGCTTAATTATTACAATAAATATCTAATTTACCGTATTGTTGTTTTTTTATAATCAAAATAATTTAAATTAGAATTTTTTATGAGAAAAATTTTTTTGTAGTATTCCTTTAGTTTCATTACTTTCTTTTTGCAAGAATTGCAAAAACCCGCGAGCAAAGCGAGCGGGCAAGCTTACACCGTCCGAGGAATAATTATTTATGACTTCTTTTCAATTTTTTTTTGTGGAATTATCTAAAAGTTCAACTGCATAACTTTATAATTCTATTTATAATAAATTTACAAAAAATAAATATTCAAATTTGAAAAATAGAAAATTATTTTTATATTGCTTTGCAAATGAATAAAACATATATGGAGGTTAGATGACAGAAAAAAAGTTTCAGCCGTACGTATCACCAACAACTGATATGAAGGAATTTACATTAAGAGCCTTATTAATAGGTTTAGTAATGTCCGTTATTTTAGGAGCTGCAAACGCATATTTAGGTCTTAAAGCAGGTATGACCATAGCGGCTACATATCCTGCAGCTGTAATAGGAATGGCAATATTAAAAGCATTTAAAGGTACAATATTAGAAGAAAATTTTGTAAGAACAGTTGGTTCAATTGGTGAGTCAGTTGCAGCTGGTGCAATTTTTACAATACCAGCATTTTATATTTCAGGTCTATGGGAAAAGGATTTTTCATCAATATCTCACTATTTTCAAGCTACTGCGATAATGTTAGCAGGTGGGATTCTAGGTATAATGTTTGTAGCATTGCTAAGAAAAGTAATGGTTGAAGATGTTGAATTACCATTCCCTGAATCAGTGGCTGCTTCAGAAATTCATAAAGCAGGCCGTACTGGTGGAAGTGGTGCTTCACTTTTATTCACTACAATGATTGTAGGTAGTATTATTGAAATATTAAAACAATTTAAATTGTTTGCTGAAAAATGGGAACAATTTGTTCCATTTATGAAAAACTTTATTTTCTTTTCAAGAGATCAAAAAGCAAGAGATGCGGCAGAAGCTGCCATAAAATCTGGGCAAACAACTGATTTAGCTCATGTGCCTGTTCAAGGTGGACTTTTATTAAGTTCTCCTGCAGTTAGTTCAGCTTTCATTGGTGTGGGATATATCATTGGTCCAAAATTAGCTTCGCTTAATTTTAGTGGTGGGCTTTTAGCTTGGGGATTATTTGTACCAATAATTATGTATTTCTTAGGTCCAGAATTAAATATTGATAAAATGAATTCTGAGCAATTAATTACAACAGCAGGACAAATTTGGACCTTTATTGTTCGCCCTATTGCAATTGGTGGAATGCTAACAGGTGCAGCTTATACGTTGTTCAGAATGAGAAAAAGTCTTGCAACTGGCCTTTCTAGAGCTATTGCAGACGTAAAAAAAGCCGCTTCATCGGCACAATCAACAGATGAAGTCAGAACAGAAAAAGATTTACCATTTATTTATGTATTAGGTGGAATCGGATTAGCAGCTATTTTAACATTCTTTATATATCTTTATTTTTCTTCAAGTGTAACAGCAGCTTTGGTTGCTACTATTGTTATGATAATAGCAGGTTTCTTTTTTGCAGCAGTATCTGGATATTTGGTGGGCATAATTGGTTCAAGCAATAATCCAATTAGTGGTTTAACTCTTTCAACGTTAGTTGTTGCAGCAGTTTTGATGGTTGCATTAGGAATGAAAGGTCAAGCTGGTGTTGCTGCTGTATTGGCAGTTGCTGCAGTTGTTTGTGTGTCTACTGCTGTTGCCGGTGAAATGTTACAAGATTTGAAAGTTGGGCATATTCTTGGCGGTACACCTTGGAAAATGGAATTAGGTGATATTTTAGGTGTTATTTTAGCTTCTGCAGTAATGTTTTTACCTTTAATTGTATTAAATCAAGCAGATACTGCTACTGGCGGTACAGGTTTCGGTGGCAAAAATTTACCAGCTCCACAAGCTGGTTTAATGGCAATGCTCTCACAAGGAATTGTAGCTGGGAAAATGGCTTGGCCATTAATCATTGTTGGAATAATTATGGGATTTGGTTTTATTTTAATGGGCGTTAGAAGTCCAATGCTTGTTAGTGTTGGTATGTACTTATCTCTTGAAACAACTTTTGCAATTTTCGTAGGTGGTCTAATTAAAGGATTATTAGAAAAAATATCTGAAGCTAAAAAACATAATGAAGCTCAGAAAGCAAGAATTGAAAATAATGGTGTATTATTAGCCTCTGGTTTTATAGCAGGGGAAGCACTTACTGGTTTATTATTTGCAACAATTGCTTTCTTCACTGGTAAAAAGCCAAGTGAGATTTTATCATTCTTTGAAAATCCTTCATTCTTGGTTAGTCTTTTAGTTATAGGATTGATAGCAGGAATACTAATTTACATACCTTTGAAAAAAGCTGGCAATCCTGATGAACCAGCACCACCACAAATTCAAATATAGAAAAATAAAAAGGTTGCTTAAAAGCAACCTTTTTTTACGCATTTTTAACTGTTAAAATTAATTTCTTAATAGTTTGCTTTAAGCCAAAATAAAATGATGCTAAAAGTAAATATACAACTTCTATAATCATCAAATTTTTTGTTCTATATGGTCCAGCTTTTAATACAGGATCTTTTGCATACTCCTTCACATTAACTACTGGTAAATCCTTAATCTCTTCAATCTTAGCTACTTCTATTTGTTTAACTAATTCTAAATAAACACCTTGTAGAAATTCTATTTGTCTTCTAATTCTGCCTTCATTCATCAACAGTTCAGGGGCCATCATAATTTTATTTCTTTCTCTTAAATTAACAAGCAGGTTTTCAAAATATGTTAATGAATCCTTTACTTCACTGAGCCTTTTTTGAACATATATTCTTGTATTTGTAGCATAACTCTTTCTTTGATTTCTGATATATTCATCCAATAAGTTAATTAAAGCATTAGCAACGTCAGCAGAAAGATTTGATGAATTAAGAGTAACAGTTAACGTTAAAACCTTAGATCGTTTATCTATTTCTGTCTGAATTTTTTTATCCATAATTTCAAAAAAATTTAGAAAACGAATCCTTTCTGCCTCGGCTTTTGGATAATTTTTATCTAATTTCAGATCAAAAAATTCATAAAGTGTCATTTTTTTGCCTTTTTCCTTTACATAGAACTTCATAGATGCTAATTTTTCTAAAACACTTTCACTCTTTATAATTTTTTGAAACAATTCTATATTTGTCCCTCCACCTGTAGGAATTGAAATTCCTGCTAAAGCAGCCAATGATGAAATATTACTTGTTTTATCTCTTGAATCAGGAAAAATTTCTATTGTACTTGAATAATAATTTTTAACAAAAAATACTAAATAAACTATGGAAATAATAATCACTATAACATTCCATAATAAAATCTTTTTTCTTTCTTTATAAATATTATGAAAAAATATTTTTATCTTTTTAATAACAACCAATAAATCTATTTCATCACTTAGATTATGTTGAATCTTTTCATTCTGTTGCATAAATGGACCTAATTATTATTTAACAGATTTAGCTAGTACAATAATAGTAACAGCACTACTCAAAATTGCCAAAACATCTTTAATAGCTGCTGCAATATCTACCTTTTCTTGTGGTTCTGGTGGTGGCAGTTTAGTAACAGTAATTATTGAACCTTCTGGAACAATAGGATCAGGACTAAAGAAGCCAAAATTTACGCGTCTTGATTCTCCATTTGATTTATATAAAATAGCATAGTTAGCATTTTCTGTTAATCCACCTGCTTTTTCTATATAATCAATTACTGTTTCTCCTTCAATAAATTTTAACAAGCAAGGATTATTTACTTCTCCTGTAACCATTACAACACCTGGTCTTCTAGGTATGTAAAGAGAGTCTCCTTGCTTTAGTATAATATCTTGTTCATTCTTATTTCTATTAATCAGTTCTTCAATATCAACACTAACCCTTTTATCTCCTCGATAAAACTGGGAACCATAAAGAAAAGCTTCTTGTGTTGGTCCACCTGCATCTTGAATAAGATTTTTTAACGTATAATTTAATTCAGGTAAATAATAAACACCTGGATATTTAACTTCTCCATAAACTTTTACAAATCTAGGTTCTTTATAATTAGGATTAATTTGTATTTTTATATGGTCTCGATGCTCTAATTTAAATTTGTTTAACAAAGTATCAACATTCAAATTTTTATCAAGAAGTAAAGGAACATTAATTTCTATTTTTTCAGTAAGCTTTGGTTCAGGATATCCACTAATTTTAAATCTGTTTACAATAGCTTTATCCCTAGCTGCAGCTTCAGTAAAACCACCTGCTCTTAAAATAACATCGGCAATAGTCATATTAGCATCTAGTTTATATCTGCCGGGATTTTTAACTTCACCAGTTATTTCAACCCATTTTTCTAATATTTTGTCTACATCACCTTTATAAATAATAATTCTATCTTCAGGTTTAATTTGTATATTTATACTTCTATTATTCAATAATTCTTCTAAATTAAAAGGTATAACGCTAGTAGTAATACCATCAGGATTAATTCTGATAATGTCTCCTCTTTTTAAATAAGCTTTAGCTCTGAATAATGGATCTTGCAATCCACCTGCTCTAAATACTAAATCATATAAAGTTAAACTATCAGCATACGGCAATTTTACAGCATTTTTTACATAACCTTCAACAAAAACATATTTTTTATCAACTAAGTCATAAACTGAATATATTTTTATTTCATCTTTTGGCTTAAGCTCAATATTATCATTTTTATTACCATCCATCGCTGAGGCTAAGTTAATGCTAAGGAATTCTTTTGTATCATCATCTTTAGTACGAATAATGTCTGCCTTTGTAAAATATGTTTCCGGAAGAACCCCACTTGCTTTTTTAATGAGATCAGTTATTCTCATTCCTTTATAATACTCATATGTGCCAGGACGATAAACAGCTCCTTCAATAATTATATAATTTGTAATCTTATCTAATACTGGAAAAATTATTAACGTATCAGAATCATATAAAGTAAAATCTTGATTTTTGCTAGTTAAAATTTTTCTTAAATCAACATCTTGTATTTGTCTATTAATAGCATCATCCGTTCTTTGATCGAATGGAATTATTCTGTTTATTTGAACTCTTGAAAGAAATGCAGTTGCTTTTAAACCACCGGCAAATTCTAATAATTTCTTTAAATTTTCCTCTTTTTTAAGTTCATAAATAGCAGGTCTGTTAATTTCTCCTTTTATTGCTACTGTTTTATTTCTTGTTGGGACAAATACAATATCATTATTTTGTAATCTAACATCTCCTACTAATTGACCTTTGACTAAATAATCATATAAATCAATATTAGCAATAACTTTTTTATTTCTTATAACTCTAATCTCTCTCAAACTTCCAGTATATAGAGGACCACCAACAGCATAAAGTGCATTAAAAACTGTTCCAAAACTTGAGATATTATAAGCACCTGGTTTTTCCACTTCGCCCATTACAAATATTCTAATAGGTCTCAATTTAGCTAAGCTAACATCTAAAAATGTTGTGGGTGGATTTGTTTTTAATCCTGAAAAATATCTTGATAAGTAATTTGTTAATTTTGTTTGTAACTCTCCATATTGAATACCGCTAACAAAAACTTGACCAGCATTTGGTATAAATATATTACCTTGATTATCAACTGTAAATTCTCCTTGATATTCAACATCACCCCAAATGTAAAATCTCAAAACATCACCAGGACCAATTAAATAGCCTGGATCAATTGCACCTACTTGTGCTGGTTCATAATCTAACGATTTATCCTTGAATATATTATAACCAAAATAATCTAATTTTTCCTTTTCTTTCTTTTCTATTGTATCTTTTAAAGTCTTTATTTTAGTTTTTTTAGTTGTATCCGTTAAATCAAATTTTTTATCTTTCTTATTAATATCATATTGTGATAATTTATCAATATTAAAATTTTGGATATCAAAACTTTGACCTTCATTGGTTAATAGATACTTATCAATAAATTCTTCTTCAGATAGCCCATATCCTTTAGCCATTCTTTCTAAATCATTATAAGTCATTCGCCTTTTTTCTAACTCTTTGTTTAAATATGCTTTGTAAAGTTTTTCATAATTTATACCATATTTTTCAGAAATAAAAATCAATTCTTTTCTTGTAAACGTCCTATTGGAATTTTCTACCTTTTCAAGAAATAATTTGATTTTTATATCATCTTCTTGCTGATTGGTATTTTTTAAAACATTATTTTGTATAATATTGTAATTTGCACCACCGGAAAAAGGATTAGTTTGAGCTCTAATAATAGAAAACAGTAAGACAATAATAAATATTATTTTTTTCATTTTTAACCTTTACTTATTTTTCGAAAAGTTGATTAATTATATAATCACTCGTAAGTCCTTCTGCTTCTGCGTTAAAATTTAATATAATTCTATGTCGTAAAACATAATTTGCAACCTTTTTAATATGTTCAATTGATGGTGTCAATTCTCCATTGATAGCTGCTAATGTTTTAGCTGCAGTTACTAAAAAAATACTAGCTCTAGGCCCTGCCCCCCATCTAACATTATTAGAAATGAGTTCATTTTCCTTATTAAATTCAGGTCTAGTCATCCTAACTTTTTCGACAGCAAACTTTATAACGTTTTCTGAAACTGGTATTTTTTTTATTAATTCTTGATAATTTTTTATTTCTATAGCGTTAAATACTTTTTGTAATTGTACGTTTTCTCTTTGATAAGTTTGTTCAACAATCTTAAATTCTTCTTCATATGAAGGGTAATCTAATTTTATTGAAAACATAAATCTATCTAATTGGGCTTCAGGTAGTGGATATGTTCCTTCTTGTTCAATTGGATTTTGTGTGGCAAGAACAAAAAAGGGTTGTGGTAAATTATAAGTAGTACCTGCATTTGTAACTTTATTTTCTTGCATTGCTTCCAATAAAGCAGCCTGTGTTTTTGGTGGAGTTCTATTTATTTCATCTGCTAAAACAATATTCGCAAAAATTGGTCCTGATATAAATCTAAAACCTTTCTTTTTTGTAATCGGATCTTCATCTAAAATTTCACTCCCTGTAATATCACTTGGCATTAAATCTGGAGTAAATTGAATTCGGTTAAAACTTAATGCTACAACTTCAGCAATTGTTTTAATTATCATTGTTTTAGCTAAACCCGGAACACCTATTAAAAGTGAATGCCCTTTTGACAAAATAGATAAAATAATAGCCTCAACAACTTCATCTTGCCCAACAATTACCTTTGCTATTTCTTTTTTCAATAATTCTATTTTTTGCTGCAGCTGTGCAATTTTTTCAACGTCATTACTAACTTCCACAGGAAGCTCCTATTCTTTTATTTCAAAAAATATTTTACTCTTTAATTCTTCTATCCATTTATTATACATATCTTGCCTGATTCTGTACTCTGCTAATTGTTTGATTTCATCAAAATCTGTATTTAAATTCGGAAAATGTTCTGGAATAACATTAGTTAATTTTACAATATGATAACCGTATTTATCACCGGATAAGTTTAATCTTCTTGGTCTACTAATTTCTCCTATTTTCATAACTGAAACTATTTGATATAAATCCCCTTCCAATTGATTTTTATCAAATAGTCCAATATCGCCACCAAATTTATTACTTTCTTTATCTTCACTATATTTTGTAGCATAAAATTCAAAAGTATTTTCTCCCGATAAAATACTGTCTCTAATTGAAGTTAAGAATTTTACACTTAAACTATCAACATTATTTTGAGATTTGAATTTGAAAAGTATTTGACTTACATTTATTTTATCACCTTTTTTATCAATGAGTTTTATAATATGATATCCTAATGGTGTTTCTACAACTTTAGAAATTTTCCCATTTTCAAGAGCAAAAGCTGCTGCTTCAAATTCTGGTAATAAACCACCTCTAGCAATATATCCTAAATTTCCACCGTGGATAGCACTTTCTTTGTGATCAGAATATTTTTTTGCCATTTCTTCAAAACTAGCACCCATTAAAATAGAATCTAGTATTTTATTTGCAAATCTATACGTATTTATTTTTGTATCGTTATCAATTTTTGGTAATACAAATATGTGAGATAATTTATACTTGGTCGGTACTATAGGCAATGAATCTTTGTATGTATTGTAAAATTCTTCGACTTCTCTTCTGGATATCTCCCTGTTTGCAAATCTTTTTTCTTGAACCTTTTGCGACATTAAATTCTTTTTTACAGAATATTTTAATTCTTTTTTAATTTTCTCGTAAGACATTTTATAAATCTGTTCTAATCTTTCTTTCGAACCTGCTTGTTTTATAAAATTTTGTAACTGAAATTCAACCTGTTTATTTACTTCATCATCAGTAACCACAATTGAGTCCAACTGAGCTTGATTATAAATTAATTTATCTTCTATTAATTGATTTAATATAAATTGTCTTATCTTTGGATCTTGAGGATTTAAGCCTTTTTGGTATGCATAAATCAAACTTTGTAATTCAACTTCACTTTTTGTTATTATTTCTGTTCCAACAATAGCTATAATTTTATCTACTGGTTTTTGAGCAAATGCAACCACACTTAGGAATACTACCAATAATAATTTTTTCATTTAATTTCCCAATGATATTTTTAATTCAATTTTATTTTCTTTATACAAACTATTTAAATAATTTTTTACTATATTTCTTTTTAATGTTGCCAAATATCTTTCTTTTATCTGATCTTTTACTAAATAGTATGGTATTGGTTCATTTTCTTCTGTTGTACCGATAAGATAATATAGTTTATAAATATTATCTTTCTTAATTGGCTTTGAAAATGTGTTAAGTTTAATTTCAGATAAAAGTTTTTTTATTTTATAATTTAATTTACTTTCTTCAATATAATCAATTTTATATTTTTGAATGTTTAACTTATTGTTATTTTTAATTCTATAATCTTCTGCTTCTGTTTCATTATCAAATTCAAAAGTAATTAAATGATAAATTTTCTCATTTGAAATAAATTCATTTATATGAGATTCATAATAATTTTGTAAAACTAAATCATTTAATTTATATTTCTTTAAACTATCAGTAATTACTTCTTCTAGTAAAATAGAGGCTGCTAATGTTCTTTTAGCGTTTTCAATTATTTTATTATATTCTTCTTTGTCTGTTATATTTCTTTTTTGGGCTTCTTGATACAATAGTTCGTTATCTATCCAGTTATAAATTGTTATATTATCTAAAATTCTGTTATTCCCCGGCGAATAAAATTTCAAATCCTCTTTCGTAAAAAAAGAACTGTTAACTCTTGCAATATATTCCGAAGGCATTTTATTTTGCTTTTTTACGCAAGAGTTAACAATTACAATTATTGGTATAAGTAATAATACTTTTCTATAAGTATAATTATTTAAATATGAGATTAATTTTCTCAAAGTAAATTTCTGGTTTGTATTTATTTACTAAATAATCATTTAACTCTTTTTCTAATCTTTTTTGTTCTAATTCTTGTACTTCTAGAGCTACTTCATTACGTGCTTCATCGAATGTTTTAATTCTTACAGGATCTTTTCTTAAACATTTTACAACACCATAACCATATTCATTTCGATGATAAATTTTTACTTCACCTTCGTTTAGTGTAAAAGCAAATTTTGAAACTTCATTATAATCTTCTGGTACCATTCCATAATTGCCAAAACTCTTTCTCATATTATCTTTTTCTGTGTATTTTGCTAAAGAATCAAATTCAACACCTGCTTGAATTAAATAATAAATATCAGCTGCAATTGATGAATCTCTTGTATAAATTTCGCTAAAATTAACTTTATTAACAGTCAAATATTTATTTTTATGTTGTTCATAATATTGAGCTTGTTTTGCGCTGTCTGGAACAATTTTATTCCAAATTTCATTTTCCAATAATTTAAAAACAACCAAGCCACTATAAAAATCATCAATTAATTTTTTATATTCCATATCATTCTTTTCAATTTCAGCTGTTGCTACTTCCCAAAATAATTTATCTGTAAAAAGATTTACAGCTTTTTTCATCATTGCGTCATTTAATGCATCGTATTGATCATCTTCTTTTAATTTAACATAGTTATAAACAGAATCTACTGTATAATCTTTGTTTTTGAACTTAAATAACACCTTAGAAGCAAAATTTTTCTTTAAGTTTGATTTATCATACTCGATAGCTTTAACAGTATCTTGTACAGTAAACAATTTTGAATATTCATTAAAAATAACTCTATAACCATTTTTCTTTAAAGTTTCGTCTTTGAGTTTTTCGAAATCTTTATTATAAGCCAGTTTTTGATATAATTTCTTCAAATTTTCTTTATCTTCTTCAAAAGATTTAATCGGTTTAATATCTGTAAGCTTTATAATATGAAAACCGAATTGTGTTTTTACTACATCAGAAATATCACCAATTTTTAATCCAAATGCAGCATCTTCAAACTCTTTTACCATTCTTCCACGAGTAAAAAATCCTAAATCACCACCATTATTTTTTGAACCAGGATCATGTGAATATTTTTTTGCCATTTCATCAAAAGATACTAAATTTTTTTTCAAAGAATCACGAATTGCAAGAGCTAATGAATAAGCTTTATTTGTATCAGCTTTACCTTCATTGTCCATATATGGAATAAGGATATGGCTTGCTCTAATACTTTCATAACGAGGATTTTTGGCAGTTAATTTTATCCAATAAATTCCATATGGAAGTACTAATGGTTTTGGAGTAACTTCACCAACTTTCATTCTAACAACTAATTCATCTGCCTCTGGAGGATTTTGACCGATTAAAGTAAAACCTATATCCCCTTTAGTTTGTTTTAAATAAGGATGTTGAGAATACTCAACTGCTAAATCTTCAAATTTAGCCCCTTTTTTCAATTTATTTTGGATTTCATTATTAATTAAATCAATCTTTGCTTGAGATAAAGTATCTCTATTAATCATTATAAGTGATAATCTATACTCATACTTTCTTTCATCATATAATTTTTGTATACCTGGTTCAATTAAATATTTTATTTTATATCTTTCTTCAGAAATTCTTTTGCGATTTTCGTTATATTCATTCAAAATTTGCGGATCTTTATCATATCCTTTGGCTAAACCTTCCCAATATCTCATCTTAAAAGTAGCATAAGTATTTAAATAATTTTTCAAGAATTCAGCAGAATCTTTATAAGCCATAAAATTAGGATTTCTCTGAAAGTTTTTTTTCACTTCGTCGACTGTTACAACTCCATTATTAAATTTTATTATAACATTGTCATTTAATTTAACGTTTTTAACATTTTTTTGTGCGCTAATATAAATTACATTTAAACACAAAATAATTACAACAAGTCGTTTAAGCATAAGTAACTCCTAATTTTATTTTTGCTTATTTTGAATTTTCGCCCAAGTATCTTTTAAAGTTACAGTACGATTTAATATAATATTTTCAGTTGTTGAATATTTATCTATGCAGAAATAACCTAATCTTTCAAATTGGAATTTATCATAAATTTTAGAATTTTTTATCCAAGGTTCAACTTTGGCATTTTTTATAATAACTAATGAATTTGGATTTATATAGTCTAAGAATGTTTTGCCTTCTTCTGCGTTATCAGGATTTTCGACAGTAAATAAGCGATCGTATAAACGTATCTCAGCGTCAATTGCTTCTTTGGCAGAAATCCAATGAATAGCAGCTTTAACCTTTTTAGTTGAAGTTCCACTTCCACTTTTGGTATCAGGATCATATTCACAATGTATTTCCAAAATTTCGCCTGTTTGAGGATCTTTAACAAGACTTTTAAACTTTATTATATAAGCATATTTTAATCTAACTTCCTGATCTGGAGTTAGTCTGAAATATTTAGCTGGTGGATTTTCCATAAAATCATCTCTTTCAATATACAATTCTTTCGTAAATGCAATTTTTCTGGTACCAGCTTCTGGATCTTCGGGATTATTTACTGCATCTAAATATTCAACATAATCATCAGGTAAATTATCAATAACAATTTTTACTGGATTTAAAACTGCAAACGCTCTTTGAGCTTTTTTATTCAAATCTTCTCTGATACAATATTCTAACAACGACATATCAATAACATTGTCACGCTTTGCGACACCAATCATTTCAGCAAAGTTTCTAATAGATTCTGGTGTATAACCTCTTCTACGTAAACCGGAAATTGTGGGCATTCTTGGGTCATCCCAACCGTCAACATATTTTTCGTTTACCAATTGTAAAAGCTTACGTTTACTCATCACAGTATAATTTAAATTAAGCCGTGCAAATTCAATCTGTTGTGGATGGTGTTCAACAGGGATATTATTTAAAAACCATTCGTATAGTGGTCTATGAATTTCAAACTCCAAAGTACAAATAGAATGAGTAATTCCTTCAATAGCATCAGATTGCCCGTGAGCCCAATCATACATAGGATAAATACACCATTTATTTCCAGTTCGATGATGTTCCTTGTATATTATTCGATACATGACAGGATCACGCATATTCATATTTGGTGATGACATATCGATTTTCGCACGAAGTGTTTTAGAACCTTCTGGAAATTCACCAGCTCGCATTCTTCTGAACAAATCCAAATTTTCCTCGACACTTCTATTTCTAAAAGGACTTTCTTTCCCCGGTTCTGTCGGCGTTCCACGGTAATCTTTCATCTCCTCTGGGGATAAATCACAAACGTAAGCTTTACCTTGTTTAATTATATATTCTGCCCATTCATATAATTGTTCAAAATAGTCTGAAGCATAATATTCAGCATCCCATTGAAAACCTAACCATTTTATGTCTTCTTTTATTGATTCAACATATTCAACATCCTCTTTGGTAGGATTTGTATCATCAAACCTTAAATTACATTTACCATTATATTCTTGTGCGATTCCAAAATTTAGACAAATTGATTTAGCATGCCCTATATGTAAATATCCATTAGGCTCAGGTGGAAAACGTGTGTGAACTCTACCGTTATTTTTACCTTTTTTTAAATCTTCATCGATAATTTCTTTAATAAAATTACTGCTTTTCTTAATTTCTTCCATCTAAATCCCTTTTTGTATTTATAAACAATTATAGAATTTAAATATAATTTTTTATATTTAATTTTACAAATTTAATTGGAGAGATAATAATTATGGAAAGTATAAAAGAGTTATTTAAGATAGGTTTTGGACCTTCATCCAGCCACACCATGGGCCCTGCAAAGGCAGCAGAAAATTTTAAAAAAAAATATTATAATTCTGATAAAATAGTAGTCACCCTTTATGGAAGTTTAGCAGCAACAGGAAAAGGACACTTAACAGATAAAGCTATAATTACTCAACTTTATCCAATTAATACTGAAATTATTTGGAAACCAGAAATTGTCCCTTCATTTCATCCAAACGGAATGTTATTTGAAGCTTATAAGAATGACAATAAAATTGGAGAATATAAAGTTTACAGCGTTGGTGGTGGAACTATAAAAGAAGAAAATGAAGAAACTGTTATAAATATGGTTTATCCTATTAAAGATTTGAATAATATTCTTGAATATTGTAATAAAAAAGGCTATCCCCTTTGGGAATATGTTGAAAGACAAGAAGGTAAAAATATTTGGGGATATTTGCGTGAAGTATACCATACAATGATGGAAACAATTACAAGAGGTTTGAAAACGGAAGGTTCAATTCCTGGTGGTTTAGGGCTACAACGAAAGGCTTGGCAGTTTTATAGAAAAGCTCAAATTTGGGGACCACACTTAAAAAGATTTGGTTCCCTTGCAGCTTATGCACTCGCTGTTAGTGAAGAAAATGCATGTGGTGGCATAATTGTAACAGCTCCAACTTGTGGTTCAGCTGGTGTTATCCCTGCTGTATTAAGATATTTATCTGAAAACATTGAACTTAGTGAAGATTCTATTCTTCGTGCTCTCGCTGTTGCTGGTTTAATTGGAAACATCGTAAAGCATAACGGCTCAATTTCGGGCGCGGAAGTTGGATGTCAAGGAGAAATTGGGACTGCTTGTGCTATGGCTGCCGCTGCTGCAACTCATCTTTTAGGCGGAACTAATTCACAAATCGAATACGCTGCGGAAATGGGCTTGGAACATAATTTAGGTCTAACTTGCGACCCAATTAATGGTCTCGTACAAGTTCCTTGCATTGAAAGAAATGTTTTTGCCGCTGCGAAAGCATTGAATGCTGCAGATTATGCTCTTTTTTCTGATGGAAATCATATTGTTTCTTTTGATAAAGCTGTAAAAGTTATGGTACAAACAGGAAAGGATATGCCATCTCTTTATCGTGAAACTTCAGAAGGTGGTTTAGCAAAAATATTTAACCACTGTTAAGCCAAATTTTCTGATTTATTTTAATTTTTTTGTATATTTGTTTTTAGTAGTTAGGTTAAAAATGCTCAAACAAATATCATTACACTTAAAAAAATATTATAAAAGTAAGCTTAAATTCTCTTTTTATACACTTTTTTTAAAGTTTATATTTATTCTTTTTTCTACTTTATTTCTTTTAATATCTTTTGAAAACATTTTTTATTTTGGCAATTCAGCACGTAAAATCTTTTATTATATTTTATTAATCGAATTAATTGGTATTTTAATTTTTATTTCAGTGTATTTTCTAAAATACTATATTTCTTTAAAAAAATTTGATATCGTCAAAATTGCTCTTGAGGTTGGTAATTATTTTGATGAAATCAAAGATAGATTGTCAAATGCAATCCAACTTTACCTTAAAGATAGTAATAATCCTTTAATTGTAGAAAATTTACATATTATTTTGAATAAAATTAATTTAAAAGATGTTGATAACATAATAGATACAAAACCAGTAAAAAAACAGGCTATATATATAAATATTTTTATTATTGTTTTTTTACTTCTTTATTTAACTCCTTTTTATAATGGTTTTCATAGAATTATCAACTATAATCTTATTACACAACAAGAAAAACGATTTAAGTTTGTTATATTAAACAACTCGAAATACGCTCTCAATAATACTGATTATACAATTTTTTGTAAAATTTA
>Ga0116168_1001567_pt1 | contig 16779 bp, 15 predicted proteins | sample AD_UKC129_MetaG_FD_89795 | JGI IMG/M metagenome (GOLD analysis project Ga0116168, IMG submission 89795) | Active sludge microbial communities of municipal wastewater-treating anaerobic digesters from Canada - AD_UKC129_MetaG | ecosystem: Engineered > Bioreactor > Anaerobic > Digestate | place...
ACCGTCCGGCAACTCCGCGTTATACGCTACCGTGTCCGTCGCGTCCCGCATGGCCGCCGTCCCCAGCCCCAGCGCGTCCACGTCCACACTTAGCGACCAGTGATTGGCATCCGTCACCTCCGCCACCAGCCCATGACCAATTTCCCAATCCAGCCAATCCCAGGGTGACTTGGCCCAGAGATGCTTCTCGGCCTGCCCCGTCTTGATCAGGTTCCAAGCGACAAATGAGTTGGGAATCGGCGGCGCATAGACATTCAACTGATCATCATGAACAAAGATATAACCATTCCCTCCCGGCCAGCTGTGCACCCGCAGCGGCTGATCCAACGGCTGCTCCAGCGTGACGCCGCGGTCGTCCTCGATCACCAGCACCGCCGGGGTTGGCGTCGGCGCCGCCCAGGGCGTGGCTACCGTTTGCCCGCTTCCCGCGCTGAGACCCGCATTCGGCCCGCGCATTATGTTCCAATATCCCGTGCGGGAATCCAGCACTACGCGGACAAATCCGTCAGACGAAATAATTCCGAGTTCATCCATCGGCTTTACGGCTTCGCGCCTGCGGCCGTCCGGGTCATAAATAACGCCGAAGGATGGATATTGGCTGCCATCCAGCAATCTATCCACCGTGACGCCGTTGATCATGCCGTGAACCAGTAAATCCCCGCAGATTACTGCATCGCCGCCTACGGAAAGATTGCCTCCCATCTTCAACCAATCCCAAACTTCCAATACATCAAACAGTCCATGACAGGACCAAGCTACCGCGGAAAGGCCCAGATCGCGGAAAGCCCGGTTCATCGCCTCCAACTCGGGCGGAAGCCTCGGCGGTCCGTCATAATCACAGACCGGCAAGACCGGATCACAAGTAGGTAATGGATATGGGGTTCGTGTCGGCGTATTGGTCGGACGCGGGATCGGGGTTGAAGTGGCCGTCGGCGTGGCGCGCGTCGGCGTCGGTGTCGGAGTTCTGGGAGGAGACCATTCCCGCGTCGGGGTCGGTGTAGGAAGGATGATCTCCGGCAACCGAGTCGGCGGCGCCCAGACAGGCGTAGGCGTCGGAGGCTGCACGACATACACAAACAAATCCATCTGGTCATTCTCGGGCACTTCATCCGTGCTCAACCAGTGCTGGGCGTGGATGCGGTAGAGAATGTTAGGAGTCAACTCCCAGGACTTCAGCTGAAAGCCCACCGAGAACAACTGGTTGGTCTCCAGCGTTTCGGTGATCAAGCGGTAGTGGATGATCTCTCCGCCTTTGGTCCAGTTTTCCACCGTTACATAGAAAGTGGAACTGACAATGTCCCCCCGGTTGATGAAACAGGCTGAATAGACTCCCTTGTCTCCGGGATAGACCAACTCCGTCGCTCCCAGAATGTAAAGTGCCGCAATGTCGTAATGGCCGGTCCAAGGAGTAGCCGTGGCAGTCGGTGAAGGAGTTTCCGTCGGAGTGGGGGTGGAAGTCGGCGACGGCGTGTTCGTGGGCGTGGGTGTGGGAGTGACTACAGCAAGGACGATCGAGGCCATGTCATTCCCCGGCACCTCATCCGCCGGGGAGTGGCCATAGCTGTTATAGTTATGACTGACCTGAATCTCATACTCCCCGGGGTCGAGGCCCGCAGACGGGAACAACCATCCCCGCTCAGGAACCAACAAACCGGGGGCGAGGCTGGAAATCTCATAAGTACCCAGGCTGGTTCCATTCGTGACGTTGGTGGCCGAGAGGATGAAGTTGGAGGAGGTTACATCCCCCTCATTCCGCACCTCGGCGTAGACCGGTTGATTATCGCCCTGTACCACCTCCAAGGAATCAGCTTTGAGGCGCACCACGGCGATGTCCACGGCTCCAGGAACCGGCGTGTTGGCCGGAGTGAATGTCGGGGAGGGAGTCGAAGTCGGTGTATAGGTATGTGTCGGGGATGGTGTAGGGGTTGGCGTTGGAGCCAACACTCCCATGTAAAAAGTGTAGGTGTCGTTGGAAGGATCGTCATCCGTCTGATCATGCTTGATCCGAATCTGATAGGAACCTTGCGCCAACGACTCCGTGTAAATCTGGAAGGGCAGGAACTTTGAACGGGATAACGTACTGATCCCGCCTTCGATCGTATGCTCTCCCAACGCATCCAGCGTGGTCATATTGGTCGCTGAGACAACGACCTCCCCGCTAAAGTTGACATCCCCCAGGTTGCGGACCTCGGCAACGAAGTAGAATGTCGCTCCCTGCACCACAACGAAGCTCGGATGCGATACGGCTTTCAGGCCCACAACCGCCAGGTCCTTGATTGTCTTGGGTGTGGGAGTTTCTGTAGGGGGGATCGTCGGCGTATCGGTCGGCGGGATGAACGTCGGTGTCGGAGTCTCCATCGACCTCGGGGTGCGCGTGGGAGTGGGAGGTTCCGGAATATCCTCCGGTTGGTTGGTCAAGATGAACGTGAGGCTGTCCACATAGCCCCGAGCCAACAAATAATCATGACCCCAATCCCCGGCCCCGGGGACTACCAGGGACCAGTCGAAGTTAATCTGCAGAAATGGATTGTAACCTATAGCCACACCTTCCGCGTTGAAGATGAGCGTTGAGGAGCGCGGCACGATCAAGGTAAAACCGACCCAATGTCCGGACTGCTCCACAGGATCGATGGCTGTAGGATCGCCTTCGTATATATCCAGGGTGTGGCAGGAATTAAACGGGACAGCCGGCAAAAAATCCTCCCGGCCGTTCACTTTCGGGTTAGCGTCAGCACTGCTCTGGCCCACGCTGAAAATGGGCACCAGATATGTGCCTGTTGGATAAGAAGCCGAGGTGATGCCGGAAGCTATCCGAGCCCGGATCGTGAAAACATAAGCATCCGTCTCCGGATCGTAGTACAGTTTCTCTTCGTTGGATAGATTCCTCCCGGCTACCACCGGATCGAGCGTAAGAGATTCCAAACGGGGGGAATCCGGATAAATCCAGACGTCAGCATCGCCCTCCGTCCACACCTCGAATCCGTCCGGGAAGGGATTCGTATAGGGACCAGAAGGCTCCAAAGGACAAGGCCGTTCCGGCCAGTATAACGTGAAGGGTGGTCTGCTCCACGTGAAGGGTGGTTTGGGGTCCGTGAAGGGTGGTCCGCCCCAGGCTCCCGGCAAGAATATCAAGAAAAGGAGGAAGACAAGCGCAATCATCTGGTATCCCTCAAACGTAAAGTCCCTTTGGCCTTCATGTCCGTTGTGAACCAGCAATAGGGTTGGTAAATGGAGATGAATCCGTCCACCGTCACCGTCGCGCACCGCACGGTAAAGGATAACTGTCCCCAGGCGGGCGCAGATAGATAAAGAATAAATATCAATAACAGACTATGGCGTAGCCTTAACAATCTTTGCTACCCCCACCGCCATCATATTGGTATCAAACCATTGATATGGCTGATATACCCGGAAACCCGAATAATTCTTCCCATCCGAGGATACGAGTTCTATACATCGCCGTGGGATGGGAATCCCCATAATCAACATCACGATATCATCAATGGCGTATCCATCTGGAATATCTGGAATGGTGAGCTCTTGTAAATTACTATCCTGGGGAATGGGTATGGCAAATGGCATGTCATACAACCCAGGCATTTCAATAACTATTTCCAAATTGGTTTCATATTTATAAGACGCAATCTCAACCCATTTTCTTCGGCCATCAATTAATTCCAGGGAATAATGGCACGTGGCCCCGCGTATCATATCCCCCAACAATAGATCATCCCTATCAGGATCCGGCAATTCCGTAAATTCGGAGGCCCCACGGATGGGGGCGCGAAATATCCACTGCACATACAAATTATGGCCAAACTGGGCGTCGTCGGGCCATATATTCTCCCAACGCTCCCAGTATGGCTGGGCCATGATTGCCATCAAAACAACGGCCGCAACATTCATGAACCAAAATTAACCTTAATCGTCATCCCCACGTTGGCCATCGCGGTTGCCCCGTCCGAAGTGGGAATAATAGCAATCACCATATACCGGCATCCACCCGTTGGAAGAATGTAGGTTCCAAATTTGGTGAATATACTCGACATATCATTCAATTCACCATATGCAATGGAACCCGAATCAGGAACGGCCAGGAACAACGGGGGAGGGGACGTTTTGGAAGTGTCTTCCAAAAATGCGTCCGCTTCCGCCTTGGTGGGGAACATCATCATAATAATTGATGCCCAGGAATTGGTGGTATTCATCGACCCGGTAATGGAACTAACATACGGAACTTCCGTCCCGCCCCGAATTGTAACCGATGCAACCTTGGCGGTATCGGGAATATATAGCGCGTTACTAAATGATGTAACCGAGGACACCACATCGGTAAACACCAGGTTATGAGTGAATCCATTTCTATCCAGCGACCAATTTTCAGCGCTGGATGGCAGGACCGCGATTCCGAACAAGCATACAATCATTCCCAATCTCTTCATCGTATCCTCCTTATAACTCGATTGGAGTATAAATAAAGTCACAATATCTATCCTTGGGAAATACGGGAGCAGCGTGGCTGCCATTGTCCTGAATTATGGTATAATACCCCTTCGCATCTTGTATCTCATTGTAATGAATGCCGGGAATCCGTACGGCCTGGCCATTCACGACCACATATGAACTTCCGGGGACATATGCTGGCACCGTAATCCAGGACTTATCCCCCGTGCCGGTAAAACGGTATATCTGAACCGGCCGTTTCAATCGCTTTAACAAGGTATTCATGGATTGCAGGGCGCGGCGCAATTCGGTCCGGTGCAATCCAGATTTCAGTCTCATCCCGCCCTCCGCCGTCCATTGCGCTGGATCACGGCATTTATTTCTTCCACCGCCCAGGGCGATGTAATATAGGATCCATGCAACAATAGATTCATGTATGCACCCCTGGCCATGGGCCGGTTGGTTAGATTAACCCCACTACGCCACAATCCGCGAGCAATAGTTCGTGCATCCAATGTTAGTTCTGCGCTGTCCGCCACGTGAACAAACCAATATACCCCACCAGATCTGGCCCCCAATGTGCATGATATCTCGGCCAGGGTACCATCCATATAACTGCTACCACCCAGGCTAATGGGGCCATATACAACATAACTCTTGATCCCATCCCCCTCATCGGTCCCGAGGGATTGAAAGTACCGGCGGATATATCCATCCCGGCTCCCAAGTAATACGGCCGTCTCGGCCGCAATATTGGATTTAAAGCTATACAATGCCGTTGGCTCATAGTCCGGATTGGTATCCATGGGCCAGAATGATTTATATTCCCAATCTATCCACCAGTGATACATATTCCCCTTGGGATCTTCTGGCGTCACATATAAATGAATTCCCTGATCGCGGATATCGTAGGCCATTGTGACCGTATACAAATCGGGATCAATATCCAGCAACTCCTGTGGAAGCTTGGTTCTGGATAAGGGAGTGGGGGGGCTCTCCGCCCCCGGGGAAAGCACATACAATCCATCCCGGCTCAGAAAAACAATTTCCCCCACGGGCGATTTGCACCAAGCCGATGGACCGATAATTCCAACCTCACGGCTTAGATTATCGATTTGCCCATCATAACCGGGATCACCGCGCAATACCCACAGGGAGTTGGAACAACCAAATACCAAATAATCATCATTGTGTGGAATAAGCGCGGTAATGAATTCCCCGATTTCCCCCGCGTCGGAGTTCATCCCCGCCACGGCGCGGCCCACATCATCCCCGGGAATGCCGTAATCCCAATCCGTGGGATCCCCATCCCGGGACATGAACCAGGTATTCTCATGGGCAAAAACCAGCCGGTCCCGATAAACGCATACCAATTCACAATTCTGGGGAACTTCTCCCTTGGGTTCCCCATCATCATAAAATCCGGCCCGCAATTCCGTGAATAATCCACTAGGGCCGTCATATACCTTGGGATATAAACCATCCGCGATGTACAACTTCTGGCAACGTTCAGCCGATTGAAGTAATCGATCGGAAGATAAGATTATTTCGGATTCCACTTCATCGAATTCATGATTAACATTCTCGACATATAATTTCCCACCCGACGATGCCACCAAAAATGTACGTGTCTTGGGAACCGATGACTCAACATAATATTGAATCCGGAATCCATCAACCAGGCATATCCCTCCCGCATTCGTGCAATTCATGCTAAACGCGAACCGGGTGCCCGCATTGGACCCCAGGGTTCCGGCAATGCTTTGACTAATTAATTGCTTCCCATAAAACGTGCAGGTCAAATTATCGCCGTTAATGTAAAGCGTAAACCATCCCGCCGCAGCAAACCCAATCTCACCCGTGGAGAATTCCACCTCGGTGGTCTCCCCCTCTTCTCCCCCATTGTGAATAATCAGGGAACCTGAATATTCACCCGTATTTCCACTCAACACCAGCTTGGCCTCAATTCCATCCTGGGTTGGATCGGGATTGTCATCATTTAATCTGGCATACAGGGAATATGAGCCGTGATGTTTATTTTTCCATGGGGTAATTAATATCCCTATGGAATAGGGCATGGAATCCAAGTAAGTCATCTTTTTTAGAACCAGGCCCGCATTTTCCTTATATTCCAGATTGCTAGTATCCCATGGGAAATAATCAGGGGATTCCCCAATCCATTCCGCCTCCTCCCATTGATTACCCAACGTGGACTTCTCAAAATAATCAGTCCAATGACGAAAGCCATCATCGGCCGCCACGGTCAAGCTATTGAGCAGCCGAATAGGATCGCCATTGCCAATCTGAGATCCATACGCCTTGCCCAATCCTGGACGGGATCCGCCACGCATGCGGCGCTTAAATGCATCACGCGGACGGACATTCAGGCAATCGGGAGTGGTATAGGGGGGTTGTTGATTGTAGGAAACGCTTCTGTCCAACCCCCCTAGCGGGAATACGAGGTTTGTAACCTTACGTGGAGGCATGATTACACAATGGTAATGTTAATCGCGTCAAAATTGGAAGCCGAGGAATTGCCCTGATTCTGATACCAGACACCATCGGGAGGAGTACCAACCGTATGAAAGAACAAGGCGCCCGGAGCCCAGCCTGTACTACTATCGGCGGGAACATCCTCGCCCCATCCAATCAAATACCCAACCCCGGGAACATTAAATGCCTTTCCGGTTTCCGGAAACTTCGCGTAACGCAACTCATACGGCAGATTGTGAACACCCATTTCCAATCCTCCTGTTTATAAAATCTGCTCATCATTATAAAACAATTTGGTGTTATACCGGCGTGGAATGCTAAATACATCATCCACCCGGCTATTGCTATTATAACCCAAATAATCGGGTGTGGAATTTTTTAAATCTATGTCAATGCTGCGAGCCAGGTGATCATAAAACAATTGTGTCTGCACTCCCCTTTCCTCGTTTTTTTGTTGTTCCGCGATTGCCAAGCAAGATTGCTTAATCGTTTCCGCATGAATCGCGCCACCCAGGGGATATGGATTATTCGTTCGCAACGCGTCTTGCAATACCTGATACCGGTAATACAGCGTGTAATCACTATCTGGAGTGGGCCAAAATTGTACCTGATATCTCGTGGGAGATGCCTCTTCGATAACGGGCACGACGGCCGCCTTTTGCGGCATGCCTGACAATGCCTGCGTTTGGCGCAATCGCCGGATATCATATTCCCCCACAATGGTGATCTTAAAAAATCCACCACTAGGACCATATGAGAACTTGCTAATCATTCCGCCATAATTGTCGGGCAAATCATAATCGCTAACCTCGGACTCTATTTCAAGCGTTTCCACGGGTTGCAAAAATGACCAAACATGAGCATTAGCCTGACCCGGCAATGGGGGTGGATTATAAAATTGCCTCATTCCACTATCCAATACATCGTGGATTTCCGCCAACATCTCAGTGGTCCACTGCGTGGAGTCGGAACCATACCCCAGGTACCGGCCTATAATGCTAATCAGCATTGTGTAATCTAGGGAAAGAGTTGATTCAGCCATCTTTAATTGTTACCAATTCATGCGGATATTCCGCGTAACGCGGCGGGGAATCATTGGTACGAATCCTAATCTTCCCATTTTCCGCAATCCGCAAATATACTCCATCAAATTCTCCTTCATCCGTCCGAATTAATACCGGCGTTCCTGGTTGCATATCAAGCCAAATATCGTTTACCGCAGTTTCGGCAACTTCTTCCGATGAATCCTTCGGATTATCCGCCTCTTCCGGTACGGATTTAACGTAACCGTGTAATTCCGCGATGAGGGCCGCGATGGCCACACATTGCGGAGGCAAAACACCACCACCAAGCCGATTATAAAAAAGCTGAAGCCTATCATATAACTTCTCCAGCTCCGGCGGAATTGTATCGATTTTCAGAATATCCCTGATGTATGATTCCAGGTAATCAATCATGCTGAAACCTCCTTAAAGATATGGCGGGGGAGAGAAAGTACCACTCCCCCGCCCAGAACATTATTACGAAGCAGTCAAGGTAACGCCACCCATGGCATGATCCAGTTTCCAATCATTACCATACCAGGTGAGATAAATCCCCTCACCGGCCGCGTCCATGGCCGCCGTAACCAAAACCGTGGAATCATTGGCCTGGACACCATTTACCGTGATAATGACATCCTTGGTCGTGATGGCGGCATCGCACAAAAATGCCTTTCTCTGACCAAATACCTTTCCATCCGGCATTGTATATGTCATATCACTGGACAGTTCCTTGGCGGGATAAAACCGGGTAACCCCGCCCACCATCGCGGTAAACGCGCCATCGGCGGGCTCCAAGATTTCCACCAATCCCGATTCCTCCCCATCCAACAATTCCACCAAAATGGGACCGGCCGCCGAAATGGTTTGCAGCGCGCGCGCCGTCCCACGCCCCAAAAAACCGGCCTTGGTCGTGAATTTCCCCGCGTTCGCTCCACCAGCAATGCAAGTCAAGTAATCGCCAATGGTCACCGAGGAATCCACGCATTCCACGAGGCAAACACTGCCCGGCTCATAAATCCGGATCATCTGTCCGCCCATCCCATCGTTCTTTGCCGTCCAGGATTCGGCCACCACCCCGGCAAACCCGTTATTATTCGTGTTGTCAGGAAGGTTGACATATGAATCCCGCGCCTGATCAACCGCCGTGGCCGTGCCATAATCCCGGTCATAGCATACTCCATAGCCAGCGCTAATTGCCGTAGACGCGTTAAACCACACCCAACGCGTGTACTGCCTGGCCTGATTTTTATATTGGAATAAGTTCCGTCCAGCCATTACTCATTCCTCCTTATTTATACAGCACAAACAACCGCCGCCGGTCCGTGCAACGGAAGTTAAATGTGCAGTCAATATAAACCGCAAACACGTTGTGCGAATTGGAGACTGCCTGCGGCTTTTCCTCATGCAGATAATCGCCATCCAGGAACACCGGCTGGAACACGCCCCAATTAATGCCATAGATCGGATCGGTGGAATCCGATTCCAGATACGGCACCCACACCACGGGCAAGCGCCGGAATAGCACCTTACCATCATTGGTGGCCAGGTCGGGTCCCAAGTTGTCATTCCGGTCATCCAGGAGTTCCTCCAATGGACCAATCACGTTGTAATTCGTGTAGTAGCCATACCGGTCGCCCCGGTTGTAATCCTTGGGTCCCTCCACGGGCGAAATGAACTTGGTAAATGTCGCGGCCTTGCGCCATTTCCGAACCAGGTCCTCCCGGGTGATTTCCGCATATTGAGCCGTCCAGTTCCGCCACCGGGGATAAGTAACCGATGACAATCCGCCGCAACCATCGCTAAACCCGGACGGATTCCCTCCGTTAAATCCCTCCGTGGAATTCTTCACAACCCAATACGCCACTCCATAGGGAGTCATTTCATCGGTGCTGTCATCCGGTTTGCCCCAGAAATTCTGCTCCATCAGTTCCGCCAGGCTCAATTGCCCATCCTGCCGCCGGGACCGATAAAGGTCGACAATCTGATACGGTCCCCGGTTCATGAGCACTTCCCGGCGTTCAAACGCATAATGAGCCGAACAATGGCGCCAGGGAATGGAAGCCGTCTTCATTCCATCCCCGATCTTGAGGCTATCCTCCTCAAATAATCCAACGTTATGGGCCGAATTCGTGTATGCAACTTTTACGTTCCACTGAATTCCAATGCCCCCCGAAAACTTCACTGACTCCTTCTTCAGAATCTTGGGAAGGGCCACATATTCCTGTAAATCCGTGGTTAGATTAACCCATTCCAGCCTTCCCAGATCTTTCTGAGTCGTCGTCAGAAGATCAACAATTTGCTCGGCCGTCAACGACATAGCAATATCTCCTCCTTATATAGCAGTACTCAAAGCAAAGGATGAAAAAAAACATTAAGCAATCGCGCCAAACTCACGCAATTTTTCAGTCACGGAAGCCACCGCCCTGGCCACGGGATCAGCCGGTTTCCCCTTCCGCTCGACGGGTTTGTTAATAATCATGGCCTCCCGCCTTTTTAGGGCTTTATTCACACTTTTTTCGCCCTGTTCCTTCCCAAAAACCATGCGGAGAGCCATGTCAAACAGTTCCTCCTCGGGCGGTACGGGCTTCGCCATGTTAGCATATCCCGACGCCAGCGCGTTCATGGCCTCGCTTAGCTTTAATCGGTTCTGGTACTCGGGACTTTTTACATCCAATAGGCGGGATTTTCCCTTTCCCAATATCTCGTGATAGCCCTCATCCAAGGATGCAATCATATGATCGAACCGTTCCTCGGCCATTTTTTGCACATGGCCTTGAATAACGTAGCGAATCTCTTGAACTTGCCTCTTTACATCATCAATTGCTTGACGATAGTACGAATGCAGCGTGTTGAACTCATTAATTAGCGCTTCTTCGTACTCGTTTGGATCAAGGCCCACTTTATATTCAGCGGCGGAATCCCCCTGACCAGACGTTTTTTTATCTTGGTTACCCACCTCGGGTTCTGGTTGGGATTCCGCTTGGTTAACCGGCCTTACCGCAGCGGATTTTTCCAAAGTTTGGACCACTTTTTCCAACTGTTCCTTGGAAAAACCCTTCACGTCATCGGCCAAAAGGCCGAATTTGGCGGCCCGAATCAACAAATTCACATCGGCAACGGCTTTCCCATCGTCACCGGCATCCTTTTGTGATGATTCGGATTGCGGCTTTACTTCTTGTTCAGCCTGGGAAGACGGGATTTTCTCAACCGTCTCGCCCTTCTCTTCGGATAACTCTGAATTCTCCATTTCCAGAGGGACAAAATCATCCTCCGGAACCTCGATTTCATACTCCTTTTTTAATGCTTCGTTGTCCATGAGCCACCTCACAGGTATGAATTTTTATCAACCAGGCCAATTAATTTCAAATATTTCCTGCGATGCGTGGGACTTGTAAATATCGCCCGCCCATCGGGTGTAAATTGGGTGGGAACTCCATTCCGGGTGGCATGCTCTTCTGCTTCTCGAATCTGCGAAGGATGCACTCCCGCAGCATCGGACAATAACGGCCAATTTCCAGGACAATGCACGGTTTGACTATGCTCGGCCAGCCAATCCCGAACTCCTATTTCTCCACCGGGAAGTTGAATTTGCCCATCCTTCTCCCGATTTATCTTCTCATTGATTGTCATGGATAACTCATGCAGGACTCCCCGGGAGTCCCGATAACAATACACAGGCATACCTTACTCCCTCATGCATGGCCTTGATAACAATCTTTCATAAATATCACGCATCAAGGATATTCCCTCGTTGCTATGTTCCATTAAACTTTCAATGGTTTTGGTATTGATTGTAATCACTTCGCTATTTTTGGAGACCACATCAATCAGCTTGCGGATCATCCAGAATATCACCCCCAGGAGCACAAAGCTAAATCCGGCAAAACCATATTGCACAAAGGGCACAAAAACAGATACAGTATTACCTTCCATTAACTTACACCCCCCAATATTGCCTTCATCTGATCCTCATTCACACCTCCTCCCATTAATAATTGCGATAATGCATAATCATTTCCCATTACCGTGCCCGCCGACCGGTTTACCCGTGTGTAAGTCCTTGATGTGATGGGAGATTTCCTTGGGGGCGACCCCACGGCCTCCCTCTCTGGCATCATCGGCTGCTGATAGACCAGAAACTCATTCAATTCGGGCATGATGGAATATTGCCCGATTTTCTTAAGCAGCGCCTCGAAATTGATTCCAATCCCCTGTTCCGACAAATAGGGATAAATGGGAATGATGAATTGCGTAAACAATTGATAAATGGTCTGTAAACGCTGCTGTGGAGTGCGATCCTGCAACGAATACGCCTCAATCTCAAAGTTATAATCCAGAAAATCCCCCTCAATTTCCTCGGCGGAAAACCTCACGGGAATTTCAATATCCGTGTCGGGAACCCGCTTAATCAATGGCAGATCAATCAGCGGATCGGTAAATAAATACCAAGCCAGGGAACGAATCACTTGCTTGGCAAAGTGAACCGTAACATCCTGCATGTACATGATCTGCTTCGAGGCATTGGCCGCGATTAACTGGTCCTGGCCCAGGGTTTCCGCCATGGGGGAAAGGCCGCCCAGGGCATCCAAGTTTCCCGCCAAATATGAAAACAGATCCTTGCATTGAATCGCAAAGGCCAGGGTTACATTGTCCACTCCACCAAACGAATATTCCTTCGCCCGGTCGGGGGAATCCATCCGAATGATATCCCCATCCTTGGCATCCCGGATCCGGACCGCGTCCCCATCCCCGCCTGCGGTAATTCCCAATATTGTTTTTTGCCGTTCCGCTTGCCTTCCCAATTTTTCATACAACGCGTTAATCAAAAGATGTAAATCCATCATCTGCGCCACTGGGGCCAACGGCATTACATTGTCCGGAACCTCGCCCATGGATAAGATGTGATACGGTCCGATTTCGGGACCTTCCCATTCCACCTCCCGCAACGGACGCTCCAATTCCAAATCAACCGGAATGGTAATCATCCGGCGCTCCCGGGGAATCCAAATATCCCATAAATCCACCTGCGGCTCGATCTCGTCGTAGTTATATTCATCATCCTGCAGGGATTGCGTTCGCTCATCCCCGGTTCCCTCGTTGTAAACCGAGCGATAATTGGCCTCTAATTTATTAATCATATCCTTGTTGAACAGGCCCGACTCTTGCAAATCCACCAACGCCACCCGGTACCGGTTCCCCATGAATTGAACCTGCTCCCACCGGCTGGCCGACATGTCCATCACCCAATCATCCAAACTTACATTCTCCGCGAAGGGTTGGCCTATCTCATGCCATTCCCCTCCCAATTTCACCCGCTTCCCGCCCGTGAGCCCAACCTTAACAATGCCCATTCCAAATAGGGCATTTAACACAGCCGACCGCAGGGTTTTGTCAAAATGGATTTCCCGCAATAAATGATTGATCGCCAACTCAAACGCCATGGCGGTGCTTTTTAAATTCTGCACCGGCGTGTGAACCAAAACTTGAGGGGAGGAAGCCGCCAATTGCCTGGCAATGATATTTAGAGCCAGGTTTATCATATTCACCGGCACGCGGTATCGGGAGCCGTTATCCGAATAATATCTTCCCACGTATTCCTTGACCGCCATGAGGCGGTTTTGGCGGAATGGCTCCAGCTTCCGTCTATTTCGCGCGATTGCCGTTCTCAGTTTTACTAAATCTACCATTGCTTCCTCCCATCCCCTGCTGGCCCCCATCCCGTTGACATGGAGTCAATCCAGGCGGGGGCCAGCTGCCGCATCACGGGTCCATCGCATCACATTCCCTGGACGGGACAACCTGAAATTGCCTTTCCTCATTCACTCCATCGATATTCCACCTCCTCCGCCTTGCGCATGCGCTGCATTTGACGCCATGCAAAACAATTGGGCGGAACTTCAATTTTTTGCTCTTCTTCCTCCTTTTTCTTGAATATCCGCATGGCATAGAAACACAACGCATCCGCAATCACCCGGTCTCCGTGATTTTCTCGCGCACCCGACAAATCCTGGCTCTTCAGGCTGGCCGAGTGCTCCACCGATCCACCCGCCGCATAGACATAATCATGACATTCCCGGATCGCTTCCCGGGAGCGATTGATGAATTCACCGGCCTCCAGGGCATGCCGGTACATTCCCAACAACACCCGCTTGTTCTCCCGGGAGGAAAACCAGCCCGGGATATCCGTTATTCGCTTACTAATTGATAATTCGTTCTGCCGGAAATAAAAGTTCCTATACCCACGGTCTATGACCGAATCCCCAAATAACCGCCCCGACCCGTTCGATTCCCAAATCATATAGGCGCCATGAAACCACCGGCATAACGCAATGGCCACCTCGGCCAAATGATCCGGTCTAATCGAGGGCGTGACGAATTCCGCCACTTTCTCCCCCGTTTCACACCGGCCAATGGATATACAACTATTGCTTGCCCCCGTTCCCGCGCTTATATCAATCCCCACCACGTAATCCCCAGGGGGAATCTCTCCCCGGGAATCCGGCCGGATCCATAATTTCAACCGGCCATACTCCCGCTCCATGAATCCAGCGGGATGTAAATCCGTTGCGTTGTAATCCAATTCCCCAACCAAAAACGGCGCCATGCAATACTGATGTTCGTATTTCTGCAGTTCCGCGATGTCAAAAAACAGCGAATCGGAACTGCCAAAGTCAATATCCCATTCCGCCGCCATTTCCATCCGGCTGGCGCAACGCTTCTCTTCCGTGTCATATGCCGGTGAACGCAACCGGCCATCCAAAATGAATTTGTAATCCTTGGGAAATGGATAATTGTCATCCAGAATCTTCAGTTCCCCATTTTCCGAGGTATATAAACCCACCTTCTTCTCTGGATGTTGCGACCAATGCAACCTGATCTTTACAATGTCCATCTGGGCCACGTCATACGCCGCGTTGGACCGGCCCTGGGGCGTGAAATTAAATATCCGGCAACGCGTCACGTCCCGCGTGGATCCCAACGCCCGGTATCCGTCATCCACCGGCAGGGCTGAAAACTCATCCAGCAAAATCGCCGTGCGCCGGTCTCCACGGGCAAAATCCCCCGTCGTCGACTCCCCATCAATCACCGACTTGTTGTCCAAGTTCCGCAAGCTTAATTTCGTCCGCTCAAAATTCGGCCGCAACCAACCGGGCTGATTCTCCAATAACTTGTCCAATTTCCAAAATAAACTTTTGGGGTTCCCGGGCTTATCCACATACTCCTCGTTCCGGGATCCCATCAAGAAGACCATCTCGGGATGAAATTGCCATGCCCACAAAAACGCACTCAAACACAGCCAGGACGCACCCATGTCCCGGCTCTTTAAGAAACAAATATCCTCCACCCCAATCGATTGGATCAGCTTGACCGCCGCCTCGTCCTGGTAATCATACGTGATGAATGGAACCGTCGCGGGATTCCGCCGGGGATCATATGTCCAGCCAAACGTGTTCAACCAAAACAAAAAATCCCGGGCACACATGATCCAAATCTCATGCGCGTTATCCCGGTTCGCCGACCCCAACCTCACCAAATCCTCCCGAAATCTCAAATTGCTCCTGGGACTCTTCGGAACCATCTTGTAAAACGGGCTCCTCCAGGGCAACAAGGTTTCGGGTAATAAGTTCGAATATTTCCCTGCCGTCATCCCTAAACCGCTCCTCGGACTCAATCTGCGTCCGGCTCGGCAACAACTTCGTCCAGACCGTCCGGTAAAACTCCCTCAACAACTCCGCGCTGGTCCGCAGCCGCATTAACAAACTCCACGCCCCCGGACTGGGCGCCATGTCCGGCGTCACGTCCACCACGTCAATGTGATCGAATATCCACTCCACGATCTCCCGCGAATTCCCCCGCTTCTTGCCCCGGAATTGCGACAACCGCAATCCCCGCTTGTTCAAATCGGCCCTGGGCGGAGGAGGAGGCAATTCCTCGGGCTCGGATTCGGCCTTGGATTCCGAATCTGGCCCTGGATCGGAAACCGGCTGCGGATCCGGCCTGGGGTCCGGTTGTGATTCCGGCCTCGATTGCGGAATCCCCACCATCGTCGGACGAATCCCGTCCGGCAAGAACTTCGCCGTCGCCATCGAATCCGCCTCCTTCGGGGTGTACCCCTGGTCCCGCAACCGCTGCCGGTACTCCAAAAACGCCTCCCATTTCCCATCCCGCATCAACCGCACCTTGCGGGCCTCCCGAAACATCGCGTTCGACATGATTTCCCTTCCGCTATATATGTAAAAGCTAGATTTTCACGCGCGTGGGCGTAGGGGGATATGTACGGGCGATGGCACCGGCGGGGCCCGGGGCCGTGGGTAAAAGATGGCGGATACGTGGGTCCCATACCATTGATTTCATTGAAGTTAGGTGCTTCAGGTGGGAACGCTTCCGCACCACGAGAAGACCGGGCGGCCGCGCCGCGAACGCGTTCCCGCGTACGTACATTCGCGTTCCCGCCGATGGCGCCTCTCCCGCGTCCAGAATCGGTAACCGGAATCGCGTTGGCCTTTAGGGCCACGTACATGCCCCACAATCGATTTTTTTCTCCAACTCAATGTCAACCATTGGTTCAAGGCCAATCTTTCAACCTAGGCCATTTAAATGGCCTCAAACGAATCAGGGAGTTCTGAATCCAATCCAGAATCAGCAGTACGTGCTTACCTTCTATGGATGCCTAGGGAATACTCCTACCCTGGGCCAAAAAGAAAAAATATTTATGCATGTGAGCATTAGGCGTTAGCCTAATGCGAACGAAGGGAACGATGTGATGAGCATATCGTACTGTGAATAGCCTAGGGAGCGA
>Ga0116168_1001568_pt1 | contig 16774 bp, 15 predicted proteins | sample AD_UKC129_MetaG_FD_89795 | JGI IMG/M metagenome (GOLD analysis project Ga0116168, IMG submission 89795) | Active sludge microbial communities of municipal wastewater-treating anaerobic digesters from Canada - AD_UKC129_MetaG | ecosystem: Engineered > Bioreactor > Anaerobic > Digestate | place...
TCATAATAGCAGCAATTCCTGCCTTATCGTCTGCCCCTAAAAGTGTAGTTCCGTCAGTAGTAATTAATTCTTTTCCCTTTAACTTTTCTAAAAACGGAAATTCATCAACTGTCGTTGTATACTCGTCATTTAATCTAATATTTCCACCTTGGTATAAGAAGATTTTTGGATTGGTGCATTTACCGTCTAAATCTGGTGAGGTATCCATATGACCTATAAATCCTATAGACGGAACTTCTTTTTGTGTGTTAGATTTTAGCGTTGCATAAACATAACCATGCTCGTCCTGTTTTGCATTTTCTAATCCCAACTCTTTCAATTCTTGGACTAATAATCTACCTAGCTCTAATTGACCAGCTGTACTTGGCACAGTTGTACTTGATTCATCAGATTTTGTATCTATAGCAATGTATGTCTTAAATCTTTCTACAATATCCTTCATTTTTTCCTCCTTGAAAAGGTTGAAAATACCCGCTTAAGAATTCCTGAAACTAAAAATTTTTCCACCTATTACTTGCAACTGTTTACAAAAGCATTGATTATTTCCTGGTGTACCTTTATTTGACAAGCCATTTTTTCTGGATGCCATTGTACCCCTAAAACAAATCTTTTTGAATTTGCGCCTTTAAGTTCTATAGCTTCACATAAATTATCTTCCACTGAGGTAGCAACAACTCTCAAACTAGGAGCAACAGTTTCAACTGCTTGATGATGATATGAATTCACACCTATTACGTTTGTTTTTGTTATGCTGTATAATAAGCTATCTTCTTGAATTTGTACATAATGTGAAACTTCGAAAGATGGATAATTAATCATTGAATGATGTTCAAAGCCGCTCGATGGAAGATGCTGGTAAAGAGTACCTCCTAAAGCTACATTCATTACTTGAGCACCTCGACAAATTCCTAATAGTGGTTTGTTGGTTTTCTCTATCATATACCTTGCACAAAATAAGTCTTGTTTATCTCGTTTAGGAATGATTAGACCAACTTCTGCAATTGCTCTCTTATTGTAGTATTTAGGATCTATATCCTCACCACCACTTAAAATAAGCCCATCGACATTATCTAACATCTCTTTTACAATTTCTAAATCATCGATAATAGGTATAATTACAGGTATACCTCCAGCTCTGATTACTGCGATAACATATTCATCCGCCAGTGAATGAACCTCTTGTAATGGATTGCCACTTTGTTCATCTGTAGCCTTTTGATACTTGTAACTTGAACTTATCCCAATAATAGGCTTTTTCATATCTTTTTATCCTTCATTTCTTCTAAAATATTTTTGATATCGGCTAATAATAACACTTCTTCAGAAGGTGGAGGTGGTGGTGGCGGTGGTGTTTGTTCTTCTTCAGTTAAAATTTGTGTTTCATGTTCTAATTTAAGTTTACTTAAAAATCGAACAAATAGAAAGATTGAAAATGATATTATCAAAAAATCTACAACTGTTTGGATAAAAGAACCATATCTTATGGTTGCTTCACCTATTTTAAATTGAAGGTCAGAAAAATCAATACCTCCTATGAGTATTCCAATGACGGGCATTAATAAATCGTTTACCAGTGAAGTAACAATTTTCCCAAAAGCTCCACCTATGACAACACCTACAGCTAGGTCAATAACGTTACCCTTAATTGCAAAATTCTTGAAGTCTTCCCAAAACTTTTTATTCAAGTTTACTCACTCCTTCTATAATAGTGATTGTATATTTTATGATATTATGCTACCATAGTTTAATTTGAGAATCAACTCAAATATATTTTATTAAAAATAGATCTAGATGTCTTAAAAGGTTTTCTAATTAAGGCTTTTAAGTTTTCTAATAAAATGTTTCCAGAAAATTTGACAACAGAAAAATAATTTGATATAATATTTCTAACTTGTAATTATTATTTTATTTACGAGGTCTTAATATGCTAAAAAGAAGAATTTGTAATGCGGAACCAACAATTAAAAATAATCAAATATCAAATATAAGAACTTGGTGGTGGCATCTCTGACGGGGTGCCACTCGTAGCATGCTTTAATTAATAATAGGGCATCCCGACAAAGGATGCCCTTTTTTAATTGTGGAGGTCTTTTTCCCATTAAAAAAGGGATGAAAGACCTCTTTTTTATTAGATTTTTTAAAAATTGTGCCCAAGGAGGCAGTTACTCAAATGAAAAAAATTAAAGTAAAAACATTATCTTGTTCCCTACCTTTTGAAAGTATTAATAGTACGGTTATTTACAGAAATATTGCTTTGAAAAATGATTATTCTTTTCTTTTTGAAAACTTGAAATATAATGGCAAGACATTTTCGGTGATAGGGGTTATTCCAGAAAAGATTATAAGGTATGGCAAAAATAATAAGGATAGTTTAGTTATAACTCTAAAAGAAGGAGAAGAGAAAGAAATAGAGATTGTAGAAGCTGATTATTTGTCTTTTCTAGAAAAAGAACTAGACAAAATTTGTTTTCAAAGTATAAAAGAAATTCCTCCTTTTTTCTGCAGCTTTTTTGGATATTTTGGCTATGAAATGATCTATTTATGGGAAGGGTTGTTATATAAACAAACGGACAAGTTTTTACAAAACAACGATCTTCCATTATCTATTTTATGTTGCCCTAAAATGTCATTAATCATGAATCATGAAGATAAGATGCTGCATATTTTTAACTGTCTATATTTCGATAATGAAGAAACAGCAGATGAGATAGAAGAGTCAGTTAGTATCGCACAGTCTGAAATAGATAATTTAAAAGAAAATATTATTGAAATTTTAAAAATACAAGATTCTAAAGATACTACTAGCGATGAACAATCGTATTCTAAAAGGCAATATCCACCTTTAAATATTACTTATCACACCAAGAAAGAAGATTTTTTAGAACAAGTTAAAAAAGCTATTGAACAAATAAACTCATCTGGGGCTTTTCAGATAGTGTTATCTCAAAAGTTCTCGACACATATTGAATCAAATCCCTTTGAAATTTATGAAGTATTGAGAGCTATAAACCCGTCTCCTTACATGTTCTACCTCAATTTTCCAGAGGCTAAAATATTAGGTTGTTCCCCGGAAATGCTTGTAAAAGTAGAAAGAGGCGAAGTTATTTCAAGGCCTCTAGCAGGTACAAGAACCCGTGGGCAAAAAGCAGAAGAAGATACGGATTTAGAACAAGAATTACTAAATGATGAAAAAGAGAAAGCTGAACATGTCATGTTGGTAGACTTAACAAGAAATGATTTAGGGAAGGTATGCAAGAGAGGATCTGTTAAAGTAACTCAACTCTTTGGAATAGAAAAATACTCTCATGTTATGCATATCTACTCCCAAGTTGAAGGGGTAAAAAGAGAAGATGTTGGACTTTTGGAAATTTTAAAATCTGTTTTTCCTGCAGGAACAGTTTCTGGCGCACCAAAAATCAAAGCTATAGAATTAATTGAGATCTTAGAAGCCGAGCCCCGAGAAGTGTATGCTGGATCAATCGGATATATTACTCCTGATGGGGATTTAGATGCTGCAATTGCTATAAGAACGATTGTGTGTAAAGGCAGTGAAGCCTTTATTCAATCTGGAGCCGGAATAGTTTCATATTCAATACCAGAAAAAGAGTATGAAGAAACATTAAATAAGGCAAAAGCAATGTTTAAAGCTATAGAAATTGCTGAATATCAAAAAACAGATGTTCAGAATTTAATAAAATAATCGGGGGTGGCATTCATGATCTTATTAATTGATAATTATGATTCCTTTACTTACAACATATATCAAACAATATCTGAGTTAGATGATGTGTTGATTTATAAGAATGACAAGGTAAGTATAAACAAGATAGAATCTATGAACCCTTCTCACATAATAATCTCTCCAGGATCTGGTTTACCGAGCGATGCAGGAATATTAGTAGAAGTTGTAAAACATTTTGCGGATAAAACACCTATACTCGGTATTGGTTTAGGGCATCAATGTATTGCAAAAACGTTTGGAGGAAAACTCATTAAAACAAACGAGATACATCATGGCAGAGTTTCCAAGATATTTGTAGCCTGCAGTGATGAATTATTTGATGGAATAACTAATCCATTCAATGCAACAAGATACGATTCGTTAGTAGTATCACAAGATTCATTTCCTAATGAATTAAAGATTCTAGCTCTTACTGAAGAAAACGAGATCATGGCTATAAGGCATCGCTTTTATTGGTTATATGGTGTTCAATTTCATCCTGAATCTATATTGACATCAATTGGATTTCAGCTGTTAGAAAATTTCATGAAAATAGGAAGGAGCGTTAACTATGTTTAATTATTTTCTTCAAAAAGTAGTTAAAAAACAAGATTTGAGCATGGAAGAAATGGAAGAAGCTATGAATATGGTTATGGAAGGAAAAACAACACACAGCCAATTAGCGGGGTTTCTAGTAGGACTAAACATGAAAGGTGAGACCGTAGATGAAATAACAGCGAGTGCAAAAGTGATGAGAGAAAAAGCCCTTCCTTTTAATTATGAAAGCGATAATCTACTAGACACGTGTGGAACAGGGGGAGACGGTAAAGGAACTTTCAATATTTCTACAGCGGCAGCCTTTGTTTTAGCAGCAGCGGGGATATCTGTTGCAAAACATGGGAACAGATCTGTCTCAAGTAAAAGTGGGAGTGCAGACGTTTTAGAATCTTTAGGGGTGAACATATCACTTTCAGTAAATTTGGTTGAAGAATGTCTAAAAGAAATAAATATCGCATTTTTGTTTGCCCCAGATTTTCATAAAGCTACTCAGTATGCAGCGGTTCCGAGAAAAGAACTTGGTATTAGAACTATTTTTAACCTCCTTGGCCCTTTAACTAATCCCGCAAAAGTTAAATATCAATTAATGGGTATATACGATCCAAATCTTGTTTATCCAATTGTAGAAGTGTTGAGAAATTTAGGGGTTAAAAGGGCTATGGTTGTTCATGGTGCAGGAGGTATTGATGAATTTTCTTTGGTAGGCGAAAACAAGGTAGCTTTTCTAAGTGATGGAACAATTGAAGAGCTAGAAATAGCTCCAGAAGATGTGGGCTTAAAAAGATATGATTTAGAAGAAATTAAAGGTGGAACAGCGCAGGAAAATAAAAGGATCATTCTAAGTATCTTTAATGGAGAAAAAGGACCGAAAAGAGATGTAGTGGTATTTAATTCTGCAGCAGCTCTGGTAGTTACTAATGTTGTTGATAACTTTGAAGATGGAGTTAAATATGCTCAAGAAATAATAGATAGCAAAAAAGCTCTTCGTAAACTAGAAGATATGATTGAGTATACAAATTTCTTAACTGTACGAAATTGATTTTTATCTTTTTGACAAGATTTTGTATGAAATTAATATTGATATGTGAAGCCTGCGTGTCTAGAGATTTCCGAATTTTATAAGTACCAAAAAGTTGTAATTGTTAATTACTGTTTTTGAATTTATAACGGGTCCAGGGCAGAGCCCTCCCCTCCTTTGGTATAAGTACCAAAAAGTTGTAATTATTAATTACTGTTTTTGAATTTATAACGGGTCCAGGGCGGAGCCCTCCCCTCCTTTGGTATAAGTACCAAAAAGTTGTAATTGTTAATTACTGTTTTTGAATTTAAAAGGGTACCAGGGCAGAGCCCTCACCTCCTTTGGTAAAGGTACCAAAAAGTTGTAATTATTAATTACTGTTTTTGAATTTAAAAGGGTACCAGGGCGGAGCCCTTCCCCCTCGCTAATATAGTTTCTAGAATTCTAAAGGGGTTAGATAGAAACGGACAAGGAGGCAAATATGTTTCTACAAGAAATAATAAAAACAAAAAATGAAGAACTTTTAAAGTTAACACAAAAAAAGAGATCTCTCAAATCAGTTTTGAGGAAAAGCGAATTAACCCTAATTGCCGAAATAAAGAAAGCGTCACCTAGTAAAGGCATTATTTCTAAAAACTTTGACCCTGAAAAACAACTGGAGGCGTATGCAAAAGGCGGGGCAGATGCTATATCAATACTAACTGATGAAAAGTACTTTAACGGAGGCACAGAAATTTTAAGACAGTTACGAAGTAAAACAACTCTACCTATTCTAAGAAAAGATTTTATAATTCACCCTTTGCAGATATATGAAAGTCTTTTTCTAGGATCAGATGTAATACTGTTAATAGCAGCGATTTTAACAAAAGAACAGATTATTAACTTTTTAGAGATCTCAAATCAATTTGGATTAGAAACACTCGTTGAAGTACATGATTATGACGATTTAGAAAAGATAAAAGGCACGAAAACAGAAATGTTGGGTATAAATAATAGAAATTTAGATGATTTTACGGTAGATATCAGAAACACTGAAAAGATCATAAATAAATTAGAAAGAATGAACATAAGAGGTAATTTTTATATTGTTTCTGAAAGTGGAATAAAAAATAAAAAAGATATTGATTACCTTGAAAGTTTAAGTGTTGACGGTGTGTTAATAGGAGAGGCTTTAATGAAGGCTGATAATCCTCTGGAAAAAATAAAAGAGTTGTTTCCTCAAAAGGAGCAAGTAAGAAATGGTTAGGGTCAAAGTTTGTGGGATTACAAATATTGCTGATGCAGTTAACATTGCTAATTTAAACGTGCATGCGTTGGGTTTTATCCTCTCTAAAAGCCCTAGAAAGATTGAATTATCAAAGGTTGCTGAGATCACTAAAGTATTGCCTCCATTTATCAGTAGAGTTGCAGTTGTTGTAGATGTTACTCTTAACGAGTTAGAAGAAATCCAAGAAAGCAGATTATTCGATTATATACAGTTCCATGGTTCTGAAAATATCTCTTTAATTAAAAAATGTAAGCTAAAAACTATAAAAGCGTTAAAAATTGGGAATGAAAAATCATTGTCTGATATAGCAATATACCAAGATGAGGTTGATTATCTTCTTTTTGATACAATGGTTGGAAATAAGATAGGGGGAACAGGAGAAACATTTGATTGGAAGATTTTAAAAAATCTAAACATAAAAGAGCCTTTCATTTTGGCTGGTGGTATAGGTCCAGAAAATGTTTCTCAAGCAATAAGTGTTCTAAAACCTGCTGCTATAGATTTAAATAGCAAGGTTGAAAAGAATCCAGGCAAAAAAGATATAAATTTAATCAAACAAACTTTAGAAATAATCAAAGACACAGAAAAATATTTTGAATTTTAACGGGTTCAAGGGCGGCAGCTCTCATTTCTCTTGATACCAAGTACCAAACAAAACAAATCTAAAAAAGCTATAAAATCACTTTTTATAATTTTTTAAAAAATAAAAACATAAAAATAAGGAGGAAAAAAAGATGAAAAAAGGTTATTATGGGCAATATGGAGGACAATACGTTCCAGAAACACTAATTCCAGCTTTGGAAGAACTAGAAGCAGCTTATGAAGAATACTCTAAGGATCCTGATTTCATCAAAGAGTTTAACAGACTCTTGGCTGACTACAGTGGAAGGCCAACACCCCTTTACTTTGCAGACAGATTCACTGAATATTTAAATGGTGCAAAAATATATTTAAAAAGAGAAGATCTGAACCATACAGGCGCTCACAAGATTAATAATGCTCTAGGTCAGGTTTTGTTAGCTAAAAAGATGGGCAAAAAACGTATAATTGCAGAGACAGGCGCTGGGCAACATGGTGTAGCAACTGCAACAGCTGCCACAAAATTTGGCTTGGAATGTATAATCTACATGGGTGCCGAAGATATGAAAAGGCAATCGCTAAACGTGTATAAGATGGAAATGCTAGGAGCAAAAGTTATTCCAGTTTACAATGGTAGTCAAACTTTGAATGAAGCAGTAGATGAAGCAATTAGAGATTGGGTAACAAATGTTGAAGATACTCATTATGTCATAGGGTCTGTTGTTGGACCTCATCCCTATCCGAAGATTGTTAGAGACTTTCAAAGAGTAATTGGAGACGAAGCTAAAAGACAGATAATAGAAAAAGAAGGGCGATTACCTGATTACATTGTAGCCTGCGTTGGGGGAGGAAGTAATGCAATGGGCATATTTTACCCTTTTGTCGAAGATCAAGAAGTAAAATTAATAGGTGTTGAAGCTGCTGGTAAAGGGTTAGAAACAGGGTTACATGCAGCGGCTTTAACTGCTGGAAAAATAGGAGTTCTACACGGAAGCAAATCTTATGTACTTCAAGATGAAAATGGACAAATTAAACTTGCCTATTCAATTTCAGCTGGGCTAGACTATCCGGGAGTAGGACCAGAACATAGTTTTCTACGTGACAAAAAAAGAGCTACATATACTTCAGTTACCGATGAAGAAGCAATAGAAGCTTTTGAACTACTGACAAAACTTGAAGGCATAATACCGGCATTTGAAAGCTCACATGCACTAGCATATACCATGAAATTAGCTCCTCAATTGGATAAAAATAAAATAATAATTGTAAACCTTTCTGGAAGAGGAGATAAAGACGTGGATTCATATAGGAATCTAAATCGAAAATAACTAATTTGAATTTTAATGGGTTCAAAGGCGGTAGCCCTTATCTCTCTTGATACCAAGTACTAACCGCTTTTAGTCTAAAAACGTTTTAGAATTTCCAAAGTTTTAAAAACTTTCAACATTTGGAGGCCCTAAAATGAGTAAAATCCAAAAAATTTTCGATAATAAAAAGGCTTTAATAACATACATAACAGCGGGAGATCCAGATCTAGAAACCACAAAAGATATAATATTAGAACTCAATAAAGCTGGAGTTGACATAATTGAAATTGGGATTCCTTTTTCTGATCCCTTAGCTGATGGTCCCGTAATCCAAGAAGCTAGTCAAAGAGCAATAAAAAAGGGAATAACTCTCAGTAAAATTTTTAATACATTAGAAAGTATAAAAGGCAGGATTAATACCCCTCTTGTTTTGATGGGTTATTATAATTCCATCTTAAGTTATGGTAGTGACAAGTTTATTGAAGATTGTAAACTTGCAGGTGTTTCAGGAGTAATAATTCCTGATTTGCCCTTTGATGAAGAACCAGAGTTCTATGAAGAGTTAAAAGAAAATGATATAGACGGAATATTATTAGTTGCACCAAATACGTCTGAAGAACGATTAAAAGAGCTTTCAAAACATGCAACAGGATTTTTATATTGCGTTTCTCTTATGGGAGTAACTGGTGACAGTAGAGGACCAGTTGAATACATAAATGAATATGTTCAAAAAATCAGAAAATATGTTGATATACCAATAGCTATTGGTTTTGGAATAGACACTCCTGAAAAAGTTAAACATATCATTAACTACGTCGATGGAATAATAGTAGGTAGTGCATTAATAAAAATTATTGACCAAAACAAAGAAAATAAAATTAAGATGTTTAACGAAATCCATACATTCGTTCAAAATTTAAAAGTTTGGTAGTTTTGGTGAAATTCTTGAGATATAGAGACGCTCATATGAGCGTCTTTGTTTTTATTTTTACGTGCCAAGCATGTTTCTATGTTTGAGTTATTTTTTTCAATATGTTAATTCTAGAGAACATTTAATCAAGTCTTTTACAACTACATCTTAATTTAATATGGGGTTTATATAAAATTTCTCAGTTTTATCCAAAAAATTTAATTGTGATTGAATAAGTTGGTTTATATTAAAAGAACTACTATTTTCTACTTATAAGTTAATTTCCATTTTAGATTAAATTGGTGTAAAATAAAGATAATAAAACGAAAATATTTAATTTAAATCATTTAATCCAATTTAATTGCTGCTTAATTATACTTTCCTAATTACAAAACATTTTTATGAACTACCTATCCTTTTTATTTCTAAAAGAAACTCGAAACGCCAATGTTTATAACTTTCCTTAAAAGAAACTACAAACGAAAATGCCATGTAGAAATTAAAAGAGAGATTACAGTTTCAAATAAGATTAATAAAGAGTTTCAAGCAAATTAAATTCAAGGAGGCGACGAGTTATGAAAAAAAGATGGTCGGTTATAATAGTCTTTTTAATCTGTGTTCTATCAATTTTTGGACAAAAAGGTAAATTGACGGTGATGGGTGTTTGGGGAGGGCAAGAGTTAGATGCGTTCCTAAAAGTAGTCGAAGTTTTTGAAGCAGCAACTGGTATTGAGGTTCAATATGAAGGTACGAGGGATTTGCCAACCCTTATTACCACACGCTTGGAAGCAGGTAATCCACCAGATATTGTTGCATTAACTGGTTTGGGGCTTATGAAGGATTTAGCTGATGATGGTGCCTTAGTCGATTTGAAAAAGGTATTGAACATGGACACCTTTAAGAAAGATTACGCTCAAACATGGATAGATTTAGCTTCGTATAAAGATGGGATGTATGGATTATATATTTCTGCAGACGTTAAAAGTTTAGTCTGGTACAATCCGAAAGCGTTTGCTGCTAAAGGATATACTATCCCAAAAACTTGGACTGAAATGGAGGCCTTGATGAATAAAATGGTTGCAAATGGTGATACTCCTTGGTCAATTGGTCTTGAATCTGCTGCTGCTAGTGGTTGGCCTGGCACAGATTGGATTGAAGATATAATGCTAAGAACAGCGGGTCCAGAAGTATATGATCAATGGGTAAATCATGAGATTCCTTGGACTGATGAAAGAGTTAAAAGAGCTTTTGAAATTTTTGGTAAGATAGCTCGTGATCCTAAATTGACTTGGGGCGGACCACTTGCTGCACTAGCTACAAATTTTGGAGATGCTGCAAACCCATTGTTTACAGATCCTCCACAAGCATATATGCACAGACAAGCCAGTTTCATCGTTAGTTTTATCAAAACTAACTTTCCAGACCTCGTAGCGGGCGAAGATTTTGACTTCTTCATCTTCCCACCAATTGATGAAAAATACGGAACTCCAATGCTCGGAGCTGCTGACATGATAAGTATGATGAACGATACTCCAGAGGCACGAGCATTTATGAGATTTTTAGCAACACCAGGAGCCCAGTCTATTTGGGTTTCAGAGTTAGGAAAGATAGGAATAAATAAGAGAATTAATCCAAATGTTTATCCTGACGACTTAACTCGAAAGATGGCAAAAGCTCTTCAAGATGCATCAACTTTTAGGTTTGATGGTTCTGATATGATGCCACCAGCAGTTGGTTCCGGAGCATTCTGGACTGGCATACTAGATTATGTAGGCGGTGCAGATTTAGATAGCGTTTTAGAATATATAGAAGCAGTAGCACAAGAAGCTTATGCCCCTGTTAAAACTAAAAAATAATGGTGGTGGTAAGTATAATGAAGAGTAAGAAAAATACATTATGGGCGGTCCTTTTTCTAGGACCCGCTCTTTTTTTACTATGTGTCTATTTGTTGTACCCTTCTATTCATACAATAATAATAAGTTTTATGGATCAACGATCGCAAAATTGGGTAGGATTTCAAAACTACATCTATGCTTTTACATCAAAGACGATGTTGACAGCGTTTAGGAATAATCTTTTATGGGTTATTTTTTTTACTTTGGGTACAGTTGGCTTGGGTTTAATAATTGCAGTTTTAGTAGATAGAGTTAAATATGAAAAGTTTACCAAAACCATTATCTTTATGCCTATGGCAATTTCTTTTGTAGGAGCAGGAGTAATATGGAAGTTTGTTTATGATTATAAGCCATTAGGCGTTAATCAAATTGGTTTGTTAAATCAAATTGTTGTTTCACTTGGAGGGGAACCCAAAGCTTGGCTCATTCAAGGGCCATGGCTAAACAATTTTGCCTTGATATTTGTAGGAATATGGATCTGGACTGGTTTTTGCATGGTTATTCTTTCAGCAGCATATAAAGGAATACCAGAAGAATTACTAGATGCCGGTAGGGTGGATGGGGCAAATGAATGGCAGGTTTTTGTACACATAATATTGCCGTATATGAAGTCTACAATAGGTGTGGTTGCCACTACGATGGTTGTGAATGTTTTGAAAATCTTCGATATTGTGTATGTAATGACCAATGGTAATTATGGTACTGAGGTTATCGCAAACCGAATGTATAAGGAGATGTTTCAATACAGAAATTATGGACGGGCAAGTGCTATTGCAGTAGTTTTATTTTTATTGATAGTACCGGTAATAATAATGAATTTAAGAAGAATGAAAGGAGAAAAAAGCTAATGAAAGCTAGAAAAAAGATAAAAGTTGCAAGAATTTTTCTGCATATTTTTATCATTTTTATGATGTTAATATGGATTTTACCTACACTTGGATTATTAATAACCTCCTTTCGACCAGCACAAGATGTTGCAAAAACTGGTTGGTGGACTGTTTTTAATAGCCCTTTGAAATTTACGCAATTTACTTTGAACAATTATCGAGAAGTAATAACCAAAGCTGGATTGGGAACGGCTTTTAAAAATAGTTTTATGATAACGATATTTGGGACGTTACTACCTGTAATAATAGGAGCTTTCGCAGCTTTTGGATTAGCTAAGATAGAATTTAAAGGTAGAGGGGTGATATATTCACTCATTGTGGGACTTTTAGTAGTCCCTTTGCAATTAACCTTTATCCCTATTTTGAGATTGTATAACAAATTAAAATTATCTGGTACTTTCGTAGGATTATGGTTTGCGCACACAGCCTATGGTTTGCCTTTTGCTATTTTTATGTTACACAATTTTTTTGTATCTCTACCAAATGATATATTTGAGTCGGCTCGTATAGACGGGGCTTCACTTTGGACATCATTTTATAAATTGGCTTTACCATTATCTGTCCCCGCAATTGCTTCATTAGTTATATTCCAATTTCTGTGGGTATGGAATGATCTTCTTGTTGCGTTAATATATTTAGGAGGAACAAAAGATGTTGCTCCACTTACTGTTGTTTTAGCTAACATGGTGGGTTCTTATGGACAAAATTGGCATCTTTTGACTGCTGCAGCGTTTATATCAATGGTAGTTCCATTAATTGTTTTCTTATCTTTGCAAAAATACTTCGTTAAAGGAATATTGGCAGGATCCGTTAAAGGTTAATTTAAACAATATTTGAATATAACTATTACTTTGGCATTTATAAAACAAAGAAAATGCCCAACTTTGGGTGTGTCTTCTTATTTATACTTCAAAAATAGGTTATAATTCTTTGCTTAAAAGTTCTCTTCTTAAACTTAAACTCCATTTTTGATCAATTTTCTTTTGAATTGGAAAAATCAAAAATATTATATTAATTCTAAATTAGTCGAACCAAGAGTTTTTATTTACATAAGTAGGGAAGTCATCCGCTATTAAAAACACAGCAAAGCCTTTAATAATCTCTATTTCAACTGTATCAAGGGCGGAATCAGGAAAGTCTGAAGTAAGCGATGGATTTAGAAAAAAGTTATATAAAATACAGAAAAGAGGGGTTATATAAAAAATTTATATGTCTAGAGTTTGAAAAGATTCAAAAAAATCAATTATATTTGATTACAACTGATTATCTCAAAATAACTCAAAAAATGTTTGATAATCTTTATTTTGATTTTTGCCATTAGTTTGTTATACTGTGATGAAATCATATCACTAGATTATCAGCTAGTGATCAAATTTCTATAAAATTTAATAGTATTTTATGAACACTAATAGTTAAACCAAAGGCAAGCATTTGGTATATCTGGTAGAGAGATGAAAATTATATTTAGGGGAAATATTAATGTCAAACATTCAATTAAAAAAAGAAGTAGCTCGATTTGCAAAATTAGTATGGGATAGGAAACTAACAGATGGAGCAGGGGGAAATATGAGCATAAAAGATGAAGATAGGATATACATTACTCCTACTTCAACAATCAAGCATTTTCTCACTGAAGATGACATAATTACTATTGACAAAGATGGTAACAAAATTGAAGGTAAAAAAGAACCTTCTTCCGAAAGAAGAATGCACATAAAAATTTATGAGAAGGCACCAGAAGTTAAAGCAATCATTCATGCACATCCTAGATATGCAACCTCTTTTGCAGTAACTTTCCAGAAACTACCTGTTTATGCCCTACCAGAATCAGCATTAGTTTTAGATCCAATAACTTACATAGAATATCAAATGCCAGGTACCCAAGAATTTGCTGATGCTTTTGCAAAAGGTTTAGAAGAAGGATCAAGAGTTTTTGTGCTTCAAAACCATGGAATTACTGTTGCTGGAAAAGATATGGAAGATGCATACATGAAATTAGAAACCTTAGAATTTCTCGCGGAAGTATCCTTTATTTCAAAATTGTACGGTGACCTAAATGAAATTCCAATAGAAAAAATAACAGCTTTCAAAGAATTCTTTAATAAAAATAAAAGAGGAGATTGACTATGGATTTATCAAAAATAAAAGAAAAAGTAAAAAATTTCAAAGTAGAAGTTCCCTCATGGGGATTTGGACGGTCTGGAACAAGATTTCATGCTTTTCATATTCCAGGGGAAGCTAGAAACATATATGAAAAAATTGATGATGCAGCCTTTGTGAATAAAATTACAGATGCAGTTTCTGCAGTTGCCATACATATTCCATGGGATAAAGTTGAAGATTACTCAGCTTTAAAAGATTATGCAAAAGATAAAGGGACGAAAATAGGAGCAGTTAACCCCAATTATTTTCAAGATGAAGATTACCTATTTGGTTCTCTTAGTAATTCAGACAGCAAAATACGAAGAAAAGCAATAGAGCAAACCTTTGAATGTATAGAAATTATGAGACAAACAGACTCAAAAATACTGTCAATGTGGATACCAGATGGATCAGATTACCCGGGACAAATAGATTTTAAAAGTTCTATTGAATTACTCGAAGACTCCTTGAAACAAATCACAAACGAATTAGATGAAGATATGATAATGCTACTTGAATACAAGTTTTTTGAGCCTGCTTTTTATTCAACTTTACTATGTGATTGGGGAACGGCTTATATGTTATCAGAAAAATTAGGAACAAAGGTAAAAGTTTTAATAGATTTAGGACATCATCCACAAGGAACAAACATTGAATACATAGTGTCCATTTTATCTTACAAGGGGAAACTTGGGGGATTCCATTTCAATTCTAGAAAGTATGCAGATGATGATCTAACTGTTGGTTCAATAGATCTTTATGAATTATTTTTAATATTTGTAGAATTAAACAAATACTTTGATCTCTCTTCGGATAATCAAGAAATTAGTTTGGTGTTAGACCAAAGTCATAACGTAAAACCAAAAATCCCAGCAGTAGTACAGTCACTAAATAATCTTCAAATAACGTATGCCAAGTCTTTACTTGTAAACTATGAACAATTAAGACAAGCACAAGAGGAACATGATGTGATTTTAGCCGAAGAAATTCTTAAAGACGCATATGAAAAGGATGTTAGAGACATTTTAAAGGAGGTGAGAAAAGAAAAGGGGTTGCCGGAGGATCCGGTTAAATTTGTTGAGAAAAGTGATGAGTACAGGAGAATTGTAAAAGATAGAAAATGATAGATATTTTTGGTTTTAAAAGTAAATAGTATGATGGGTAAGAAAGTCTAGAGCTAGGGGAGGTATGTCAAATGAAAAAAAGTATTTTTTTCTTAATGATTTGTATTTCTATAGTGATTTCATCTTTTGCACAACTTACATCTGATATTCCAAGAGAAGAAACTATCATCGTCGACGTGTTAGGAGGTAGAGTTCCAGCACCTTCTAATTTTAATGTATTTAGAGGGACTCCAGGACGTGGATTAGATAGAGGAATTCAGCAACTTATGCTTGAACCGTTGTGGTGTGTGGACTTTGCAACAGGAGAAATAATTAATGCATTGGCTTCAGAAGGACCTATTTACAATGACGATTTTACTAAAATGACTGTTAAATTGAGGCAAGGATGTTATTGGAGTGATGGAGTACCAATAACCGCTGATGACGTTGTGTTTGGTGTAGAAACTGTTTTAAGAAACTCCTCTATGGATTACCATAATCAATTTAGATTGAGTGTAGAAAAAGTTTACAAAACAGATGATTACACAGTTGTTTTTGAGCTTAGTAAACCCAATTCTAGGTTTCATGCCAATTTTATGGATAGATGGGGTGCATGGAGACCTTTCCCAAAACATATATACGAAAAAGTTGAAGATCCCGTTTCATTTACATTCAATCCTCCAATAAGCAGCGGCCCTTATGTGGTTAAAGATTATGATCAGGCAGGATACTGGACATTATGGGAAAGAAGAGAAGACTGGGATAGAACTCCTACTGGAATTTTGTATGGTATGCCAAAACCGAAGTATGTTCTCTATTATTTTTATGGAGAGGATGCCAGTAAAGTAATAGCTCAAGCAAATCATAATCTAGATATGACTTCTCTTACTCTTGAAGCGTTTAGAGCTATTCAAAACAGAAATCCATATACCAGGGGATACAGAGTAGAATATCCGTGGGTAATCAATGTTGATCCTGCAATGACAGGGCTAACATTAAATAACGAGGTATATCCATACAATATAAAAGATGTAAGATGGGCTCTAACTTTGGCAATAGATATAGTTGATTACATTGGAATAGCCTTTGACGGAGCAGCTCCTATGGGTGCTCTTCATGTTCCACCATTACCAGTTTATCAAGAATGGTATTATGAACCCATGGAAGAATGGTTGAAGAATTTCACGTTAGACATAGAAGTTAATGGGGAACCATTTAAACCATACGATCCTTCTGCAACACTTAGAGCAGCTCAATACGCTAAAGAAAGAGGATATAAAGTACCAGAAGATATAGATTCTCTCAAAGAAATGTTTGGACCAGGATGGTGGAAATATGCACCAGACGTAGCAGAACAACTGTTACTTAGAAATGGTTTTAAGAGAGA
>Ga0116168_1001574_pt1 | contig 16710 bp, 18 predicted proteins | sample AD_UKC129_MetaG_FD_89795 | JGI IMG/M metagenome (GOLD analysis project Ga0116168, IMG submission 89795) | Active sludge microbial communities of municipal wastewater-treating anaerobic digesters from Canada - AD_UKC129_MetaG | ecosystem: Engineered > Bioreactor > Anaerobic > Digestate | place...
AACACTCGCCGCGTCCAAAAACGCTTAGGTTATCTTAGCCCGTTAGAATGGTTGAACCAGTACCAAGAGCTATCTTTAGTTGGTGTCGCTTAAGGAATGTCCGGAAAAGTGTTGACTTCCCTTTCCACAGCCTCAATGGACAACACCAGCCAAAGTTTGGCGGCGGCTGCCCAGCAGCAGGCGTCTGCCATGAACGAAGTGGCGTCCATGGCGGAAAATGTTGCCAATATGGTAGCCGATCTGCAAGAGCTGGCAGCAAGGTTTAAACTGTAAAAAGTTAGAAAGACAAAGGCCGCCAAAAGCGGCCTTTTTCTATGCGGTATGAGCTGGTCTAGAGCGCCTATGGAGATCCTGGCAGCAGCAAATACCAGAATCGACCAGAGGGATCAGCGCGGCGTTGGCAGCCAAAAACCACAGCAAGGAATGGTGGCAAACATGCTCAGTGACTGGTTCAAGTATCTTGGTGTAGGTTCGGCACATAACGCCGAATCCACGCATCGTTTTTATTTCACGCAGCTGTTCGTCAGCTATTGATTCAGCCGTCTTTCCATCTCGTTGGCTACCGCACTGGCAAAGGCTTGTTTTTTGCTGACCACCCTGCACCCTGCGGGAGCGAGGACGAATTGCCCCATCCTGACGTAGACTATGGCTACTGGTATTCCGATGATGGTAAGGGCGTAAACTACAGTGAGGACAAAGTACGTCAGAGTCAGGAACAAGCCAATGGGAAACCAAATCACGTTCAAGACGAGGTTAATGACCCTCCAGGCAGGGGATGTATGACTTTTCCCCTTCAGCTCGGTTTCCCTGATGATTTCTTTCCCGTATGGGAAAGCCGATAGCTTGGCAAACTCGAAGCAAGCCCTGCCGATTGGTATTCCCACAATGGTTATGCTAAAGAGAACCCCAATCGCCAGCCAGGTGAGTGCCATAACGGCTCCACCTAGTATGAACCACAAAAGATTACCCAATGTTGCCATCATACTCATATCATCTGTGCATTATTGCCCGCCATTCCTTGATTATCCTGTCGGGTTTGAAAGCGACTTTCCGCTTAGGTGCCGGATGCGCAAGGCGATAGTCAGGATACAGTGGGTGATTTTCTTGTGCTCCCCAGTTGTTGGAATATTCTTCTATCTCCAATCCTGTGTGGGTGGATAGAAGCTCGGCAAAACGCCGGATGATTCCATCTTCGACCATGTTTCTTACAAACGAGATGTTCAACCGGTTGTTGCACGAGCCTATGGCGCAGTTGATGGGTGTTCTGGCTTTTGGATACGATACAAACTCCATTCCCTTGATGTACCCGGCAGCGGATTCCGGCCAGCTGACCTTCCCCAAGTTGGACAGGTTCATGGTTGTTGTATCCCCGTAGCGCTTGTACAACTGGCGGATAAACAGGTTTTTCAGCATCAGCGGGGCGATTCTAACCCCTGGAATGCGTTCGAACCTGATTGAGGAGGTTGCCGCCATCATCAGCTGCAGATGCTCCTTGGCGACATTTTGCTTTAGCTGTTTAGTGACTTCATTGACCAGATCTTCCAATTCAAGACTAGATGCCGCTGGCACGATCAAACGGGTGCCGATGTAAAAGTTTCGCAGCGTCTGTGAGGGAAACAGCCGGCGCAGATCCACCGGTACCCCAATGATAATAGGTTTTGTCACAGCATTACGCTTGGACTCTTCCATATAGATAGCTTGGATTAAGAGTGAAGCGATGTAACCGGTAAGGGATGTCCTCATTCTTCTGGCATATCCGGTCAGTTCCGACGCGGAAGCCACCAGATGGGTCACATGATGCCCGTATGGTTTGTAGACGGTTCCTGTAATCCGATGGGGTTCCTCTATTTCCATTTTCTCGATTTTGACCGCCTGATAATACCTCTGGTAACTGTCCTCTGCTTCCTCCGGCTTTGGCTCTGCTCCGGGAAGCAATAGGATCCCTTCATCCTGCACAGGTTTTCCAGTCAGCAGCAAATACTGATAAACCAGTGTTTTCAGGAATTCCAAAGCGCCGACTCCATCTGTCAGTCCGTGGAAAAACTCGACAGCGAGGCGGTGGGAATGGTATAGGATCTTGATCATGAATCCATTGTTGGCTTCGGGATCAATCAAAGCACTGGGATAAGTTTGTTCTTTTTCGACCATCAGCCGGCTGTTGTTCTCATACAGGTAGTTCCAGAAAAGGCCGTTTCCCAGCCTGGCCGCAAAGGTAGGGAAGCGCTTGAGGACAATGTCCACCGCCTGCTGTAGTTTATCGGGATCCACAGGCTCGGTCAGAATGACAGCGCCGCGAAAAACTGTCGAATTGTTCTCGGCAATAGCGGCTGGAAATACTTTGGCGGCACTGTCCAACCGATACCATCTGCCCATTTTGGCACCTCCACACTCTGGTTGAATCCATCGTTCTGCATAGAACCCATTATATCCTGCATCAATTTCCAAGCATGCATGCGGAGAGGTGCGTCTTTGCAATGAAAAAGTCTGCCGGACGGCAGGCTTAGTCCACAGTTATTCAGTTTTGAACCTAATGCCTTCGTAAGGTATTATTAATAGTGAAACACCCAAGGCGCCTGGGAAAGCGGGGTGAATGCTTGAGCTGCAAACCAGATTTTGAAGTAGTGGTTGTGAATAATAAAAACTGGCTGTTTCAATACTTACTGAGCATTGTCAAGGACACACAAGCAGCAGAAGACTTAGTGCAAGAAGTGTTCATCCGCGCTTATCAGAACTATGACAGCTACCAAGAGCAGGGAAGACTCCGGCGTTGGCTGCAGAGAATAGCCTGGAACGCCGCGATCCGTTACATGGAGGGGGAAAACCGAAGAGCAGAAATCTCCATTTATACAGACATAGGTCCTGATACCGAAACGGTTATGCTGGTGGATACGCTGGTGAGCTCGGAAAACCTTGAAGATCGTGTGGAACATCAAGAACTCGTCCAGAGGGTGATGGCTGCGATTAGAGAACTCCCAGAACCACAGCAGCAGGTAGTCTATTATCGCTATGTTCAAGATTTCAGTGTTCGCATGGTAGCTAATATCACAAACCAGTCTGTTGGTTCGGTTAAGTCCAAAAGCCACTACGGCTTAACAAAGGTGAAGCAAAGGCTTGCTCAATACCTGGTGGAAGGAGAATATGTGATGGGATGCCGTGAAACATATCCGTTTTACTATCAATATGCCAAGGGTAAAATTATGGAAGAAGACCGTGTCAAAGTGGAACGCCACGTCGCTGTCTGCGAAACTTGCAAGGGGATTGTCAGCGCTTTGACAAAGCTGCTGTCCCATATTACACCAGCAAAGGAGGACGAGCACCGGCATGTGCTCATTTCCATCCCCCTAGAGCATCAAACTTTGACCTATACTTCTTACGATGTGCCCATGTACGATTTCTACGAGCGAGCCAACGCAATACTGGCAAAAACTGGTGGTTTGATTCCGGAGGGAGAGATTTGGTTCAGCTGGGGCTATGATGCCGATTCGGAGTTGATAGGTGTTTTTGATAATGAAGGCCATAAAATCGAGTACGAGCACATTGCGAATCCGCACAGTACCAATAAAAGAGCGGTCTACAGAAGGATGCCAAAAGTCTACCCGCTCCACACCATGGCAGATGTGTTTTTGTCGAACCGGAAAGTGATCCGCAGTACGCTTGAGGATCCGAATCTTATGATCGGGGAGTTACGAAATAACCTTGGTGCTAATGCGAAATCTGGTTTATACCTGGCGCTTCCCGGAAATGCCAAAAACACCAGGGTTAAGAAAGGCAATGGGGTGATCGATGCCGGGCACTACAAGTTCGCTTTCTCCGAACGGTATGTCACCGAGGATGAAACCATTAGCCTGGTATGTTCGTATTTGAAGAAATGAGTCGCACTATAAAATCGGTATTGGTGTTAACTCAGAACTACAGTAGTTCATTTAGGTCTCTGTTGCTATAGCTGGAATCCTGATCTGCTCGCCTCTGGATGAGAACGAGCGTTTGTTATATCCAGGTAATCCAGATATATTCTTGAAATGCAAAGGATAAATTTGGCTTTCAACGAAAAAATGTGTAGATCATTCCTGCTTTTCAGCGAAAACGGAGGGATTGTACATTATGGCAGATCAGCATCCAGACATAGTTCAACTACGGCGTGAGATTGACGACCTGGAAAGCGATTTGGCAGTTAATCCCGATGATCTTAATGTTAAGATCGAGCTTGCCTGAAAAATATCGCAGTTTCTCGATAATAGCTATGAGGAAAGTTTAGCAGAACGTTTGCGTGAGCTTTTACTCCAAATTCCACAGAATGTCGAAAGGGTGTATTGGGCTCGCGCTTATGTGGCATGGTTAGACGGTTTGTACGAAGAAGCCGCTAATTGGTATATAAAATACTTCGATCATAATTATCCGCAGAACGATCCTCCGAGCCCAAGCGAGTTCGTTTACCAATTTGGCATAATGTACGATTACCGCTGTTCATTACAGTGGTCAGAGTTGGAGACAATTTTCACACAGCGCTGGCCAGAAATATTCGGAACTTATATCATACAAGGGTGGAATTATTTGTTTAAAGGAGATTCTGAATCTGCCCAAATCGCGTTTAGCAAGGTCACAAATGATTCTGAGTAAGCCTGGATTGCTCATTTTGGATTAGGTGTGACATATGCTAATGAGAAGAACGGAAAAGCGGCAGTTAAGTGTTTCGAGAAAGCATTGCTTTCCAGCGAGTGGGCCCAGAAATTCTTTAGCCTGCGATATCAGTACGCATGGAGTCTTATCGACGTTAAAGACTATCAGAAAGCGGAGGATCAATTTAGAATAATGTTGTCAATATATGGAGATCAGCCAGATATACTGGATTTATTGGGATATTGTCTTTATAAACAAAAGAAGTATGATGAAGCAATAGCTGTATTTGGTAAAACATCAGAACTATGGGATCCTCAGGTGTACAAAGGATATTCCCCTTACTGGACCCTAGCAAGAGTGTTCTGTAGACTGAAACGGTATGATGATGCCATTGAAACTCTTAAGCATATTGGGAAAGATGGAAAAATCCTTAAATCGGCACTCACTGAGATACAGAGAATAGAGAAACTTAAGGCTAAAACATCGCAGAGTGGATTGGCAACAGAGGATGAGGATCAAGCTTTAGATGAGTTTGTCGAAACGTTTTCGGAACGACTTGATGACGTCCGGAATTCAAGAGGGTTGCTCCGATACACAGTGAGGCGATACTTGAAACGTTTATTGAAGAGCGAATCAATAGAGGCGAAACATTCTGTGATATGCACCTAAGTATATATGAGGACGAAAACGGCTACGGACGGCAATACATTATTAGTGGAGTTGGAAGGATTGATCTGTTAGCCGTTGAAAAAGGGAGCAAAGATTTGGTTGTAATTGAGCTCAAGCGAAACGAAAGTGATGACGAAGTAGTAGGCCAAATATCTCGGTATATGGCTTGGGTAAAACGTAACTTGGCGAAAGAAGGCCAGGTAGTAAAAGGAATCATATGTGTGCATAAGGCCTTAAAAAAACTTGTGCTATCAGCGAGCAACATACCCGGGCTTATGGTTTACGAGTACGATTTTAACTTCCGCATAGCAACGATTTCTTAACAGAAACACCTTGACAAATGCCCTGGATGTGGTATCTTAAAGAAAACGCTGTTGAAATGCTGTGAAGAGGAAGAGTACGGCCAATAACCTTTCCAGAGAGAAGAAGCCGAAGGCTGGAAGCTTCTTCAAGGCCATGCTGGCCGGAAAACCACCTTGGAGCTGTTTGGCTGAACGATGAGTAAGCCAATCCGGTTGAACCGTTACCTCGCAATGAGTGAACCAGGGGAACCAAGCCCTGGTTAACAAGGGTGGAACCGCGGTGAACCCGTCCCTATCTTGAGGGACGGGTTTTTTGTTCACAGCAGACAAGAAAAAAGAAAAAGGAGTGAAAAGCATGGAACTGATCAAACTTACTTTGCCGAATGGAGATATCATAGAGGTGACATCCGGGACTACCATCGCCGAGGCGGCGGCTTCCCTCAGCGGCAGGCTGGCCAAGGATGCGGTCTGCGGCCGCTTCAACGGCGAACTCAAGGATTTGAGTTATCGTCTCACCGAAAACGGCAAACTGGAAATTGTCACAACCGATTCGCCAGACGGTGTTGACGTGATGCGGCATACAGTTTCCCATGTCATGGCTCAGGCAGTCCAGAGGCTGTGGCCGGGAACCAAGCTGGCCATCGGGCCGACCATTCAAGACGGGTTCTATTATGACTTTGACATGGAACACACCCTAAGCTCCGACGATCTGGAAAAGATCGAAGCGGAGATGGCCAAAATCATTGCTGAAGACTACGAGATTACCCGTGAAGAGCTGGCTCCGGAAGCAGCCCGGGCGCTGTTCGAGTCCCAGAATGCCACATATAAGCTTGAGCTGATTGAAGGCCTGGATGAACAGATCAGCGTCTACCGCCAGGGAGAATTTGTCGATCTGTGCCGCGGGCCGCATCTGCCGAGCACCGGGAGGATCAAAGCATTTAAGCTTTTGAGTGTTGCCGGCGCCTACTGGCGGGGCGATTCCCGCAACAAGATGCTGCAGCGGGTCTACGGCACTGCGTTTTTCAAGAAATCCCAACTGGATGAGTATCTTAAACGTTTGGAAGAGGCAGCCAAACGGGATCACCGCAAGATCGGCCGCGAACTGGATCTGTTCAGCATCGTCGACGAAGGCCCAGGATTTCCGTTCTTCCATCCCAAAGGCATGGTGCTGCGAAACGTCCTGGAGAATTTCTGGCGCGAAGAGCACATCAAGCGCGGTTACAGCGAGGTCAAGACTCCCATCATGCTCCGGGAGGAACTGTGGCACCGCTCCGGGCACTGGGATCACTATAAAGACAACATGTATTTTTCCGAAATCGAAAACCAGCGCTATGCAGTCAAGCCGATGAACTGTCCCGGCGGTATCTTGATGTATCAGCGCAAGATCCACTCCTACCGGGATCTGCCGATCCGCATGGGTGAGTTGGGCTTGGTGCACCGCCATGAACTGTCCGGCACTCTCCACGGCTTGATGCGGGTGCGGTCGTTCACTCAGGATGACGCCCATATCTTCATGCGGCCTGACCAGGTTGAGGCCGAAATCATCGGTGTCATTGACCTGATTGACTATGTCTACAAGATCTTCGGCTTCCCGTACCATGTGGAGCTGTCCACCAAGCCGAAAAACGCCATGGGCGATGACGCCATTTGGGATATGGCCACCGACGCTCTCCGGAAAGCGCTGGAGAACAAAGGCCTGGAGTATAAGGTCAACGAGGGAGACGGCGCATTCTACGGGCCGAAGATCGACTTCCACCTGCAGGACTGCGTCGGCCGCACTTGGCAGTGCGCCACCATTCAGCTGGACTTCCTGCTGCCGGAGCGCTTTGACCTTTACTACATTGGCGAGGATGGCCAAAAACACCGCCCGGTAATGCTGCACCGTGTTGTCTTTGGCGCCCTTGAGCGCTTTATCGCAATTCTCACCGAGCACTTTGCCGGAGCATTCCCAACTTGGCTGGCGCCGGTGCAGGTAATGTTGATTCCAGTGGCCGAGGACCATCTGCCCTATGCCAGGGAAATCGCCGCCAAACTCAGTGAATTCGGGATCCGCTATGAAATTGACGAGCGGAATGAGAAGATCGGCAGAAAGATCCGGGAAGCGCAGCTCCAGCAAATCCCGTATATGCTCGTGGTGGGAACCAATGAGATGAACGAAGGCACTGTCGCAGTGCGCCACCGCCGCCAGGGCGATCTGGGCAAGTTCGGGCTGGAGCGGTTCATCGAGCAGATCACTTCGGAGATAAAAGAGAAGAAGTTAGACTAGGTAGAGAGGCTGACAACACAAGCAAGGAGCAAATAAGAGCCGCCAAGATCATCACTTGGCGGCTCTTTAATTGTTTTATTCCTGGGCCACATCCAAGGAAGCAGCTATCTCTTGGCTGACAGTGTCTATTTCAGTGACGTCTCCCGTGATTGTATAACTCTGATCTCCTTCAAAACTGATCACTTCCGTTTCGGCGAAATAGTCGCCGGGCTCAATCGTGTTGGACCCAGGCTGGACATCAACCCAGGCAAACACCTGATAATCCCCTGGTGGGATATGGTTGAACGCGAATTCTCCCCCCTGCGGATCCACGGAAGTCTCTGCGACGACTTCCACACGATCGCCAGACCTTGTCCCAACAATAATTCTCATTTTGTCCACGGCGTTCACCGCCCAGTAGGCGTTGATTAAGCCATGTCCATAGAAATCGCTGGAACCAATAGGCATGCTGGTTTGGTGTAAAATGTCTAAGACCTGGCCGCTTGGAATTCCTGCGGAAAGCATCAGGCCGATAACGCCTGACACATGCGGCGCTGCCATTGAGGTGCCCTGCATGTAGACATAATCATTTGGTTTTGTGCCGATTCCTGTGCTTAAAACTCCATCAGCTGCATTGTCTCCGTCGCTGTCGACGCCCATGTTTCCGCCTGGCTCAACGACGTCAAGGCTGCCCCAGTTGGAATACGGGGCACGTTTTGGGGTGTTTGGATAATTGTAATCAACTGCTCCCACCGCTATAACACCATCGTAAGCGGCTGGGAATGCGACAAAGCTTGAACTGTTGCCTGCAGCCGCGACAATAAGAGTGTCCGTAGTGCTCAACACCAGATCGACAATCTCATGCAGAAATTCGTCATAACCATCATATCCCATGGATATGTTGATTACAGCGGCGGGATAGGGGTTCGAGGGCATTCCCTCTTCATCCAGCAGGCCTGCTGCGTACAGAATGCCATTTGCCATGCTCCATGTATTTCCTGTTCCGGTACTATCTGCCACTTTAATCGGAAGCAGATCAACATCCCACATGATTCCTGCGACTCCGATGCCGTTGTTTGAGACGGCGCCGATTATGCCGGCCACATGTGTTCCATGCCCATGGTCATCATCGAAGTCGGAGTTTCCAGCGTGGAAGTTGTAGCCGTAGTCGAAATCCAGCCGATCTCTCAGATCAGGGTGGTCTTTTTTCACGCCTGAATCGATGACTGCGACGCGGACAGAATCACTGCCTGTCGTTACTGTCCATGCCTGCGGCAGCCGAATCAAAGAGTAATGCCACTGGGACGGGAAAAACGTATCATTCGGATAGGCAACCGCAAGTGATTCGAAAGAGTTGTTCGGCTGAGCGTACCGGACTCCGGGAATCGTCTGGGCGCTGAAAAGCGAGAGCCCCGGTTTGTCATCGGCTGGCTTAACCAAATATGCGTTTACGATGGACAGTTTGCCTATGGTTTCGAATCCGGACTGTTCGAGGATTTCCACAATCTCGCTTTCAGTCATATCCGGGTAAAAGCTGATGATAATTTTGTCCGATTCGCGCCGGATGCTTGTTGCCGCCGCGTCCGATCCTACCGTTGGCAGCATGCTTGATGTGGTAGGATTGTCGGTTATTGATCGGGGGAATCGATGCTTCACCGAAACACTTCCACTTATTGACGCAGGGCCGGTGAAAACAGCTATTACTTCGGTTTCCTCCTTGACGGTGATTACCGTGGGGTTTGTTTTTCCTGAGAGAGCGCCCTCCCAGTGGCTGAAATACCAGCTTTCATCGGGAATGGCAAGTAATTGTACCACTGTGCCGTACTCATAATCACCTTGCGCAGTGACCAGCACAGTCTCTGTCACGGTTCCGAAGCCGCGGTAACTGACTGTCAAAGGGTATAGTTTCTTGTTGCCGATGAAGGTGATCACATCTGATGCTTTGTCCACGGTGATCGGTTCCGAAAAATTCCAGCCTTCTTTGTTGGCGGATATGGTTGTCGGGCCTATAAGGCCAGAAATGGTGAATGTGCCATTGGCTGAGGTTTCGGTCGCACCGCTTACTTCCCCTTCATAGGTGATGGTGACGCCAGCGATTCCATTACCATCCTCATCTTTGACAGTGCCGGAGGTGGACTGCATTTGGTCTCCGGCGATTACCAGGTTTTGGGCAACCTGATAGCCGAAAATGAAAGCGAAAGTGATCAAGCCCCAGTTGAGCTGGGGCTTGTTTGATCATTTCAATCGTTGCCGTTGTTATTATTGTTGTTATTATTGGCGTCGTTATTATTGCGGGGCCCTTGATTATCCTCAGGCATTGCCTGTTCACCGGCGGGTTCCTCCGGAGCAGGCTGTTCAGGTGCTTGCTCCTCGGGTACCTGCTGCTGCGGAGTTTGAGGCTGACGAGGAGGCTGAGGGGCTTGCTGCTGAGGAGTTTGCTGCTGTGGCTGTTGTGGCTGCTGTTTGGGCTGTTGTTGAGGCGCCGGCTGTTGGGGAGCCGGCGTCCTTAAACTTGTCTGTTGGTTTTGGGGGGCAGGTTTTTCAGGCTGCTCTTTTTCATGCTGCAGTGTGATCATTTTTTGCAGGCCGTCTTTCAGCTGGTAGCGCAGCTCAAAACGGCGCAGTTTCTCGGCGGCGACTTTTTCCTGATCCAGGATCCCCTGAATCACTTTCAAAGTTTCACTTTCCGTCAGGGATGGAATGCTCTGCACCAGAGCCTGGATCTGTTTCAGCGCCGGATCTCCTTCGACGCGGTCAACGTCCCCCTCGGCGGTTTCCCTTCTCACCAGGGCGAACATCTCTTCACCCTCCGGTTTTTCATAATCCATTTCCACCTGGGTGTTGTCCTCCAACTCCATGGCCAGCTGAAACCGATCGAGCTGATCGAGGGAGTTTGCTCCGCCGGGGATCTGCGTTTTGAGGGGGTCGGAGGCCTGCCTTCCCTGCCCGTACACCACCAGCCCGATCAGCAGGGGGATAGCGATGAACAACGGCACAAATCGTTTCCACTCCACTGCCTTCATTCCTCCAATGCTGTTAATGATGTACTGCTTTCAGCATTAGTTTGTCCCGGGAAAACAGTTCATCCCGGTGGGAAATAATGTAATCGGCAGTGCGGGACGCGATGGCCATGATCGTTTCCGTGGGATTGGCGCCTCCCGAGGTGACAAAGACGCTGGCGTCGCAGATGAACAGGTTGGGGATGTCGTGGCTCCGGCAGAACTCATTGACCACCGATGTGTTCGGATCCTTTCCCATGCGGCATCCTCCCAGAAGATGGGCGGTGTCCGGGACGACAAAGGCGGGAGTGCCGCCGGCGGCATTCAAGATTTCATTGCATTTGGCGATCCCGTGGGCAATCAGTCTGCGATCATTGTCCCCGTAGCTGAAGCTGACCAGGGCGCGGGGAAGGCCGTATTCATCCTTTTCATCGCTCAGGGTGACACAGTTGTTGATGTCGGGCAGCACTTCACCCACCACCGTGATGCGGGCGTAGTAGTTGTATTCCAGCATGATATCCCGCAGTTCTTTGCCCCAAATGCCCGCTTTGGCCGCCGCATCAGCCGCCATCTCCACCGGCCGGCTGCCGTGGGCGTTGAGGGAGTAGCCCCGTGCGAAGCCCCGTTTGGGATCTGTTTCATAAAAGTCCTGACTGACCGCCATCACCGGAGTCCCTTTGTACAAGCGGATTTCCTGATCGAACTTGGCGTATACATCGTGGCCGCTGTGGGGCATGATGTATTTCCCCACCAGCCCGCTGCTGTTGGCCAATCCGTCCGGGTATTTGCCGCAGGCGTAGTTCAGAAGCAGCCGCGGCGTTTCAATCACGAACGTTGAAACGATGACCAGCTTGGCTTTTTGCTCGTATGTTTTGCCGTCGTGGACGAACTCCACCCCTTCCACACAACCGTCCTTCCCCACAAGGATCCGGGTTACCATCGAATCACTGAGGATCTCCGCGCCGTAGCGCAGCGCTTCCGGAATGTGCTGGATCAAGGTGCTGAATTTGGCGTTCGGCAGGCAGCCCTGGTTGCAGAACCCCCGGTTGATGCAGGGCGGGCGCCCGGCAAAAGGTGCCGAAAGGATCGCCAAAGGCGCCGTCGTGCTCCTGATGCCCAAAGCCTCGCAGCCTTTGCGGAAGATCTGGGCGTTGGCGCTGATCGGTTCCCGTTCAGGATAAGGGTACGGCCCGTGGAATTCGCCCCAGGGAAACTCCTTCGGTCCGCTCACCTTCACTTCATGTTCGATCTTGTGGTAATAAGGGGCCAGGTCCTCGTAGGTGATAGGCCAGTCGGCGCCGACACCGTCGAGGGTGTATGTCATGAAGTCACTTCTATGGAAACGGTAAAAAACCCCGGTGAAATGAACTGTGCCCCCGCCAACGCCCCTGCCGGAATTGTTGGTGCCGAACTGCAAGGGATCCGCGCCGGTGGACAAACGGGTGTCCTGCCACGCCAATCTTTCAGCGTAAAGCTCGTCGCTGGCAAAATCGGTCTGGGGGTTCCAAAACGGCCCCGCCTCGATGCCCACCACAGACAAGCCGGCTTTGGCCAGGTCGCGGATGAGCACTCCCCCGGCCGCACCCAGGCCCACAATGACCACATCTACTTCTTCGGAGCCGTATTTGCGGTGGTTCATGTCAACGTAATGGCCGTCGTCGTAATGGTCGCAGTGATGCATCACCGGATCGCGGTTTTCCATGTCAATCCTCCTTGACCTTGGCTTCCCAAGGATCGGTCAATCCCAGTTCAATCCGGACATAACCGCGGGGATAGGCCGGGCCGCCGTAGCCGATATCCGACCACACCACAGGGTGGGAGTAATACGCCTTGATCACCATGCCTGCGAGTTTGGTGAACAAGTCTTTCTGCAGGGAATCCTTCCATTGATCAATGGCGGGCAGGGAACCAAGCTGGAGCCGGCTCAGAACCTGGAACTGGACCTGCGTGCCGCATTCCAGAAAACCCTGGGCGCTGAGCATCCTCGCCCATTGATCGAGAGCCTTGAGACCGTCACGGATCAGCTTCTCTTGGGGAGGCGCGCCCGGCTTCCGTTCGCTTTCGCCGACATCCGCGGCGAGTTGGGAATCGAAACAACTCACGATCCAGGCAATAATTTCGCCGCGGTCCTCATAAGCGAGGTGCTCGCTGATTTTGGCGATCATGTTCTGCTCCCAGTCGCTTAAGTGTTTCAGCACCGTGGGAGGATGGAGCCGCTGCATCACGATTTCCCGGGTGAGATCGTCCCATTGATCTGCATGCTCCATGACATCATAATCGGGGTAGAGCCCCCACTTTTCGCCATTCATGGGATCATCTCCGGCCGGCAGAGGGCCAGAAGCCCCAGGGCGCACAAGGCGGAAATCAACAGCGGCAGGATGATCGGCGGGCCAACCAGGAAATTGTGGAAGCGGTATCCGTCAACCCGCTTCCCCACGCCGGTGAAATGTTTGTAGAAGCCGAACAAACCCTCGATGACACCGGCGGCGGCCAGCACGGCGAACACGTTCCTGAGGGTGGGGTGATTGACGCAGGCAAGAAAAAAGGCGTTGAGGGCCAGGACGGGGAGGGCGATCACCGGCAGCCACTGGCTCCAGTGGCGGAAGTTCTGCCGGTAGTGCATCATTGTCACTTGGATAAAGACAAGGCTGAAGCCGAAACCGGCAAACAAGATCACGGCACGGTCCAAGGGCCAGCCGTTCCACATGTCCTTTCACTCCCGACATAATCGCTGCCAGTATAATTCCCAATACTGGCGGCGCTTATGATATGATATGGACAAAACCACAATCTGCAAAGAGGTGAAATCATGGAATACAGAGTGCTTGGCGCGACAGGAGTCAAAGTATCGGCTCTTTGTTTCGGCACGATGTCTTTCGGCGGCGATGCTGACAAGGCTGCCTCCAGGGCTATGTTTGATCGCTGCCGCGATGCGGGAATCAACTTTTTTGACACAGCCGATGTCTACAACCAGGGTGTCTCCGAAGAGTGGCTCGGGGAATTCATACACGGTTGCCGCGATCAGATCGTGTTGGCCACCAAAGTCTGGGGCCGGACCGGAACCGATGTGAACGACGCCGGTTTGTCCCGCCGCCACATCAAGCAGGCAGTGGAGGCGAGCCTCAGAAGGTTGAAGACAGATTGGATTGATATCTATTACGTCCACAACTGGGACCCAGAGACACCCATGGAGGAAACACTGCGGGCTTTGGATGATCTGCAGCGGCAGGGTAAGATTCTCTACCCCGCGGTGAGCAATTGGGCGGCCTGGCAGATCGCCAAGGCTTTGGGGATTGCAGACATGACAAACCAAGCCCGTTTCGCCTGTATCCAGCCTATGTACAACCTGGTGAAAAGGCAGGCCGAAGTGGAAATCCTGCCGCTGGCCGCAGCCGAAAAACTGGGCGTTGTCACTTACAGCCCATTGGGCGGGGGATTATTGACAGGGAAGTATGGATCCAATCAAAAACCGGAGCAGGGCCGGCTGGTGGAAAACCCAATGTATGTCAAGCGGTACGGGCAGGCTGCCTACTATGAGATAGCCGAGAAATTCGCCGCCTATGCCCGGGAAAACGGTGTCCATCCGGTGTCTTTGGCAGTCGCCTGGGTGATGTCGCATCCCAACGTGACCGCGCCGATTATTGGCGCCAGGAACGTGGAACAACTGGAACCCTCTTTGGCAGCGGCAGAGATCAAGATGACGCCTGAATGGAGGGCCGAGATCTCCAAGCTGTCGCCAGCTCCGCCGCCGGCGACGGATCGCAGCGAAGATCAGCTGTAAGGCCGAAAAGATGCATAAACTACTGCCTACATGTAAATGTTATTAGTGTAATTCTCAGGAAGGAGCGTGATTCATGGCCAAACGCAAGCTGGATGAAAAGGAAAAGAGCCGTAAGAATGTACTGCAGCAGATCCAACATACAGAGGATCGGATTCGCGACGCTGAGATTGCTATGGAAAACGAGCCGATGTCACCTGAAAGAAAAGAAGAGCTGAAGGTCAAAAACGAACACAGGAGGGAGAGCATCGAGCAGAAGAAGGACGAGCTGTAATAACGGCCTATGACTGATAAAACAAAGCCTTGGTTCCTTTCTCCAGGAACCAAGGCTTTATTTGTCCCTACGGGCCCAACCGCACTGCCTGCAGCCCTTCTTTGTCGAGAATCACAATCCTGCGCTGGCCTTCAAGCCTAATCAGCCCCTGTTCCTGAAAGGCGGCGAGCTTGCGGCTGAGTGTCTCCCGGCTCATCCCCATCTGGGAGGCGAAATCCTTTTTGGCCATCTTCAGGGTGATTTCTGCTTTGTCACCGGCTAGAGCCAGCAGTGCCTGGGCAAGGCGCTGTTCCACTGAATCCAGGCTGATGACTTCGATCAAGTTCTCAGCTTTTTGCAGCCGTTGACTCAACTCTTCCATCACTTTCAGAGAAATCGATGGATTTTTCAGCATCAATTCTTTAAGCTTGGCGCCGTCCATCACGCACATGGTGGATTCTTCCAGGGCTTCGGCATTGTCTGTCTGCGGCGAGGATCGGAACAAAGACAGCTCGCCCATGAACTCGCCGGGGCCGAGGATGCGGATTACTTGTTCTTTTCCGCTTGGATTGATCCTGGTGATTTTAACTTTGCCGGTATGCAGGACGTAGAGTTTGCCGCCGGGATCGCCGGCAAGGTATACCATTTCACCCTTGCGGTAGGTCCGGGCTTCAATGATTCTGGCTATTTCCAGCATTTCTTCATGGGTGATATGGCTGAAAATCGGCACAGTCCTGATACAATCGGCGTGCCCGCCTTTATGTCCACAGCTGTGCATGGAAAACCAGCCTCCTGACAAAAGCCTTAGTTCAGCCTTTAACAACGATTCGCCGCTTTTGACGCAATTCCTACTTGACGGGAGCAGGCATTGGCAAGCTTAGGCAGAACAATATAAAGCAAAGGAGATGAGCGCAGGTGGACAAACGGCTTGAGCTTTCAAAAGAGGAACAGGAACAGCTTGTCGCCGCTGTGAAGGATTACTTTCTCAACGAATTGGAGCAGGAAATAGGTGATTTGGCCGCCATGCTGATTATCGACTTCATGATGAAGAAACTCGGCCCCCTCTTTTACAACCGCGGCGTCAGAGACGCGGGCAGCTTTGTCGCTGATAAACTCGAGGATTTGTATGGGCTGGAAATCTGGCGCGTGGAGTGAGAACGATGCGGAAATATGTCCGGGCCGCCTTGATCGCTGCGGTCTATATCGTCCTAATCTACCTCTTGCAGCCGGTGAGCTTCGGGCCCCTGCAGTTCAGGGCGGCAGAAGCGTTGACCCTTTTGCCCATGCTCTATCCTGAAGCGGTTTTGGGGCTGTTTGTGGGGGTGTTGACCGCCAACATTTTCGGCGGATTGGGCCCTTGGGATATTTTCGGCGGCAGTGCGGTCACACTGATCGCCGCCTACGTGACCTACCGCCACCGCGATTCCTGGATAGCCTACGCGTCGCCGATCCTGTTCAATGCATTTTTGGTCAGCGCTTACCTGCACCGCTTCTACAGCCAGCCATATTGGCTGGTGGCAGGGAGTATTGCCGTCAGCGAAGCGGCAGTCGTCCTGATTCTGGGCATCCCCTTGATCAAAATTCTGAGAAAGATTAAATGAAGGCCAATGATTTTAAGGTTAAGCTGCGCCATCCATTTGAAATCGGCCGGATGGGTGAAAGAGAAATCATCCAGACCGCGGATGGCGGCTTGGAAGTGGTTCTGGGAGCCCCGTTCGTGTTCGACAAGGACAACATCGACGATTGGTACCTGGTTTACTAGAAGTTGTCATCGAGCGGTGGAAGCGAGTCATAGAGCTCGCTTCCACTGAATTATTGTATAGATAGTGAAAGAACCCCAAAGGAGA
>Ga0116168_1001579_pt1 | contig 16672 bp, 19 predicted proteins | sample AD_UKC129_MetaG_FD_89795 | JGI IMG/M metagenome (GOLD analysis project Ga0116168, IMG submission 89795) | Active sludge microbial communities of municipal wastewater-treating anaerobic digesters from Canada - AD_UKC129_MetaG | ecosystem: Engineered > Bioreactor > Anaerobic > Digestate | place...
AAGACGCGAGCCTGCTCGGCCGGGTTGCACGACGTCGGCCCAAGCCAGGCTCGCAACGGGTGTCCCATCTCCTCCTTGCTCAAGCCGCCGACCTTGCAGCAGACCGAATGCAATTCGAACTCCTTCGACAATATATCCCCCACGACCTTGGCTTCATCGGAAAACCCAACGCAAAAAGCCAACCCTAACTTTTTATACCCCATGCGGCGGGCAAACTCCATTATCTCCTCGAGCCTGCAGATTTCGCCGTAAAACAACGCCTCCACTTCCGCCGCCACCTGGAGCATTCGCTCCTCTCCTTCGTACAAGGGACGGCTATCTTTGGCGACACAAGGGTTGCCGTTCCTGCAAGGTTTATCCGCGCATTCGTGACATTTCATGGCTTCGCCCCCTCAAAGAGCAGTATAATCCCTTGAGAAAAAGAATTCAAAATGGGAGGAGGCTTTAAATGTCTTTGGCGGAACGCCTTTGGCTCGAGAATGCGGATCTTGCGAGGGCGTGCCTAAGACACCCCTTCATCCGAGGAATAGCAGATGGGTCGCTTTCGCAAAGAAATTTTGCTTGGTACGTCGGGCAAGACTACTTCTACCTCCACGCTTTTACGAGAGCCTACTGTATAGCCGCAGCGAAAGGGGTGGATTGGGATGCCACAAAGGCCTTTCACGCCCTGGCGGCCGGAGCGATCGAAGAGGCCGACCTCCACAAAGGATACGCCGAGCTCTGGGAGATCGACCTAAACGAGGTGAAGCCGAGCGCAGCCACGCGCAGGTACACGGACTTTTTGCTCGCCACCGCGTGGGGATACGACACGGGCGTCACAGCGGCCGCACTCACCCCCTGCATGCGCCTCTATGCGCACTTAGGGCAAGCAGTAGCAAAAGAACGCAATCATGAAGGCAATCCCTACGCAGGGTGGATAACCGCTTACAGCAGCCAGGATTTTGAGGCGCTAAGCCGACAGCTCGAAAGCCTGGTAGATCGATATGCCACTCCTTCCAAGCCGGTCCAAGATGCCTACCGCTACGCTATGCTCTGCGAGCGCGATTTCTTCGACACCGCCTGGAGGTGTAAAAGCAGCGATTAAACGTCTTTGGCCGTTGGGATGCGAGACTCGCATGGAACGCCGGTCTGACACAGGCCACACCCTAAACCGTCTATTCCAAATTTAGCTTTTGCGTATGCCGCTGCCGTTACGTGGACGTGCTGGTAACATTTTTCCTTGTCATGCCCTTCCTTAGTTATGGCCCCAACGGGACAGCGACCTATACATTTACCGCATGTGCCATCGGAGAAAAATAGGCAATACTGGCGGTGGTCGCTATAGGGCCTCGGCGTCGGAGGCAAGTCCATCAGCGCCACGACCGAACCTACCCTCATGGCCTTGCCAAGGGGCGTTATGAGGCCATCACATAGCCCGAAAGTGCCAAGCCCCGAAACATATGCGGCGTGTCTCTCAGACCAGCGCGAAGCCCTCCCGAAGCGAGGGGAGGTCTCCCTGCTCCAAAGAGGAGAAAGAACGGGGGCTACAGCTTTATATCCTTTCGCCTCGAGCGCGCTCACCACATGCCTTCGGAGGCTTTCGTTCGCCTCCTCGCCAAATACACGAGCCCTCACCCATCTCTCCGACGGATAAACACTCTCCTTGCGGTTGTCCGCCTTCGTGGCCTCGGTCTGCGGCAGTATCCAACAGATCACGGCGAGATCCTTCGGACTGACGCCGGAGACATCGGGAAAGGTGAGTGAAAAGATCTCGTGAGGTGTCCAGTGGAAAGGTCCTATATGGTCTTTGTAGAACTCATAAAGCTCGTCGGCGCCGGACGAAAAGCCCACGATAGGCTCATCCCACGCCCTCTCATTTGAGGGATCTTTCAACGAGTTATCCGGATGGCGGTGCACAAAATCCTTTATAATACCCTCTACCTGCGCAGCGAGTTCATATCGAGACATCTTCTTCATTCCTCCTAAAGTGTTATGCCCTCTTCAAGCGCCCGCTCGAGTAGGCTGTTCCCGCTTTTTATCATCTCGGCGAACTCATCCGCCGTGTAGCATAGGGGTTCGATGGGCAACCAGGTCATGTCCAACACCTCGGCTATCCTCTTATGGAACTTCCCTTCGAAGTCCCCTACGATGAGCATGTCTATATCGCTTCCCTCATGCAGGCTGCCGTGTACATATGAACCGTAAACGATTACTGTGCTGGCATTGAATCGTTCGCGGAGGGTTTTGGCCAGCCTACGTAGCTCTATTTCTATATCTTGATAAACTCTCTTACCTTTTGCAATATCAATTCTGCACAATTTATGCATTCCGTCGCATCCTCTTCATCATAATACTCAAATGGAGCCGTCTCCCCGGCTATGCCACTGGGATATCGGGAGGAGATATAGACGCTGTCGAGGACTTTTGCCTCTCTATTGAACTTGGCAAAGCCCTCCTCTACCTCCCCAGCTTTTCTAATCAGCTCAAGTATAGAATGAGTCAACACGGCCCTATATCCGTTGAGGTATAAAAACGCCTTCAAGGCTTTTTCGGCAGATTGCTGCGATTGGAAACACGCCCATTCAAAGTTGTGCGCACTCGAGCTATTCATAGCGCTCTTGAGATCCCTTTCAGCCTGTTTTAACCACCTGGAAGCCTCCTTGAAGTTGTCGCCCATGACTCTGACCCCTTTTTTATTTATTATGACATATAATGATCGAGAATGCTTCATGTTAGAAGAAAGAGAGGGCTTGAGAAATGCACTGCACGATCGTAGTGGACGATTTCAACGGCAGAAGGGATCTGTTGGCTGAGCACGGTTTGAGCATTTACCTCAAGACGCCGAGGGGAAATGTGCTCTTCGACGCAGGGCAGGGAATCTGCCTTCTGCACAACGCGCACGCCATGGGGCTTGATTTGGGCCTGGTGGACCACTTAGTCTTGAGCCACGGTCATTATGACCACTCCTGGGGCATCCCCAAGGTCCTCCAGGAGGCGGGCAGGCTCCCGCTTTGGGCGCATCCAGCCTTTGAAGCGCCCCACCACACCAAAAGAGGCGGAAGGCTCCGCTACTGCGGAGCTCACCTCGCCAAGGCCTCCTTCGACTTCAAACCCGTCGAGGGAAGCGCGGAAATCATCGAAGGCGTTTGGGCTGTATCCGTCCCGAATGAGGAGAGGAACCCAGATTTTGCGCCAAAAGATCCTAACCTAATCGTGCCAGAGGGCAAAGACTGGGCCCCAGATCCCTTCGATGACGACTTATCCATGGTAGTGAAGGGGCGGTTCGGCTACAGCGTGATTTTGGGCTGCGCTCACGCCGGGGCGGTCAACATCCTCGAAGTCGCGTCACGCCGCTTTGACACCAAAAACTTTTACGCTGTCATAGGGGGCATGCACATGGAAGGGCAATCGAAGGAATTCCTCGAGCGCTCCGTCGCCGCATTGGCCGACAGGTTTTCCGTCACCATTTTCAGGCCTTGCCATTGCACGGGGTTCCGCGCCGCCGCAACGCTCGCCTCCGCTTTCGACGTGGACTGGGCGGCGTCGGGAACATCACTTGAACTTTAAAAATGGTAAAGGAGGAGACCGCAATGCGCATCGGCATATTCCAATTTGACGTGAGATTGGGCGAACCGGAGGCGAATCATCACCTCGTCGAGAGGGCGCTCGAAGAAGAAAGCGCAAAGGGCGCATTGCCGCGAGCCCTCGTGCTGCCCGAGCTTTGGAGCACGGGATACGCCCTGGAGAGGGCGGATGAACTGGCCTCGCCAGAGGGGAAAGAAAGTGCACGCTTCTTGGGAGAGCTGGCAAAAAGATACGGCATGTGGTTCGTCGGCGGATCGGTCCTGGCTAAAATTACTGGCGGCTTCGCCAACAGGGCACAGGTGATAAACCCGAAGGGCGAACTTGTGGCGACGTATGACAAGATCCACCTGATAAGGCTTATGGAAGAAGACAAATACTTCATCCGTGGCAGAAAGAGATGCCTTTTCGATCTCGATGGCATAAAGGCCGCCTGTGTCATCTGTTACGACATTCGCTTCCCGGAATTGGCGCGAAGGCTCGCCTTGGAGGGGGCAAAGATTTTGTTCGTCTCATCCGAGTGGCCCAAAGAGCGCATAGAGCATTGGAGGATTTTGCTTTCATCCAGGGCTATAGAAAACCAGATGTATGTCGTAGCCTGCAACAGGTGCGGCAGTTCTGCGGGCACGACCTTCGGCGGACACTCCATGATCATAGACCCGTGGGGGTCGATCCTGTATGAGGCGGAGGAAGAAGAAGCCTTCGGGACGGCGGAAGTCGATATAGCCAAAGTCGACGAGGTGCGAAAGTTCCTCCCCGTCTTCGAGGACCGCTTGCCGGAGGCGTATTGAGGAGTTACATCTCCCCGAAGACCTCTTCGATCATCTCGCGAGAGAGAGGACCAACGTGGAGCCGACGGATGACTCCATCCTCGTCAATGAAAAAGGATGTAGGTATGAAGCGTATCATATAAAGCTTCGCCGCGCTTCCGTCGACATCCAAAGCCACAGGGAAGGTATACCCCTCCCGGCGTAAAAACTCCTCGACTTCCTTCGGGGAGCTCTCGTTAGTCGTCAAGTTCACGGCTAATATTTGAACGGCAGACCCGGCTTCTTCGAAATAGCGCTGAATGACGGGCATCTCTTCCCTGCATGGGGGACACCAGGTAGCCCAAAAATTCAAAAGCACGGGCTTACCGCGCATATCAGAGAGGGCGATAGTGTCGCCGTCAAGCCCGCTCGCTGTGAAGTCGGGGGCTACCTTGCCCGCTTCTATGCCTGTCTCCGCGGCGTCTCTTCCTTCCGGGATCGTTTTGACATCGCTCGAAGGTCTTAGGATGAACCACACACAGTACGATCACCGCAACGAGCACCGCGATCGCCGCTATCGTCATCTTACCTCTCATACTGTTGAACCTCCTCGTTCCGTGATTAAACTAAAGCAGCGCGCCTGCCATGCCACTTAAGCGCGACAAAGTGCCCGTCGCCATAAGGACTCCAATCGCCACGAGCACCCATCCGCCTATCTTCGTCACCAGGACAAGCTTCTCAGAGTGCTGCTTTAATAAGTTTTCAAGCCACCCCAAAGAGGCAGCTGCCGCCAAAAAAGGCAGGGCCAACCCCAAAGAATATACGGCGAGCAGCAATGCGCCATAGCGCATGCTCGCGCTGCTTCCCGCCATGATAAGGATCGAGGCCAGAATCGGCCCCACGCACGGCGTCCACCCTGCCGAAAAGGCCATGCCCAAAAGCAGTGAGCCGACCCACCCTCCTTTATCCCACTTAAAGGCAAGGTGCTTTTCCTTCCCCATCGCGCCTATCCTCAAAACGCCAGCCATGCTGAGGCCAAAAAAGACGATGGCCGCCCCGCTGGCCCTTTGCACGATCAACTGATGTTGAATCAAAAACCTCCCGATAGCGCTGGCCGACAGACCGAAGGCCACAAAAACGAGGGTAAACCCCGCGACGAAGACGAAGGCGTTAAGGAAGGCCTTGGAGCGCATATTCACTCCATCTCGACCGTCAAAAGTCGCAGCGCTTCCCGCGAGGTAAGCCAAAAACGCAGGCACCAATGGCAGGATGCAGGGGGAGAGAAAGGAGGCCAACCCAGCGAAGAAAGCCACTACAAAAGAAACAGAAGGTTCTGGCGCCATTGTGCTTCTCCTCTCATATAAAATAAAGACCCCATTGCCCCATGTTGTAAAGTGTAAATACCATGACGGGTATATGTCAAGGGGAGATCTGCGGACCGAGGCATCCCTAGGCTTGGCAAAAAACCGCTTCAGTGCTAACCTTCATCTTGACTAAAAACGCGTTCCTCGCTTGAGGATCGGGGCAAAAGGCGATGACAGGGTTAACTGCTACAGAAAGGGCAAACAAGGCGATAGCGGCCTCTCGCGTAGGGCTCTGGGCGAACATCGCCCTGGCCGCTTTCAAATATACAGCTGGTATTTTGGGAAACAGTTCTGCCATGATCGCAGACGCGGCCAACTCCCTATCGGACGTGTTCACCGACATAATAGCCATGGCGAGCTTCCATATATCCAAGAGGCCCATAGACTACAACCACGATTACGGACATGGCAAATTCGAGACGTTGGCTTCGCTCGTGGTGGGAGCCTTTGTACTGGTCGTGGCAATACTCATCCTATGGTCAGGAGGCAGCAGGATCGCCTCCGCCATGCACGGCAGAGCCCTGCCGAGACCTGGTCCGATAGCCTTAGGAGCAGCCATCGTAACGCTCCTCTCAAAGGAGTCGCTATACCGTTACACTATAAGGAAAGCAAAAGAGCTTTCGAGCGACACGCTGGTCGCCAAAGCCTGGGATCACAGATCCGATGCGCTCATCTCGCTATGTACGTTCGCCGGTATCGGAGGCGCAATGTTTTTGGGCGAAAGGTGGAGGATCTTAGATCCCATAGCAGCCATAGCGGTGAGCTTCTTCATAGCCAAGGTCGCCATATCCATATTGATCCTGAGCCTTCACGAGCTGATGGAGGGGTCTCTCCCCCGCGAGACGGAGGAAGAGATAGAAAAGGTCATAGCTCAAGTGCCCAAGGTCGTAAACTACCATAAACTGCGCACGAGGAAGATCGGCAAAGACTATGCCGTGGATGTGCACGTGGTCGTCTCTCGCGATTGCTCCATCGTCGAAGCGCACGATATATCGGAAAATCTGGAGGAAAAGCTGAGGGACAAATTCGGTAGAGATACGTACATCACCATACACATAGAGCCTTCTTTAGAAGGCCCCAAAGCCGACGGATCAGATGGAGCGGGCGGCGAAGGGCAAAATCCGCAAGTGTAACGAAGTTGTAACTCGCCGGTAAAGATTCCGTTACATACCTCTCATATACTGGGCACGAAGGCAAGATTTAAAAAAAATCGCAAGGAGGAGTGTTTTATGAGGAAGTTTGCCTTAGCGGCAGCAGTTTTGGCTTTAGGGGCCCTTTTGGCAGGCAACGCCCTCGCGGCGGAGCAGTTGGTGATCAACGGTTCTACTACAGTCCTTCCCATCGCCCAGGCGACAGCTGAGCAGTTCATGAAGGCTAACCCCGACATTACGATATCCGTCTCGGGTGGCGGCAGCGGCAACGGCATCAAAGCCCTGATCGACGGTACCGCTAACATAGCCACCTCTTCCCGTTTCATCAAACAGGAAGAAGTGAAGATGGCCGTGGAGAAAGGGAGATACCCCGTTCCCTTCGGCGTAGCCATAGACGCCATAATCCCCGTCGTGCACCCGTCCAATACGGTCGCGGGCCTGACCATCGAGCAGCTCCATGACATCTACACGGGTAAAATCAAGAACTGGAAAGAGCTGGGCGGGCAAGACAGGCCTATAGCCATAGTGAGCCGCGACACCAGCTCCGGCACCTACGAGGTCTGGGAGGAAAGGGTCCTAAAGGGCGATCGCGTAGCGCCTCAGGCCTTGATAGTCGCATCCAACGGCGCCATAGTTCAGACCGTGGCCAGCAATCCCGCTGCCATAGGCTACATCGGCATCGGCTACTTGAGCGACGAGCTGAAGACTATAACGGTAAATGGCATAACGGGTTCAGTCGAGACCGCCCGCAGCGGCGAATACCCCGTGTCTCGTTACCTCTTCATGTTCACCGGCGGCTGGCCTACTGGCGCCGCGCTCAGGTTCATCAACTTCGTGATGAGCGATGAAGGTCAGAAGATCGTAGCCGACGAAGGGTTCGTCCCACTCCGATAGGCCTTTATTAAACCCTCGCTTCGTGTAAAATTGAACTAAGTCGGGCCTGCTCGTCCGGCAGGCCCGATAAATTTGATCTCAGGTGGTGAAGACAAACATGCCGACAGAAGGAGCGATGAGAGGGGACAGGGCGCCCCAAGTCGCCATAACGATTGTGGCGACAGTGGGGTTGCTCATCCTGATCTTCATCCTCGTTTTTTTAGTGAGAGAGAGCATCCCTATACTGAAGATCGCCTCTCTGAAAGATCTACTGCTTGGGATGTATTGGTATCCCACATATAGCCCTCCGGACTTCGGCATGCTGCCTCTAATAATCGGCTCCATCGCCGTTACGTTACTTTCCTCGGTTTTGGCCATACCTCTGAGTTTGGGATTGGCGATCTTCCTCTCCGAAGTGTGCCCGAGGACTTTGCGCGAGTTTTTTAAACCCACCCTCGAGGTGTTAGGCTTCCTTCCGTCTGTCGTGTTGGGATTCGTCGGAATGGTGCTTTTGGCTCCGTGGCTTCAGATGAATTTAAATATCCTATCCGGCCTTAACATGTTCAACGCCTCCGTCTTGATGGGCATCATGGTCGTACCCATAGTGGCTTCGATAGCTGAAGACAGCTTTATGGCGGTGCCGCAAGACTTAAGAGACGCCGCATATGCCTTGGGCTCCACCAGGCTTGAGACGATGATTCATGTCCTCTTTCCGGCGGCCCTCCCGGGCATCGTAGAAGCGTGTCTCTTAGGAATAATGCGCGCCGTGGGAGAGACGATGGTCGTCTTAATGGCCGCCGGCGGCGCCGCCGTAATTCCACGCTCCATCTTCGATCCCGTGCGCCCTCTCACATCGGCCATAGCTGCAGAGATGGGCGAAGCGCCTGTGGGGTCTCCCCATTACCACGCCCTTTTCTTCGCAGGATTGTTGCTTCTAATCATGACGCTCGCGATAAACCTCACAGCCCTCTGGGTGGAGCGGCGCTGGAGGTGGAAGGCATGAGATGGAGACTGTTCAAGGACAGGGCCGCTACCGTGCTGCTGTGGACGTTTATGGCCCTGGCGATCCTAATCCTCTTGGGCATCATAGCATTTCTGACTGAAAGAGGCTGGAAGGCATTGAGCTGGGAGTTTCTCACCCAGCCTCCTACAGACTCCATGACAAAGGGTGGGATCGCAACTCCCATCGTAGGGACGCTGCAGCTCGTGGCAGTATCAATGGCGTTCGCCTTTCCCGTAGGTGTAGCCACTGCCATATATTTGGTCGAGTATGCCAGAGAGACGGCTTTCACCCAAGCGTTGAGATTAGCGGTGAGGTGTCTTGCAGGCGTGCCGTCGGTCGTATATGGTCTCTTCGGCCTTTCGCTCTTCGTCATATCCTTAAAGTTTGGCCCATGTCTGCTCTCGGCCGGGCTGACGCTGGGATGTCTAGCCCTTCCTCTCATTGTAGGGGCCTCAGAGGCAGCCCTAACAGCTGTCCCTCAAGATTACAGAGATGCCTCTTTCGCGCTTGGGGCCACACGGTGGCAAACCATACGCAGGGTGGTGTTCCCTGCAGCCTTTCCATCGATCCTCACCGGAGTTATACTGAGCGTCGGCAGAGTGGCGGGAGAAACTGCCCCCATCATATTTACGGGTGCCGCTTTCTATGCGCCGCGATACGCCACAAGCCTGTTTATGGAAGTGATGGCCCTTCCGTATCACGTTTATATCTTAGCCACGGCTGGGACTCGTATCAGCGAGACCAGAAGCATACAATACGGCACCGTTTTGGTGCTGTTGATGCTGGTCTTGGGGGTAACGTTGGTGGGTGTCATATGGCGAGCCCGTATAAGGATGCGCGCATTGCGCTAAAGGGTTGAGGATGGATAGAAATATGATAAAGACAAACGTCAACGATATTTCGCTAAAGGGCAACAAATTCGATATCCAAGACCTCTCGCTATATTACGGAGACTTCGAGGCCCTCAAAAAGATGTCATTCTCCATTCCGAGTAACGCCGTTACAGCTCTCATAGGCCCTTCGGGGTGCGGCAAGAGTAGCCTCCTGCGCTGTCTGAACCGAATGAACGACTTTATACTGGGCGTCAGGACAGAAGGCAAGATCTTTATGGACGGGGAGGACATCTATGCGCCGAACATGGACGTGATAAGCCTTCGTCGGAGGGTTGGCATGGTGTTCCAGCGGCCCAACCCGTTTCCACTGTCGATATATGACAACGTGGCCTATGGTCCCAGGATACACGGAATAACCGATAGAAGGAAGTTGGACGAAATCGTCGAAAGGAGCTTGAAAGAGGCGGTATTGTGGGATGAGGTGAGCGATAAACTCAACCTGTCCGCCGTGGCCCTTTCGGGAGGGCAGCAACAGCGGCTCTGCATAGCACGAGCTATAGCCGTAAGGCCGGAGGTTCTCCTCATGGACGAGCCCACCAGCGCGCTCGACCCCCTCGCCACGGCTCGCATCGAGGATCTGGTGCGTCGACTCAAAGAGCATTATACTATCGTCATAGTAACTCACAATATGCAACAGGCTGCGCGCATCTCCGACATCACAGCGTTTCTCTTGATGGGAGAACTTGTAGAGGTAGGCCCTACAGAGGTCATTTTTACCGCTCCCGCGGATAAGCGCACAGAAGATTATGTGACTGGACGTTTTGGATAAAAGGAGGGATCGAGAGATGACACCGGTAAACCCGAGAGAACACATGGATATGGAGTTAGAGAAGATCGAGCAGAAGCTCCTTAAGCTCGGAAAGCTCGCCGAGGATGCGCTCTCGAAGGCGGTCTGGGCGCTTCGGCAAAAGGACGATAATTTGGCTGTGGAGGTAATAAATGGAGATGACGCTCTGGACGAACTGGCCGATTCCATAGATGAAGACTGCCTTAAGTTTATGGCCCGCTTTCAACCGTTAGGGGTGGATCTGCGGATAGTGTCCTCGATCATCCACATGTCCATCGACCTCGAGCGCATAGGAGATTACGGCACGAACATAGCTAAATTCGCCCTGAGGCTGTCGAAGGAGAAATTAATAAAACCGTTGATCGACATACCCCGGATGGAGGCCACGATCAGGGAGATGGCAGACAAGGCGCTTTTGGCCTTTATGAATCGCGATGCCGCGCTGGCCGAAGAGGTATGCAACAAAGATAACGAGATCGATGCGCTCGAGAAACAGATCTTTCGAGAGTTATTGATACTCATGATGGAAAACCCGAAGAACATAGAACAAGCCACCGATCTCCTATTTGTGGCGAGGACGCTGGAGCGCGCCGGTGACCATGTCACCAACATCGCAGAGCGGATCATACTGATCGCCACAGGGAGAAGGGTGCGCGCTTCTGAACTGCGAAGAAAACCCGTGGAGGGATAGCGCGTGCCGGGAGAGCGCATCCTTATCATCGAAGATGAGGAGGCCATCGCCGAGCTGATCGCAGAATCCTTGAAGCGACAAGGATATCAAGTTCTTATAGCCTATGATGGCGACCAAGGCTTAGATTTGGCCTTCGAGACGCTACCCGACCTCTTGATCTTAGATCTCATGTTGCCCAAGCTCGACGGTTGGGAGATATGCCGCAGGCTTAAAGAAGAAAGGAACACCAGGGATATCCTCATCCTCATGCTCACAGCCAGGCGAGACGAGCGCGATGTAATTGAAGGGCTCGAATTGGGAGCCGATGACTATGTGAGCAAGCCCTTTTCTCTATCCGAGCTCTCAGCGCGGATCAAGGCTTTATTGCGCAGATCCCGTCGACGAAGTGCCCTCGGTGCCGTTTTAAATATAGGTCCGCTTAAGATTGACATGGAAGCACAAGAGGCCACGCTCAACGGTAATGCCTTAGATCTATCCCCTACGGAATACAAGCTGCTTGAGGTTTTAGCCCGCAACGAGGGAAGAACCCTCTCCAGGGACGAGCTGCTGGCGAAAGTGTGGGGTACGACGCTCGGCGACTCCAGGACTGTGGATGTGCACATCTGGAGGCTGCGCCACAAATTGGCTGACGACGGCGACGTGGAGCGTTTCATCCAGACCGTCCGCGGCAGGGGATATAGACTCCGTTTCGAGAGGGAAAAGCGTGAGAACGCTTAAGGGAAAACTTTCCCTCTTGGTCGCTGCGGCCACCGCGTGCGCCCTCGCGTTGAGCTGGCTACTCATAGAAGGCATCCTGCACGGAAGTCCGTTGGGGTGGAGAGCACAACTTTTTTTGGCGATGACGATCACGGCGGCGGTAACCTTATTCTTAGAGCTGTGGGTGGTCCGCAATATAGTGCATCCATTGACGGAGCTGACCGAGGCCGCAGAGAGCGTTGAGCGCGGGGAAGCCACATCTATTCCCCTCGTCGGAAGCCTCGAGATAAGAAGGCTCTCGGCGAAGATGAAGGGATGGCTCGAGCGATTGCAAAGTGCCCTATCCACCCTTCAGATGGAACGGGATGACTTAGCTTCTATATTGGAAACGCTACCCATAGGCGTGATGGTAACAGACGAGCATGGCCGCTTGCGCTATGCGAACAGCGCCCTTGAAAGGTTTTTGAACCTGTCCCGCGAATGGGCCAATAAGCCGATAATGGGCCTGTTGAACCGTTCCGAACTGCTGGAATTAGCCGACGCAGTCCATTCGGGCATAACACCCGAGCCCATCATTTTTAAGGCGCTCACCGAGCCGGAGCGCTACTTGAGGGCTCAGGCCAGGCCACTTCGTCAAGGTATCCTCATCACGCTGGAAGATCTAACGGAGCAATATCAACTTGAGGAAGCGCGGCGTAACTTCGTGGCCGACGCAGGCCACGAACTGCAAACGCCCCTCACGGCCATCCGGGCAGCGGCAGAGTTGCTGATAGAAAATCCAGACATAGAAGAGCCACAAAAGGGAAAAATCCTGAGGCGCATCGTAGAGCAGCAAGAGCGCATAAGCGCCCTCGTAGACGACCTCCTCCTTCTCTCGCGGTTGGAATCGCGCCCGCCGACGGAGGAAATGAGCGAAATAGACCTCGCTTACACCGTAGCTTTCCTCGCAAAGGAGTATGCTTCACATCCGCTGGCTTCCCACATAAAGATCGAATGCTCTCTGCCTTCCTCAGCACCGCTAAAAGGGCGCTATGAAGAGTTGAGGCGGGCCATAGGAAATCTATTGGACAACGCAGTCAAATACGTCCATCAGCGCTTCGGCGATTCGAGCGGTGGGAGGGTTTCGATTGCACTTTCTGACGAGGGAAGCGTCTGGACCCTTTGCGTCCGAGACAACGGCGTAGGGATTCCTCCAGGGGTAGCCGATAGAATCTTCGAGCGCTTCCAGAGGGGGGAGGCCTCTCGATCTCGCTTCGGCAAGGGGGGATACGGCCTGGGGCTTTCCATAGCGAAGAGGATCGTAGAAGCCCACGGCGGCGATATCTTCCTCGAACCGACGAAGGAAGGAGCGACATTTGTAATACGCCTACCGAAATCACAGCGCAGCACTGAGATTGCAACATAACCATAGACCGCGCCAAAAGCCGATCCGCAGCTTGTGCTATAATACTTGCTACGCTTTTTACGTTGACACCCATGGGTGTCAAATCCTTAAGAAAGGGGACAAGCTGCGATGAGCAAAAGAAAGCTTTTCCTTCTTGCCCTTGCTTTCAGCGTGTGTGCGTCGATAGCGATATGGGGTTATCCTATGCCTGTGGAAGCCAAAGATGGTGCAATGAAGAGCGGTCAAGGAATGGTCGCGTTAGACCCAGCCGTCAAGGAGGCTTTAAATGCTACAGGCACCTCCTCTGAAGAACTCCTCCAATGGAGCAGGGATCCGTCTTCGGTTCTTCGCTTTCTCCACGGAATGAAGCCTCGGGGACAAAAAGAGCTCGCCCTATTAGCCCGATATATAAAGGAACAAAATAGGAGCTTGAGCGCTGAAACTGCCTGGAGAGAAGCCGCCGCCTTCGTTCACTACTGCAACAAGTATAGTGTGCCTGTGGACTTGGCAGTGGCTGTGGCGAATGCAGAAAGCCACTTCAACCCCAAAGCCAAAAGCAAGCAAGGGGCGCTCGGGGTAATGCAAGTGATGTGGCGTTTTCACCGCGATCTGATGCAAGCCAACGGCATACTCTCACCTCAGGAGCTCTGCGACCCCGAGAAAGGAATCGCCGCAGGATGCCTGTTGCTTTCGCGTCACCTTAGAGAAAAAGGCTCCGTCGAAGGAGCGTTGGCCTCTTACCTCGGTATGGCCTCAGGAGCCTACCAGAGGCGCATTTCGCGGAACATGTCAAAACTCGCCTATTACAGAAAGACTAAATCATAACTCGAAAAGCGCCGTCATGAAGGTGTGATCGGAAGGCCTGTCCCAGGAGCGAGGCCTGCGATCTATAAAACAATCGATGGAACGCGCGGCTAAGGGTGGCGTGGCCAATATATGGTCTACACGCCATCCTATGTTGTGCTCGAGGGCATCTTTTACTCGATAATCCCAAAAGGAGAACTCCACTTCGTCGGGGTGATGTTTGCGAAAAAGATCTATAAAGCCCCAGGATTTCACTTCTTCAAAGAGCTTTCGTATGTCCTCGTGGAAGCAGACGTGTTTTTTCTTGGTTTCGGGATGGGTGACGTCGATCTCGGTGGGGGCGACATTCATGTCTCCCACCCACAAAACAAAGTCATCTGCGGTGTAGTTGCGCTCAAATAGCGCTCTAAGGCGCTTGAAGAAGCGGAACTTATAAGCGTAATCCGGGTGATCTATCGCTTTCCCTTGAGGAACGTATGTGTTGATTACGTGGAGACCGCCAAACCGTGTCCTTAGGAGGCGCGCCCCGTCGTCGGGCTTTTCTCCATCGTCAAAACCAATCCACACTTCGTCAGGGGATAGGAGCGATGCCGTTGCCACGCCGCTGTATCCTTTATCTCCTTTATAGACCACATGGTATCCCCATCCCTCAAATACCTCTTTGGGGAAATCCTCGTCGGAAACCTTCGTCTCTTGAAGGCATAGGATATCGACATGGCTATCTTTGAGCCATCGCTCTATTATGTGAAGTCTGCTGCGCACAGAATTGGCGTTAAACGTAGCCACAGAAAAAGGCATCCCATTCTTCTCCCTTCAGCCAATATGAGAGTTTTTGCCTTCCAAAAGAAGCTAAAAGAAAGAACCGCACTTTTTACTTTGGCTCTGGGTCACGCTACATAAAAACTATGACCCAGAGCCACGTTTCCCTTTAATTTTTACGAGCCTAAGTCTCCCAGTTGGTGATATCGAGCTCTCCCTCGCTTTTAGCCACCACGGCGGTGCCCACCATGTCGCCGGTCACATTTATACAGGTTCTCCCCATATCCAGTATGGCGTCTATCCCCAAGATCATGGCATAGGCGGCCGCCACTGCGGAGCCCGGCTCCACGGGAAGGCCCACAGAATCGAGGACCAAAAGGAGCATGATGGCCCCAGCTCCAGGCACGCCTGCGGTGCCTATGGAAGCGAGAGTGGCCGTAAGTATTACGATCATCTGCTCAGAAAAGGATAGAGGACGTCCTATGGCAAAGGCCACAAAGAGCGCACACACCCCTTGATAAATGCCCGTGCCGTCCATGTTTATCGTAGCTCCCAAGGGAAGGGTAAAAGAATATATTCCTCGAGGGACCCCCATATTCTCAGTGTTTTTCATCGTCACTGGTAGTGTTCCGCTGCTGCTTCGCGTGACAAAGGCAGTTATCATTGCCTCCCTCGCCATCTTTAGAAATTTGCCGAGTCTTAAGCCAAAAACCCTGAGAAATGTTCCATAAACCACTAAAACGTGAACGACCAAAGCAATATAAACCGTTAGCGTCACTAAGGCCAAAGGCCCTACTACCTTAGGGCCTTGTTTGGCGAAAACTACGGCTATAAGGGCAAACACCCCTATGGGGGCGTATTGCAAAACCCAACCCACAACTCTATACATAACCTCAACTGCGCCGTTGGCGAAGGTAACTACTACATCGGCAGCGGATTTTATGTCCTCTTTTTCGCTCTCCCTCAAGACGGCAAGCCCTATGCCGAAGAAAATAGCAAAAAAGATGATGGGTAACACGTCCCCTTTGGCTAACGCCTCTACGGGATTGGTAGGCACGATGGCAAGAAGCGTGTTTATTATAGAGGGACGGGTTAATTCCTTTCCCGCAGCTTCGCCTACAGCAAGCTCAAGGCCTGCGCCTGGCTTAAAGAGGTTAGTAAAGATCAACCCTATTGCTACTGCAAATACTGTGGTAACTAAGTAGTAAAGGATGATCTTTACCCCCACCCTCCCCAACCTCTTGGGGGAAATGCTGGCCGTCCCGACTATGAGACTGAAGAAGATCACCGGAACTGTGATCATCTTCAGCAGTCGTATAAAAAGATCACCGAAGGGTTGCACCCATAAAATGTACGGCCCTGCCAATAACCCTACGATAGCTCCAAAGATCAGACCGATGAGGATGCGCATCAGGAGATTTGACCTGAAATACCAATCCATAAACCCCTTTTTCTCTTCCTCTCCGCTCACAGCACACACCCCCCTCATTTTATTCTTGGTCGCTTTGCCTTCTTAGCCAAAGCAATACTCATATTAAACACACTTCCTCTTATGTCAATACCGCTGAACAAGCCCAAATCCGTAGGTGCGTATTCCACAAAAAAGCAGGACATTCCCAAGCGTAAAAGACATGCTTTTTCGCCCTCTTGGCATTCTCAGGGCTTGGGGGTCATACTTTTGCCATTCATAGAGGAAAGAAATGTCTGCACGGAAACGCAGTCCGTGCGTTTTCTTGGGCTATAGACACAGAAGGTGAGACATGTTAGGTTTCAGGTTCGGGCAGTCCTTTTAACCTTTCAAGCGCCCTCGTCTTCCGTGACTTACTATCTTGTTACCGCCTTGCCGTGTGACGCTGTTTTCGCCTCATGCGCCGGTCCGATTCGAGCCATCCATCTATGGTGGCCTCGTAGGGTTCGAGCTTAGGATGTTGCCCTGCCTTCTTTCTTGCTACAAGTC